>Ga0335072_10004155_pt1 | contig 21621 bp, 17 predicted proteins | sample Lox_Sample_21_FD_206725 | JGI IMG/M metagenome (GOLD analysis project Ga0335072, IMG submission 206725) | Soil microbial communities from Loxahatchee National Wildlife Refuge, Florida, United States - Lox_Sample_2.1 | ecosystem: Environmental > Terrestrial > Soil > Wetlands | place: USA...
CTGCTTGACCAACCCCTGCTTGACCAACCCCTGCTTGACCAACCCCTGCTTGACCAACCCCTGCTTGACCAACACTGTCGGGCACCAGCCGGCTCGCGGTCCGGTGTGCCGTCTGGGCTGCCCAGCGCCCGCTGACGAGGAGGCCGAGCCCGAAGATCGCCACGCCGCAGCCGGTCACGATCCACCAGCCGACGTGACTGGCCGTAGCGAATTCCAGCCGGAACGGCCCGTGCAATGCCGAGATAGTCGCCGAGCCGATCACTGCGACGCCGAGCGACGAGCCGACCTGCCTGCTCGTGGACGCCACGCCCGCCGCGACGCCGGCCTGCGATCTCGGCATCCCCGACACGGTGCTGTTCGTGATCGGCGCATTGACCATGCCGAAGCCCAGTCCGAACAGCACGTAGCTACCGAGCAAAGTGATCGCGGCGGTACCGGTGGTGACGTGAGCCAGGATCAGCCCGGCTGCGGTGAGGCTGGCACCGGCGACCAGAAGCGGCAGCCGTGTCCCCCGCGAGCCGACGAGCCTGCCTGACAAAGGCGAGCAGATCGCCGTCATCGCCGCCATCGGCAGCGTGTAGACCCCGGCCAGCAGCGGCGAGTCGCCGCGCACGTCCTGCAGGTACAGGGTGTTGACCAGGAGGAACCCGCCCAGGGCCGCGAATGCGCAGATGGCGATCACCACGGCGCCGGAGAACGGCGCACTGCGAAAGAAGCGCGGATCAATCAGCGGCTCGGGCCGCCGTGGCTCGTAGAACACCAGCACTACCAGCGCCGCCGCCGCGACGACAAAGCAGCCGAGGATCTTCGGCGACGTCCAGCCCGATCCCGGCCCTTCGATCAGCCCGTAGACCAGCGCGGCCAGCAGCACGATGATCAGCAACTGGCCGGGCGGATCCAGCTTGCGCGCCCGTGGCGCCTTGGATTCAGGCACGAACAGGGCGGTGAGTATGAGCGCCGCGATACCCACCGGGACGTTGACCCAGAAGATGCCGCGCCAGCCGACTGTTTCGACGAGCAGGCCGCCGGTGATCGGCCCGAGGGCCATGCTCAGCCCGATCACCCCGCCCCAGACGCCGATCGCCCTGGCCCGCTCTCGCGGCTCGATGAACGTGTTGGTGATGATCGACATCGCCACGGGGTTGAGCATGGATCCGCCGATAGCCTGCAGCATGCGGAACGCCACAAGCCAGCCGAGGCCTGGCGCCAGGCTGCAGAGCAGCGATCCAGCGGTGAACAGTGCCAGGCCCGTCTGGAACGTGCGCCGTCTGCCGATCCGGTCGGCGGTCGACCCGGACAGCATCAGCAGGCTTGCCAGTACCAGCGTGTAGGCGTCGATGGTCCACTGCAGGCCTGAGACTCCAGCATGAAGTTCGCGGCCTATCGACGGCAGCGCGACATTGACGATCGTGACGTCAAGCCCGACGATGAACAGGCTCATGCAGCAGATCGCCAGGACGAGCATCCGCCGCCGATGGCTCAGTTCCGCTGGGTGGCTCAGCTGCGCAGAGTGGTTCGGCTCTGCCACGTGCTCAGTTCCTCCGGTGACTGTGTTCTCTTGGATGGGTGTACTCCTGACGGCTCGACCGCGCCAGGTCACATCGATCTGGCCCGGCGGCTCGCACGCGCCGCATGGCTCAACCGGGGCCGTCCCCTTATTATGCCGGGCTAACTATTGGTCAACGAAAAGTTGACGGCAATCGTCAACACCGAGTTGACGAAGTCGGCCCGTCAACTTACGGTTGACCCATGGCACCTCCACCCACCCTTCAGGAGCTCATCGAGATTGTCCGGCAGGACGCCAGCTCCGACCAGCCTCTCGACCAGCTTGTCGCGGCTGCCGCCGCGGCAGCCCAGCTGGAAGAGACCACTGATGCCCTGCTCGGGCACTTCGTGGACCGCTGCCGGCGCGACGGCCGGTCCTGGACAGAGATCAGCGCTGCGCTCGGCGTGACAAAGCAGGCCGTGCATAAGCGATTCGCGACCGCGATCGCCACCCATGTTGCCGCTGCGACCACGGCCCCGACGTTCGAGCGGTTCACCGATCGCGCCCGGCACGTCATGGCCGAGTCCAGCCGGGCCGCGATCTCGCTAGGCGATGATTTCGTCGGCACCGAGCACCTGCTGCTCGCATTGTTCAGCGAGCCGGAGGGCATCGCGGGCCGGGCGCTTGCCGCGATGGACGTGAGCGAAGACACAGTGCGCGCTGCGATCCGCGCCGCTGGCGAGCGGCCGGCCGGGCAGGCTGAGCCTTCGGCTCCCGGAACAGCAGCCGCCGGAGGGCTGGGCGCCGCGACATCAGAAGCCGCCGGGACGCGGCCGCCGTTCTCCGGGCCTGCCAAGCGCGTGCTGCGGGACGCGCTAGCTGTCGCGCTCGAGTTCGGCCACAACTACATCGGCACCGAGCACATACTGCTCGGCCTGTACCGGAACGACGACAGCCTTGCCACGCAGATCCTCACGCAGGCCGGTGCGATCGAATCCACCGCTCGCGCGCACGTGACGGCGATGCTGCGCGGACAAGGCCCAGGCCACTAGCCGCCAGTGACATCGACATGCTAGTTGTTTGGCGACCACATAACCGGCAAATAGGACAGCCCCAGTCACCAAACAACTAGCATGTCAGCCGCCAATGACAGACCCTGCTGGTTCACTGAGTCCGTGACGCCGACTGAGCACGATCCTGTCGCGTTTTCGACCGCTGCCGCGTGGCACGCCTGGCTGGCCGATCACCATGCCGCAGCTGACGGGCTCTGGCTGAAGATCGCCAAGAAGGCCGCGGCTGAAGGCACATTGTCCTATGCCGAAGCGCTGGACGAAGCACTGTGCTTCGGCTGGATCGACGCCCAGACTCGCGGGCTGGACGACGACTACTGGCTGAAGCGCTTCACGCCGCGCAAGCGCCGCAGCCGGTGGTCGAAGATCAACACACAGAAAGCCGAAGCCCTGATCGCCGCTGGCCGTATGCAGCCTGCGGGGCTAGCCGAGGTCGAAAGCGCCAGGTCCGACGGCAGGTGGGACGCCGCCTACGCTGGCCCGCGCAGCATGACGGTGCCCGACGACCTCGCTGCCGCGCTGGCGGCGAATGCGGTCGCGGCGGAGTTCTTCTCGACGCTCAATAGCCTCAACAGGTACGCCATCCTGTACCGGATCAGCACGGTCAAGCGGCCCGAGACTCGCGTCCGGAAGATCGCTCAGTACGTCGAGATGCTCGCCGAGCACAAGATGCTGCATCCTTGAGGGCGGTCGTCAGCCGATGTCCCGGCGGCGGAGGCCAGCAAGTCCGACAGCCGCCAGCCCAAGCGTGACTACGGTCAGCCAGAGCAGCGGCTCGACGCTGAAAGTGCCACCGGGCAGTTTCGACACGTGCGTGAACGGCGAGACGTCGAGCGCTGCTTGGGACAGGTTCAGAGCGGGCCCGAACACCCCGATCAGGCCGCAGATACCAAGAGCCGCCCACCCGGCCGGAGCGCTCCAGCGCGGCGCCAGGCCGACGACCGCAGCCCCGACGGCCGCAACGCACAGGGCCGCGGGCCACTGCGCCATGGCGGCGCCGATCAGCCTGGGCAGTTGCGTTCCGGTTGTGGAACTCGCGAGCCCGTAGCCCAGGCCCATGCCAACCCCGCCTGCCAGCAGCATGACGGCGGTGCCGGCCGTTGCGGCGAGCAGGTAGCTGCTGCCCCAGCGGAGCCTGCCGACGGGCGCTGCCAGTACTGACTCGGCCAGTCCGTCTGCCTCGTCCGAGCGCAGGCGCAGCACGGCGGACACCGCGTAGGCGGCCGCCACCAGGCCGACCAGGCTCATGCAGGCAGCGAGATATGCACTGGTCAGCGCCCCCTGGCCGCCAATGCGGGCGATGGCTTTGTCGACTGCCGGGCTAGACCCGACGAGTTGCCCGATGCCGTTCGCGACGACGCCGATGGCCAGTCCGCCCGCCAGGAACCCGGCGGCCCATCCGGCGAGGGCGCCGCGTTGCAGCCGCCAGACGAGACCAGCGGGACCCGTTAGCAGCCGGCCGGCCACCCCCGGTCCGTCGCCTGGCTGCCGCAGCCCGGCGCCCTGATCCCGGTGAGCGGCGAGCGCCACTGCGGTAGCCACGCCAAGCACCACCGCTGCCCCGGGCAATGCCAGCACCCACCAGCGGTCAGCGGTGAACGGCCGGACTTGCTCAGCCCACCCCATGGGTGACAGCCAGGTGAGCCAGCCAAGCCCGTGACTACCGCCCGAGTCACCGACTGCGCGGAACAGGAAAAAGACCGCCAGTGCCGCGATGACCAGGCCGCGCGCACCCCGTGCGGTTCCGCTGACCTGGGCCGCGAGCGCGCTGAGCGCGGCGAATACCAGGCCGCCGCTGATCTCGGCCAGCGCAAAGGCGATCGCCCCGGTGATCGGCAGTCCGCTCGCTGCCAGCACCAGGGAACTCAGCACGAACAGAGCCAGGTTGGCCGCCGAAGCGACCAGTAGCGCGGCAGCCAGCGAAGCGTACCGGCCAACTGCCGTCGAGCCGAGTAGCTCGAGCCTGCCGGTCTCTTCATCGGCGCGGGTATGCCTGATCACCAGGAACATGCTCATCAACCCGGCGCCCAGCGCAGCATAGGCCAGATAGCGCCACGCGGTAATGGCACCGAGTGAGTTGCCGTGCAACTGGCCGTACAAAAAAGACAGTGCCTCGTCGTGATAGACGCTGGTGGCGAGCGTCGCCCTGCTGGCCGCCGTCTTGTACACAGCTTTCAGCCCGTAGCCGCCAGAGGCCGCAATGACGGTGAGCGCATAAACCCAGACCGGCAGCATGAAGCGGTCCCGCCGCACAGCGAGCCTGGCTAGCTGTCCGGTCCCGCTCAGCGCCGCACCGCGGCCAGCCCGCTGCCCGCGGCTCGGTGCGGTCGTGGCCGGCACCGCAGGAGCCGAGGTGCTCACGATTGCGCTCCAGCACCAGACTGGGCGGCACCCGACTGGCCGGCACCGGGCAGGTCGGCAGCAGACGAGTCCGTGTAGTGCCGCAAGAACAGCTCTTCCAGCGTCGGCGGCTGACTCGTTAGCGTGCGGACCCCGGCGGCGACAAGCAGCTTCAGCAGGTCACCCAGAAGGTCCGAATCGACTTCGCAGCGGACCCTGCTGCCGCCGTCCGCGCCGCTGTCGACGACAAGGTCGTGGACGCCCGCGAGATCCGTGAGGCCAGGCACCGGGCCGGCTAGCTCCGCTGCGATCGAGGTCCTGGTCAGGTGCCGCATCTCGGCCAGCGTGCCGGTCTCCACGGTGCGCCCGGCCCGGATGATCGTCACCCGGTCACACAGTGCCTCGACCTCGGACAGGATGTGGCTGGACAGCAGCACCGTGCGGCCGCGCGCCCGCTCCTGCTCAGCACACTCGCGGAAGACCGCCTCCATCAGCGGGTCAAGCCCGGATGTCGGCTCGTCCAGGATCAGCAGCTCGGCATCGGACGCCAGCGCCGCGATGAGTGCCACCTTCTGCCGGTTTCCTTTGGAGTAGGCGCGCGTCTTCTTGGTCGGATCCAGGTCGAACCGCTCAAGCAATTCCGCCCGGCGGCCAGCGTCCAGCCCGCCGCGCAGCCGGCCAAGCAGGTCAATGACCTCGGCGCCGGTCAGCGTCGGCCACAGCGTCACGTCGCCGGGCACGTACGCCAGCCGCCGGTGCAGGCCGACAGCCTCGCGCCACGGGTCACCGCCAAGCAGCCGGGCCGTCCCTCCGTCGGCGCGCAGCAGGCCGAGCAAGATCCGGATCGTCGTGGTTTTCCCGGCCCCGTTCGGACCCAGGAAGCCGTGCACTTCCCCGGCCGCCACCGTCAGGTCCAGCCCGTCCAGCGCCGTCGTCTTGCCGAAGGTTTTGCGCAGGCCGCAGACTTCGATAGCGTTCACGAACGGAGACCATACATCAAATTCATAAAATCCTGAAACTAGGCAAGCACTATCCATACGAGGGGATTCCGGCTTACTCGTGTCCGCCCGGCAATCTAAGACGTCAGCTCATGGCCCGACAGCCTCCGGCGAGGCAGGCCTGCCCACGACAGCCGCTGCATCCGGCGAGGTAGGCCCGCCCGGGACTGCGGCAGATAGCGGCAACGGCATCCCGCCGGCCAGCGCCAACCGCCCGGCTCCCGGACGCGGCGACCGCGTGTCCGCGCCGTCCGGCACCAGCCGGGACCCGGCCCAGGTCCGCGGGTTCATCGAGCGCTTCACCGCACAGCTCACCCAGGCCGGCTTCCCGCGTACTCCGGCGCGCATCTTCGTTGCGCTGCTGACCTCGGACTCCAGCAAGCTGACCGCCGCGGAGCTCGGCGAGTTGCTGCAAGCCAGCCCGGCGTCGATCTCCGGTGGCGTGCGGTACCTGATCCAAGTAGGGCTGATCGCCGCCGAGGGCGAGCCGGGCTCGCGCCGCCAGCACTACTGGATGTCAGAAGGGGTCTGGCAGGATATCGTCCGGCTGCGCGACCGCCAGTTCACCCGCTGGGCAGCCGAGCTGCAGGAGGGGGTACGCATTCTCGGCGCCGACTCGCCGGCCGGCACCCGGATGGCCGACACGGTCAGCTATTTCGAGTTCATCAGCTCGGAGATGGCCGGCCTGCTCGCCCGCTGGGACTCGCGCACCCTGGCTGCCGATTCCGGCTAATCCTGGCAAAGCCGGTAGGTTTACCCTGCCAGGATTACCAGCTGCACCCTGTCGTCGGTAAGACTGGTAACCAACAGTAAAACTTGGAGGGCTGCTAGTCGTGGCGCGTAACCCGGCCGACCTGTACGAGGCAGGCCCGGCTGCGCCGGACGCTGACGGCAATCTCGTGATGCTGTACTACCTGGACGGCTTCATCGATGCCGGCGCCGCGGGACGGCTGCTTACCACGCATCTGCTGACCACTCTTGAGCATGAGCAGGTGGCCCGCTTCGACATCGACTCGCTGCTCGATTACCGGTCCAGGCGTCCCGTCATGACCTTTTCCAAGGATCACTGGGACGACTACGACGCTCCTGAGCTCGCGGTGTCACTGCTACACGACACTGAAGGCACGCCGTTCTTGCTGCTGGCGGGTCTCGAACCGGACCGGGAGTGGGAGGCGTTTACCGCAGCGGTCATGCAGCTCTCGGCCGATCTTCGAGCCCGGCTCGTGGTGGGTTTCCACGGGATCCCGATGGGAGTGCCGCATACCCGGAAGCTCGGCGTCACCGCACACGCCACCCAGCCCGAACTGATCGAGGGCTACCGGCCGCTGGTCGACAACCTGCAGGTACCGGGCAGTGCCGCAGCGCTCCTGGAGTACCGGCTCGGCGCCGCCGGCCACGGGGCGATGGGCTTCGCGGTGCATGTGCCGCACTACCTGGCCCAGGCCGCGTACCCCGCGGCTGCAGTGACGCTACTGGAGTCTGTGCAGCGCGCCACCGGGCTGGTGCTGCCTGCCGACGCGTTGCGGGAGGCCGCACGGCGCACAGACCTGGAGATTGCCCGCCAGGTCGAGGGATCGACCGAAGTGGCCGAAGTGGTTCAGGCCCTGGAGCAGCAGTACGACGCGTTCACCGCCGACCGTGAGAGCTTGCTGGCGACCGACGAGCAAGTGCCGACGGCGGAGGAACTTGGCGCTCAGTTCGAGCGATTCCTTGCTGAGCAGCAGGGCCGCGATAACCAGCAGCGGGGCGACATCTCCGGAGATCCGCCCGAAGACCGGCCATGACTTTGCTCTGCTGCTCGGGATGGCCGGCCGCGGCTGCCTGAGTCGGGCGGCTAGCTGACCTCGCGCAGCCTTCCGGTCGCTACGTCGAACACGAAGCCGCGCACCGAGTCAGTGTGCGGGACGAACGGGCTCGCCTTGATGCGGGCAATCGACTGCCGGACGTCCGCATCCAGGTCGGCGAAGGCCTCGGCAGCCCAGGGCGGCCTGATACCGGTCTCCTTCTCGATTGATGCCTTGAACGCATCGTCAGTAAACGTGAGCATTCCGCAGTCGGTGTGGTGAATCAGGATGATCTCCGTCGTGCCGAGCAGCCGCTGGCTGATCGCCAGGGACCGGATCTCGTCATCGGTGACCGCGCCTCCGGCGTTGCGGATCACATGTGCCTCGCCTTCGGAGAGGCCGAGAATGCTGTAGACGTTGAGCCGGGCGTCCATGCACGCGACGACGGCAACGCCTGCCGACGGCGGCAGCGGCAACTGACCGCCGAAGCCCTCGGCGTAGCGCCGGTTGTTCTCCAGGTACCCGTCGGTCTTGGACATGGCGGCAGATCCTTTCTCGGCAAGCTGTATCGGGCGTCGGGCGCATCAGGCTACAGACTCAGTACCCACACTTGCCTGTTGGCCAAGGCTAGAAGACAATAGCAAGTATTCCTATGGGTTAACTAGATCTATCGCCGGAACGGCGGCGCACAGACCGCGGGATTACTGGGCCGGCTTCCACCATGCTGAGTTTTGGCTCACGGCTAAGAGAATCGCGGCACGATGTTGGGAATGCCGTCCTCGCGGGACTGGCGGTGTGCAGTCAGCGCACCGCCACGCGCGAACCGAGCGCCGGGGGACAGCGGGCAATGAGCCGATCAGCGGTACGGGAAATTCCAGTTTCCGGCATCAGGATGCACCGCGACGAGGTGGTGGTGCCCACTCAGATCGGTGACGCGGTGCACGGCATGCTTACCTGCCACGCTGCACCGCTTGTCGCCGGGTCGCTGCGAGCCAAGGGCCGGACTACCCGGCTGGCCGAGCTGCCCCGTTCCGACGACTTGTCGGGCGACTTCGACGCCAAGCTATTCCTCGTCACGTGCTCGCAGCAGGACGGCACGACAGCAGCGATCGCTGCGGCGGCCGCGCCCGGCGACGCGCTGTCCGCGGCAGCCGCGCGGGGCGCCGTCGAGGACTGGGCGGCGGTCTCCGGCACCCGCACGTTGCTGCTCGCAAGCAGTCCGTGGTGCAACGGCGCGATGCACGCCGCCGGCGCCGCCAGGCAGGCGGCATCGGAATACTGCGGTACCGGCCGGAAGGTTTTCGTGCTGGCGCCCGCGGCGATCCCGGCGGAAACGGCGAGCGCACTCGACGATCTCGGTGCCGTGATCACCGACTCGCTGGCACCAGTAGATCCGGGCGACGTGGTCGTGTTCCCGGCGCACGGAGTCACCGCCGAGATGCGCGCGGAAGCCACCCGGCGCGGCGCGACCGTGGTCGACGCCACGTGCCCGCTGGTAGCGGCAGCGCAGACGGCGGCCAGCCGCAGTGCGGATCGCGGTCAGCAACTCGTCCTCATCAGTCAGCCTGGCCAGGCGTCAACGGCGGCAATTACCAGCCAGGCACCCAGGCACGTCACGGTGGCCGACACAGCCACCAAGACCGCCGCAGTGCGGGCCGGTGATTCCCGGCAGATCTCGTACCTGATGCAGCCCGGCATAACGCTAGAGGCGGGCGCCCCCATCGTCGCCGCGTTGCGCTCGCGGTATCCGACGGTACGCGGCGCCGTGCCGTCGGAGCTCTGCTACGCCCCATCCGACCGAGCCGGCACTATCTACTCCGTCGCCCTTGGCAGCGAGCTAATGCTCGTGCTTGGTGACCCGCAGTCCACCGACACCAAGCAAGTCTGCGGTCATGCACGCGACGCGAAAACACACGTTCAGGTAATCGCCGAGGTCGCAGACCTCAAGCCAGCGATGTTCGCTTCGGTCGACACCATCGGACTGGCCGAGTCGACATCTGCGGGCGCCGGCCTGGCGGCTCAGGTCATCAGCGCACTGTCCGGTCTCGGCCGGCTAAGCGTCGCCCGGCGAAAGCTGAACACCGAGAAGACGCCCGTCCCGGTCTAGCGCGGCGTCGTTGCTCCAACGCGCCAGCGAGTTGCCTGCCCCGCTGGCACATAGGAGAAAACAGCACGTTGAGATAGGCTCGTTCGCATGGCGGACAAACCGGACGGCGAGTTCGATCCTGCACGTTCAGCGGGGCAGAGCGGGTTCCAGCAGCGCCTCGCGGCCGGCGAGTTTGCCGTAACCGCCGAGATCGGGCCGCCGCGAGGCGCCGACACAGCTCCGGTCGCCAGGACCGCAGGGCTGCTGCGGGGCTGGGTTGATGCCGTCAACATCACCGATAACCAGGGGGCTGCCGTCCGGCTGTCCAGCCTGGCCGGCAGCATCGCTGCGCTTCGCGCCGGAGTCGAGCCGATCATGCAGCTCACCTGCCGGGACCGGAACCGAATCGCGCTGCAGTCGGAACTGCTGTCAGCCGCTGCGCTCGGCGTGCCGAACGTGCTCATCATGGGCGGCGATCATCCGCGGCACGGCGATCACGCTGACGCCAAGCCCGTGTTCGACCTGGACAGCACGGCGCTGCTAAGGGTGGCAGCCGCGATGCGGGACAAGGGCCGGCTGATGTCAGGTGCTGAGCTGAAGCCGCCGCCGAGCTGGCTACTCGGGGCGGTGGAGAACCCGCCCGGCCCGCCACGGGCCGACCTCGACCTGTCTGGCCAGGAAGCAGCCGACGCAACCGCCAAGGCGCTCCACCGCCTGGCCGGAAAGATCGAGGCCGGCGCGCAGTTCGTCCAGACACAATTCGTCTTCGACGTTGCAGCCTTTGCCGCCTGGCTGGCCCGCGTTCGCGATCAGGGGCTGGATGAGCGCTGTTACATCCTGGCCGGGGTCGGCCCGATCCGCTCGCACCGCGCGCTCGCGCACCTGGCCACGCTTCCCGGCGTGGTCATTCCCGAAGCAATCGCAGACCGGCTAGCCGCGGCCAGCGCCGACAGGATCCGGGCCGAGAGCGAGAAGCTCTGCAGCGAGATCATCGGCCAGCTCGCCGAGCTACCCGGGGTAGCCGGCGTGCATGTCATGGCAATCGGCGCTGAGACAGCCATTCCGGCGATTCTCGAGCAAGCTGGCCTGCCAGCGCGCGGCGCTACCTAGTCGGTGAAGGTCGGGTCAGCGCCATGCGTCTTGGCTACCCGGCCCTTGGGCTCCTCCCAGTTCTCTGACCGGCCGAACGCGGTCAGGTCGAGCAGCGTGTAAGCGTTACCGACCTGATCCGTCCCCCGCGCAGTGGTCGAGTACGTGTGGAAAATCCGCTGCCCGTCGCGGAGGAAGCAGCTGAAACCGGATATCTCCGTCGACTCCGTCACCGGGTCGCGGGGCGGTTCGAAGTTGTAGAGCGGCGGCGTGACCGCGGGATCCAGCGTGGCAGAGAAGTCGTAGTTAAAGTCGCTTCCGTAACTGGAGTACCAGTCCAGCGCCCAGCCCCGGGCCGCTTTCGCGGCGGCCAGCCTGGCGAACGGAGCGCGAGAGACGCCGGCGAACGAGGTGTCCCGCGATTCAAGGTGCCGGAGCATGCCTGGCGCCATCTCGTCGAGCCCGGCGGAGCAGCCTGGGCACGGGGCCTGCCAGGACGGGTCGAACATGACGTGCTGAATGATCAGCTGGCTACGCCCGGCGAACAGATCGCTGAGCCGTATCGTGCCCTCCGGCCCCTCGAACACGTAGTTCTTGTCGATCTCCACCATCGGCAGACGGCGCCGGTCTGCGTTCAGCGCGTCGCGCCGGCGGGTTAGCTCCTTTTCCCGGACGAGCAATTCCTTCCGCGCTTCTAGCCACTGCTCCCGGCTGGTGACGTTTGGCAAGCTCACAGCATCCTCCTGTTGACTCGGCTGTTGCCGATTCGGCTGGGCCGATAGCTCCTGCCTGCCCGACGAACGGCATAGCCTCAGAAAGACAGGTGCGGGTGACCAGATCCGGCCAGCCCAGTAGGGTCCTGCGATTTCCGATTCGACAGGTGTCCGTTACCGGGGCCCTCGTTCGTCGCAAGGACAGACAGGACCAAAGAAAGGAGAGGCGATGCGGTACATGCTGCTGATGTGCGGCGAGGAGACGGCACCGGAGAACGCCCCGCATCCTGTGCCGGACGGCGACGATGCGGAACCGTGCTGGATGCCGTGGGCGCGGGAAATGCAAGCACGCGGCGTCTTGCTCGTGGAGGGGTCGCAACTGCAGCCCACCAGCACGGCCACTACGGTCCGGAACAGCGGCCACGAAGTGCTGGTAGCCGATGGGCCGTTCGCCGAGACCAAGGAGCAGATCCTCGGCTATGACGTGATCGAGTGCGCCGACCTTGACGAGGCGATCTACGCGGCGTCCCGGCATCCGGTGGCACTGGCCGGGGGGGTCGTCGAGGTGCGACCGGTACTGGCGAGCGTATGACGCCTGGCGAGCGCAGAGGCGGCTGCAGGACCACGGCGGCCGAGTCCGCTGTGGCCGAGGCATTCAGGCAGGAATGGGGCAAGATCGTCGCCAGCCTGATCCGGATGACCGGCAACTGGGACCTGGCCGAGGAGTGCACGCAGGATGCGTTCGCCGCGGCGCTGACCAAGTGGGCATCCGACGGCGTGCCGGACCGGCCGGGCGCTTGGCTGACCACCACGGCGCGCAACCGGGCGCTGGACCGGCTGCGCAGGAGCAAGACAGAGGCAGCGAAACTGCAGGAGGTAGCCGTGTTGTCGGTGCCGGAAGAGCCCGCTGCCTGGGGTGACAGCGGCGTTCCTGATGACCGGCTGCGGCTCATGTTCACCTGCTGCCACCCTGCCCTGACGCTCGAAGCGAGGGTGGCACTGACGCTCCGCACGCTGGCCGGGCTGACGACGGCCGAGATCGGCAGGGCTTTCCTAGTGCCCGAGGGCACTATGGCCAAGCGGCTGACCAGGGCTAAGCACAAGATCCGCGACGCCGGCATCCCGTACCGCGTTCCGCCGGCACATCTGCTACCCGAGCGCACTACCGGCGTGCTGGCCGTGCTCTACCTGCTGTTCAACGAGGGCTATTCAGCGTCGGCCGGCGGCGACCTGATGCGCCCTGATCTCACCGGCGAGGCGATCCGGCTCGGCCGCCTCATCGCCGGCCTGATGCCGGACGAACCCGAGGCGACCGGGCTGCTCGCGCTGATGCTGCTCCAGGATGCCCGGAGCGCGGCCCGGCTCGACCCGCGCGGCGAACTCGTCAGCCTAGAGGACCAGGACCGCACCAAGTGGGACAGGGCAAAGATCGCCGAGGGCATAGCACTGCTGGAGGCGGCCCTTCGTCGCCAGCGAGCTGGCTCCTACCAGGTGCAGGCAGCGATCGCTGCGTGCCACGCCGAGGCTCTGACGCCTGACGCAACCGACTGGGCGCAGATCGCCCTGCTGTACGGACAGCTGCGCACGTTCATGCCATCCCCGGTTGTCGACCTCAACCGCGCCGTCGCGGTCGCGATGGCCGAAGGCCCGGAGGCTGGCCTCGCCCTAGTCGACGAGCTGGCGGCCACCGGCGAGCTGGCCGCCTACTACTTGTTGCCGGCCACCCGGGCGGATCTGCTGCGGCGGCTGAACCGAGGGCCGGAAGCGGCCGCGAGCTACCGGGCGGCACTGAACCTGGCCCCGACCGAGCCCGAGCGCCGTTACCTAGCCAAGCGGATCGCGGAAGTCAGCGGCTGACCTCCGCCAGGCTGGCCAGTTCATCATCGCTGAGCTCGATCGCGCCAGCGGCGACGTTCTCGAGCAGGTGGTCCGGATTCCCGGTACCCGGGATAGCGAGCACGTGCGGACCCTGATGCAGGGTCCAGGCCAGCCTGATCTGCGCGACAGTTGCGTCGTGTGCGCGGGCGACGTCGGCGAGCTGCCGGTGCACGGCCGCACTCGCACTGCCGGCGTCGCCGTCACCGCCAGCGACACCAGGCCGGCGAGGGCCGGCGATCGCAAAGAACGGAACGAACGCTATGCCCTGCTCACCACAGGCCTGCAGCAGTGCGCTCGACTCCGGCCGCCGGTCACTGACGCTGTAGGCATTCTGCACGCAGACGACCGGCGCGATGGCGCGGGCTTCGGCCAGGTGGGCTGGCTCTACGCCCGATATTCCGAGGTGGCGGATCAGCCCGGCGTCGCGCAGCTCGCTCAGCGCGCCGAAGTGCTCGGATATCGAGTCCACACTCGCTTGCCGGCGGTAGTTCACTACATCCAGGTGGTCGCGGCCGAGCTGGCGCAGGTTCTCCTCGACCTGACCGCGGAGCTGGTCCGGCCGGGCAGCGTTGGTCCAGTTGCCCCAGGTATCGCGGCCCGGACCGACCTTGGTGACGATGACCAGATCGTCCGGGTAGGGCGCGAGCGCGGTGTTGATCAACTCATTGGCCGAGCGCAGTGCGGAGAAATAGAACGCGGCAGTATCGATGTGGTTGACCCCGAGCTCGACCGCCCGCCGCAGCGTCGTGATGGCCCTGGCCCGATCGCTTGGCGCAACGTTCGCGCTGAAAGCAGGCCCGTCTTGCGTCAGGCGCATCGAGCCGAAGCCCACCCGGTTGATGACAAGGTCGCCGAGCGTCCAGGTGCCTGCCGCCGCCGCGCTGATCACCGCACGACCTTATCCGGTACCCGTAGCCGTTAGCCTGCCTTACGGCGCTATCCGGCAACGGGCGCATACTGGTCGGCATTTACCTCTGGAGGCAGTCGTGCTCTTCCCGACCTCGCTAGTGGGCAGCTATCCGCAGCCGGACTGGCTGATCGACCGCGAGAAGCTGGCCGGACGGTTCCCGCCCAGGGTGCGGGCAACCGAGCTGTGGCGAGTTCAACCGGAGTTCCTGGACCAGGCCCAGCTCGATGCCACGCTGCTCGCGATCCGGGCGCAAGAGGACGCAGGTCTCGACATCATCACCGATGGTGAGGTCCGACGGGAGAGTTATTCCAACGCGTTCGCGACGGCGCTCGACGGGATCGATATCGACAACCCGGGCACCGCGCTGGACCGGAGCGGTCACCCTAATCCGGTGCCGCGGATCACCGGACCGATCAGCCGTCGCCATGCAGTGAACGTCGGTGCTGTGAAGTTCCTCAGGGCGCACACCGCCCGGCAGATCAAGGTCACCGTGCCCGGCCCGTTCACGATGTCCGAGCAGGCGCAGAACGACTACTACCCGACCAGGGAGGAGGCCGCCTTCGGCTACGCGGCGGCAGTGAACGCTGAGGTCGCGGACCTGTTCGCGGCAGGCGCCGACATCGTGCAACTGGACGAGCCGTACCTGCAGGCCAGGGCCGAGACGGCGAAGGAGTACGGGGTTGCCGTGCTGAACGCCGCGCTCGCGGGCATCACCGGCACTACCGCCGTCCACCTGTGCTTCGGCTACGCGGCCATCATCCACGACCGGCCGTCGGGCTATTCGTTCCTGCCCGAGCTGGCCGCAACCTCCGCGGACCAGATCTCCATCGAGACCGCCCAGTCCGGCCTCGACTGCGGCGTCCTCGCCGACCTGGCGGGCAAAACGATCATCCTCGGGGTCCTGGATCTGAGCACCGCGGACGTGGAGACGCCGGAGCAAATCGCCGGGCGAGCGCGGCGCGCGCTGCCGTTCGCGCCAGCAGAGCGGATCGTGCTTGCTCCCGACTGCGGCATGAAATACCTGCCGCGCGAGGCAGCGGACGGCAAGCTGACCTCACTTTCCCAGGCCGCTGAGCTGCTGCGGGCTGAGCTGGCCGGCTAGCTGCCAGCCCGGTACCGCTCGTTCCCGGTCCGGTTTCCTAGCGGTGCTTGGTTTGCTAGCCGGGGTACTCGCTGGCCGCATGACGACGGAATGCAGTACGGTGTAATCACCTGGACAGATTTGACAGACAGCTTGGCGACCAGGTCAAAAACGCCTAAAGAGTCCGCGGCCACCACCGCGTCTCTTCAGGCAAGCTGGGGAGGGCGGGACCTGTGGCAGACGCCGGCGAGATCAGGCGCAGGCTAGACGAGCGAATCCTAATCCTGGACGGCGCCTGGGGCACGATGCTGCAGACTGCCGGGCTGGCGGCGCGTGACTACCGGGGTGAGATCTTCGGCGAGCACCCACACGACGTGGCCGGTGACCCGGACGTCCTCAACCTGACCCGTCCTGACCTGATCCTGGACATCCACCGGCAGTACCTCGCCGCGGGCGCCGATATCACCACAACTAACACATTCACTGCGACCAGCATCGGCCAGGCTGACTACGGGCTCCAGAACTCGGTGCGCGACATGAACCTGGCGGGCGCCCGGCTAGCCCGGCAGGCCGCCGACGAGGCAGGCGGCAAGCTGGTAGCCGGCTCGGTCGGCCCGCTCAACGTGACGCTGTCGCTGTCCCCGCGAGTGGATGACCCGTCGTTTCGCACCGTGAGCTTCGGCCATGTCTACGATGCCTACGCCGAGCAGATCAGCGCGCTCGCCGAGGGCGGCGTCGATCTGCTGCTGGTCGAGACGATCTTCGACACGCTCAACGCCAAGGCCGCGATCGCCGCTGCCCGCGATGTCGCACCGGACGTTCCGCTCTGGATCTCCGGCACCATCGTCGACCTGTCCGGCCGCACGCTGTCCGGGCAGACGGTCGAAGCCTTCTGGACGTCTGTCGAGCATGCGCAGCCGTTGATCGTCGGCCTCAACTGCTCGCTCGGCGCCGCGGAGATGCGCCCCTACGTCGATGAACTCGCGAGGCTGGCCGGCACCTACGTCAGCAGCCACCCGAACGCCGGGCTGCCGAACGCCTTCGGCGGATACGACCAGCAGCCGCACGAGACCGCGGCACTGCTGCGCGGTTACGCCGAGGCAGGCAGCGTGAATGTCGTCGGCGGCTGCTGCGGTACCACGCCAGCGCACATCGGGCGGCTCGCGGCCGAGGTCGCCGGGCTGCCTCGCCGCCCCGTTCCGGCAGCCAGCACGGCGGCAAGGTTCAGCGGACTGGAACCGTTCGAGATCGGCCCGGACACCGGCTTCGTGATGATTGGCGAGCGGACAAACGTCGCCGGGTCGGCACGGTTCCGCCGGCTGATCGAGGCAGGCGACAACGCCGCAGCCGTCAACGTGGCGCTCGAGCAGGTACGCGGCGGGGCGAACCTGCTCGACGTGAACATGGACGCGGACCTGCTCGACGGCGTGCAGGCGATGACCTCGTTCCTCAACTACATCGCCACCGAGCCCGAGGTCGCCCGCATCCCGGTCATGATCGACAGCTCGCGGTGGGACGTGCTCGAAGCCGGGCTCAAGTGCGTGCAGGGCAAGGGCGTGGTGAACTCGATCAGTCTCAAGGAGGGCGAGGAGGAGTTCCTGCATCACGCGCGCCGGATCCGCAGTTACGGCGCTGGCGTGGTGGTGATGGCCTTCGACGAGCAAGGCCAGGCCGACACCGTCGAGCGGAAGGTGTCGATCTGCGCCCGCGCCTTCGACCTGCTGATCGAGCAAGCGGGTTTCGCGCCGGAAGACATCGTCTTCGACCCGAACGTGCTCGCCGTCGCCACCGGCATCGAGGAGCACAACGGCTACGCCAAGGCCTTCATCGATTCCCTGCCGCTGATCAAGGAGCGCTGCCCCGGCGCGCGGACAAGCGGCGGAATCTCGAACCTGTCGTTCTCCTTCCGCGGCAACGATGTCGTCCGCGAGGCGATGCACTCGGCGTTCCTCTTCCACGCGATCAAGGCCGGCCTCGACATGGGCATCGTCAACGCCGGCCAGCTCGTCGTCTACCAGGACATCCAGGCCGAGCTGCTCGAGCTCGTCGAGGATGTGATCTTCGACCGGCGGCCGGACGCCACCGACCGGCTCGTGACCTTCGCCGAGACGGTCAAAGGCTCGGGCACCAAGCGAGAGGTCGACCTGTCGTGGCGCGACGCGCCGGTCGAGAAGCGCCTTGCGCATGCGCTCGTGCACGGCATCGTCGACTTCATCGAGGCCGACACCGAGGAGGCGCGCCAGCTCGCCGACCGGCCGCTCGACGTGATCGAGGGCCCGCTGATGGACGGCATGAAGATCGTCGGCGACCTGTTCGGCTCCGGCAAGATGTTCCTGCCTCAGGTGGTGAAGAGCGCCCGCGCGATGAAGCGGTCGGTCGCCTACCTCGAACCGTTCATGGAAGCAGAGAAACAACAGCTGGCAGCTGCCCAGTCGGCCGATATTTCCAGCGGGAACGTGCAGTCCGGGGCCAGTCCGTCCGGCCGGTCGCAGACCAAGATCGTGATGGCCACGGTCAAGGGCGACGTCCATGACATCGGCAAGAACATCGTCGGCGTAGTGCTCGGCTGCAACAACTACGACGTTATCGACCTTGGCGTGATGGTGCCCGCCGCGAAGATCCTCGACACCGCGATCGCCGAGGGCGCCAGCGCCGTCGGGCTGTCCGGCCTGATCACGCCCTCGCTTGACCAGATGGTGAGCGTCGCGGAAGAGATGCAGCGCCGCGGCCTGCGGCTGCCGCTGCTCATCGGCGGCGCGACCACCTCCCGGCAGCACACTGCGGTCCGGATCGCGCCGGCTTACGACCAGCCAACCGTGCACGTGCTGGATGCATCGCGCGTCGTCGGCGTCGTTTCCGACCTGCTGGACCCGGTGCGCTCAGCTCAGTTCGACGAGGCGAACCGTGCCGAGCAGGAACGCCTGCGAGCCGAGCACGCGGAGAAGCAGCGACGGCCGCTGCTGCCGCTCTGGCAGGCCCAGGCCAACCGGGAGAAGGTCGGCTTTGCCGACCTGGCGACGCCGTCGTTCACCGGCACCACGCTCATCGAGCCTGATTTGCGCCGGCTGCGTGAGCTGATCGACTGGCAGTTCTTCTTCCTGGCCTGGGAGCTCAAGGGCAAGTACCCGGCGATCCTTGACCAGCCGGCCGCACGGGAGCTGTTCGACGACGCGAACGCGCTGCTGGACGAGATCATCGACGGCAAACTACTACAGGCTCGGGGCGTCTACGGGTTCTGGCGGGCGCGTGCCGACGGCGACGACATCGTGGTGGACGGCGAGGCTCACCGGCCCGGCGTGCGATTCCCGATGCTGCGCCAGCAGATGGCTCGCACCGACACGCGGCCGAACCGGTGCCTGGCCGACTACATCGCGCCGCACGCCGATCACATCGGCGGGTTCGCGGTCTGCGTCACCGGCGCGGAGGAACTCGCCAGGCAGTACGAGCGGCAGCAGGACGACTACCGCAGCATCATGGTGAAGGCGCTGGCCGACCGGCTCGCCGAGGCGTGCGCGGAGTACGCGCATCTAGAAGCACGCCGTTGCTGGTACGAACCGGACTCGGCGCCGACGATCGACGAACTGCATGCCGAGCGATTCCGCGGCATCAGGCCGGCCTTCGGCTACCCGGCCTGCCCGGACCACTCCGAGAAGCAGAAGCTTGTCGACCTGCTGGACGCCGGCCGGATCGGCGTCGCGCTGACCGAGTCGTTCGCAATGATCCCGGCCGCAAGCGTGAGCGGGCTGCTGCTCGCGCATCCGTCTGCACGGTATTTCGCGGTCGGGCGGGTCGGCAGGGATCAGGTCGAGGACTACGCGGCCCGCAAGGGCGTTACGGTCTCCGATGCCGAGTACTGGCTGCGGGCGAACCTCTCCTACGAGCCTGCTGTTTCCAGCGAGCAGGCTGCCGCCGGGAACACCTGACGTTATTCCTCGATGGCACCGCCCACTGAGCGCAAGTGGTCGCGGAAGCTCAGGGCGGGTGTCTCCGCACGCTTCGCGAGGTAGCCGCTGAACTGTACTTGCCTGCGCAGCGAGTCGCCCGCCCCGATCCGCCCGGCCTGGCGCCGCTCGGTATCGCGGATCTTCTCGGCCAGCGTGAAGACTTGCCCGGCCTGTGCACCTGGCACGAAGAGCACGCCATCTTCGTCGCCGAAGGCCAGATCCTCGCGTGTCACCGTCCACTCCCCCACAGTGGCGGACTCCAGCGCGTGAGGCGGGCGGGCATCGAGTCGCAGCGGCCCGGTGGGCAGTGCTCCCAGGCTGAAGACCGGCAGCCCGATTGCTCGTATGTCTGCTGTGTCCCGGTGCAGGCCCCAGATCACTACCCCGGACAGGCCGGCTGCCTCGGCCTCCAGCACGACGAGGTCACCGACACATGCTTCATCCAGCCGCCCGGCATTGTCGACCACCAGCACGTCTCCCGCTGCTGCTGTTTCGAATGCCTCCAGGAACACATCGACGCTGCCAGCATGCCGGGCTGGGCATACGCGTCCGGCCAGGCGGCCTCCGGGCACGACGCCTCGCAGGAGCGCGGGTGCGCAGCGCACCGGCAACTGGGCCCGGAGACACGCGTCGGCAAGGTGGGCAGTGGTGAGGGTCGCGAACCGCCCGAGAAGTTCGTGGTGATCCATGGTGAGAGCGTGTGCCACTCTGTTCCGGCGTGCAAGTTCGCGACTATCCGCTCCGGCCGCTTAGCTCAGGCGGGCGGGGTAAGCCAGTCCACTCCCACCGGGAACAGGTACCGGTCGGCCGCGGCGTTCAGCACACGACGCGCCTGGTGGAAGTGCTCGGCGTTGTCCCGCAGTGCGGTGGCCGAGACTGAAGTTGTGGTCGTCGCGACAGGCGCCGGCCCGACTGCTGGTGGCGCGGGTGGCCCCTGCACAGGTGCTGGCGTGACGGGTGCTTGCGTCATCGAGGTCCGGCCAACGTGACTGGCCGCGAGCCGGTACCAGCCGGCTCCGAGCCACTCGAACAACTCGGCTGGTCCGAGGTCCGCCGCCGGCGGGGCGGCCAGGCCCGTTGTCCGGGCCAGGCGCGCCGGATCGAGCCTGCCGCTGAGCGCGCGCTCTAGCGCTGCCGGAAACACTCCGCTCAGGAATAGCGCCAGATCACCGAGACGGCGCCACACCGGAGGACGGTCCGGCTCGGGTAGCGAGTCGAGCAGGACGGCTAGCCTGCCGAGGTCGAGGTCGTTCCAGCGGCGCCTGCGAATCCCCTGCGGCGTCCGGGTAACAACGACGCCGCCAGACGACCGTGCGAACGACGCCAGCAACTCAGCGAGGAACAGCCGGTGGACGGGGCTGGCCAGGTAGGCGGCCAACTGCGGCCCGTCGAATACCGGGACCCGCAGCCTGGGCGCGGTCCGCTCCGGGGCGTAAGCGCTGGTCCGCAGGTCGGCAGCGATCCGGTGGATCGCGGCAGCGAAGACAAGGAACGGCGAGACCAGGGTGAAGCGCTCGCCCGCGTCGGCTGACGCAAGGTTGAGCAGGCCAGCCGAGACGGCCGGCCGGTCCAGGACGTCCAGCAGCAGCGCAGGTGCCCTGCGGAGGGCTGCCAGCCGGGCTTCGGCCGTCGCTGCCGGGACCTCGTCTGCGTGCACCAGGGCGAGCAGATCAGCCTCGGTGAGCTGGCTTAGGTACGCGGCACCGACCCGATCGAGATCATCCATCATTCCATTGTCAGCCAGAACTGGCGGTTCTGCGAGAAACGCCAGGTCACAGGAACAGTTCGGTGAGCGAGCCGATGCGGGGCCCGGTCCAGCCGGACTCGCGCCGGTGGTCACTGTGCGCGTGCCAGTCCGGGCCGGCCAGCAGCACGGCTCGCATTCCGATGGCGCTTGACCCGGTCAGCTCCTGCCCGCCGCCGTCGCCGACGTAGACGCACCAGGCCGGCTCAGTCCCCATGTCGGCCGCGACCTTGCGGAAGAGCCGGGGGTCGGGTTTGCGCGTTCCCTCCACGCAGGAGAAAACCGGTGCGTCGATCACCGCGGCCAGCGGCAGCCGCGCCCAGGCATCGGGCAACTCTGACGTGCAGTCCGATACCAGGCCCGTCTTCAGGCCCGCCGTCCGGAGCCGTTCGATAACGCCGAGCGCCTCGGGCCGCAGCGTGAACATCGATTCCTGCACGCTGCGGCGAATGGCGCTGGCCTCGTCGAGCTGTTCCTCAGTCAGCCGGACGCCAAGCC
>Ga0335072_10004156_pt1 | contig 21615 bp, 19 predicted proteins | sample Lox_Sample_21_FD_206725 | JGI IMG/M metagenome (GOLD analysis project Ga0335072, IMG submission 206725) | Soil microbial communities from Loxahatchee National Wildlife Refuge, Florida, United States - Lox_Sample_2.1 | ecosystem: Environmental > Terrestrial > Soil > Wetlands | place: USA...
TGGTGAACCTTGAAAAATTGATTACGCACCACTTTATCGCTGACCAATCGCAAGTTCACCATGCGGAGGAAACGGAAACTTTTCAGGAAACGACGACATCATGTCCGAAGCGCCCGGACGGCACCATGGGCACGGATGGGTTTTCCACTCACTGAGTAATCTCGTGCCTCATGGCATAAATGGCCATGAAGTTGTCAACAGAGTGAGATTTCCGTCGTAACTCGACGTAGGACTGGCACAACTTTTGCGTCACTGAAGAATGGCACTCTTTTCGCGATGGCTGCGGGTACCCCGCCCAAACGTAGGTTCTATTCAATGTTTAACGGGCACGCGACGATTGCTAACAATCGCAATAGACATTCCTTCACTTCATGAGTCTCCAAACTGGAGTTGAAATGATATCCCTCTCGATGCTGTTCAATCGTGTAGCAGGCTTCTACGGCCTCCTAGCAATCCTCACGGGATTCAGACTCGACGCCACGCAGCTCTCCATGTACCTCTACTCCGTGGCGGCGCTACTCCTTTTAGCTCTCCTTATGCCCCACATTCGAAAACAAAGTCCACTGGAGTGTCTTGCGCTAGCATGGTTCTATGCGTTCGATACGGTCGTCAATTGTGTTTATACCGTCGTTTTCGCGGTTACTTGGTTCCTGACTATCCGCGCTTCCGATTCGGGAACGCAGACTAGCACGCCTGGGAGTTGGACAATGAATGGTACAGCGGGCTTTACATCGACGATTTATAATGTCAGCAAGGCCGATGTAGTTGCGTCTCCATCGGCGGAGCTTGTAGGCGGGCAAAATGCTGCGGCTATCGGGAAAGCTGCCACTCCTACGGCTGCTACGGCCAGTTCGAGCTTCCAACATGCCCCAAGCCTGGTCATCATTGTCCTTTTGACGCTAATTCGATTTTACTTCGCACTCATAGTTATGGCATACGCCAGACAAATTTTGCGCCAATACCTGCAAACTGCTTCTTCTGCTCGAAGTCACATAATCAACGACGGTTCATCGGATTTGGAGACCGAAAATCCATTTGCGCCAAATATGCCGCTAGGTCAACGGTGGCGGGGAAAGCTAGGCAGGACTCTACTCTTTATTGGAAGAGGTTATTTCCTTGATGGACCGGCCGACGATGATTGGGCAAGAGGAGTAAATAGCAGATTCAAGCCCTCGGTTGTACCAGTTCCTGGTGATCAGCGAGGCACGTTTGAGAGGGAAAGAAGAGCTAGAAGCGGGACGGGGCCGCCACTACCGCCGCCGAACTTGACGAAGTTGGAAGCATAAATTGGAAGAGCCTCGTTAGTTTTCTTTATGACGCAACGGCGAAATGGGTATAGAAAATGGACTTGGATGTGTGGACGGCATTCAATGGCAATGTTTGCTGGCGTTCTTTTGCACGTAGATACCTGGGGTTCATTTATAAGGATCATCAACAGCAAGAGACATACAGGTGGGAAATAAACCTAATGTCGAATTTACATGATACACAAGACCGATTGTCCTCTTACTACGGTGTTCGTCTAGAAATTATATCACAGCAAGAAATCGGTTTCACATGCATTCTTTTTTCTAAGCCGGAACGGAGAAAAGACTTCCATATATAAGGATCTACAAATGCCATCATGACTACACTTGAGCAAGGGATTGTAAGATAGTTAACGATTTAAATTGAGAAGACCCATCGTACTTGTAACTTCATGGTTTCCATAAACCAAGGTCAACGTCACGAGATTTGAAGTTCTCGAAAGGTCCTCTATCCTTAGTCAAAAGCACGCAATCGATTGCCTGCCGCCAATTGACATTAGGCCCCTGTGCTCCGACTTTAGCTCGCTTCTCGGCATAAACAATTTAAAAAAAGTCTATAAGGACATCTCAGGATGGCTTTTCTCTTTAGACTACAAGATTCTGCCTCTCCTCATTCTCTGCGGACCAAGGCGCATCGTAGCAACACCATGGCAGCAGCAGCGCCGATGTTGAAGATTCGGACGCCTGAGGAAGCAGGTATGTCTCGCATGCTGCAGTACCCCGCCACTTGACCCCACCTTCTAAAGCTCATGTTTTGCGTGAAAACGCTTGCTAACTCACAAAATTTACAGTTGCGAGAATAGCATACCTGTCCAGCGATGTAATAATTTCTGTTCAGCCAGCGCAAGCTGTCGAGTCCCAATTCTCTACACATCTTCACAGATATTTAGGGCGAAAGGACTCTGGTCTTGTGGCCACTTCAGAGGGCGGCGTACCGGAGGTAAGGTCTCACTGAAACCCGGTTGATATACAGGCACTCCCAGCTAACCTTATCAAGATATTAAGCATCAGGCATAATGCAGATCCTCTTCTTTCCGTATTCGCCCCAATTCGATCGGGCAAACTCGTCTCTGTTACCACAAGCTCCTCCATCCTTGTTTCCTCTGTTCCCCATCTCTACCGACTTGCAAATTACCCAGTTGTGATCCATGTTTCGCTGCAGCCTGCATCTTATCCCGACTACTCTTCTATCACTTCAATACGCAATTCAGGGTTCACTTTTCTGCAATCAGAATCATTACAAGAGGCGCAGGATATTGCATTGACCGCTCATGCATTGGCTATCAGGTTAGGAAAAGGTGTCATCCACTTCTTTGATGCTGGTTCGTCAGCACGGGATCAGCCAATTGCCTTCGAAGACACGGTCGTGGTCAAGGAAATACTAGATCTAGATGCTGTTCGGGCTTTCCAAGCGAATAAGATTAGAGGTTCTTCAATATATGCAGATGATGGAAGGCTTGCAAGGATTACAGAGTCGCCAGGGCCATCACTTGATACATCGGTTGCTGGTCTTCCAGGTCTTCCTTTACCATCAACCAATGATATGCAAGAAGCGAGTACTTCCAAGGCGACATCCTCGGTTGGATCCTCAATGTCTAGACAAAGCAGTGTGGATAGCCGGCAAAGCGCATCATCAGTTACTACAGTCGACTCAACAACCCGGCCCGTATCATCTGAGGATATCTACAATATAGTCACAAAGATCTGGGCGCAGTTGAAAAAGAGTGTGAGCCGACAATACTCACCATTTCAATTTTCGGGACCTCCGAATGCGGAAATTGCTATTTTCATCTTCGGCTCGGAGGCTAGATTATTTGCTAAAGCGATTGATGAGGCCAAGTCAGACGAAGTATATGCAAAAGCAGGTGTCCTTACCGCACGTCTGTATAGGCCATGGTTGGGCGCAAAGTTAGTTGAGATAGTCCCAAAATCCTTGAAACGGTTGGCTGTCCTCGAGCAGATTCGAAGAAAGACCACCAAGTGGGGTCCTACATTCCTCGATTTACTTACCACCTTGAAGAGTGGACCTGGTGGAGGCGTCGAGGCTATCGTCGGCTCCCAACTGGGATACGTAGCCCCCGAGACAGTCCAGCAGGCACTCCGCGGAATTTTTCACAACCTAAAATCGGAGAAACCAATCCAAAATCTTGAGATTGGTAACCATGATGGCCCAACAGGGTCATTACAAGAGTACAACCTTGAGCAACCGAAAGTCGAGACAGCGTACATGAAGATCCTGCATCAAATTTTTGGAGAGAGATTATACCTGGCCAATGCACTAGGCTCACAAGATGCAGGCATTTCTGCCACCATCTCTTCGAATCCTGAGTTTGGATTTGGATCGTTGCTTGCCCGCAAAGAGCATCGTCAACGTTTCATTATTGAAGCTACTGAGGCATCAAAGTCAAATGCTTTCGTCACAGAGGCTCCAAAGGCTTGGTTGTCTAAGTGGGCTGTCAGCGCAAATGATGCGAAGAAGGCGGATGACCTTGCGCAAGAAGTTATTGTGCATTTGGAGACGGACGGATCTCCATTGTCAAGGAACCTACTTTCCCAGAAGTCGCTATTCAGAAAGGAATCCCCTTGGTTGATTGGTTCTGATGCATGGGCGTACGACCTAGGAAACTCCGGTGTTCATCATGTAATTGCTTCTGGCGAGAAAATCAATATGCTTATTATTGACACAACACCATATTCGGAACGAGCTGCTGCAGACGCTGCACGAAGGAAGAAGGACATTGGTCTCTATGCCATGAACTATGGAAATGCATATGTCGCATCAGTGGCAGTCTACAGCTCCTACACTCAGGTCCTGCAAGCAATGATCGAAGCCGATCAATTCGATGGTCCTTCGGTGGTCATGGCTTACCTACCTTACTTTAAGGAAAATGACTCTCCTTTGACTGTTTTGCAAGAAACGAAGAAGGCTGTAGACCTTGGTTATTGGCCATTGTATAGATGGAATCCACAAAATGAGGAGCGTGGGGAACCCAATTTCTCACTCGATTCTGAGCGTATAAAGAATGAGCTCAAGGAGTTCTTAGCGAGAGACAACCATCTCACTCAACTCATGCGGAGGCACCCAGAGTTCTCATCAAATATCTCAGAGGACTATGGTTCAGAAGTCCGTACTCTCCAAAAGAGAAAGGCAAAGGACGCATATAATACATTATTAGAAGGTCTCTTTGGTGCACCACTGATGATTCTGTTTGCTTCGGATAACGGCAATGCCGAGTCTCTTGCCAAACGGTTGGGCAATAGAGGAAAAGCGAGGGGATTGAAGACCATGGTCATGGCTATGGAAGATTATCCTATCGAAGACCTACCGAAGGAGGAGAATGTGGTCCTTATAACCAGTACAGCTGGCCAAGGTGAGTTTCCTCAAAACGGTCGAGCATTTTGGGAGGCTATCAAGGAAAACACTGAACTTGATCTTGCTTCTGTCAATTTCTCGGTCTTTGCGTTGGGAGATAGTCATTACTGGCCAAGAAAAGAGGACAAGGTCTACTACAATAAGCCTGGCAAGGATCTGGACAAGGTCTTAGGCAACCTGGGCGGCAAGCGTCTTGCGGAGGTAGGCTTAGGTGATGACCAGGACCCAGATGGTTATCAAACTGGCTACCAAAATTGGGAACCACAAATCTGGCAAGCATTGGGTGTCGACAAGGTCGAGGGCTTACCAGAAGAACCGCCACCAATCACAAATGAGGACATAAAGCTTGCGTCAAATTACCTGCGTGGTACCATCAAGGAGGGCCTTGCGGATACAAGCACCGGCGCGATCTCTGCTTCAGATCAGCAGCTGACCAAATTCCATGGCACGTATATGCAAGATGATCGAGATCTTCGTGATGAGCGTAAGGCACAAGGACTTGAGCCAGCTTACTCCTTCATGATCCGCTGCAGATTAGCTGGAGGTGTTGCAACTCCTCAGCAATGGCTTCAAATGGATCAAATTAGCACTGATTTTGGAAACGAGACCATGAAGCTAACCACCCGTCAAACTTTCCAATTTCACGGCGTTGTCAAAGGAAAGCTCAAGTCAGCCATGCGCGCTATCAACCAAGCGCTGATGACCACTATCGCCGCTTGCGGTGATGTCAACCGAAATGTCATGTGCAGCAGTTTGCCTACCGAGTCAAAATTCCACAGGGAGGTGTATGCGTGTTCAAAGAGAATCAGCGATCATTTGTTGCCTTCCACTACGGCTTATCACGAGATTTGGCTTAAGGATGAAGACGACAAGAAGACCCAGATCGCTGGTGATGCAGTTCAAGATTACGAGCCTCTGTATGGACCAACATATCTTCCACGAAAATTCAAGATTACAATCGCGATCCCGCCTCATAATGATACCGATGTTTACGCACACGATATTGGTCTCATTGCAATCAAAAGCCCTGATGGGCATTTACAGGGCTTCAACTTGCTTGCCGGTGGAGGAATGGGTGTCACGCATAATAATAAGAAGACTTACCCACGAACAGGCAGCATGCTTGGTTACGTGTCTAAGGAGCAAGTGCATATCGTCTGTGAGAAAGTGATGCTCGTCCAACGAGACCATGGCGATCGCATGAACCGCAAGCATGCCCGTCTAAAGTATACGATGGACGATATGGGCCCCGACGTCTTCCGTGGCAAGGTCGAGGAGCTCTGGGGTCAAAAGTTCGGCGAAGAGAAACCCTTCAAGTTCGAGAGCAATATAGACACATTCGGTTGGCAAAGAGATGAGAACGGCCTCAATCACTTCACGTTCTTTATTGAGAATGGTCGTGTTGAAGATACCGCTGAGTTTCCCATGAAGACTGGCCTACGTGAACTTGCCAAAGTACACAAGGGTGAGTTCCGACTCACTGGCAACCAACATCTCATCATCTCCAATATCGCCGATGCCGATCTTCCAGATATAAAATCCATGATGAAGAAATATAAGCTCGACAATGTCCAGTTTTCTGGCTTGCGTCTCAGCTCTTCTGCCTGTGTCGCTTTCCCAACTTGTGGCCTAGCCATGGCAGAGAGTGAGAGGTATCTCCCCGAATTGATCACAAAGCTTGAGGGTGTCATCGAGGAAAATGGCCTCAGACAGGACAGCATTGTCATGCGCATGACAGGATGTCCTAATGGCTGTGCGAGACCATGGCTAGCGGAGGTTGCTTTTGTCGGCAAGGCTTATGGAGCTTATAACATGTACCTTGGCGGTGGATATCATGGGCAGCGTCTCAACAAGCTGTACAGATCAAGCATCAAAGAGGATGAGATCCTGACGATAATGAAGCCGTTGTTGAAGAGATATGCTTTGGAAAGAGAGGAGGGAGAGCGCTTTGGGGATTTCACTATTCGTATTGGTATGATTAAGCCGACTACGATGGGCAAGACTTTCCATAATGATGTGAGTGTTTCTTACCCCTGGCAGACAGATCTGATGGTTTGTTGACTGGCTGTAGGTTGCGGAGGAAGAGTCCGGCGAGGAATGAGCGGCAGAGAACTAGCCTCTTCCTCAATACCGAAAAATCGTTACAAGTCGCTAGACTATACATGTCGTGGTTTTCATCCCGATATGACTTTAGGCTTCACTTGCTTTTTGCATGACTGGTATGTTTGCCATCGATGTACATATTGCAACAAATTTGTATATAGTAGAGATTCAATGAAAACGAATGAAACCCTACCTAGAGCGGCTTTATATCCTCGATGTATCATCTCCGTTGCCAGAGCCTACCTTGTAAAAGAGTTGTTTGTAGTTCGGAAAGATGGTCGTTATGATATAGTAACCTAGAAGGCTGGTGACCGAATGTATGATTCAAGCTGTTGAAACAGGCTGCCACGAATAAGGCAGAAGCTGTGCCAGTGCCGCCGCAGCTGCCTCCCTTAATGAAAATTCGTCTCCGTTATGAAAGCCGTTCTTATTATCACGATTTGTGAACCTCGTAGAACTGCGCAATGTCGGCACCTAGGATTGGGAACAGCTATCATCAGAAGCTGCGAGAAAGCTGCGTCAGTGGCCACGAGACTTCATAGGTGGAGACTCGTAGGAATCTTGGTCATAACCATAGTCAGTGTCGAGGCAAGAATGATCGGCTTAAGCACCTAGATCAAAGGCTCTGTAGCTAAGCAATTTGGTAAGGGGCTCATCAGAGCACTTGCACATCCAACGAGCAGTACTTTCACACCATTGAACCACAAAGCGTATATACAAAAATCCTCCAACCCCACCATGCCCCTCCATCTATTTTGTCCTTATAATCTTCAACTTATTCGGACTATGCATGAAATTATTGGCATATGCTTTTGGCACAAACTTCCGTGTATTCGGCTCCTGCACAAAATACTCATAGCCTTGTTTCTCCGCAAACTGGATCGCATCCTCTTTAGACTTGAAGTTCAAGTGTGTCCCTTGCATGAAATCTGCGGACGATTGCCAGCCCATTAATGGGTTCTCCCATCGGTGGCCCTTGCTGAGGATGTCCCAGTCCATTCGCCATTGGTGTCCGTGCCAGTCTCCGGATTGGGTGGCCGGTTTGACGGGCCGGTAGATTCTATGTAGAAGTGTGAGAGGATGGGGAAGATGAAGGAGGGTGGAAAGAGCTTACCGGACTGTACGAGCTTGGAGTTCAATAGGGGCGCCAGAGAGAACGGCAGCAGCGACGACCTCGCCTTCTTCGCTGCCGTTCATGACTCGCTTTGGGATGGGTGTGAATAATCTGCCACCAGGTTGGAGGAGGAATTGAAAGCAGAAGGGGCGCGGGATTGCTTACGAGGATGCTTGATCGACCTCTGCATTGTAGTCGGGCTGGTTATGCCGGACCTGGGCATCTGTTGAGGCGGGGTGATTGACCATGGACGATTCGCCAGTCTGGTATGCGGGCTGCGACTTCTCGGACTCAGTGAGCGGCGTCCCGGATGAGGTCTGACTGCTATTCCGAATGAACGCAGGGGCTGACTTTCTTGCAGCAGGTCCTGATGTACGCAGTAGCTTGCTTGCAATTGATGGCCGTAGGAGCGACATTTTGTTGTGAAGATGTTGTACCTCTCAATTCTGCGGTAGCTTTGTAGTCGTTGACGTTCTGGCTTTACATACTTGCTTAGTCATACGCGAGAGGAGCTTAGCGGCAAATAATGAGGTTCAAACATCGACTCTTCCCGAGCCTGATCAATCGCATTGTATTCCTTTACATCACTTCCGCGACGCTCAATTGAGGTGTGTAGCTTTCACTGGTACAATCGCTATCCACTAGTGATTGTAGCTATAGACAATTTGCTGACCTGATGTCCGCAAGAGATCAAGATGAGCTTCGTTACCCGACGGTGTCTTTCGACACTCATCCCACCTAAGGTATGAGCACTCGGAGCCCCAAGGCATTTATCACTGTCAGAAGCTAACAAAACCACTTCAGGTTGCATCACCATCTGTAAGACCTCCTACTACCGTCCGGCTGGGGGACAGCATGAATCTGTCGGAAAAGAACGGGACAGTGGAGGAGGATTTGGATTAGAAGCTGACGAGAACAGGGCATCGGTGCAGCTCCAGATGCAGTTCGTATGCAACGGGTAGTCAGCTTCTACGAGAAACTCCCACGAGGCGCAGCTCCAGAAGTCAAGCCAAAGGGTCTTATGGGCAGATACCAAGCGCGGTATTTTGGGAAGAATGCTTCCGCTGCACGTATGTATTCATCAGTTGGGAGCAAAGGATGTGGGATTCAATGCTAAGACATCATCTTAGCTCTTGTCCATGTTATTATCGGACTGATCGCCATTGGTTACGCACAAAACTACTATTTCCATTTGCGTAAGTTTGAATATCTACTACTTACCAGGACATGTGCTTACTGACTGAATCAGGTCACCACAAGAACAACGCTCATTAGATACGGTAGATGATCAGGAGCGGAGGTAAAATATTTAGCTGGATGCCGATGTAGATATAGCAGAAGAAATTCGATCAAGCTTGAATCCCCATGATACAATTGCATAAATGAGCTCTTAACAGAGACCGCTAGTACCCTCGTCATACAGCATTCCGTGGCCATGTACAACTCTGTTTCAAGCCTCTGAACCTCCCTGTGCCAATGCTACCAGGTCATTTTACAGTTTCCGTTCGTCCACACTTTAAATCACCTGCAAAGCACAAAGGAATAGAGAGATTTGTCCGTGGATAAATTTTATAGATTGAAAATAGATACGTTATCCAGACCTTAAAGGACCATTGGATTAATGAGAACGATATGGAGCCTTTCTCGCTTGCATGAATTTGTTTCAAAACAAGTCTGTAAAGTGAGTCAGCCGCCTCTACCCCCATTTCTTTGGCTCAAAAGCTAGCGCGAAGCGCTTATCCCTTTTAGGATTGCGAATGTTCACGACACACTCGAATCTTTCAATCTCGCAATCCTTTCACTCCTGAGTTCCGATCGCAATAGACTAATATACGACTTATCTGTCTCCTTTTCTCATCAAAGGAAGACCGCGGTCACGAGTCCAGCGTTCCCTTCTTTTGTGAAGCGCAACGCTTTCTCCTGACATCACTTCGTCCCGAAATCCTTACAATCAACCTCCCTGCTGCAGGACGGACCTCATATGCGCAGACATAACACATCCCATAGACGACTCACAGACGTATGATGGCAACTGAAGCCACCTTGGAAAACTTCGCGGATGCTACGAACCCAGCTGAAACTGACGAGGTACGGTTAAAAGCTCATTCAATATTGCCTCGTTCTTGCTAACGTCTAAAGACTACCATCAACGCCAGCCAAGATGCCGCACGCGAAAGCCCTCGAGTGAATGGAGAATTCAGGAGCGATGATTCGAAGTCATATACAGAATTCGCTGACGGTCTTGCCAACTCTGCAGAGGTTAGTGTCAGTGGAGGATCGGATACTGAGGCCACGAAGGCGGAAACGTCGAAAGGCCAAACTGATGAGAAAGGCCATATTCGGACCACATCCACTGTTAAAAAACCAACCACTTTCAAAGCAGTTTCTGTAAACAAGACCTTCCTTGCGGCAAAAGGTGCCACACCCGTAAAGCCTGGAGATAAAGGAATGGCTGGCTCAACCTCACTCCCTGCTGCGCCTCTGACATCTTCCGCACCTAGACCTCGACTCGTTGCAAAGTCGGGAAGTGGACTTCGTGACTCAACTCCGCGTACTGCTGCAGCTCCGAATGGAGGGAAAGCCGGCGCTGCTCCGGATGCAAATGCCGTGTGGAACAAAAATAAGCGTATGTAGCATGTTCAGCTAGTTCGATTGGCTGAAATAACTAACGTTATTTAGCGCCTCCCGCACCCGAGCAGAAGCGCATCACAGATGAGGAGCTGAAACAACAATATGGCATTCATCTGGCTACGAGACTTCAATCCGACGACCAGAGCAGACAAGCGAACTGGGCGGATATTGATGATGATGACGACGATTGGGCACCAGAGTCCATAGAGTGGACAGATGGCACTAAGATAACATTACCGCAAGCAGACGAAGTTGTGCCATCGACCGCTAAAGCGACTACCGTCACGACGGTCCAGGAAATAGCTAGCGCAGATTCACCAAAACCGAAGTCACCAGCGCCCCAAACGTCAAATTCAGCACCACTCAAATTAGGCGGCATGTCGAGTGGCTCAGGCAAAGGCTTAATACTCAAGGGTGCAACAGAGAAACCAACGTTAGTTGCAAAACCGCCTGGTCCTCCAACGCCAGTGAAGTCACCGTGGGCTCCACTACCACCTGTTGATAAGTCAGCTCCAATTGCGACTGAACTCCAACAACAACAGCAACAACCACAACCTCGTTTCTCCCAAAGGGATCCCCACGGGTTCGAGAATATGCCACCGCTACCTGCTAAAGAAATTGCTGCGGACGACTTCAGTCGCTCATGGAGAGAAGGGGGATCTAATGTAAACAGGGAGCTCTTCAACTCACAATCGGGAAGATACGAGCCAGTCAATGATAGTCGAAAAGGTGCCCGTAGTGACATACATTCGCGTCAGCCAGCACTTTTGCAACGACCATCTCAGCAAGATCAACAAGGTCCTGCCGAGCCATCTCCAGCATTTCAAACCCACCGAGCGACGGGCCAAGATGGTAGTTATGGACGCCGTCGCACTTCCTCTACCGTTAGTGGAGGTAGTGGTAATTTAGTGAGGCGCATGAGCAAGGGTCAGGATATGCACCCCTCACATGACATGCTCCACAACCGACGAGGCTCGTTAGTCGCAGTAACTGACTCGCCTTCGTCACCAAGTATGCCGTCATCTTCACTCCATCAGCCAAACCAGCGTGGATACTCGCAACAACAGTGGCCTGGCCGTGCTTCTCCGTCAATGAGCCATGATTCCCCAGCTTCAGCGCATGGTCAGATGGTTACCACTGGAGGAGGCCAGCCAACAGCACCCGTGATCCCGATTGAGGATGAGGTCGAGCTGCAAAAGAAGATTATGCGTGAAAGCCGCGAGCTCGCCAGAAAGCGAAGACTCGAAGAGGAGGCTAGAGAGGAGGCCGAAAGGAAGGAGCGCATTCGCCTCAAGCTTGAAGCGATGGGCCCTCCACCGGAGAGTAAAAAGAACAAGAAGGATACTCTAAAAGAGGATAAAGCCGTGCCTACTCAGATACAGGGACGAGATGGACCCTCAACTTTAGCTTCTCCTCCAAAGCCACCGGTACTGGAATTTGCAGGTGAAGTCAAGCAATATGGCATGATGAAAGTACATCCTCCGGAAACCCTTACCTCAGAGACCAAAGTCACTAAAGTCGATGATATGCGACCTGCGCCCCAAGAGAATCGTCCCAATGGTATTCATCCCAGCACTGCTCCCAATGGAGGTGTAGAGAGCCAGCCAGCGTCCCAGGAAGCTCGACAGAACCAGACATGGCAGAGCGCTGCTTCTTCAGGAGTGGAAAGATACTCTTCCTGGGCTAGTCCCGCAACACATCCAAACCAGGGTAGAAACGTTTGGGGGCCACCAACGAATGACCGAACACTCGGCAACGGGACCTTCAACCCAGAACTATCTCAAATGGCTGGCTCTGGCCCAGGTCCGATTGGGCCACCAAACTCCAGTCGTATGAATGGACAGTATCAAGGACGCGGTAGAGAACAGTTTGGAGGACAACGACCAGGTCCGATTGGACCTCCACAGCGACAACAGGCGATAACGCGTGAGCAACAACGAGCTCAAGCGAATTCTGCCTGGAATAGTCTGCCTGAGAAGCTTGCTCAAGAGGATGCGCGAGCACGTGAAGAGCAAGATAAGCAGGACACTGCTCGACTCGAACTCCAAGCTGCAGGGGTAGAAACATCCCAACCTCAGCCCGTGTTCAAAGATACATGGAAGCAGGTTGGCGTTGGAGAGGACGGCACGAGAAGTGGCATCAAAGCTGTCTCTCAGACTATCAACGATGGTACAAACTCTATAGCGTCTTCAGGCTGGAATGACTTCCCAGCTCAGCCATCACAAGAAGAAGGATCTGAACGTCCAAGGTTCGATCAGCAGCCGGATAATGCTTGGCGACAGATAGATCCTAATATTGCAAAGATGGAGATTCCTCAACTAGTATACAAGGAAACATGGCGCCCTGCCCAATCAGAGCATGGAATGCGAAGTGAGACATTTGGGTCGGCGACTACTGTCAATAACGGCTCGTCCTCAACAGCCTCTTCGCAAGTACGAGGTTCTAGATTCTTTCCACAATCGAAGGATGTGCGGCTCGAAGATCCTACTGTATCGTTCACGAGACCTGGATCTCCGTCACCTCCGCCACCTACTATGGCAGGTCACCCAGCATACGATGGAGATACTGCCCATCCTCAGGTGTCCCTACCGCGCCCCCCTCCAATTGTACGACTTCCACCACCCCGGGTTCTAGCACCGATTGGTCCACCAAAACCAATTACTTCCTTCGCAGCTGCAGTAGCGGCCCCAGTCGCACCGGCTCCACAGTCAAACATAACTCCAGCATATCAACCTAGACCGCAGGATGACAGTGTTAGATATAAGAATGACCAGATTGGATCTGCTAGAGCATCACATGGGACAACCGGTGTCGGTGACTGGCAAGATCGTATCAACCATCTGATCGGTCGACGCTCTTCTCCTCCAAAGAGTCACGCTCTGGCAGTGGACTCTTCGAGCAAGAGTGCTCTCGAGCTACCAACAGCTCAGAGGTCGGCCACAGTCTCGTTACCCAACTCTACTTCGGGTGATACTTCAGATGAAGAAAGTTTATTTGAGACAAAACCTATGGCAGAAGAGTGCTTTGAGGAGCAGGAGATGGGATCTTTACCACCTATTCGGGTCCCTAACAAAGCTCCAGAAGCAGCTTGGGCTTTAGCACCACTACCAAAGCAGCTTCCGAAGAAGTTCGTTCTGTCCCAGGTCACCAGTGCTGATCCACTCTCTTTTCCTGCACAGATCACAAATAATGGAAATACTCTGCACATATTTTTGCCGGGAATGGCCGAGGAAAAGTGTATCAATGTCCCACTCAAGACAGAGCCTCGGCAGAAAAGCAACAATAGTCGTCGAGGAGGAGCTCGAGGAGGGGCACCACGACATGCGTCATCAAATCATCCCCGTGGTGGTAGACCCAGAGATCCTTCTAGTGGATTCCCGTCACCAGGCATAGAGCACGCCTCTATCTCTTCGAGCCCGACTTCTTCAAACCGTGGTGGCGCTCGAGGGAGAAGCGGATATGGATCTCACTGGAGCAACCGCCACGTATCAACTCCAAGTAGCGCAATCGATGTCTGATCAAAGCAATATATCAGGGAACATCGCAATCGTTCTTCGGTGTTTCCATTCTAATGCGGGGTCTACTGTATTCATGCACACCTCTAATATTCGCCTGATGCGTATTTGCCAGAACATCCATGTAAAATTTACCAAGGAAAGATGCATGTCTTATCGAAGACATCCATTTCCGTCCAACATGTCCAAAAGCTTAGCCTAATACAGGCATGCTTCATGAAAGATTCGTTCCACACTTTCTGAAATCCGCGGGATGCATTCATGGGATCTTCGTGACAGATCTCAATGTTTGCCCGATGATAGATTTTGCTGTCTAGCTCTCATGTTGAGAGCACAGTGACTCATGCAATAGCTAGCTACTCGATGATTAATACAACATTCAGAAATCAAACATCTGCTTTTCAAGTAAATTGTGACTTTTGATTATAGCACAATGCACACTAAGGACCTTTATTTGCCATGTCGTACATTATAACTTTTAGGGGCCGTTCCCAATGCCAGACAATGCCTTCCCTTGTGAAATCTTAGAAAGACCCCATAGGCGTTCTCAGGCTTTCACCATTCCTCCCGCTCTTCTTCCCCTCATTCATACTCCCCCTTAACATATCCCCAACCACCTTCCCCAACCTTTCAATCCCCTCAACCAATAACTCCTCCTCCTCCCACGCAAAGCAAACCCTCACCCACCGCTCAAATCTCACCGCCTGTTCATCCCCATATACCTCAAACATATCCCCCTGAGCCACAATCAGATTCTCCTTCTCTTTTGCGCTCACCGCTATCCGCTCAGCGCTCACTCCCTCCGGGAGCTCGAACCAGATAAAATACCCACCAAAGACGTCTTTTCCTTCCAAACTCACCTTAGACACACTCACCCCCAACGGGACAAGATGCCTCTCAATAGCATCCATCATTATCCTCCAGCGCCGCGCATAGCTCGGGATCAGCACGTCGCAAATGTGCTCTTCGAGGCTCCCATCTTGTAACAGCTGCGCGATCATCGTCGCGACGAGCTGGCTGGGACACCCTCCTGAGCGTGAAGAGCCGCATTGGGAGAGCCCGTAGGAGAGCACGGGGGAGGCGTCTGCCCAGCCGGTGCGCACGCCCGGCCCGAGGATCTTGCTGAAGGAGGCGTTGCTGAGGGTGTGGTGGAATTGTTTGGGGTCGGAGGGGTGAGGCGGGAGGGCGAGGTCGATGTCTGTGAGGCGGGGGAGCAGAGCGTGGGGTGGGGGTGGGGGTGGTGGGGGTGGGAGGGAGGTGCTGGTACTGGGGGAAGGGGGGGAAGTAGGCCATTGGAGGCAGTCGTAGACGTCGTCAGTTATGATGAGGGCGTTGTGCTTGCGGGCTAGGTGGACGAGTTGTGTGCGCCGCTGGAGGGACATGGTTCTGCCGGAGGGGTTTGAGAAATTGGGAACTGCGTAGATGATGTGGTCGTATGTCTTGCTCCATGGTCTGGGAGGCTTGAGGACCTGGTATCATGTTAGCAATAGAGTTTATAGCCTACGTTTCACACGGCTCTTGAAGGAGATCACTGGATTGTCACGAGACTTGTATAAGCCTGCACCCAGTCCGGAGCCCATACCGTTGTCATGGATATCTCACCTTTTCCATGCTTCTCCCATTCGCCTTTTCCATTTTCACCATCTCTCTCTCCAAATACTCCACGTCAATCCCCTCCCCATCCTCCCTCACAGCCCTCAAGCGCCCCGCAAAGCCGGCGTCCTCGAAAATCCTACACGCCAAGAAATAACACGGCGCAACCATCCAGGCCGCCTTCGTGATACCCGGATCGGTGAATACCTGTAAAGCGCAAGCTAAATTCTGGCTAGCGCCTCCCGTGATACAGATCCGACTGGGGTCGTCAGGGCAGGAGTAGAAGGATGAGAGCCATTTGGAGATGCCTTGGCGGAGAGGCAGGTAGCCGTCATCGGGCCCGTATAGGAGGCCAGGGGTGGATACTGAGGGATCAGAGAGGGCGGTTTGCGAGGCGCGTTGGAATTGGGCAGCGGGGAGGAGTGAGGGGGATGGCCAGCCGCGGAGGAGGTTGATGGGGTTGTTGGGGGCAGTTTTTGCCATTGCTTTTAATCCCCGAACAGCAAGGTGGATTCTTATTAGAGGATGAAGTGAGTGAAGCAATATTATTTTTGATAAAATCATAATATCCAATGAGGGTGACCGAAAGAGGACTTTTCGAGCTTTATAGCGTCATAGCTGCGCCATCCGAACCATCACGATCTCCATTAGTAGACTTGGGACCGAATTTGATTTAAGCTTATATTAAGTCGATCCGTTAAAGATCTCAGTTAAAAACCAGAGAGATATGAGAGGGAAGATAATTCTTTACAAATTGTGTTTGTAGAGGAAAACGTGAAAAGGCGTAAAGTCCTGTGAGGGGTACTGTTTCACAAGTTCAGATGATTCGGGCCAAGGATATGTATCATCAAAAGCAACCAAATACGGACGGATTTCTTCATTGGATTCAATCTAACCATCTCACTACAGACGGCCGTAAAGTATCTACATATTGGAATTTGACCTGTCCTAACACCTTCCGATGGAACCTTTATATGCTACCAGTACCCTTTTCCATAAAATCGACCACCAAACGCCGCCCCATATCAATCAACCACCCTACCAGCCCCATGTTCGAGAAGCTGCATTAAATACTGGAGGTTTCCACTGTATCCGAGCTGGATCAATAAGCCTCTTGGGTTTCGTCTTCTCCTTCTCTTTTTGCGCTTTATGCCGTTCGATTAATGTCGTCGGCACAATAAGCTTATGCTCCCCTTTATGATAGGCCAGTATTTCCAATGCGCGGAGCATTGTCTCAACGTCGCCGAGTGTCATCGCAAGGGTCGCGGCTATCCCATCCATGCTACAGCGCTCCTCTTGTTCGTTGGCCTCTACCAATATATCAAGGATGTTTTCCGTCCAGTACTGGCGATAACTTAGAAGACCAAGATCTGAAAGCGGTTTCTCTGGAGATCCAAGCTTGCCCTCAATCTTTGAAAGTTCATAGGAGAATTGAATCAGAAGTCTGCCATAACCTTTCCGTTGAAATTGAGGCAATGTTAGGATACATGCCACGTTATACCCATCCGCACTCTCCTTCTCTTTCGAGAAATAGCCGATGAGATGACAGCCCTTTTGATCACGATTTGTCATGACGTAGAACAGAAAAGGATCCACATCGTAGTACAAGGTCTTGTGATCGAGGAACATTTTAGAAAGGAGGCAGAGGTTGCGGCACCATGTACGTTGGCGCTTACCGTCTATTTCGAAGAAAGAAACATAATCGTCTCGGTAAATCTCGTTTCCAGGAGGGTGTAGCAAAGTACACTTAGTCCGATGCCGAGAGAATGGCTTAACGTCACCGAAGTAGCTTAAGCAGAACTCGCAAATGTACATCAAATCTTCATGAGAGAACTCTTCCGGATATGGCGAGAAGTACCAGGGGTGCAGGTCGAACTTGCCAAACTGAACTTTGCTGATATTGCGAATACGGGATATCTCAGCCTGGTTTTGGGTCATCGAACCACCAGTTCGAAGTCGTGATATCTCCTCTTCTCGACTATAACCCTCCTGAGTTTCTGCCTTGGACGCAAAAGTCTCCACCTGAGTCTCGTCTACATCCATCTCGTCGTCTCCAGAAGCAAGTCCAACGTCCAGGTCAAGGGATAAGACCATCCTCTCATCTCCGTCTACGTCAGGAGTATCTTTGGCATCTTTATTGGCAGCCTGCGAATCAACGAAGTCCGTCCATGGATGAGAAGAGCTTGTTTCGGAAGCGGCTTCGGAAGCCTCTCTGGTTGCTGCTGTCCGCTTTTGGCCTTTCTTCGTCACAACATTCTTGGTTGGAGCTTTTGACGGAGCCTTAGCTGGCGCAACAGCCTTCTTTCCCTCCTTCGTCTTTTCAGCACTTGGCCACTCAACGTCTTGGTCAAAGTCTATGCGAGAAGCAGGTACCCATTCGTCTAAACGCTTGTTAAAGTTGTCGAAGTTGCAGTAGAACTGCCTGCCGCTTTTCGTCTCTTTAATACTCAGAATTTCTGCCCTGCGTGCTTCGCCATCCTAGAACTATTAGTATTGCGAATATGATAATTATTGAAGCGTCTTAGTATGTATAATAGCGCTTTATAGATGCGCTGACGTGTCTAAGCCTCGGGGTAGGACCTACTTTCTCTACCATGGCAATACATCCTATCCTAGCGATTGTTAGTTGGCTGTGTTGCGCAACCCTGGAAAGGGATGTATCGTACCTGATGGTGTCTACTGTCGCTCTGCTCTTTTGTCTTGGAGCTGGTGAGCCCACAGCTGACTCTGGAGGCGCTGTACCCGGCGTCATGATGAAATTTTGCGTTTGTTGATGAGAACGAATTGGTTCTGATGAATCGTGATGTCTATTGAGGGGCGATGCCAGGGCGCGACAAGGCTGGACGGCGAGGCACGGCCTCGCTAAAATTTAAAACCATAACTTTCGACGATGGCTAGTCTGCGACTTTTTCCTCTCTACACAACAATATGACTCGATAACATTTCGTCTTCTACAATGACGCCAGAACTTTCAAGCAATTGGAAGAAGCTACAGGCATCTTTGAAGCAGGAAGCGGCCAATAGCAAGAGCTCGAAGAGGAAGCCAGAGCCTACAGAACGACAGCAGAATTCTAATGCAAAGCGCAAGCGTATTGAAGCACAGCTCACTGGAATTCCTGTACCCTCTTCACGGAAACGAGTCAGAATGGGAATTGATAGCAGTACCATTGAGCAACCTGATGAGCCAGCTCCATCTACATCTCTCGCATTATGGGCTGAAGACAACGATATATCCGCCGCAGACCTTGCAGAAGCGTACGGTGTCGGACTTCAAGATTCCTCTATACAGGGTGGCAGTGCAGACAGGATTAATGCAGGCTTATGCACGGAGGTAGAGGTCGGGAAATACGTGGCCATGGATTGCGAAATGGTTGGGGTGGGAGAAGAAGAAGATCGCTCGGCGCTAGCTCGTGTCAGCATTGTTAATTTCTACGGTACACAAGTCTACGATTCGTTTGTGCGACCCAAGGAGTTTGTCACAGATTGGCGAACGCATGTTAGTGGCGTGAGCTTGAAGAATATGGCTACTGCAAGGTCTTTTGATAAGGTTCAGAATGAGGTTGCAGAGCTACTCAAGGATAGGATACTTGTCGGACACGCCATTAAGCACGATTTAGAGGTGATGATGTTGGGACATCCGAAAAGAGACATACGCGATACCTCACGATTTTCCGGATTTCGCAAATACAGCGCTGGAAAGACCCCAAGTCTTAAGAAGCTTGCAAAAGAGGTCCTTGGTGTAGAAATCCAGAAAGGACAGCATTCAAGTATAGAAGACGCCAGAGCAACTATGCTACTATTCCGCAGACACAAGCAGGCTTTCGATGCCGAAATTGCCAGGAGATTTCCGCCACGGAAAATCAGCGGCGCTAAGGAAGGGTCGAAGCCAAAAGGAAAGAAGAAAAATAAGCGCTGAAGGTGGGCAAGATTATAAGCCATTCTTGGCTCTCATAGACTCTATGTCTGAGATGGTATCTTTATTTGAATGTGGACAAGTCTATAAACTCCCGACGATGCATGGAGCAGCAAAGCTCGACCCATATCGCCAAGGACTCCATCGCTCCAGATATGAGTGTCGTTAAAAAGCGCTATATCGCGGCAAAATCATAAAGGAATTCCCTCCATCAACTCCATAGCTCCTTCGCGGCCAATAGTGATGATTACATCACCCAGTGTCTTAGTAGCAAATCCGGCCTCACAATATGTGAAATAGTACTAGAAGAAATAAGCATTCTGTTAACATAGGGACGGAAGTAGGTTCTTACCTCCCACTTTCTTCTGAAAACTTCAATCTCCTTTTCTCCCATGTCTTCATGTTCACTCATCAGTGCTGGACGTATCCTTGCATCAAAATTCTGCAGAAAGTTTTGCCTCCATAACCTTAACGTCTTGGTATAGTGGCCGCCGATATTCTCCATTCGTTCCATGATCAATGTTCCTTCTGATCCCGATTTTATGGTCTCCACCAACTGGCTAATCGAGGGGAGATATCCACCAGGAAATATATATTTCCGGATGAAGTCTTCTCCTTTGGCATACGATTCGTGTCTTAACTCAGGCATTGTAATACATTGGAACATCGCAATACCTCCATCCTTCTTTAGCAGCTTATCAACACACGCAAAGTAGGTGTGGAGATACTCCTGTCCGACCGCTTCTAACATCTCGATCGAGACCACCTTATCGTATAGAACTTTCGGCATGGGAAGAGCTCGGTAGTCCATCAGTATGACTTGAATATTGTTGGAAAATCCTGCTGCAGCAATTCGCTTCTCCGCCAAGGCCTTTTGTTCAATAGAAAGCGTCAAGGATGTAACCTTACATCCTGTCTTACGCACAGCTTCGATTGCAAAGGAGCCCCATCCAGTGCCTATCTCAAGCACATGATCCGAAGGCTTAATCCGTGCGCCATTGATGAATCGATTGAGTTTGGTCATTTGGGCTGCTTCCAACGTCTCCTCTTCTTCCGCACTGGAGTATGGTTTCCAGATTGGACACGAGTATGTCATATCGTCTGAGAGAAAGGCGGCGAACATTTCATTGCTAATGTCGTAATGCGCGGAGATGTTCAGAAGGGAATTTGAAAGAGTGTTCGTACTCCTTGCTAAGCCAGTAATGGTTGCTGCAATGGACGACGTTAGTGTCGTTGCATTGGCTAATTGGTTCCGATTCAAGATGAAGAGCTGAAGTTGATTAGCAGCAGCACCATTGAGTCTCGAGTGAATCATCTCAACGTACCTGGAAAAAGCTAGTCAGGTCGGCGCAGTCAATCTCGCCCAGCATGAAGGCTTCGGCGAAGCCCATGTCCGTAAACAAGAACAGCCTCACCCAGAAAGACTCCTTCCGAACCAGCAGTTCAACCTTGCCGATACCGGAGCCTTGTTTAGGCTTGCTATTGATCCCATTTGTGATCTTGCTATTCTCTCTCGCAATCCTCTGTCCATATGCTTCGGTCTTGCCAGTGGCCTCGTCAATTACTATTAGAGTCCCATGCTCAATGCGTGCAAACAACGAAGTAACTGCGGCCTTGGACAGTGATAGGACAGGCAGCCATGACACGCTCCCAAGGGCGCCGCAGAGCAGAGCAGTGCCATGTGCAATGGGCTTCTTGATAAGGTCTGGTAGGTAGGCTGACATAGCAATAATATTATAAACAAAATCGGTGCCAATCAACAGGACTCGACAAGGTTAGTTTTAGTGGATGCGACGAACTTGAATAATTAAGTGGGAGAATTTGAACAGTTTGTTGCCCACAAAGTCCCGTAACGGGTGCGTTGTTATCACACGTAATACATGGAGTTGCACATCAATAGGCAAGCAAGTCAATTGCAGGAAAGCAACAATGAAAATTTATGAGAATTTGTTAGAGGAAAGGGAAATGCAATGGCGCAAATAATTGTGGGATTGGTGCTGACTACGTTTATTAAGTATACAGACAAGGTGCGACATGATAGGGGCAAGTAGTCAGGAACGCAGCAA
>Ga0335072_10004157_pt1 | contig 21612 bp, 17 predicted proteins | sample Lox_Sample_21_FD_206725 | JGI IMG/M metagenome (GOLD analysis project Ga0335072, IMG submission 206725) | Soil microbial communities from Loxahatchee National Wildlife Refuge, Florida, United States - Lox_Sample_2.1 | ecosystem: Environmental > Terrestrial > Soil > Wetlands | place: USA...
CGATGGTTCGGTATGGCGCTTATTGCTGGGCCTTGTTCGTGGGCTCGGTGATTGCGGCCAGCTGGCTGATGTGGGTGATTCGCAAGTAAGGCAGGGCGCAGGGATCAGACGTCCGCCGGCTCCTCCGAGAGGCGTGACGGGCAACTTTTCGGATTAAGAGCAGGGTAAAGGGTCCAGGGTTCAGGCGCAGTCTAAAGCCTCTTTAGCATTGTGCTTACCATCTTGCCTACCTCGACGGAAAATCCCTCGATCTGTTCGATCTCCGCAGGCTCTCCAATGGCGAGTTCCCTGGCTACGACCAGCTGGGTTTGCAACTGAAAATTGAAACCCTGCGCGACGCCGAGGAAGTGTTTGTATTGCTCGCGGGAGAGGCGGCCGTAGCCTTCGGCGATGCTGCCGGGAATGGACAGGCTGGACCGGCGCAGCTGGGTGGTGAGGCCGTAGATCTCGTCGCGCGGAAAACGCGCAGTGCATTTGTAGACGGCGACACATAACTGAACAGCGCGTTGCCAGAGGATCAGATCGCGATAGGAGGCGGCCGGTTGATCGGTCATTCCGCTGTTTTACAGAAGGAAACGGCGGATGGAGCCCTGCCTTTGGTCACCCGTAGCGGCCGTTCGTACCCACGCGGTTCTAAATGCGGACGAGCTCGCGCTGGATGCGGCCGGTGACGGTGGCATTGTCGCGGGTTGCGATCATGTTGACTTCGCTGCGGACGCCGAATTCGGGGAGGTAGATGCCCGGTTCGACGGAGAAGCATGTGGACGGGAGGATGCGGCGCTCGTCGTGGGTCTCGAGGTTGTCGAGGTGGGCGCCGGGGCCGTGGAGCTCGGCGGCGATGTTGTGGCCGGTGCGGTGGGTGAAGTAGGGCGCGTAGCCAGCGGCGCGGATGACGGAGCGCGCGGCGTCGTCGGCTTCGAAGCCGGCGATGGGACGGGCGCCGTCGGTGAAGGCGGTGCGGACGGTGTCGATGGCGGCGTCGCGGGCATCGCGCACGATGGCGAAGATGAGGCGCTCCTGCTCGGTGGGCTCGCGATTGACGACGCCTGTCCAGGTGATGTCGTACCAGCAGGAGCTTGGGAGGTCGAGGCGGGCCCAGATATCGATGAGGAGAAAGGAGCCGGAGCGGATGGGGCGGCTGGAGTCAGGGAGCGGCTCGTAGTGGGAATCGGAGCTGTTCTCGTTGACGGAGACGTTGGGGCCGTGGTCGGTGGTGAGGCCGGCGCGGGTCATCGCTTCGCGGAACCAGAGCATCATTTCGTGTTCGGAGGCGGGGATTCCGGCGCGGGCGCGGCTGCCGATGAGCTGAAAGCCTTCGGTGACGATGTCGTCGAGGGCGCGCTGGGCGGCGTAGTGGCTGTCGATCTGCTCTTCGGTCAGGACGGCCTGGAAGCGGCTGACGAGGTCGGCGGAGGTAACGATCTCTTTGCCAAGGTCGCGGAGGAACTCGACGGTGCCGGCGTCAACCATGGAGACGTACATGATGGCGTTGCGCGGCGAGTACTGCATGGCGATGCGCGTCCATGGGGCGAGCATCGCGTCGAGGCCGGTTGCGAGTTCCTGCCAGGAGGAATAGAGACCTCTGGATCCGGGGAGGGAGTCGAGCTTGCCGGATTCGATGCGATGGACGAGCTTGCGGGGCTCTCCCTGAGCGGGGATGACGTAATACCAGCGGCGGCTGACGAGGCCGGTGTCAGGCAGGCCAAGGATGGCGGCGGCGAGAGGGTCGCGGTGGTGATGATCGTAGAACAGCCACGCGTCGACACGGGCCTCCTGCAGGGCAGACTGGATCGCATCGAGGTTCATTGTGAATACAGGGTACAGGGTGCAGGGGGTAGGGTGCAGGACAATCCTGGTCGTACAATTCGGCACAAGATGAAGAGATTGCTGGGGTGGCTGGAGGAAGCGGTGAAGGTGCTGCTGGTGGCTGCCATCGTGGTGTATGGCGGCGACTGGGCGGTGTTCCATGTGCGGGCAGCACGCGGGAGCGGGTACGACACGGTGCAGGTGGAGGAGTTTTTGTCGACTCCACTGAAGGGGTCGAAGACGGAGTACGACTACATGGGGACTACGGATATGAGCTGCGCGCGGGCGCTGTTTCCGCATGCGGGCGTGCCGGCTTGCTGGTGGCTGCGGAAGCATCCGACGCAGTGGGAATGAGGGATGAGGGCAGGGGGTAGGGTGTAAGGGCGTAGGGTGCAGCGCGGAAAATCGCTGGTGGGCCTTCGGCTTGCAAAAGCAAAAGCAATAGCAATAGCAATAGCAATAGCAATAGCAAGAGCAAAAGCAAGAGCAAGAGCAATAGCAAGAGCAAAAGCAAGAGCAAGAGCAAAAGCAAGAGCAAGAGCAAGAGCAAGAGCAAGAGCAAGAGCAAGAGCAAGAGCGGAACCGGGAGCTATTTTCTTTCTTCGTGATATTCCTGCTCGGTGTTGATTTGCCACAGGACGGATTTGTCGATGTGGCCTGCGGCGATCTGATCGACTGCGGTCATGGCGGTGAGCATGGAGTGGTCCTGGTTGTTGTATTTGTGCATGCCGTTGCGGCCGACGAGGAAGAGGTTTGAGAACTGGTCGGTGTAGCGGACGATCTCGTCGAAGCGGTCGTAGGTTCCGAAGTAGGCGGGGTAGGTTTTAGGGACGCGGACGACATGGGTGTCGTGGACATCGGCAGCACGAAGGATGCCGATCTTTTCGATTTCGGCGATCGCGAAGCGGGCAATGTCGGGGTCGGGCAGGTTCCAGAGCTCGTCGGATTCGTAGCAGAAGTATTCGAGACCGATCCAGACTTTGGATGGGTCGGCGACCATGAAGGGGCTCCAGTTATTGAAGATCTGGAGGCGACCGACGAGAACATCAGGTTCCTGGATGTAGATCCACGTGTCCTTGAGCGGCGTGCCGTCGGGTTCGGTGACGGTGAGGCGATCGACGAGCAAGCCGACCGTGATGAAGTCGCGGTACACGAGGCCGTCGGCGATGGAGCGGATTTCCGGGGGGACTGGAACATCGAGTGCGTGGATGAGATCGCGGACGGGCATGGTGGAGAAGACGTAGTCGGCAGGAATGGTGTGGGCGGCGCCATGCGCGTCGGTGGCGTGGACAGAGATGACACGATCCCCTTCTATGTGGAGTTTGTGGGCGCGGAACCCCATGCGGACCTGGCCGCCTTTTTGGGTGACTAAGTCAGCGACGTGTTCCCACAGCTGGCCTGGGCCATATTTCGGGTAAAGAAACTGCTCAATGAGGGAAGTTTCGGTGCCTTTTTGCGCGATGTCGCCGGACTTTCTGCGGGAAAACGCTTTTTTCAGGAAGTGGGCGATGGCGGTGCGGAGGGAGAGCCCCTTGATGCGCTGCGCGCCCCACTCGGCACTGATCTGATTGCAGGGGACGCCCCAGACTTTTTCTGTATAGGACTTGAAGAAGGTGAGGTAGAGCTCGGTGCCGAAGCGGTTGATGAGGAAGTCCTCGAGGGTCTTCTCGTTGCGGCGCGGAAAGAGTTTAGCGCGAAGATAGCCGATGCCGATTTTGACCATGCGCACGGCACCGAGCTGGCGGATGGTACGGGCGTTGAGGGCGACGGGATAGTCAAAGAAGCTGCGCAGGAAGTAGATGCGGCTTTTGCGCGGGCGCACGAGCATGACCAGATCGGGGTCGGCGGATGGCGCAAGCGAGGCGGCGACCTCGCGCTGCTGATTCTGGTAACGGATGGTTTGCGGGCCGGCGGCGTTCTGGCCGGGGGCGATGGGCATGAGCTCGGTCCACCAGTTCATGACGCGGTCGGATTTGGAGAAGAAGCGGTGGCCGCCGATATCCATGCGATTGCCATTGTGGCGGATGGTGCAGGAGATGCCGCCGATGCGGTTGCCGGCTTCGAGGACGATGGGGCGGACGCCGGAACGGCGAAGGAGTTCGAGTGCGGCGGTGAGGCCGGCCGGCCCGGCGCCTATGATGACAGCTGTTTCCTGGTCCCTTCTATCGGTCACAAATCCTCATTGAGCCTGTCTGCTGTGATTCCAGCGCCTGGTTGATCCGGTCGCTGCGGGATCGAAATTTCGGTGAGCACGAAAGCATCGGATGCGCGTGTCCCGGGCCGCGCACGGTCAGCGACTTTGCCTGCGGGTTTCTGCCGCCATGGGAACAAGCGTCTGCGCAGGAAGCTGTTCCAGTGAATATAAATTGCCGATTGGCAACTGTGCGACCGGGTCCGGAATTGCATGTAGTCCAGGCGGGGCGGCTCTGCGCCGATCTCCGTTAGAGCTTACGTGGTATAGGCGTGCTCGGCTTCTTCGGAGGACTGCGTATCCAGTGCATGCATGAGGCCGTCGTGGGAGAGGCGGTAGCGGCGGCCGCGCCAGAAGATGGTGCTGCTGCCGTAGCTTGCGACCCAGCAGCAGAAGCCGAGGAGATCGCGCACCGGGTAGAGGAGAACCGTCCGGAGGAGGCGGCGCTCGTGGACGGCACCGGCTCCGACGAGGGCGGCCAGGATCATGCGATTCGCGATGCTGAAGGCGAAAAGCGCGAGACCGAGGACAGGACGGTGAAGGGCCCATCCGGCGATGGCGGCGAGGAGGCCGAAGGGAACGCTGAAGGTGAGGGCGGTGCCGAGGTGGCCGAGGGGGCGGGAGAAGCGGGTGGACTTCATCCAGCGGGTCTGGTGGCGGACGGAGGCGGCGAAGCTGAGATTGAGGACGATGTGATCGATGACGTGATGGGAGAGAACGACGGTCTGGCCGAGGGCGGCGACTTTGGCGCCGAGGAGAAAATCGTCGGAGCAGTAGGGGCCGAGGACGCCGAAGCCGCCCATCAGGTCGACGGAGCGACGGCGGACAGCCATGGTGGGGCCCAGGGCAAATTTCATCCCTTCGAGGAGGTTGGCGGTGAGGACGCCGGCGGTCATTTCAACGGACATGCCAGCGGCTTCGAGCTTCGACCAGAAACTGCCATCGGCTACGCCGCGGTAAAGGCAGGTGACGGAGCCGACATTCTGGTTTGCAAAGGGGGCGACGACTTCGCGAATGTAGCCGGGAGCGACGCGGACATCGCTGTCGCTGATGACGAAGATATCGTGCTGCGCGGCCGCGTGCATGAGCTCGAGCGAGGAGACTTTGGCATTGATATGCGTGTGCTCGCCGGTGGAGAGGAAGCGCGCCGGGATGTGGGGAAAGCGGGCGGCAACGCGGCGGGCGATGCCAAGACCGGGGTCGAAGGGGGAGCGGGCGCAGAAGAGGATTTCGAAATTGGGGTAGTCCTGGCGGAAGAAGGATTCGAGGTGGGCTTCGAGACCGGGCTCGGCGCCGTCGAGGGGCTTGAGGAGGGAAACGGGAGTGACTTTTTCCGATGCACGCAGACCAGGTTCAGCGGCAGGCGCGCCTTCAGCGCCATTGTAAGAGAGACGGGGAGGGTTCCTGCGAAAGCGGAGGAGTCCTGCGAGGGCAAGAAGAGCGGCGACCGTAGAGGTGAGGAGGCCGAAGAGGCCAAGGTCGAAGAGGAGACGAATCATACGTTACGGGCGGGGGCTAATGCGTCCGAGCTCCCTTCAGCAGGTTATCGTATTGGGGCACATGGATGCCGGAAAGCGGCGGTTGCCGCCAAATCTGCGAACCGATAGCCTGGGGTCTGGGAGCGCGATGCGAGGGATGATGAAGCGAAGAGAATTTGTGAAGAGCGCGTCGTGGGCGGCTGGAGCCTGGGCGCTGCGCGGAAGGGCCTTCGGCGCCGCGTTCGGAGGGGGCGAGGAAGCGGGGGCTGAATCGTGGAATTTCACGACGGACGTTGCGGTATTACAGCGGGTCCACAACGCGGCGCTGACGACGTTGCGCGGGAATGTGGTGAAGCTGGCGGAGTATGCGGATCCGGTGCTGATTGAGGGCAGCGTGTACCGCGGGGTATGGCAGGAGTGCGGTCCGCTGGAGGGTTTGGTCGACAGCGAGGTGGGGCCGGAAGGAGCGCGGACGGCAGCGCGGCACAATCACCTGGTTTTCTTCGCGCTGCAGAAAGACGACGGGCAGCTGCCGTCGGCGGTGAAGGAGAGCGGGCTGGGATATGGGCAGATCCAGATGGTGGTGCCGATTGCCGCGACAGCGTGGGAACTGGCGCAGCGGTGGGGCGATGAGGAATTACTGACAAAGGCGTATGCGGCGTGCGGGAAGTGGGATGCGTGGCTGCGGCGGTATCGAAACACACGCGGGACGGGGCTGTGCGAGGGGTTCTGCACGTACGACACGGGGATGGACAACAGTCCGCGGTGGAAGGGTGTGCCGAACCGGTGCCCGGATGCGGATGCGCGGAAGTGTCCTGATGCGCCGGGCGTGCCGCGGCTGTGCCCCGACTTGTCGGCGACGGTGTATGGCGCGCGTGTGGCGCTGGCGGCGATGGCGCAGGCGCTCGGCAAAAGGAGCGAGGCGGAGCGGTGGACGGCGGATGCGGAGACGATTCGCAAGCTGATTGTGGAGCGGCTCTACGATCCGCAGGATGGGGCTTTCTACGATCTGGATACGGAGAACCATTTCGTGAAGGTGCGGAGCACGGCGACGCTGCGGGTGCTGGGCGAGCATGTGGTGGATGCCGCGCTGTTCGCGACAATCTGGGAGAAGCAGGTACATAATCCCGCGGCGTTCTGGGCGCCCTATCCGTTTCCTTCGGCGGCGTTGAACGACCCGACGTTTGTGCGGCCAATTCCGCGTAATTCGTGGGGCGGGGCGGCGCAGGCGCTGACGGCGCTGCGAGCTCCGCGATGGATGGAGCACTACGGTAAGCCTGCGGCGCTGGGATACGTGATGCAGCGGTGGATGGAGGCGCTGTTGCGGGCGGGGGAGTTTCGGCAGCAGATGGATCCTGTGACCGGGGAGTTCACGCTGAAGGATCCGGGCGGGTATTCGCCGGCGGCGCTGGTGTTCTGCGATTTTCTGTGGAGGCTGTCGGGGGTGCGCGAGCAGGACGGGAAGTTGGAGTGGAATGTGCGTCCGCCTGCGGTCGGGGGACGGTCGACGTTCACGCGGACGATCGGTGGGACGGACTCGCAGGCGCAGGCGGAGCTGCGCTATGAGGGGTCCAGGGCGGAATTGTTGCTTGGAGGGCGGCGGATTGCGCGGGTGGATGGCGTGGTTCGGCTGGTGGGGACCAGGAGCGGTGAGTTACTGGAGGCCGTAGGGATTGCGGATCGCGTGTCGGCGGTGACGCTGTTTGTGGCGGAGCAGGATGTGCGGGTGTTTTCGGTGGCGGCGAATGCTCGGGTGGCTTTGCGCTCTTCCGGTTGAGGGGCGGGTTGATGCGGTTGGTGGATGGCTGGAGATTTTGGGGATGACGGCAGGGGTTAGGGGATGGGCGGTCGTGGGCCAGCATCCCCTGGGATCACGACGCTTCAGGCGACGCGGCGTTCGACTTCTTTCTTCATTGCTTTGAAACCGTGCGCGACTTTCTTTGCGGGTGAGCGGTTTTCGCTGAGGCGCTTCCATGCAAAGCCGGCGAGACCGATGCCGATGGCGAGGGCGGTGCCGACGGTTTTGACGTGCGATTCGGCCCAGAATTCCCAGCTGCGATCTTTGGAGCGATTGTCGAAGGCGCCGTGGGCCCCGTGGTCGCCGGCGACGGGGTGGTAGAGGTTGTCGGGCTGGTTGGGATCCTTTGCTCCGTCGTATTGCTGGGATTCGTAGCCGGTGCGGGCGAGGTAGCGGTCGAGGAGGAAGCCAGCGCATTTGTTGCCGAAGATGGCCATAACGGTCGAGCCGCCGACGTAGTATTCGCGGCGATTGGGGTGATGCGCGGCATGGTAGAGGGCACGTGCGGCGACTTCCGGCTGAAAGATGGGCGGGACGGGCTGAGCTTTGCGAGGGAGGCGGCTGCGCACCCATCCAAACTGCGGGGTGTTGAGGGCGGGCATTTGCACAATGGTGGCGTGGACGTTGCTCTTGTCATGAAAAAGTTCAGTACGGAGCGACGCGTAGAAGCCCATGATGGCGTGCTTGGAGGCGCAATAGGCGGACTGCAGAGGGATGCTGCGGTAGGCGAGCGCGGAACCGACGTAGACGATGGTGCCACGATCGCGAGGCAACATGTACTTGAGCGCAGCGAGGGTGCTGTAGACGTAGCCGAGGTAGGTCACTTCGGTGACGCGGTGGAATTCGTCGGCTTTCATCTCTTTGATCGGAGAGAAGACGGAGGTCATGGCGTCGTTGATCCAGATATCGATGGGGCCGAGCTCACGCTCGACACGATCGGCGGCGGCCTCAACGGCGGCGGCATCGGCGACGTCGACGGGAAGGACGAGAGCTTTGCCGCCGAGGGCTTCGACTTCGCGGGCGGCGGCCTCGAGGCCTTCAGTGCCGCGGGCGATGAGGCCGATGTGAGCGCCGTGGCGGGCGAATTCACGGACGGCGGCGCGACCGGCGCCTGCTGAAGCTCCGGTAATGACGACAACTTCTGGTTTATTCACGTTGTTCCCCTCAGTGATGCTTACCTGTGGTTGGATGCGGAGAATGTCGTCTCACGACCTATTTGTGCAGGGTCTTTTGCGGAGAGTCATCGGGGGAGGAGGCGCCCTCGGGAGATCGCGAGGGACGATTACGACTCAGGGCAGGGAGGTTGGCGGGGCAACCGATCCGTAGAATGCGTTGGCACCGGAGCGGAGATCGCGGCCGTAACTGAGGATGACACTGGTGTGGAGGACGGTGAGGCGAGCCTCGACGCCGGTGTCGAAGAGCCACTGGCCGGTGGAGAGACCGGTCGTAGGCGCGGCCATTTTCCCGATGTCGAGCAGCGGGCCCAGGCCGATGGCGAAAAGGCCGTTGGAGTAGAGGCGGCGGAAGGCGTCGGTGTTGGAGAGGAAGTACGCGTTGCCGATGGGGGCGCTGCCTTTGCGGCCGTCGCGGGTGGCGATGTGGGCGCGCAGACTGAGGTCGGAGTCGTCGCGGTCCATGCCGAAGAGGTACAGCTCGTCGAAGGGTGGTGTGCCGTAGATTTTGCCGGCGCGGATTTGCTGACTGAGGTCCCAGGTATGGCTGTCGATGGCGGGGAGCCAGTGAGCGAGCGCAGATCCCTGCAGATTTTCGAAGTTATGCGTTGGGGTGGAGAAGGTTCGGCCGATGGCGGAGCCGGCACCCGTGGTGAGGGTGAAGCGATGGCCGGGACTGTCGATGAGGCGGTAGTCGATGGAATCAGGAGACTGGATTTCGTATCCCGAGGTGAGAAGCGACGGCGTGAGAGCAGAGCCGGGGACGACGCTGGTGAAGGTGCGGTGAGAGAGAGTGCCGGCGAGGTTCCACTGGAGGCGGCCGGTGGCGAACGAGGTGAGGCCGAAGGTGAAGGCTTCACGGTCGAGGTGGAGCGCACCGAGGACGGGGGCGGTTCCTGTGAAGGAGCGGCGAATGGACCAGTTTTCGTTGCGCCAGTCGCCGGAGACGCGCCAGCGCCACTGGGGGAGACCGTTGGGCGGGGCGGAGAGCTCGAGCCAGACGCGGCGTTTCTGGGAATCCCAGCGTAAAAGGGAGTCGAAATTCATCGCGTCACGATGGATGTTCGAGTAGGTGGGGTAGACGGTTTCGTAGGGCAGCCCGCCGAGGGTGGAGACGAGAGCTGCGAAACGGCCAGAGCCGAAACTGTTTTGTTCCTGGGCGCGGAAGACGGCGTTGAAGGAGCCGTTGGGGAGCGCGGATAACTGCAACGAATAGGCAGGGAAGATGCCGAGGCCGCTGAGGCGGGCTTCTGTCGCGGTGAACTGCGATTCGTGGAGGATGGAGTGGGGGGAAAAGACGAAGGCGCGGTCGAGGAGCAGGTGGTGGACGCGGAGGTGCGGATCGAGGTCGAGGCCAGCGATGGAAGGTTTGCCGATGCGGTTCCAGGCGTGGATGGCGGCGGGCAGATTGCCGCTGAGGTACTCGACGGTGCCGAGGAAATTGGCTGCGTAGCTGTCGTGCGGGTCGAGGTGGAGGGCGCGGCGCAGCCAGTGGGCGGCTTCGGGATAGCGCTTCTGTTCGTATGCGACGCCGGCTAACTCTTCAGGGAAGCGCTTGTCGCCGGGGCATTGACGCTCACCGGCGAGGAGAGCGCGATGAGCTTCGGGAAGCTTGCCGAGATGCGCAAGGGCCATGCCCTGGGTGAAGTGGAGCTCGGGCGAGGGGGAGGAAGCGGATTGCGCGAGGCGGAGGACTTCCGCCCACTGCTGATGCCGGAAGGCCTGCTGCAGGGCAGCAGACACGGGAGCGCCGGAGCACTGCGCACGGAGCGGAGCGCGAGAGAGCGCGAGGGTGAGCAGCGCTAGTGCGACGAGGGCGCGGGGACGGCGAGCAGCAACCAGTGATTGGTGGCGCTCCAGTCTTTCTCGAATGAGGCACGCTCCTGGGAGAGCAGTTTGCGGAGGGCCGGGTCGTTCATGGTGACGAGGCCGCGGGTGGGGTCGATGCCGTCCACAACAACGTAGTGCAACTCGCGCTGACCCTGAGGGCGGAGGGCGACGATGAGGGGACGGCCTTTCTGCAACTGGGTTTGGAGGTCGCTCCAGCGGCCATCGATGGCGAAAGCAAGGTAGCCGTGGTCGCGCAGGTACGACTGCATCGATGAAGCGAGGATGCCGTGTGCGGAGGGATCGTAGAGCCGATGCTGAATCGCTTCCACATCACTGGCGGGCGAGGCGGGTCGGCCCTGTTGCTGCTCCCAGTACTGCATGACCATGGAGAGCGAAGCGGCGCCGCATCCATCGGAGGGCTGGTGGACGTACGGAACATCGATCCAGAGCGCTTTCGTGGACATAGCCGTGGACTGAGCGAACGCGAACGGAGCCGCGACCGAGGCAGCGGCTCCGACAAACAAGCAGGCGACGAACACGACGAATCGGCGCACAGCCTCAGTGGTATGCGGCAAGGAGGATGACGAGAACGATCAGGACGATGATGAGCCCGATCATCAGGTTGCTGATGCGACCAGCCGCGAAGTCCTGTTGCACATGCTGGGCGCGGGCTGAGAGGTTGGCGAGATCAGCATTTGAGAGCGTGGGGATCGCGGTCTTCACCTGCACCGGATCGATCTTCGCGTCCTTCATCGCCTTCAACGCCTGGGGCGAGGAAACGAACTGGTTCAGCGTGTCCATGTTTTGCTGGCGCGTGGCGGTGCTGTTCTGGACCTGCTGCTGCAGTTGGCCGGGAGAGACGAGGTGCTGGTCCTGCTGCGCGGGCTGGTTCTGGCTGGTTTGGGCCTGCAGGGCGGGCCCAGAGAGAAGAAGGGAAAGGGCGACGGGTGCAAAACCGCGCGAAAGAAGGCGGAGAAATGGGGAACGCGTCATAGCGGCTCCGATGGGGGATTATGGATCCGTGGTTTTGTCTTACACAGGCTTGAGATGCCCGGCGCGGATGACGGAGTTGTCATGGGAAAGGCGCCGTATCGCGACACTTGCGAGAGAAGGTCAGGGCAGAGAGAAGGCGATGTAGATGCCACCGACCGGGGATTTCGGGTCGCGTCCGCCGCTGGCGGCGATGACGACGTATTGCCTGCCGTCGATCGCATACGTCGCGGGCGTTGCGATGCCGGCGAAGGGCAGAGTCGTTTCCCAGAGCAGCTTACCGGTGCTGCTGTCGAAGGCGCGGAATTTGCGATCGTAGACAGTGGCACTGATGAAGACGAGGCCTCCGGCGGTGACAATAGGGCCCCCGTAGTTTTCTGAGCCGGTGTTGGTCAGGCCCCTGGCTGCAAGTGCCGGGTAATCGCCGAGCGGAATGTGCCAGAGGAATTTGCCGGTGTTGAGGTCGATGGCGCTGAGCGTTCCCCAGGGCGGCGCAATGGCTGGGTAGCCGTCGGGGTCGAGGAATTTGCGGTAACCGGTAAAGCTGTAGGTAGCGTGGGGGCCGCCGGACATGGGGGTGCGCGTGTGTTCGGGCGCGGGGGTTGCGGAGGTTTTGAGATACGCGAGCAGCGCGTCGAGTTGCGTGGGCCGGAGGTTGGGGAAACCGGGCATGCGGTTTTTTCCGTGAGCGATGACGTCACGAATCTGCGCGTCTGTGAGGCGATGCGCGATGCCGGTGAGGGACGGAAACGCGGGCGGATTGCCGGCGCGATTGACTCCGTGGCACACGCCGCACTGATTGCGGTAGAGGGTGGCTCCGGGGCCGGCGGCAGGGTTGTCGGCGACGAGGCCGCCGGTCCACGCCATCTCGTTGGCGTTGACATAGAGGATGCCGGTGGCGGGATCGACAGCGGGGCCGCCCCACTCTGCGCCGCCGTCGAAGCCGGGGAAGACGATGGTCTGGCGGTCGAGCGAGAAGGGGACGAACTGGCCATCGCTGCGGAAGGTGCGGAAGGTGTCGAGGGCCCACTGATGCGCGGCGGGCGTGCGGTTGGTGAGCATCGCCGCGGTGAGGCGCTGGCGCGCGTAGGGTGCGGGCGCGGTGGGCATGGGCTGGGTGGGCGACGTTTTTTCGCCGGGGACGCTGCTGGTTGGGTAGCGGTGCTCTTCGATGGGGAAGAGCGGGGCTCCGGTGACGCGATCAAAGAGGTAGACGACGCCCTGCTTGGTGGTTTGGGCGACGGCGTCAGTGCGGCGTCCGTTGCGATGGATGGTGACGAGTGCGGGGGGAGCAGGGAAATCGCGGTCCCAGATGTCGTGATGAACGCCCTGGAAATACCAGAGACGGCGTCCGGTGGCGGCATCGAGGGCGAGGAGCGAGTCGGCAAAGAGATCGTTGCCGATGCGGTCGCCTCCGTAGAAATCGAAGACGGCACTGCCGGTGGGAACGTAGACGATTCCACGCTGGGCGTCGAGGGTCATGCCGGACCAGTTGTTGGCGGCGCCCGCGGATTTGTACGCGCCGGGAGGCCAGGTGTTATAGCCGTATTCGCCGGGACGGGGGATGGTATGGAAGGTCCAGCGAAGGGCGCCGGTGCGGACGTCGAAGGCGCGGACATCGCCGGGCGGCGCAGGATGGGTTTCGGGGTTGCGTCCGCCGACGATGATGAGATCTTTGTAAACGAGGCCGGGAGTGGTGAGCGCGATGGACTGCTGCTCGTAGGGTTCGCGCAGTCCTTTGCGCAGGTCGATGCGGCCGTTCTCGCCAAACGAGGCAATGGGGCGGCCGGTGCGGGCGTCGAGCGCGTAGAGATAGTTGAGGACGCCGGCAAAGATGCGGGCTTCACGACCGTCCGTCCAGTATGCGAGGCCGCGGGAGGGTTGCGAGGCGCCGCCGATGGTGCGGTCGTGACTGTCGATGGTGGAGTCGAATTTCCAGAGCAGGCGGCCGGTGGCGGCGTCGAGGGCGATGATCTTGTCGGAGGGCGTGCAGGCGTAGAGGGCGCGGCCGATGATGAGGGGGTTGGTCTGGATGTCTCCCTTTTCGCCGGTGTCGTATTGCCAGGCGATTTTGAGCCGGGTGACGTTGGTGCGGTTGATTTGGGAGAGAGGCGAGTCGTGGTCGCCGTTACGATTGCCGTTGTAGGCGGGCCAGTCGATGTTGGGTGCGACTGGCGTTTGCGCGAGCGCAGCGCCAGCCACGAACAGAGAGAGGCAGGCGGCGAGCGATCGTATCGAAATGCGTGAGAAGAGGCCGGCAGGCATAGTGGCTGGTCGTGGGCCAGTGTACAGCGACGCGTGGGCGTTGGTTTTGCACGGGCATCCGCCACGTCGGTGCCGAAGTCCGCGTAGGATGGGGAGTTTCGGGGGGGAGTTTCTTCATGCCTGTGAAGACCATCATTGAGCCGTTCCGGATTAAAAGCGTCGAACCGATTCGATGGACGACGCGCGCGCGGCGGGAAGAGCTGCTGCGTGCTGCGCACTACAACATGTTTCTGCTGCATGGCGACGATGTGCTGATCGACCTGCTGACGGATTCGGGGACGGGCGCGATGTCGACGCACCAGTGGGCGGCGATTATGGAGGGCGACGAGAGCTATGCGGGCAGCCGCAGCTTCGATCGCTTCCGGAATTCCATTCAGGACATCTTCGGTTACAAACACGTGATCCCGACGCACCAGGGGCGGGCGGCGGAGAGGATTCTGTTTGGCGTGTCGTGCAAAAAGGGCGATGTGGTGCCGAACAACACGCATTTCGACACGACGCGAGCGAATGTGGAGTTTACGGGGGGCGGAGGCGGTGGATTTGCTGACCGAGGAGGGGCGGAAGCCTGCGTCGACGGCGCCATTTAAAGGAAATATGGATGTGAAGGCGCTGGAGGCGCTGATTCGGAAGGTAGGGCGGGCGCGGATTCCATTAGTCATGCTGACGGTTACAAATAACTCGGGCGGCGGTCAGCCGGTTTCGATGGAGAATGTGCGGGCGGTGAGCGCGGTGTGCCGGCGGGAGGGCATTCCGCTCTATTTCGATGCATGCCGGTTTGCGGAGAATGCCTGGTTCATCAAGCTGCGGGAGCCGGGCTACGCGGACAAGACTCCGAAGGAGATTGCGCAGGAGATGTTCAGGTACGGCGATGGCTGCACCATGTCGGCCAAGAAGGATGGCATGGCGAATATCGGGGGCTTTCTGTGCACGAACGACGATAAGCTCGCCCAGCAGGAAAAGGACCTGCTGATTCTGACGGAGGGATATCCGACGTACGGTGGCCTCGCGGGGCGCGACCTGGAAGCGATTGCGGTGGGCGTGCAGGAGGCGCTCGAGGAGGATTACTTGCGGTACCGGATCGCTTCTACGGCGTATCTGGGGAACCATGTTGCGGCGGAGGGCGTGCCGATTGTGCAGCCGCCGGGCGGCCACGCCATTTATCTGGACGCGCGAGCGTTTCTGCCGCACATTCCGCAGGAGCAGTTTCCGGGCGTGTCGCTGGCGTGCGAGCTGTATCTGGAGGGCGGGGTGCGGTCAGTGGAGATTGGGACGCTGATGTTTGCAGGAGCGGCGCAGATGGATCTGGTGCGACTGGCGATTCCGCGGCGGGTGTATACGCAGAGCCATGTGGATTATCTGGTGGAGGTGATCCTGGAGGTGTGGCGGAAGCGGGAGGGAATTCGGGGGATGCGGCTGGTGTACGAGGCTCCGTTTTTAAGGCACTTTACGGCGCAGCTGGAGCCGGTGTGAGGGGCGGCCGGGGCCTGTACCCTGTGGTTCTGGTTCCGGGGATGGGCCTCCCCGGGTTCCTGTTCCTGCATCTTTTTGACAGATGGCTGAGGAAAAAGGCGGGCAGCGGCTGAGCGGGGTGACGCGCGGGCTGGCGGTGGTGGGTGCGGGGGCGCTGGTTCTCGGCGCTGCGACGGTGGCGATGGACCTTTTCGGTTCCCCGCTGCCTTATTCCATAAAAGAAAAGCTGGACTGCGCGCTGGACTCGGATGAGTTCATGCAGTTTTTAAGCGCCGTGACGGATGGGACGGTGCGGCGGGCGCGCGTGACCCGGCTGCGCAATGGAGAGGAGTTTTATCCGGCGCAGCTGGAGGCGATTCGGGGCGCACGGAAGGCCGTGAATCTGGAGCAGTATGAGTTTGAGGAAGGGCAGGTGTCGCGCGCATTTCTGGATGCGCTGACGGAACGGGCCGGCGCCGGGGTGGAAGTACGGCTGACGGTGGATGCGGCGGGGAGCTTCCATACGCGCGATTCTTATTTCGACGGACTGCGGGCCGCGGGCGGGCAGGTGCGGTGGTATCACCCGCTGCGGCCGAGCCAGTGGCAGGAGCTGAACAACCGTACGCACCGAAAGCTGCTGATCGTGGATGGGGAGACGGGATTCATCGGCGGCGCCGGGATTGCCGACTACTGGCGATATTCGTCGGCGAAGGTACCTGCGTGGCGCGACACGATGTTTCGCATGGAAGGCACCGGGGTGACGGGATTAATTTCGACGTTTTCGGAGAACTGGCTGGAGTCTTCCGGAGAGATTCTTTCTGGGGAGAAGCAGTTCGGATTTGAGGCAAAGGCAGAGGGTCCGCCGGGATTTGTGGTGCTGAGCACTCCGCATGGCGGCGGAACGCAGGCGCGGATTCTGTTTCAGGCGCTGATCAAAAGCGCGCGCAGGAGCTTGCGCATCACGACGCCGTATTTCCTGCCGGACCGGAGCGCGCGGGGAGCTTTGATCGAGGCGGCGCGGCGCGGGATTTCGGTGCAGATTCTGACGGCGGGTCCGCACATCGATCACCCGATCGTGCGGAAGCTGAGCCGCCAGAGCAGCCGGCGGTTGCTGGAGGCGGGAGCGGAAATCTTCGAATACCAGCCGGCGATGATTCACGCAAAGCTGATGACGGTGGACAGAGAGTGGAGCGTGGCGGGGTCGACGAATTTCGATCACCGCTCCTTTGCGTTGAACGATGAGGTGAACCTGGCGGTGCTGGATCGCGAGGTGGCGGCGGGGATCGAGCGAGATTTTGAGGAGGATTTGCGGGAGAGCCGGAGGCTGACGCCCGCGATGCTGGCGGAGCGGAGGTTCTTCCTGCTGGATCATGCCGTGAAGTGGGAGAGTTGAGGGGTGAAGGCAGGGTGTAGGGCGTAGGGTGTAGCAACGGCAAAGGGCTGGTCCCGATGGTATGGGACCGGCCCTTTGATTGAAAACGAAAGCTACTTTGCGGCTACTGTTTGCTTTGCGCCGGCTTGTTGTTTCAGCGCTGCCGCTTTGTCGGTCGTCTCCCAGGTGAAGTCCGGCTCGTTGGTGCGGCCGAAGTGGCCGTAGGCGGCGGTCTTCTGGTAAATGGGGCGACGGAGGTTGAGGCTTTCGATGATGCCCTTTGGCGTCAGCGTGAAATTTTTGCGGACGAGGGGCACGAGATCGGCGTCGGGAATGGTGCCGGTACCGAAGGTGTCTACTAGGACGCTGACCGGCTCAGCGACGCCGATGGCGTAGGCGAGCTGAACTTCGCAGCGCTCGGCGAGGCCGGCGGCCACGATGTTCTTGGCGATGTAGCGCGCCATGTAGGCTGCGGAGCGATCCACCTTTGTCGGATCCTTGCCGGAGAAGGCGCCGCCGCCGTGACGGCCCATGCCGCCGTAGGTGTCAACGATGATCTTGCGTCCGGTGAGGCCGGTGTCGCCCATGGGACCGCCGATGACAAAGCGGCCGGTGGGATTGATGTGGTATTTCGTGTTCTCGTCGAGCAGGTTGGCCGGGAGCGTGGCCTGGATGACGTACTTCAGGATGTCGGAGCGGAGGTCCTCGGTGCTGATGGTCTCTGCGTGCTGGCTGGAAATGACGACGGCGTCGATGCGGACCGGCTTGTGGTTGGCGTCGTATTCGACGGTGACCTGCGATTTGCCGTCGGGGCGCAGGTACGGAAGCTTGCCGTTCTTGCGAACCTCGGAGAGCTTGCGGGTGAGCTTGTGCGCCAGAGAGATCGGCGTGGGCATCAGCTCGGGGGTCTCGTTGGTGGCATAGCCGAACATCATGCCCTGGTCGCCGGCACCGCCGGTGTCGACACCCATGGCGATATCGCCGGACTGCTTGTTGATGGTGGAGATGACGGCGCAGGTATTGGAGTCGAAGCCGTAGACGGCGTTGTCGTAACCGATGGCGGTGACGACGCCGCGGACCAGCGCCTGGAAGTCGACGTAGGCGCGGGTGGTGATTTCGCCGGCGATGACGACGAGGCCGGTAGCGGTGAGGGTCTCACAGGCGACGCGGGAGTAGGCGTCCTGCTCGAGGCAGGCGTCGAGGATGGCGTCGGAGACCTGATCGGCGATCTTATCGGGATGCCCTTCGGTGACGGATTCCGATGTGAAGAGAAAACGTTCAGCTGCTGGCAAGGATGTTCCTCCGGAGGATGCGGATTTCGAGGTCAGACTTCGAGGGTCAGCGGAGTCGGAATCCGATGGAAACTGCACCTTTATGGTACCGGAGCGGGAGGGGTGGGCCAAGGGGTTGCAGCGGGCGGGCGGATGGGGGTGCTCAGCGGGGAAATGCGGGGGTTGGAACGGAGGGGTGGAAGGGTTCAAAAAGTGGGCGAGGCCGAAGCGAGATAGAATCCGGGCAGCTAACCTTATGAGCGATCAACCTAAGCAAGATCTGAAGAATCATGGCCGCATGGATGTGTGGTATTTCTCCAGCGGATTAATCGTGTTCGCCAATCTGATCGTGGCGATTGTCAGCCTGGCGATGGTGCGCAATTTCAGTCATGTCTGGGTGCTGATTCTTTCGCTGGTATTGATTGTTCTGACGCTGCGGGTGCGGCAGTATCCGCTGAAGGTGCAGGACCGGGTGATCCGGCTGGAGGAGCGATTGCGGCTGCAGGCGCTGGCGCCTGTGGAATGGCAGGGGCAGATTCATCGGTTGCGTGAGGATCAGCTGATCGGGTTGCGGTTTGCCGGGGATGACGAGGTCGTCGCGCTCGCGAAGCAGACGCTCGAGGAAAATCTGAATCGCAAGCAGATTAAAGAGCGGATCCGGAACTGGCGTCCGGATACATGGCGAGTGTGACGGCTGACACTGCGCGGACCCCGCGGGAAGAGGCCTGCTGAGGAGAGGCGGGGGTGCAGCCATGGGAAGAGTGGTTGCCATCGTGGGCAGTTATCACCGGGGCGGCATTACGGATCAGGCAGTGGACGCGGTACTGGCCGGCGCGGAGCAGGGCGGGGCGAAGACGCGGAAGATCTACCTGGTCGAACAGACGATCGAATTCTGCCGGAATTGCCGGATGTGCACGCAATTTCCCGGGGAGGCGCGCGGAGAGTGCGTGCACCAGGACGATCTGGAGCTTGTGCTGCGGGAAGTGGAGAGCGCCAGCGCTCTGGTGCTGGGCTCGCCGGTGAATTACTACAACGTAACGGCGATTTTCCGGCGCTTCATGGAGCGGCTGATCGGGTACACGTACTGGCCGTGGGGAGAAAACCTGGGGCCGGTGATGCGGGTGAAGGGACGGACGAAGAAGGCGGTGCTGGTGGCTTCGTCGGGGATGCCGGGATTCCTGATTCCATTTTTCACCGGAGCCGCGCGGGCGCTGCGGCTGACGGCGAAGATGGTGGGAGCGAAACCCGTGGGGCGGGTCTGGATCGGGATGGTGGGGCGGGCTCCCGAAGAGAAGTTGCCGGATCGTGCACGGGCCAGGGCGATGCGTGTGGGGCGGAAGCTGGCCTTGTAGCCGGTGACGGGTAGCAGGTTTCAGGTTGCAGGCGCGGATGGTTCGCGGCTTCTCACTGTGGGTTGGTGGGCGAGGTGCTCGGTGGCGTGGATGGGCCGGGCTTCTGCGTCTGCTGGGGTGAAGGGGCCTGTCCGTTGGGCTGCTTTTGCGGGTTGCCGGTGATGTCCTGTCCGCCGTAGATGACGCGAATGCTGGTGTGGAACTCGTGGTAGTTGGTGTACTTCACGGTTTCACGCATGTGGACATCCTGGCTGAGATAGCCGTGGCCGGCAGCGAAGTGGAGGCTGCCGTCGCCGTGGGTGTAGACCGGGAACCAGTATTTGCCGTCGACCATCTGGCGGTAGGTGACGAAGGGGATGGAGAGATCTTCGTGGCCGGCGCGGAGATCGTCGGGGACGTTCTTGCCATTGGTGACGACGATCTGGTGCTCTCTTTGGTCGACCCAGATGCGGCCCTGGAAGTAGCGGTGCTTCTTCTCAATAACTTTGGGTTTCACGTCGAAGACCCAGGTGTCGATCTCGTCAATTTTCTGCTTGCCTACGTAGGTGATGTCGTACTGAGGCGCGTCTTCGGTGGTGAGGACGAAGGGCAGCCGCTCCTCGATATCGGAGAAGTCGGCGGGAGACATCATGACGCGGGTGAGGGTGGTCTCGGGGGCGTCGATGACGCGTTCGGTGCGATGGCCGTCGGAGTCGTAGCCGATGTCGGTGACCTGGTAATACTGGCCGTCGGGCTTGCCATCGTCGTCGATGGTCTGGACACGGACGCTGCGGGTCCAGGTGTAGTTGTCCAGGGCCTTATTGAAGACGGATTCCCTGGCGGTGAACTCGGTGATGATCTGCGGGATCGGGAGCGCGGGCTGCGATGGGTCGAGAGGACCGAAGCCGGCGTCGAGGGGCATGGAGGTGTAAGAAACCTGGGCGGTGACAGATACGGGAACGGACAGCGAAAGCAGGAGCAGCAGCGCGGGAACGAGGCGGGTGAGGCGACCGGAACGACAAAACGGGGAAACAGACACGGTGCGGCTCCTGTGTGCTCTTAAGGATAGACGTAATGGGACAGCCGTGGACAACCGGCGAGCGAGGAAGAAAGAAGGCGGAAGTTTTGGGGTGGAGTCTGATGCCATGAATAGAAGGTGCGCGGGGCACCCTCCACGGAATGCGACACACAAAAGGCGACACACGAAAGGTGCATTCCGGGAAGCGAGTAACCCGATAGACTCGTAAGGCAAGCCGTTTCCTTCTATGCAGATTGGCAGCGATCTCTACCGGGTTCCGGCGCTGGTATTGCTGGCAGCCCTGGTGGCCGTTTTCGGGACGATGTGGTTCCGCAAGCGCGGCGTGCAGCCGACGACGCGGCTGCTTCGGGAAGAGATCCCGGCGCAGAGGCGACAGCTGCTGTGGCTGGTGGGCTGGATGTTCGCGGCGATCCATCTGGAGATGGGTGTGCTGGGGCTGGGGCAGTCGGGGCTCTGGCTGGTGCTGTCGCGGGCGAGCGTGCAGTTGGCGGTGCTGATGTTTCTGGGTTCGCTGGCGCCGCAGAATTTCAGCCGGCGTCCTCCGATTCTGTATGTGGTTGCGTTTGGTGCTCCGCTCATTTTCTTTTCGACGATCGTTTCGCTGGATCCCGCGCCGGGAACAGGGGTGCGGATTTTTCTGCTGCTGTGCTGTGCGGCAGAGATTTTTGTTGCCGGGCGCTGGAGCCTCGAGCGGAACCTTGTGCCGGAATGGGCGAGCCTGCTGTTTGTGGCGCTGGTCGGGGTGGGAGGCGTGTGGCTGACGGTGCGGCAGCAGTATGGCGCCGTCCTGGGGCTGTTGCACAGCGGCGTTCTGCTGATGACGGCATTTCTGTTTGCTGCGGCGTTCCGGCGGCTGACAGCCGGAGTCATTCTGACGGTGGGCGGCCTGGTGGGGTGGGCGATGCCCGTGTTGCTGGCGCCGCTGGCGAGCCGATCGGATGTGCCGGTGCTGATGCTGCGGGCGGTGAGCCTGGTGCAGGTGATTGCCGCGGTGGGAATGATTGTGCTGGTGCTGGAGGACGAGGTGGCGTCCAACCTGGCGGGCCAGCAGCGCGACCGGCGGGCGCGGCGGGAGATGGAGAAGTACACGGAGCTTTATCTCGAGAGCATGCCGTTCGAAAACAACGCGAACCAATACGACCGGGTTTGCGAAACGATTGTGGCGATCAGCCGGTTTGAGCGGGCTGTGATCACCGCGCGCAGTGCAGAAGGGCACTTCCGCCTGGCGGGAAGGGCGGGGGTGGATGAAGCGGTCACGGTTGCAGTGGATGCGGTGGCGCACCGTTCGTCGGATGAGACGCTGAAGGAGATTCGGGCGAAACGATATTCGAAGCCGGAGATTGGGCATCTGGCGTCTCTGGATTTGCGCGGGCTGCTGCGGCCGGGCGAGGAACTGCCTGAATATTTTCAGCACGTGCACGCGATTGCGATCCATGCACGCGATGGGCGACTGATGGGATCGCTGCTGCTGGCCGGGCTGCGCGATCCGGACGAGCCGCTGCAGACCGAGGACGTGCTTCCGCTGGAACTGCTGGTGGCGCGTTTGGGGGCGGCGCGGGAGCATGAGGCGCTGCTGCGGCAGCTGATGCAGGCGGAGCGGCTGGCGGGGCTGGGACAACT
>Ga0335072_10004158_pt1 | contig 21610 bp, 18 predicted proteins | sample Lox_Sample_21_FD_206725 | JGI IMG/M metagenome (GOLD analysis project Ga0335072, IMG submission 206725) | Soil microbial communities from Loxahatchee National Wildlife Refuge, Florida, United States - Lox_Sample_2.1 | ecosystem: Environmental > Terrestrial > Soil > Wetlands | place: USA...
GATCGTAGATGATGCCATCGGAATCCGGCACCGTTGTGATCCGGCCAAGCACGGCATAGGACTCTAAGTCGAAAACGATGATCGCACCGCTGCCTCCGCCGTCGGTAATGAACCCTCGGCCAAGCCTCGGAACCAGGGCCACCCCATGAGATCGTATTTGTCCCGGTATATCGCCCAAGACTTTGCCGTTCTCAGTATCGATTGCCATCGTGTGCGTGGACCGCGTTACGAAAAGGCGGTGTTTCGGTGCGTCGACCGTGACATAATCCCACCCGCCGTCTCCGCCAACTCAAGGAACTACAACCTCGCTGGCCGTGGCGATACACCACCCTTGGTCGAACAGGCCCCCTACTCCTGGAACGTAGGCCCCGCCTACGCTACAAAGCGAGTATCGAGCAGGTCGCACCATAATGACCAACCCCATTTAGGAGCAACCTCCGGGCGGCGATCAAGATTCCTTGGCTGGCACAACTCTAAAGGCGGTCCAATGAAGGCTGTTGGGTGGAATTATGGAATCCGACATACTGAGAATGAATCATTGTGCCAGGAGCAGAGCAATCCCTCAGGTTGTGGATACGCCGTCATTACCCAATTCACGCCAAATTCAGATTTCAGGCGCTCGAAATCAGCCAAGCGGAAGGTTGCCCAGCCTTCCTGCGCTCGCACCTGCCGCTCCCAGTCAGGTCCCAATCCCGGAACCTTGGTGATGACGGAGGTGTCCTTGATGTCGTCGGCGAGAACGCTTCGTTCGGCCAAGGCACGAAAACTGTGGTAGTCTTCGCCGGGCGCTGCCATGTACTTCGGATCGAGTGCGAAGTATGCATCCTGGGAAGTGTTTTGCCGGATCCAATCGAAGGCCTGAATCCAGGGATTCTTGGACATTCTGCCGGGCAATTCCAGGTGCTCCGTCTCTGCGAATAACCGGCGTTGCGCAAAGAACATGCTGCCGTTGGCCATGAGCAGGAAGACCGCCCAGCGCCATACGTGCCCCTTGAGAAGATACCTGCCCAGGCAGGCTCCGCCGATGAGGGCGAGAAAAACATAGACGAGATGCAGATAGCGCATTGGTTCGAGGGCCCTGAAGCCGATTAGCGATGAGTTGCTCACGACCAACCCTGCAAGGGCCAGTTGAATCGTGCTAAAGAGATAAATTGCTGTCGCGAGTTGGCGGAGTTTGGTTTCACTTCGCTTCCCTGCGAGATAAGCTATGAGCCAGAAAAGCACTATTGGTCCAACGACTCCCAGCCACTCGTACCATGTCCATCGGTCAAGCCGAAACCAATGCCGACTTTGTGTCGCCTCAAGCCAGCATCGCGAGGGGGGGCTAAACAGCCATGCGAAAGGAATCAGGGCAATAACCGGAGTCGCCACACCCGTCAGCGTTCGAGTGCGCATCTCGTGGACTCGTGCGTGGAGCGGTTGAAACAGCGTCAGCACAAGTACGCAACAAAAGGAAATCCCAAAGGCTCCCATGATCGGATGAAGCAGGCAGGCCAACAACAGAAGTGGAACAGACTGCCAGCTCCGTCCAGCCATAATCCGTGAAATCCCGAAGAGAATCAATCCTGTCGCCAGAGTGCGCGGGTGCAAATACTGGTCCACAATATAGAGCCCGGTTCCCGCCACCGGCAGTGTAAACATGCTGACAAGCATGGAGATCGCGGCCCATCTGGCTGCAGACTCCTGAAAGAGCTGGATGACAATCGTCCAGCTTGCCAGCACAACGCAATAGATCGAGATCAACTGCCACAGCAGCTCGGACCATGCGAGCGGTATCCGGGTCCTGCGCACGAAAGCAGCCATCCAGGTGTCGAAAACCGTGGCTTTCATCTCAAGTTTGAAGAAATCCGAGTCATGCGGAAAGAGGGAAGGATTCAGATCGGCTTTGATGGCGGTCAGATAGACACCATCATCTTCAGCACCGGGATGGTAACCCATGACCAGAAAACCGGCCATCGACATTACAGTGAGGATTCCCAGTTCAATAAGGAGCCACTGGACGCGGTGGCCAGGTTCCGCAGCGCGAAGATGCGAAACGAAGCGCCGGCGCGGTGTGGCAGGCGTGCAGGCGTCAGCTACGCAACTCGATTCATCGAGCGTCATCGGCATGGGACGCACCCTCCGTTACACCGCCATTTCAACCAGAGATTGCTCACTTTCCCTTTTTGCAACTCGCGCTGCGTGAATTACGCGTAAAGCCTCAATTGCGCGACAGCCGAGAATCGCCAGCAATGGGTCGAGCGGGCGCATGCGATAGGTCTCGGGATGAACGAAGTAATACATCAGAGGGTAGAGAAATAGGACGCCTGCATAACGAATGGCCTCCGGTCGTTTCCGCCGCCAGGAGACGACGATTCCAATGAGCCCGAGCAGCGAAAGGCTCGTAGCCACCGGGATATTGGCTGGGTCCAGCGGCTCCTGTGCGAGATAGCGGGGATCGAAGCTCCAATATCCTGTCCATAGATATAGAGCGCGGCGGGCGCTCATCCACGCATACCAGCCGGGATGAGCGTCAATGTACGCGGAGGCCTGCGCGGACTTGTGGTCCATGTAAGCCAGTTCGCCGGCATTGTATTCGGCCAGTTCTCTGGGATCATGGTTGGGATGGTGATCTCCGCTTCTCCAGTGAAGAGAATTCCCATTGTTGCTCAGGTACATCTCCAGGCCCAAGCTGTCGCGCATGGGGATCAACCGGTGGAAGACCACGGCGTTGCGGATCATCCATGGAGAAATGGTCCCCGCGAGCGCCAGCGACGCGACCACTCCGGAAAACAGCCATTGCGTACTGTTGCGGCGTAACTGCCACGAGGCCAGCACCAGCAGGAATGGGACAACTACGAGAATCGAAGGCTCGGTCAGACCAGCAAAACCGGCGAGGAGACCGAAGCCTGCCCACAGACCAAGATGGGATGAACTTTCCATTTCCTGCGCCATATAGAACATCCAGCACAAACACAGGAGGAGCAAATGCGTGGACCAGGCCCATTCCGCGGAAAAGTAGATCCCATACGGCGACAATGCCCATGCCCAGCCTGACCAAAACGCGGCTCGCGGACCGAAACTTCGCCGAGCAATGAGAAACACAGGAAGGCAGGCTAAAGAGGAGAAGAGGCAGTTGAGCGAAAGCAACGCTATCATCGACGCTGGGGTGTGGACTCCTAAGACCCAGAAGAAGCCGGCAACGACGACGGGATACACCGGAGGAAGAACAGCCGAGGACTGATTCGATAGAAAGGGGCTCGCGAAGCCACGGCCAGCAAGGAGCGCCTGTGCCACATTTCCCTGTTCATAGTGCGTCATGTTGTAAGGTGACATCCATTCGCTATATACGAATGGCACTACTGCTAGCCGAATGGTGAGCGCCACCAGGATCATGCATACGAGAGGTCTCGCATTCTGCGTTGGCTTGCGAGTCGGAGATTTGGCCCGGTGATTTGCGTCGACGAAACGAGAACTTATCTGGTTGTGCATTCACTCCTAAAGAGGAGTTTCTTTCAGGAATCTACCTCGACGATCGGACGCTTGGATGCTTCTGATCTCTTCAAGCCAGCCGGGCCTAAAATAAAAAGAGAATCTAGGGTAGATTTAGAAGAAATCCCGCTCTTCAGGTATAGATGGAGAATACGCCGGCCAAAAGGCGCAGCGCTCAAGCTGGAATCGACTCCGAGAGTCTTCTGGAGACCTACTACAGTCAACTCCTGAAGTGGGGAGCGGTGTTGACTCGTGGGGATGCGGCGATGACCCAAGAGATTGTCCACGATCTCTGCCTTCATTTCACGCTCGCCAAACCGGATCTCAGCCAGGTTGCGAATCTGGACGGCTATTTATATACATGCCTCCGCAATATCTACTTGTCGGCACTCGCCCGTTCATCGCGGGAAGCCGCGCAGTTTGTCAGTACAGCGGAGTTTGATTCCGCTCAATTTGCACTCGGCGGTATTTCCTCTGAAGGCCTGCTGCGGCGACAAAACGATCTTCGCCGCATCTGTAGCTTCGCCATGTGGCGCAAAGAGTCGTCAAAAAGCGCCAGTTATCTCATCCTGCTCTTCTTTCACGGGTATTGCCGACGCGAAGTGGCGGAGATCGCTTGTCTGCCGATTGCAGCGATTTACAACAAGCTCAAGATCGCCCGAGAGGAGCTGAAATCTCATCTTGAAGATTCCGGCAAGCTGCGAATTGCTGTACGCGACGTACCTCCGGAACCCGAATTGCGTTTGAGCCCAGTATCATCTGTCGAACTGTTCGCCGAGTTACGAGAGGCGATTCTGCAGGCGAATCCCGCAGAGTGTCTTGCTGTCGATACATTGCTAATCCACTACCAGCCCGGCAATGTGAAACCGATTTCGTGCACTCTGCTTTCTCACATCGTGAGCTGTGAGCGGTGTCTGAACCTGATCGATCGGCACTTCCAGCGGCCTACATTGGAGGACCGTGAACCGCCGGAAGACTTCGGGTCTCGTGTCGATCAGAATGGGATGGATACGGCGGCTCCCGATAAGAGTTACAGGTCGATGATGCGTACCGTGTGGCGCCAGAGAGACAGGTACTACGAACATCGACCGAGGACACTGTCGATCGCCGTCAACGGAAAGATCACGGCATTTCACGATGTGCAAGGGGAGCGCAGCGCCCTTTCCTCGCGGATCGAGCACACGGACAATGCCCGCTTCGTCGAAGTGCTCACCGAGCAGCAGGTTCGTCTTGCGTTGCTACCCATTGGCGATCGCCCGCCCGATGGCACCCACATCCACACACAGCGGGTCGCTCTCAGCGACGACCGTTGGCTCGAACTTAAGCTCAATTTCGATGGTTTGGGTCTCGAAAGCGTGGTCACCTATTTTGATCCCGCGCTGGCTGCGGGGATGGCCGAAGAAGAGGCGGACGAAGAAGCGTCAGCCGTGGTGGCTCTGCCCAATGCGAGTCCAATTGCAATCGCTGACGAATCGGCCTCGTGGTCCTCCCTGTTGACCGGGATTTGGCAAGGACTGCGGGCCATTCATCTGCGCCCCGCATGGGCCATCGGTCTGGTTTGCGCCGTTGCCCTCGCAGGATTCCTGGCATATCGCTCCATTCGGTCTCCCCTCAACGCGAACGAAATCCTGAGCCAATCCATCAGAGTCGAAACCGCGGACCTCGCGGGACAAACCGAGCATCAGATTGTGCAGCTTGAGGTTGAGACAGCGGATGGCCGTGTGCTGGACCATGCCACGGTTGATTTGTGGAAAGAGGGCGGCAACGACAGGTACATGCGCCGTCTGTACAACAGCCAGCATCGGCTGATAGGTGCGGAGTGGCGTACCAAGGATGGTCAGGTTGGCACTTACACTTCCCCCGGCAGCGCCAACTTATCCGAGGCGGATCGTGCACTTGCCCAAACTGCAAGCTGGAAGGAGGATTTGTCGGCCAGTTCCTTCCAGTCTCTCGCCGGAAGGGAGATTCGGATTCGCGTAATTGGCGAAAACTATGAGCTGACGAGTACGGACGGCCAAGCCGGTCAGGCCTATCTCATTTCCGCAGCGCTTGTACTAGATCACCGGCTTCGGCCAATCAGCGAGTCACTGATGATCCGCGACGGCTCGGCAATCCATGAAATTCGTCTTGTGCAGGCGAGCTATGAGCGTCAACCTTCCGCCAACGTGCCGGCTTCTGTTTTCGATCCTGGTGACCTGGATACACATTCCGTGGGGGACAATGGCGCGTCATCGCCTCAGAATCGAACTCGTAGCGGACCGATCGTTGCTGATGCGCGACTGGTCCGGGCACAGATTGCCGCATTGTATGAGCTGAGCATATTGGGCGCGGATACCGGAGAGCCGATCGAGGTGATCAGAACTCCGGACGGACACATTCGCGTTTCCGGCACGGTGGCAGAGGATGCTCGCAAGGAGCGAATCCGTTCCGGGCTGAATGCGCTGTCGGACCATCAGCTCCTTGAAATTCGGCTGGCCTCGCAGCGGGAGATTCGAGTGCCGTCTCCAGCCACCCCGCCAAAATCGATTCCAGCGGCGAGCGTCTACAACGTCGCTCAAACCGAAGCACCGGTGGCAGTGACGCTTCGGAGATACTTCGGCTCTCAGGGAAAGACGGGGCAGCAGATCGACTACGCAATTGCGGAGTTCTCGAAGGCAGTTCTCGGCCACGCGCAGCGAGCCCTGCAGCATGCCTACGCTCTTGACCGTCTGGGCGCCTCATTTACTCCATCGGAACTGAAATCTGTGAGCTTGGCTTCAGAGTGGGAATGGGCTCAGATGGCCGCCGAACACGCTTCCGGCCTGCGCAGCGAGCTGAGTGCACTCGACGAGCAGTTGGCCCCGATTGCACCGGATGCCGTGCGATTGACTCAACGTGACGGCACCCAGATTCAGATCGAGGACCCCGCCGATTTTGCGCGTGTAGCCAGTCGCCTTCTTCGCCAAACGCAGAACCTGAACCGAAGCGTCGGCACGGCCTTTGCTTCCAGCACCACGAGCAAGACCCGACCGAGTCGAGACGCACTTGTCGGGGGCATTCTACGTTCGATTCCGACGCAGAGTGCGATCGAAGTTTCGGACTTTGCGGCAAAACTCGCCCATTCAGAGAAAGCCGCGAACGCGCGCACTCAGCCTGACAAGAGGCGATGACCAGGGCGGGCCGAGTGAGTCAAACAGACCAGATGCTCCGACGGATTCGTGCTCTTGCGCTGAGTTGGATGGCTTGTCTGCCGCTCTACCCGACATTGTTCGCTTTGGCGCAGGTTGGCGCCGCAAATGTGGCGGGCATTGTGGAAGACTCGACCGGTGCGCGCATTCCGGACGCGAGCGTGAAACTGATCAACACCTTGACGGGAACCGAAAATGATTGCATCACGGGCCGTGACGGCGCGTTCTTTCTCGCGGGCATTTTGCCGGGGACATACACACTCCAGATTGAGCACCAGGGTTTCGCCACCGCGCAGGTTACCGGTCTCACGATCAACGGCGGCGAATCGAAGAATCTCCTGATCCGCCTGCGAATCGGGCGCGTAAGCGAAACCGTCGAAATCGATGCCTCGGGCATCACTTTGAACACCGCTGATGCGACTGTAGGAACTACAGTTGACCGGAAATTCGCTACCAATATCCCGGTGAATGGCAGGAGTTTTCAAGACCTCATTACTATGACGCCCGGTGTGCTGACGCAGAGCCCGCAGGCCATTGCGAGTCCACTCGGAGCCAACGGTGGACTTAGCGTCAACGGCCAGAAAACCGATGGAAACTACTTTCTCGTGGATGGTGTTTCAGGCAACTTTGGCGCCGCCGACTTAAGCGGATCACGCAAGATCCCGAGCGACGGCAGCCAGCCCGCACTCACCGCCATCGGCACGACGCAAAGCCTTGCTTCGATCGACGCCCTCGAAGAGTTTCGCGTGCTGAGCTCAAGCTACTCGGCCGAATACGGCACGGCGCCCGGCGGGCAGTTTGAATTGATAACGCGAACAGGAACCGATATAGCGAGATCGAAGATTCATGGGAGCATCTTCGACTATGTCCGCCAGGACATTTTCGACTCACGAGATTGGCTACTGAAGTTCTTTCCTTCCTATGAGACGTATCCTGTGTCGGTCGCCTATCATCAGAACGATCTGGGTGCGACTGTCGGGTTTCCTCTGAATCTCCAACACGAGAAGGACGGCCGCAGCCGGACGTTTTTGTTTGGCTCTTACGAAGGGATTGGAGTTAGCCAGCCGTCATTTTCTTATCTTCAATACACTCCAAGTGCTCAGGGCCTCGAAGAGTCTCCGCAACCGATTCAGACGCTCCTTTATGCCTTCCCTCTTCAGGCCGCACCAGTCACACAGACTTCCCTCCTGGTTCCGTTTGGTCCCTCGGATCTTCCTGGACTGCCAAGCCGCGGCAGCGCTTCCGCAATCCGGTTCGACCATAACTTCTCCAGAGGTATTTCGGCGTTTCTCAGATACAACGAATCGAGAACATATAGCACTGCGTCGGCGCTCAGCTCGTTAACCACAATTGATGTTCACTCCCAAATGTTGACTCTGGGCGTCGCAGCACCGCTATCTTCGATCTGGAACAATGACTTCCGGTTGGGATTTGCAACGGACTCCTCTTCGCTCAGCACGGACCTTGATTCATACGACAGTTCCGCTGTACTCCTGCTTTCGGGGCTCGGCACTTCCGAATTGAAGTCCCGGGGACAAGTCTTTATCCACATTCCTGGGCTAGGGGAATCCGCGATCGATGTCGATCAAGCCACAAGCGCCCTACGCCAATGGAACCTGCGCGACACCCTTAGTGTCCAGACCGGCTCACATTTTCTGCGCTTCGGCATCGACTACCGGCATATTGTCTCCAACGTGACCCCCGCACCTCTCTCCGTCGAAGCCGATTTCTTCGATGCCAATTCGCTCTTAAGTAACTCCGCCTCCGACATCTCGATTACGCGAACGGAGCCCGCGACTCCGGTTTTCAATGAGTTTTCTGCCTTCGCGCAGGATGAATGGCGCTTGAGCAAAACGCTTACCCTGTCACCCGGCCTGCGCTGGGAAGTGGATCCGCCGCCACATGGCGAGCATGACGCCGACGCGTACACGCTGCTGGGTTCAGCTGCAAACCCATCCACCCTGCAGCTTGCGCCGAGAGGCACTCCCTTGTGGCATACAAGCTGGCTCAATCTCGCGCCCCGCTTGGGCGCTGCCTGGAGCCTGAATGATCAGCCAGGCTGCGAAACCGTCGTTCGCGCCGGCACCGGGATTTACTTCGGTACAGACAATCAACCGGCTGCGGAAGCATTCAATGGCGTTGGATTCTCCGCCACCAATCATCTTGAAAACATGCCCGTACCCATAACCGCGGCGCAACTCGATTTCCCCGTCACGCCATCCGCGCCGTACACCAACACACTGGTCTTTGCATTTCCACGACATTTTCAGCTGCCCTACACATTCCAGTGGAATCTCTCAGTCGATCAGGCGATTGGAAAAAATCAAGTCGCGAATGCCTCCTGGGTTGGCGCAAGCGGCCACAGGCTTCTTGCCGAACAGCGGATCGACATCAACAATCAGAATCCTGAATTTGGCGAGGTCAGCTATTTCCCCGAGGGCGTCACGTCGAGCTATCAGTCGTTTCAGTTGAAATTCCAGCGCTCCATCTCGACCGGAATTCAAGCGCTGGCTTCATATGTGTGGTCGCACACTCTCGATTTCGGATCGACTGCGCCGGAGTTTCCCCTGGTTCATGGAAACTCTGATCTCGATGTTCGCCAGAATCTGCAGGCAGTGCTCTCCTGGCAGCAGCATCCTCACTTGGGCAGCTGGGCGATTCGGCACCTTTTTGCCGGTTGGGCCGCGGACGGACGGCTCTCGGCAAGAACCGGCTTTCCGGTCAACCTGATGGGAAATCTCTTCTCCGATCCGGCCACGGGTGATCGATATTACAGTGGCGTAGACCTCATTCCCAGCCGGCCCTTATATCTCGATAGCTCTCAATATCCCGGCGGGCGCGCATTCAACGGCGGACCTGACGCAGTCAATCCAGCTTTCGTTCTGCCCATCGGCCCCGCTGCCGGCAACGCACCGCGCAACCTCGTGCGCGATTTTGGTGACTTCCAAATCAACGCCGCAATTGCCCGCGACCTGCACTTTGCACAATGGATGAACCTCCACCTGCGCGCCGAGGCCTTCAATCTCTTCAATCACCCTTCACTCGGCTACATCGATCCGGTGGTGAGCAATCAGCTTTTTGGGCAGGCAACGCTGTTGCTCAACCAGAGCTTCGGCTCAGCGGGCCCGCTCTATCAGCCCGGTGGCCCGCGATCAATTCAGTTCTCCGTCAGAATCCATTTCTAACCTATTCGAGACTGGCGCACGAACTGCACCAGGCGCTAGCCGACAGCCCCTCTTTGACTCTCCATCATCTGATCATCGTCGCGCCCGCAGGGTAGATTCAGTCTTCTGCCGCCTCTTTATCAATGAATGCCACAAAAGCTTTCAGTTACCTGTTCAACAGCCAGGGAGTTTTACGCGTCCGATGTCGCGGCAGGGTTTGGTCGATTCATCTACACGGTCTTCGTCCTTTCTTTCGTGATGTTTTCCTTGCCCGGCTCAAATGCCGATGCTCAACAGCAAGCCTCATCTTCTTCTGTGGTGACAGACAATTCCGCGCTCCCGGATGCACCCGATGCCGACGCCCCCAAGCCAAATGTTCCACTGAGGATTACAAGTGAAGTACGAGTTGTGGCTTCAACCGACGAGATTGCCCAGGCGCAGGCCACGCTAGAGGAGAAGCAGCGCGTACTGGGAATCATCCCAAACTTCTATATTGCCTATGCGCCCCACGCGGCTCCCCTTAGCTCCAGGCAGAAATTCCATCTCGCATGGAAATCGTCAACAGACCCGGTCGCATTCATGATGTCCGGGGCCATTGCCGGAATTGAACAGGCAGACAACACCTTCAGTGGTTATGGACAAGGTACGGGAGGATACGCGAAGCGATTTGGAGCCAACTACGCCGACACTTTCATCGGTACCATGATCAGCAGCGCCTTGCTGCCTTCGATTCTCAAGCAGGACCCGCGCTACTTCTACCAGGGGACCGGGACGATTCGATCGCGAGCGCTCCACGCCCTCGCAAGTGCAGTCGTCTCCAAGGGAGACAACGATCGTTGGCAACCAAGCTACTCCGGCATTCTCGGCGGGCTCGCGGCGGGAGGAATCTCGAATCTCTACTATCCTGCCGGCAGTCGAAATGGTCTGTCATTGACCTTCGAGAATGCGCTGACCGGGATCGCCAGCGGGGCCGTCCAGAATCTCATCCAGGAATTCTTCGTTCGGAAACTCACACCCAAAGTCCCGGATTACTCGCCGTCTAAGTAGTGGCCCATTTGATGTGTCTCTATGCAGACGAGTGCCTGGCACGGCTGCTGCAGACCCTGTCCTTGAAAGACCAAAATCACCCATTGATTGGCAGAGAGCGCACCTACGCAACAACGGGTGGCCACAAACCATTGAACAAAGCGAAGAGTAGACTGACTGGTGGTTGCGAAAGGCGTTCCGAAATTTGCCGTATTGAGGCGGGAGATGAGGCTTTCACGAATACTCGTTGAACTACTCGTCGTTGGTTTTGCTCTTGGGAGTGCTTCACAGGACCAGGCACCCGCGGGTTCGAGCGCGAAGCCAAGGGTCTATGAAATTGTCTCCATCAAGCCCAGCAAACCGGGGGCCACAGAGGGCGGCACGCAAGGTTTGCCAACGGGTTCCGGGACGAAAACATTACACTCGACATCCTCGTGAAAGATGCTTACGGTTCCTTCAGCGAAAATCAGGCCGTTGGAATGCCGTCGTGGGCCAAATCGGAGCACTACGACGTTGAAGTGAGGGCTGACGCCGATACCGCGGACGCGTGGAAGAAGCTTTCTAACAAAGAGCAGTGGAAAGAGCAGCAGCCGATGTTGCAGGCTATGCTGGCTGATCGATGCAAGCTCCAAGTGCATTTCGAAACGAAGGAAATGCCTGTATACGATCTGGTAATCGCCAAGCACGGATTGAAGATGAAGGAGGCGAGCGCGAATAAGCACTCCATGGAACGCGTGAGCGATGGAAGCATCATGGTGCGTGCTATGCAGGTTGAGGACTTTGCCCCCGCTCTCCCCTCGGATGGACGTTCAACCATTGATAAAACCGGCCTTGGCCCACGGAAATTCGATTTCGATCTGCGGTGGACGCCCGACGATCGCCGAATGGACGCGGACTCAGCTCCCTCGCTTTTCACGGCGCTTGAGGAGCAACTCGGTCTGAAATTGGTGTTAGCAAAAGCTCCTGAGAAGGTGCTCGTGATTGATCATATGGAGAAGCCATCGCCGAATTAGCTGCTGTTTACTGAGTGGCGCCGTGCGCCAGGAGCACACGAGCGGTCGCCGCCTGATGGGAATCGTACGCCCCGCGTAAAGGCGTGCAGCCGAAGCGCGTTTTCATTTTCAAATCGGCGCCGTGGGCGATCAGCAGTTCGGTCATCTCGACATGCCCGCGAGCGGCAGCCCAGTGCAAGGGCGTGTTGCCATCCTTGTCCCTGGGGTCGATCTCGGCTCCTTCTCCGAGCAGCAACTTTGCGGCATTCATCCTACCGTCGCGTGCGGCCCAGTGCAGGGGCGTATCCCCTGCGTCCGTCCGCGCATTGATCTCCGCGCCATGCGCGAGAAGAACTTGGATAGCCTCAGTCTGATCTTTATCAGCCGCCAAGTGGAGAGGCGTGAACCCGCGCACACCTCGACATTTGACCAAATTAGGTTGAGCTTGAAGAATCGATTCCACCTGTGAGATTTGACCGTTTGCTGCAACATACTGCAAGTCGTTGCAGGAAGCAGTTGTTTCATTAGAGGACGGGTCAACCGAAGTGAATGAAGCTGTATCCGAGCCAGCTGCAGTAGTATTCGGAACGTACTGCCGGTCGAGCCCATCGCAATGCACGAATCCGAGTTTTGCCGAGGTGTCGGCGTTGAAAATGCTACAAAACACGCCCTCATCCGTGGTGATCGATAACCCCACGCGGACAACCGTGCCGTGTGTCAGGGTAAGGACAACGTCACTCTCTTTTGTAGCCTCCGAGTAAACTGGTATTGAATCGTTCTTGACGGTACCCAGCGGGTTTTCCGTGGATACCGTACTGGAAGCAGAAGCGGGCGCCGAGCCGGGACCTCGACGGATCAGAACCTCACGATTCCAGTCTTCGAACATTCCGCGCCGGAAAGCCAGATATCTTTTCCACTGACCGAGCGGGACCTCGTGCTTCTTTACAAACATTGAGCGCTCTGCCGTGAAAACCCCTTCTTTGAAGCTATAAGCGGCACGGTATTCCAGCCAGTCCTCGTTTATGTCCACGTCTTTGGGTGGAGTCACGGTCCAGCCAGGTGGCAAGCGAAGATCAGCATGGTAGACAATCCTTCCCACAGAGCCGAGGGTCGGGTTCTCGCCCGGCTTCTTCTCATTCGCTCCAGGCGCGAGCTCTTCGCCCATCGGCGGCAACGGAGGCGAAATCCAATGCGTGGCGCGACTGTCATCCCATTCGTAGTACTTTTCGCGCGTGTAGTCGAAGGAGATTACGAAGGGATTTCCGATCTGCTCGACGTCTGAGATTTGTGGGTTCGACGTTTCTCCGCCGTATCCCTGAGTGTGAGCAATCCCCTGGACGAGATCTTTCCACTGGGACTGTGGGGCACGCCGGAAGGCGAGTCGGAAAAGCATCTCGACGTCGCCCGACGTCGTTTGGGTAATGTGCCCCTTCAACAGACCACGCTCGGAAAGCTGTGCCTCGACATTGATGCGAACCGAACTGGGTGTAGGCGGCTGCGCAGGAGTGCGCTCAAGAGAGGCGGGACTTGAGTTCGGAATCGCGAGTGCCTGCTTATTGCGTTCATTCGGCATCAGCATCCCAACAGCCGCGACTTCAGCAGTTGTGTCAATCCAGGTGAATGAATTGCCCTTTGGGACTAGCGTGATGACGTGATTGAACTGTGCAGGTGAAGGGACACCGGGGTCGAGGTCACGTTCGCTCGAAATCAGCACGGGCCACGCGTCGATGCCAACAGCCTTGAGCAACGCGGCGAGCAGGGTATGCTTATCTTTGCAGTCGCCATACTCATTGGCGAGCACATCGTCGGCTGCATGCGGCTGATATCGGCCGATGCCAAAATCGAGCCCGATATAGTGAATATGCAGAGCCACGTCGTTTGCGATGGCGCGGACCTTATCGTCATCGCTGGTTAGGCCGCGAGTAAGAGCGTCTGCATGGGCCTGAATAGCGGGCGTGACGGTAAGGGAGTTGTGTTGCAAAGATCGATACCAAGCGCCAACCTGCGCCCAACTAGTGAAGGTTGTAACCTGTACCGACGGCTTCCAATGCTTGTCTGGCGCCGCGTTAGGATCTGGATGCCTGAGATTTGAGCTGGCCCAGTGATACAGTTTCCGACCCGATGCTGCGGCAACTGTGGGTTGCACGTCAGAACTCGCCACTTTGACGGTCATTTCAGCGGGCACATCGAGGTCAAGCTGCTCGTCAAGCACGATCATGTTCTTCTGGAATGAGTACTCGAACCAGAACTCCCCGGGGATTTCGGGCTTGAGAATACGCAGAGTGACCTGGTACTCAAGAGTGTCGCCAACCCCGAGGCCACGCACCGCGACGTGCTTCTCGTGGATGTCGGAATACATGGGGGCTTCGCGGCTCACATCGGCGGGCATGTCCTGGACGTTGTATCCGGGGGTTTCGATGATTGAGCCATCCGGCTTCCGGACGCGAACATAGTCGATGTCTAGTTGCTGGAAGGCGGTCGAGTAAGTGAAGGGGAGGACTGCCATGGCCTTCACACCAGCATCGGCCAGAATGCGCACGCGGGCCGTTGTCTCCCGCGTTCCGGTTCCATCGGCCTCCATACGGATACGTGTTCGGTATTGATCGAAAACGAAGGCTTCCTTCGACACATCGGGAAGCTTGGCGGCCGCGCCGGACACTGTTCGTTGCGCCGGATTTTCGCCCGATGAGGTTCCAGCACTTGAAATCGACGGTTTGTCCTGCCCGATTGCAGTCGAAACACACAGCGCGAACAAGAGCACCAGGGGGGTGGCCCCGTGGCACCGGGCATTGAAGGAACGCATCGTTGGCGCAATCAGGGGACCCATGGAGGAAACCAATTCGGGGAACACAGGGACGATAGCAGAGTCACCCACCCTGCGCGATGCCACAAAAGTCTCATTGGCGGCTAGATCGGGACATGGATTGTTCCGTGCAGCCGCCTATTGGACACCTACCGGAGCGGCGGCTGGACATTGAGGTTGCAGGCTCGAGTGCAAAGTGACCCGATCGTCCGCTTTTGACGCCCGTGCAAAGTCCGACGCAAACCTAATTACGCGGGTCGGCTACCGCAAGAACTTGGATCGTCGCCGAACTACCTTGGCGGTGAGCGAATACCTGTTTTGGGAATTCAGGTCGAGTGACCGCCGGTCCGGAAGTTTGCCGGAGTTTCGCCAGTTCCGTCGCCTATTCCCGATTCGGCAAAGCGCTTTCTACCTAAACGTGCAAAGATTCGTCCAAAATAGTGCTACAAATGGCGAATCGGCACCCACGTTTGCTTAACGCTGGTCGAACCGTTTTCCTGATCGGACTTTCTGTCGTGGGAATTTCGGTTCAAGCTCAGGTCGGCAGGACGCCAGCTACCCCTGCCGCAACAGATGGAGAACCCACCCTTCGCGCCGATCTCGCCTTCGATGTGGTCTCCATCCGGCCAAGCAACGCGGAAAATCAGGCGCTGCAAATGTCAAGCGGTGATCAGTACGCCGCAATCGGGATGCCCATTGGCAGGACGATCCTGATGGCGTATTTCCCATTCCGCATGGGATCAAGGAATCGCATCGTGGGGGCGCCGGGATGGGTATGGAATGACAAGTACGATTTCATTGGGAAGGTCGGCGAGGTTGACCTTTCCCGTTGGCAAAAACTTAGTCAGCGCGGATTCATGGTGAAAAATCCGATGCTGCAGGTTATGCTACAAAGTGCTTTGGCTGATCGCTGTAAGTTGGCTGTCCACCGTATTCCCACGCAGATTGACGGCTATGCCCTGGTGATCGCCAATCACGGACCCAACCGCAAGAACCTGGTCAAGTCCACACCGGACGAGGCCATTCCGGATCACGCAGTAAGGATCGACTTGGATGGAAGAGTGGTTCCGATCTTGTCGCCGGACAATCCGGTGCTGCACTTCTTTCAAACTTCTATGGCTGCATTTGCTCTGTTCATGTCGGGGCCGCTTCCAGTAGTTGACAGGACCGGCTTACAGGGCATATTCAAATTTGACATCACGCGTCTCGGAACCGAAGGGATCCAGACGTCGGATTTGGACTTGGCTTCGCTCGGTCTCAAGCTCGTCCCGATCAAAATTCCCACTGAGAACGTGGTGATTGATCACATCGAGCGGCCCTCTCCCAATTAGGAAAACAAGCTGGTCTTGGGTCCGTCTCCGCCGATGCTGGGCGGTTAACCGCCAACCCGAAAGCAAAGCCATTTCGGGGTAATTTGCGTATTGCCCGCGATACGCTTTGAACCCACAGTTCCGATCCCCTGGTGCCATGATCGCGGATCGGGCAAACTCTCAATCGTGAAGCTTCTGGCGGAGGAACGCTGTGTCGACAAAACCCGGGACGAGTGAAGTAGACAAATACATAGCAAGTTGTCCAAAAGAGGCGCAGGACAATCTGGCGAAGATGAGAGCCGCGATACAGGCGGCCGCGCCTGGGGCGACGGAGCGCACCGATTACTTCCAGATGCCCGGATACTCCTATCCCGGCTTTGACTATGACGGAATGTTCGTCTGGTTCAGCTTTAAGAAACCCTGCATACGCCTTCATGTACGCCCGCCAGTCATCCGGGAACATAGCAAGGAGCTTGCGCGTTACCTCACAACAAAGGCGATTGTCAGCTTTCCTATGGATACACGGATACCAGTGACCCTGGTGAAGAAACTGGTGAAGGCGAGTCTAAAGACAATGCGAGACAAAAAGCGCTGACACGTGTTCCGGCTGTATGACCGCGTACTCGAAGTAGCGCCGAAAATGGGTCACTTCCGGATCGTCCACCAACCGCTAACAACCGAGTTCAGTTGTAAAATCGGATCTTCCGCTCAGTTGAGTGTGAGGGGGCTTCTCTTGCAGAATCCGCTACAAGTTGGCCTTTCTGGCCTCAGAGTCTCACAGGCAGGATTCGCTGTAACGGTACTCATTCTCGCGAACCTAGCGTCGAGCGTGGCCGCACAAACAGTGGGTAGTCAACCCACAGGCCCTCGCATGTCGTTTGAAGTTGCCTCAATCAGGCCCAACAAGTCCAATGCGCGATCAAGATCAAATCTTCCAATTGGTCCCGGGCGCGTCTATGTGCCTCATGGCGGAATTTTCTCGGCGACGAATGTATTGCTAATTGATTTTATCGGGTTTGCCTATAACATGACCGAGTCTCAAATGGAGAACTTGGCGCACGATGTGCCGGATTGGGTTACCCAACAAGGATTCGACATTACAGCGCGTGCGGAAGGAGAGCCCACCGAAAATCAGTTGCGCTTAATGATGCAATCGCTCCTGGCGGATCGGTTCAAACTTGCCATCCGCAAGAGGGAGGATCAGCAAGTTCCGGTACTGGCGCTCGTTTTTGTCCGGCCCGGAACCAGAGGACCACATCTCTTATCGCATTCGTCTGATCCACCGTGCCCAAACAGGGCGCCGCCTGCGGAGGCACGGGAAACAGTTTCAGGAGGCTACCGGGTTGCTTGCAACGGAATTGTAATGCTTCCGCCTAGTATTCCCGGTCGCGTCCGAATTGGTGCCCGAAACGTAACACTGAGCTTCTTCGCCCAGTCTATGAGTGCATCTCCGTTAGTAGACCTTGGGCGTCCTCTCATCGACGGAACTGGACTTACGGGGACGTCTGATTTCACGTTGGAGTGGACACCTGAGCTACAGGGCTCGCCGCCCGCCGATGGAACATTTCGACCGGATCCCACGGGCCCAACATTTCGGGAGGCTCTGCGGGACCAACTTGGGCTGAAACTTAAATCGCAGAAAGGTACCGTAGAGTCGTTCGTCATCGATCACGTGGAGAGGCCTTCGGAGAATTGAGGAGGCGACAAATTGAGGCAGATCGATAGAGAAGTCGATAACGGGGCTACCCCTAGCTGGCCGCATTTCGGGTGGATTACCGCTAGGCAACATCGGAAACGCCTCGGCTAACACCTAGATCGTCATATTATCGCAAGAGTAACATTTGAGTGGGCCGCTACGCACCCGCAATGCGGGTTGCAGGTCTACAATTCGACGAAATCTAGATCGATTGCCGAGAACATGCCGATGGCTGAATCCACAGGAAGGTTTGGCAAAAGAAGCAATGAAAATCTCCTCCAGGTCTGGAGGGCACGTGATTTGTTGAAAGACGAGGATATCGACCCCCTCCGAGATGAACTTGAACGACGTGGTCTTTCCAAACAGGTCGCAGAAATTGCAGAGCTGGCGCCAGTAAGGGAACTGTACGGCAAGCTACCGCCTGCGCCCTTCACCTACCTCAATCTCTCTGTTCCTGCATTGTGGATGAGAGAACTCTGGCTTCGATACAAGACGAGGAATGGCTCTACAACCGATGCCAAGATTGAGACGGTCCAGCGCACGACTTTCGGTTTTTGGGGAGGCGCAGCACGAGCGGAATTGCAGTACTCGTACGAGTTTCAAGGACGACAGTATTCAGGGCGAGTCGTTCGTGATTTCAAGTTCGATTCGGCCAGCGCGGACAGCCTCGTCTACGATCATCAGGTTGGCGAGAAACTTCCGATTGTGATCAGCTCCCAAGTGCCGAAGATTTCGTACTATCCGTCAGGCTTAGGGATGCTCGACCCGATCTTTCTCGGTTTTCAGTCTCTCTTTGCTTGGGCGCTCGTAATCGGACTCGCTATGCTGATTCTTCGATCGATCATGCAAACGATCTAAAGGTCGCAGTCGAATAACTGCCCACCCAGAAATAACTAGTTGAGCAACATTCGCGCCGATCTGTTGTCAGATTTGAAACTTCCGGTTGGCCCACGATCCGACTGGAAGATCAATTAGGCAATGGGGAAGTGAATCTCTTCGGCATCCTTCGCTGTGTTCTCCCAGTCTGCTTGTGGATTCAATTCGGCGACCATAAGCGGCGTAAGGGGATCGTGAGCGTATATCTTCCGAACTACATTGATGTCCAATGTCTTCTCGTAATATTTCGACGCGAAATCGACGTAGGTCTCAGGCTTACCGTCAAACATGCACAGTAACTCTTCCGATCCATCTGGATCGTCGACGTCGGTGTCTGGAAAGGCAATCGGGCCATGCTACCAGTGTTCGTCACTCGGCTCTCTCCAGATGCAAAAGGTACGGTCGCCCATGCTGAATGCTGGCTCAGTCAAGAATGACGCAAAAGCTTCGGGAACACCATCTAAGACGCCTGGCCAGACTGCGATCGGATCGCGTTGCCAAGGACTCATCGGCGACTCATGGTCAAACCCCCTGAGAATCGCACCTTTCGGGCTGAATACCATGAAGTAGTCATCTCCCAATCCATCACGCATTGAAGCCATTCTCTCCTTGCGTAATGCACCCCACCCCGCATTGGAACGAAAAGTACCGATACTCCCAATTTGGAGACACGATGGCATCGAGCATTGCAATTGATTGAGTGATCTTTCGAGCCTGTCAATGCTCGGCACTGCGAGAGATCGCGAGTGGAAATCGGCATCCACACATTGTGCCAGAACCGTCTGGTTGTCGGTGAGGTCGCGAGTTCTTTCAACTCCGCATTGCCCCTGTTAGCGATTGCGGTCGAGTGACCGCCTAACCGTCAGTTACTTGTCTATTAACAGCCGCCAACTTCGCCGTTCTCTCTAGGTTTGGAAGAGCGCAACAAGGTGTGGGGTTCTCTCGCTTTTGCTGTACCGTAACCTATACCTTTTGATACGGCCGGATCGTGGCGATCCGGCCATTGATTTTGTGGGGTTTACAAGGCTGGTTTTTCGAGGCCTTTTGTTACAGCACGTTTGCCGGTCCCTGGTCGGAGTTAACGACATATATAAGGATGGCCGGCGTGGTGATGATTAGCGAGTATATAAGCGCGTTCACTTCGATGGTGAACGTTCGAGAGCCTCTGCGAGGGCAACGACACGCTTGTGGATGTCGTTGATGACGCCGCGTTGTTGCTTCAGCGCACGGTGGATGGAATCGGTGAAGGTCTCCGCTTCCCTGAGCGTCTCGCAAAGCTGGTCGGTGGCATCCTGGTAACGCTTCCGGTGACGACGCAGGTCAGAGTAGGCCTCGCCGAGGATGAAGCCGACAGCAGCAGCGAGCGGCATCCACTGCAGTAAATGTTCGATCATGCGACACGCTCCTCTGAGGGTTGGCCGGCCAGAACGCGCCGGACGGTGGCCGTCGAGATGCGATGGCTTTTGGCGATCTTGCGCAGGCTCTCGCCGCGTTGGCGGTCGCAGAGGATAGCTTCGCGATCGACGGCGATGGGCTGCCGGCCGATGTGCCGGCCCTCGAGCCTGGCGCGCCGCATGCCGGCGCGCACCCGCTCGATGATCAGGTTGCGTTCAAGCTCCGCGATCGCACCGATGATGACGACGATAGCCCGGCCCAGCGGGCCGGACGTATCGATCGACTCGCGGAAGCTGATGAACTCGATGTTGAGGCGATTGAGCTCGTCCAGGATCTCGAGGAAGTGCCGGGTCGAGCGTGCGATGCGATCACAGGCCCAGACCAGGACGACGTCGAACTTACCGCGGCGGGCATCCCGCATCAGGTCGCCGAGCCCTGGTCGGCGGGCCTTCACCCCGCTGATCCTGTCCGTGTACTCGTGGACGATCTGATAACCACGCTGCGCGGCCATCTGGCGCAGATCGTGCAGCTGGGTCTCCGGGTGCTGGTCGACGCTGGAGACCCTCGTATATAAGACGGCCCGTTTCATCCGCGCCGTCCTTTCGCCTGCTTGGCCGACTGGCCATGCTTGGATACATACTGCTCGATGAACTCCATCAGCACATCGGTCATATTCATGCCGCGGGAGGCCGTGGCCGCCTTGAAACTGTTGTGGAGATCTATGGGAACGTTCAGATTCATGCGCTTCACCCCTGGTTGTTCTGCTTTCTTCTTAATTGCACTCACCTCCTTTCCCGGAGGTGAGTGTATCAGTGTTATGAGTAACGGCCGCTACTGGACGCCCCAGGCCTGCCGGCACATCAGGATGATCCTGGTCATCGTCTCCCAGTCGATATCCAGCGCCCCGGCTATGGAACGGAACTGCCGCCGGGTATTCGGGAGCCAGGCGCCGATCTCTAATCCTGCCCAGTCTTCGGCACTCATGCCGGCCAGGATAGCCGCCTGCTCGATCGAAAGGCCGGACTTCTCACGGCCGCTCTGGATAAACTGGCCGAACATCCGGGTCCAGAAGCCCTGGAAGTAGCTGTTGTCATCGGTTAACGGAAGAGCTGCAAATTCCATACTCATATGAGTGTTACTCCTAAACGGCGAATCATGTCAAGTCCGCCTGGGATTGAATTACATGATGAGTATGTACTCAGATCGGTATCGAACCAAAGGCTTTACCACCAAAAGCTTCCTGAACGCCATCTTCCCCGATCACAACAAGGGCAAGGATGTCTATTACCAGGGCTAGCGCCAGATGACATCGACCTCTCGACGCTACTTCGAGAAGGAACTCGGTGCCGGTATCGGCCCATCCCCGGGATTCGAGGAAGCCTTCGGCTACACCGAACCCCTGCGCCGTTTCATTCAGCGCGAGGGATTCGAGCCCCAGGCCAACGAGATTCCCAATGAAATGCCAAGCTGGATGCCGGGTGACGACTACTACACCAACTTCCGTGTCGGCGATCCCTACATCAAGGTCGACCAGGGATTCGCCCGCCTGCCCGGCGCCGGCTACGAGGCCCTCCATCCGGAACTGAAGGATGTGAACCCCGAGGACTACCCCGACATCAACAAGATGGCGATCCTCGCCGATGTCGCGCCCTACTCGCGGGAGTACAACCAGGGCCTTTCGTCCTTTGCCCCGTTTTGGAACCATCGAAA
>Ga0335072_10004159_pt1 | contig 21610 bp, 21 predicted proteins | sample Lox_Sample_21_FD_206725 | JGI IMG/M metagenome (GOLD analysis project Ga0335072, IMG submission 206725) | Soil microbial communities from Loxahatchee National Wildlife Refuge, Florida, United States - Lox_Sample_2.1 | ecosystem: Environmental > Terrestrial > Soil > Wetlands | place: USA...
GGCCGTCATCTTCACCGGTGCCGCTGGCCACGCCCCCTCGCCCGCCTCGGCTGCTGCCTCTCACGCAAACACCACGTCAGAACAGACGACGACGACGGCCGGCAAGATTTCGATCGTCCTGGCTTACAAGAAGGAGCAGGGCCGCAACTTGTCGGTCTCGTCGCTCACGTACTCGATTCACGTCAAGGACGCGGTTAAGCATCCGTCCCTCATCCTGCTGCTGAGCGTTAACGGCCCGAAGGGCCAGATGGCGGCGTCCGCCGCTATCATCCACCTCGCGCCTGCCGGCCAGCGGAACTACTCAGGCTCGGTACCCAAGAAGCTCCTCGCAGTGATTCATGTTCGCAAGGGCAGGACCCTCGAAACTCAGATCGTCGTCTTCTTCGTTAACCAGCCGAATAAGCACGGGATTACCATTCCTGGCCATTCGATCCTGCAGGAAGGTGTCGTGGTCAGCTAGCGAACCCGGCACGCCTATGACTGACGCCGCTCACGTGCGCGCCGCTTTCCTTCATGCATCGCGTGCACGCGCGCGATCGGAATCTCGTGCCCTTCAGCGACGAGGTCAACTGGCAGTGCCTGCGGCGCGGGCATCAGCGCGGCCCACGGATCCCGCCCGTCGAGCAGCCCCGCGGCGTTGCGCACGGTGAAGTCGCGGGGGGCCACGTCATCAAGCTGGTCCCAGGTGAGCGGAAACGACACCGGCGCCCCGGCCCGCACCCGCGGACTGTAGGCGGCGACTACCGTCGCGCCGCCCGCGCGCGTCGAATCGAGAAACACCTTTCCTTCGCGGTCTTCCTTGATGAACGCGGTCGTCGCGAGCCTGGGTTCAAGCTTCTCGGCGCGCACCGCGATCGCGCGGGTAGCGGCGGCGGCGTCCTCGATCCGCACCGAATCGGCCAGCGGCACGAACACGTGCACTCCCTTTGCCCCGCTGGTCTTCACCGCCCCCTCGAGCCCAAGTTCGGTGAGGGCGGCTCGCACCAGCCTGGCGGCACGCACTGCGAGGCCGAACTCGTCGGGCGCCGGCGGGTCTATGTCGAGCACCAGGTGAGTCGGGTGATCAAGCTGGTCGGCGAGCACCAGGGTCGGGTGATACTCGACCGCGCGCTGGTTAGCGAACCACAGGAGCGTCCGCCGGTCGTCGCACAGCGCGTAGGACACCTCGCGCTTGGACGCCTCGGCCCACATCGTCACCGTCCGCACCCAGGGCGGCGTGTACTTGGGGACGTTCTTCTGCATGAAAGGCGGCTGATCCCGCAGCACCCTGATCACGGACAGCGGCCGGTCCCGCAGCACGGGCACGATCCGGTCAGCCATCGCGTCAAGGTAATCGACCAGGTCGCGCTTGCTGGCGTCAGCCCCGTCGAACAGCGGCTGATCAAGGTTGGTCAGCGAGACACCGTCCCGCTCCTCTTTGCCCGCTCCGCCCGCCCTGCCCGCTCCGCTAGCCGCCATAGTCGAAGAGTAGGGCCAGCGCGTCATCCAGCTTGCGCAGCGTGCCTGCCGAGACCCGGCCGACCGGATCCTCGCCGAGCCTGTCCCGCCTGACCCGCACTACCGAGTAGGACTCAAGATGTCCGCTGCCGTAGTCAGCGCCGGTCAGCGGCACGACATACGGCGTTTCTGTCAAGTCGGGCCGGTCGCTTACCCTGACCACGACCGGATGCCCGGTGACCGCGCCGAAACCGTCATTGCTCACGATGACGACGAAACCGGCGCGTCCTAGACCCTTGTGCGCGAAAACATCGCCGCGATTCACGCAGCGCCCTTCTCCGCCTCCGGGTTGAAATCCTGCTCGCTTGCCTCGGTCCAGGCCGCCCAGGCCTGGCCGGTGCCGAGATCAATCTCGGCGACGGTCATCGCGGCGTCGCGCTGCACTTTTTCCTTCGCCGACTTCGACATCCAGGTCGACATCGGCACGCCCGCCCGCTCGGCGGCCGCCTTGGCCTGGCGGTAAGTACGCTCATCCATGCTGATGCTGATGGTCATCACAGCCACGTCAATAACGTTACCAACATGACTCTTCATGCGGTCAACACTTGCTTACCGCGGACCCTAAGATGCGTGCGGACCATCCGACCGACAGACTAGGTGCCATGGACGACGACGACAGGCAGCCCGATTCCCAGGCACCCACCAAGATCGTGGTGGTGGGACCTGACGGAGTGGCTGTCGAAACCGATGCCGACGAGGTCATGGGCGGCGAGCGGCCCGTAACCGAGATGGTCGCGCAGCCTGCCAAGGTGATGCGAGTCGGCAGCATGATCCGCCAGCTACTCGAAGAGGTCAAGGCCGCGCCGCTCGACGAGAAGAGCCGCGCCAGGCTGAAGGAGATCCACACCAGCTCGATCAAGGAACTTGAGGACGGGCTGGCCCCAGAACTCGTCGAGGAACTTGAGCGCCTCTCCCTGCCGTTCGCCGAGGACGAGGTCCCAAGCGAGGCCGAACTCAGGGTTGCTCAGGCCCAGCTCGTCGGCTGGCTTGAAGGCCTGTTCCACGGGATCCAGACCACGCTGTTCGCGCAGCAGATGGCCGCGCGCGCTCAACTCGAGCAGATGCGCCGCGCGCTGCCGCCCGGCATGGTGCCGCAAGAGGAATCACAGCCCACCCGCACCTCAGGCCCATATCTATAGCTCTGCACTATGTTCCCGCGCAGGCGCCACCGCGGTTAGTCGCGGCCGGAGCGGATTCGGTGGAGCCAGTCGGCGGCGGCGGTGAACTTGCCGTCCGCTTGCTGCGCTTCGCCATCGCTGAGCTTTTCGGCGGGCGGGGCGAGCAACCTGACCGGGCCCGACGGCACTTCTGCCGTGGCGTAGCTGCCGAGGAAACGCACTTCGCTGCACGTGCGGCGCAGTCCCATGAGGGCTTCACCGACGCTGGGGCTGAGCACGTGCCCTTCGCAGTCGATGAAAAAGCAGTATCGGCCGATGCCTTCGCCCGTTGGCCTTGACTCGATCCGGCTGAGGTTGACGCCACGCACCGCGAACTGGCTGAGTATGTCCATCAGAGCACCAGGATGATCGTCGCGGAGGAACGCGACGACCGACGTGCGGTCCGATGCCGTCGGCTCGGGCAGCGGTCCCGGCGCACTGACCTCTACGAACCTGGTGACCGCGCTTGTCCGGTCGTGAACGCCGTCAACGAGCACCTTAAGCTCGTAGTGGCCAGCCGCGAAGCTGCCCGCCAGGGCGGCGTCGAGTTCGCCGTCGGCGACCTGCCAGGCCGCTTCCGCGTTCGACATGGCCGGGCGCCATTGCGCGTCAGGCAGGTGCTCGGCCAGCCAGCGCCTGCACTGCGGCTGGGCGACCGGGTGCCCGCCGACGACCTTAATGTCGGTCAGTTCGGTACCGGGCCGCACCAGCAGGGCGAACTCGACGGGCACCATGACCTCGGCCCTGATCAGGACCGCAGGATCTTCGGAGAGTTCGTCAAGCGTGGCGTTGACGCCGCCCTCGACCGAGCTTTCTATCGGCACGACCGCACGCTCGGCCTGACCGGTGCGCACCGCATCGATAGCGCCGGCGATCGTCGGGCAAGGAACGGGCTCGAACTCGTCACCCGGATGCAAGGCGATGACCGCTTGCTCGCAGAACGTGCCGCGCGGCCCCAGATAAGCGCAGCGCGGTGCGAGTGATGTCATTCGGCCTCCAGAGCCAGACGATCGTCAGTATCACGATGGTGAGCAGTGCCAGCGGCGTGACCACGGTCCGCACCACGGTCTCCAGCCAGCCAAGGCCAGCAGGCAGCGGTATCCCCCGTGCCGGCAGGTACCCGATGGCCAGCGCTGCCGTCCTCGCCAGCATCAGCCAGCAGAACCTCACCGCTGCCTGTCCGGCCGGCAGCACGGCGAGCAGTGCCCAGCCTAGCCCGTCGTACCAGGGCAGCACGTAAGGCCAAGCCAGCAGCCAGGCGAACACGAACGCGAACGCCATGGCCGTGATCAGGTCATCGCCGCAGGTTTGCGCAAGATACCTGACAAGCAGCACGAGCAGCAATGCCGCGAGCAGCAGGGCTCCCGCCTTGACCGCGTCCTCCGCCGCCGATTCGCCGATGATCAACCGCAGCCCGCTCCGCACCGCGCGCCAGGGCGACCCGATCGAGGTATAGCTGCCTCCGTGCGCTGCCGGGGTGAACATGGAGGTGCCCCAGGGAACCAGGGCGGCTCCGGCGACCGCGAGGAACCCGGCCGCCAGCCCGCCTAGCATCACGATGACCTCTTTTTTGTCTTTGCCGCGGCCGGCCCCGAACACGATTCCAAGCGCGATGCCCGCGCCGATGAGCGCGGTCGTGACCTTGACCGCGAAGCCGAGGCCGGTCAGCATTCCCGCGGCGACCGCGATCAGCACCTGCCATCCAAGCCGGTCCCTGGTCAGCCGCAGGCCGCTGACAGCGACAGCGACCGCGGCCACGCCGAACACGATCGCCTGGCTGTCCACGTGCGCGCCAGCGACCAGTACCAGCAGGAGCAGCGGGTTCGCCGTCCACAGCACTGCCGACCTGAACTGCCTGTTCTCATCGCCTCGGCCGAGCCAGTGCAGTATCAGCCCGGTACACGCGAACGCCAGGACGTTGACCAGCGAGAGCACGAAAACGATCAGCCGCACTGAGGTGCCGCCGATCGTCGCGGCGAGAGCCTGAACGCCGACGGCAAGCGGCCCGTACACGGACGGACTGCCCCGCCAGTCTTGCACCGCCCGTGCCACCGGGTCACCGAGGCGGGCGAGCATGGCCGGGGTGGTGGTGTAAGGGTTGTGACCGGTGATGGCCATGCGGCCGTAGGCCGCGTAACTGAGGTGATCAGAGGAACCGATCGGCGGCAGGAAGGCCAGGAGCAAGGCCACGGCGATCCCGGCGAGCAGCAAAGGCACCGCTGGCAGCAGCCAGCCGTGTTTATTGGCGGAAAGAATGAGGGCTGTTCCTGCTACGGCAGCGACGATTGCCGCGCCGCTGAGGGCGATGACCAGGTAAGGAGAAGGGTGCGCGGCGAGCGACCAAGGGGGCTGCCCGGCCTTACCTGGCAGGACCGGCTCCATCAGCGACGGGCCGAGCAGCGCGACGGTCGCCGTGAGCGCGAGGCTTGCCGCGGAGAGCGTGAGCCCGGTGGCGCCTAGTCTCCTAGGCTCCATCAGATGACGTCGGCCCGCCCGGCTGAGGTTACCTGCTCGACGGGTGCTGGCTGCCCGGCCGGCGGGCGCCAGGCATTGCGGGCAGCCAGAGCCCTGGCGACGTCGGCGAACTGATGCGCCCGGTGCAACTGGGAGTGAAGGTCCTTGCCGGTAGCGCGGTGGGTAAGCGGCACCTGGACCTCGGCGATCCTCATGCCCTGGCGCAGCAGATCGATCGTGAGGCCGGTCTCCGCGCCCCAGCCGTCGGCAAGCGGTCGCGCTGCCTCGAAGGCCGCCCTGGTCAGGCATCGCTGGCCATTGAGCGGCTCGGCCGGTCGCCAGCCGGTGACCCGCTCGATCCCCGCACCGGCGAGGCCAAGCACGAAACCATGCCCGCCGCGCTTCTCGCGGCTTTCGAAGACCGCGATCGTCATGTCAGCATCGCCGTTGCGCACGGGCTCGGCGAGCGGCGAGGCGTTCTGGGCGGTGTCGGCGAGATCGGCGTCTAGGAAGAGAAGGTGCCTTGGCCGGCCTTGCTCGTCTTTGGACTCGATCACGCGGACTGCCTCCGCGCCAGTCTCCATAGCGGCCGCCTTGCCCCTGTTGCGGGTGTGCCTGGCCACGATCGCACCGGCGTGCTCGGCCTCGGCCGCTGTGCCGTCGGTGGAGCCGTCGTCGACCACGACTACAAGGTCGACGCCTGGAATGCCAGCGGCTGCCTTCACCGTCGCGCTGATCCGATCAGACTCGTTCCTGGCTGAGATGACGACGGCCAGGTCGCCGTGTGCCGACATGCCAGCGATCCTAGTAGCGACACGAACCACTCACGCCTTAACGGCGAGTCGGCCCTGCGGTCCTAGACGACGTCTCTGACCGTGAAGACCGTTTCCAGGCCGGTGACCTGCAGGATCTTGCGCACGGCTGGCCGGGGGGCGGCGAGCTCGAGGTTGCCGCCCTTCTCGCGCGCCGTCCGGTGCGCCCCGAGGAGCACGTTCACGCCTGTCGAGTCGCAGAAGTCGACGCCCGACAGGTCGACGATGAGGTGAACAGGCTCGGGCGAGGCCAGCACATTGTCCAGCTCACGATGCAACCGGGGGACCGTGTACAGGTCGATCTCGCCGTGAACGGACATCACGACGTATTCCCCGCGCGGCTGGCTTGTGACCTTAAGCTCCACGAGCCGCACATTACTCGCCCGTGAGGGGTTGCACCACCTCGCGGGTAGTGTTGAAGGCATGATGCGCATCATCGCGTTCATAGTGGCGGCGGCCGCGATCTTTCTCGTGCTCTGGGTGCTGCTGTACGCGGTCGTACACACGCTGATCATCGGGTTCTGGTTGGTGCTTGTCGTGCTGCTCGGGGTCGGGCTGTTCAGGATCGGCCGCTGGAGCAGGCGAGCCTAGCGTTCGCTGGCCCCCGCGGGAGCTAGCTCGCCGTCGCTGACGGCAAGGCTGGGTAGCGGCATGCCCGCCGATGGCGGGATGGTGTGCTCGTTGCTGATGGTGGCGGGATTCTCCCGATGACCGGCCGTGGTGAGCGGGTCACGCAGCAGGGGCACGCACATCGCACGAGGGCCGCCCCTGATACCGCCGAGTTCACCGCCAGGCACAGTGGTCACCCTGAATCCGGCACCTGCGAGCCTGGCGTTGGTCTCGCTGTTGCGCTCGTCGCAAATGAGCTGGCCATCGCCGATGGCGAGCGTGTTACCGCCGTCGTCCCACTGGGCCGACTCGATCCCCGTGCCGATCGCCGTTAGCTGGTCGATGCCGAGCGCGCGAGCGGCCGCTTCGAGGAACGGCCGGGGACGGGAAATGGTCAGTTCGCCTGACCGGCCGGTAATTGTCAGAGCGGTCAGCGTGAAGGCGTGAGCGGGATTCATCAGGACGACGCCAGGTGCCAGAACGGAACAGACCTGATCGAAGGTCTTGTCTTTCGCCCGCTCGGCGGTCGGGATGACAAGCACGTGCGTTGCCGAGCCCACGTCTAGCAGGCGCCTGGCAAGGAGTTCAACGCTGGCAGCGGTGGTGCGGGCGCCGACGCCTGCGGCGACTACGCCAGGACCGAGCAGCACCACATCGCCGCAATGCAACGGTGAGTCCTGCGCGCGGAGCTGGCTGACCCCGGCGAACCGGGGATGATGACCGTAGATCGTCGCAATCAGATCGCTTTCCCTGCGCCGCGGTCCCGGCAGCGTTCCGGTAATGGCCTGATCGCCTGCCCAGGTGCTGCCGTCACGGCTGAAAACCAGGTTGGGCAAGGGCTCCAAGACGAAATCACGGGGGTCAAGCAGGTCGTAGACGAGCCCGTGGCCGGCCTTGAGTTCGTCGGTGGCGAGCCCGCCAGTCAAGGTCACGGCCAGGTCTTCAGGTCCGAGTCCTTCGAGGTGCCCCCGGAGCGCTGCCGCCAGTTCGCCGCCGAGCTCGGCATTACCCAGTGCGGAGGCAATCGCCTCGGCACGTGCGGCCTCGTACTCGAGCACGTCCTGCAGGAGTCCGGTCAGGTAGAGCACCTCGACGCCGTGGTCACGCAGTGCGTCGGCGAGGAGATCGTGTTCATGTTGTGCCCTCGCGACCCAGGGAAGGGCGGGCATCCTGAGCAAGTCCCTGGTACGGGGGGTGATCCGGCTGAGCTCCCGCCCTGGCCGGTGCATCAGCGCCGTCCGCAGGCAGCCGGTTTCGCTGTCAGCGCCGATGCCCAGGCCCACTATTCCTCCGTGTGACCACTGCTTCTCGCCAGGAGCCTGGCTCCTTGCGACCCTCCCTGCCGATATCACCAGGCACCGGGCCGATTACGCCTGCGAGGAGAGCTGTTGGGCCGATCCTTGCCAGCCGATGACGAGCCTGCCAAGCCGTTAAGAGGTCGCGGCCCTTGCGAGCTGGTCTGGCGTCGCGGCAGCGCTGTAGGCCGCCCGGCCAGGAGCGGGCAAGATCGCCCAGACCGTGAGGCCGATCTCTTCCGCGCGCACGCCCCAGGTCTGGCAGAGGTGCGCCACGATCGCTAGCCCCCTGCCGCTGACCGATGAGGATGTCGGGTGGCCGGCATGCGGCGTCGTCGCGCTGCCGCCGTCGCTCACCGCGACTTCAAGCCAGCCCTCGTCCATTGCCCATGCCACCTTGAGTCGCTCACCAGGCAGCGGGTAGGCGTGCAGGATCGCATTGCTCACGAGTTCGCTGACCACCAGGGCGGCATCGCTTACCGCCTGGTCAAGTACGCCCGCAGCCCTCAGTTCATCGGACAGGGCCCGGCGGGCGAACGCCACGCTCGCCGGCGCACAAGGCAGGTGCACCACGCTCGACTTTCTCACCTCCCAGGCACCGTCCCCCGACACCGCGACACGTTGGCTTCTTGGCTGCGGACGTGAAATGCCCAGGCTGACCGGGCCGGAAACCGGCGCGCGGTCACGAGATCGGCCGCCGGCGAGTCTTCGGGCGGGCTGGCCAAAGCGGCCAGGGCGCCGACATCAAGCCGGCCAGGGGTTTGCGAATGATTGACCGGCCAGTGACCAGGGGATCTTGGTTATCAGATCGTTATAATCTCACCGGCGGGGCGGACGGCACTCAGGGCCGCACGGACGTTCCTCGGGTACAGTCGGCGCCGTGACTCTCGCCCGCCCGTCCCTCCGGCCCTGGCCGGTCCTGTCGTCATGAAGGCGACGAGGATCAGTTCGCCTGGCCAGTTGCTTGATGCGTCCGCCGGGCCGGCCGCTGGCGGAGCCGAGCCAGGGCAGCACGATCCGTCGCTTGCGGCGCTGGCCGCCGAGTACGGGCTGAAGCCGAGCGCGCAGCGCGCGCCTATCGGGGTGTACCTCCGCGAACTAGCGCACCGGTGGAGCTTCATCATGGGCTTCGCTACCGCGCGCAATATCGCGATGTACACGGAAGCGAAGCTCGGCCAACTCTGGCAGGTACTGGCGCCCCTGCTCAACGCGGGCGTCTATTTCCTTATTTTCGGCGTGATCATCAGGAACGTCAGCCGGGGCGTGCCCGACTACCTGGCCTTCCTGGTCACCGGCGTCTTCGTGTTCAGCTTCACCCAGCGAACCTTCATCTCGACGTCAAAGGTGATCACGGACAGCTTGCCGCTGATCAGGGCGCTCCAGTTCCCCAGGGCGTCGCTGCCGCTCGCTTACGTGATGATCGAACTGCAGCAGATGCTGCTTTCCATGGTCGTGCTTTTCGTGCTCGTCCTGTTCGAGGGCGAGCCGCTGAGCTGGTACTGGCTGCTCGTTATCCCTGCGCTGGCGCTCCTGACCATGTTCAACGCGGGCATCGGCCTGTTCGCGGCGCGGACAGGCGCGCGGGTCAACGACTTCGCGCAGTTGCTGCCTTTCCTGATGCGAACGTGGCTATATATCTCTGGCGTCATCTACAGCGTCCAGCAGTTCGTTGCCGAGCACAGCCAGCACTACGGCTGGGCGACGACGCTGATCGAGCTCAACCCGGCAGCCATCTACCTCACGATGGTGCGGAACGCCCTGCTCAAGTCTCAGCGCCTGAGCGCGTTCGGCGCTAAGCCTTACAACGCCGCTTACTGCGCGGCCTGGGCCGGGCAGCCTGACAAGCCCGCCGGCGTCACAGTTGCGGCCTGGAGCCACGCGCAGGCACTGGTCAAGCAGCAGCTTCCGGCGAAGTTCCCGCTCAGCCAGTACGGCAGCGCCTACTGCCACCCGACCTTCATCTCCGCCCACGTCTGGGAACTCGGTGCCGGGTGGGCCGTGGTGGCGCTGCTCTTCGGGTTCTGGTTCTTCTGGCGCAAGGAGGTGTTCTACGGCCGTGGCTGAGCCAACCGTGATCGTCGATGACCTGGAAGTCGTTTACCGCGTTTACGGCGCGGGCGGCGACCGGGGCACCGCGTCAACGGCGCTCTTCCGTATCATCGGCCGCAAGACCAGGCCCGCCATCCGCGAGGTCCACGCCATCCGCGGCATGTCTTTCGTCGCCTACCGTGGCGACGCGATCGGCATCATCGGGCGGAACGGGTCAGGCAAGTCCACTCTCCTGCGGGCGATCGCCGGCCTGCTTCCTCCTGAGAGGGGCACCGTCTACACGATCTGTGACGCCTCACTGCTCGGCGTCAACGCCGCGCTGCTCGAGGACCTGACAGGCGAGCGCAATGTGGTACTCGGCTGCCTGGCGATGGGGATGACCAAGAAGGAAATCAAGGATAAGTACGCCTCGATAGTGGACTTCTCGGGTGTCGGCGAGTTCATCAACTTGCCGATGAAGACCTACTCCTCCGGCATGGGCTCCCGGCTCAGATTCGCGATAGCCGCGGCCAAGGACTACGAGATCCTCCTGATCGATGAGGCACTCGCGACAGGTGACGCCGAGTTCCGCGTCAAGAGTCACGAGCGGATCGATGAACTGCGGCGCAAGGCGGGCACGGTCTTTCTCGTCGCACACGACCTTGAGGAGGTCGAGGACACCTGTAACCGGGTGATCTGGCTGGACTCTGGCAAGATCATCGAGCAGGGCGAAGACGTCATCGGCATTATCGACAGGTACATCGACGCCTCAGGGGGCGAGAAGGTCGCCAGGGATCCGGTCACCAGGAAGCGGATCGGCGCACCGGAACCGGCGAGCGCCTAGTCACCGGTCCCGCCCGAGCCGTTACCGTTTGAGCCGTTGCCGTTTGAGCCGTTGCCGTTTGAGTCGTTGCCGCTGCCTTGAGCGCCGTCCGCCGGGCGACGCGGGTGCGGAAGCAGCGGCCTGGCCAGTAGCGGCGTGGTGCCAGACGCCATGATGGCGCTGGCGCCGTTCTGATGCGGTGGTTCTCCGTCGGCCCTGCGGAGCACGAGCCGCATGATCGTCCCGCCGCCTTCCCTTCGCTCAGCCGTCACGTCGCCGCCCTGTGCGCGCGCGAGCTGCCGCACTATATAAAGGCCGAGGCCGATGCCACCGAACCGCCGGCGGTCGCCGGCCTCGCCCTGTACGAACCGCTCGAATACCCGCTCAAGATCTGCTTCGGCGATGCCGATGCCCTCGTCAGAGACCGTGACGTGGATCTCCGCGGCTCCCGGCACCTCTGGTACCCCTGGCGCCGAGGCGCTCACCGTGATGGTCCCGCCGTCCGGTGAGTATTTAAGGGCATTCTCAAGTAGCTGCCCGACAATGCTGTCCGTCGCGGCGAGATCGCCGTAAGCCTGCGGCAGCGCTGGCGGAAGGTCGATGACCACGACGTGTTTATCAGAAAGCGGCTGAAAGACGCGCACGGCGTCCTGCAGCAGTCCGGCGAGATCGAACCTTTCCTCCTTGACGGTGAGCCGGTTCGCCCCCGCCCGCGACCCGAGCAAGAGCTGGTCGACGAGCCTTCCTAGTGACTCGGCCCGCTCGGCGATTGTCCGCACCGCGCCCCGCCGGTCGGTGTCAAGCATTTTGTCCCAGCGATTGGCCAGGGTGCTGGCGAATCCCTGCACGACGGTAATGGGAGTGCGGAGCTCGTGGCTTGTGGTGGCGAGAAACAGGTCTTTCGCTTCTTCAAGTTCCTTCGCGGCCGTCACGTCACGAAAGTCGATGACCTGCTCGTCGCGGCCGTCAAGCACCGTGCACAAGACGTCGATCCAGCGGTTGTTGGGCAGCTTGAAGGTCAGCGTGGCCCCTGGTTCAGGCAAGGGAAATGGCGGCGGATTGCCCGTTACCTGAGCTGCGGGCACGCCGGTCAGGGCGTGCGCGGCCCGGTTCCACTGCCTGACCAGGCCGGCGTCGTCAAGTACCGCGATGCCATCCGCGCTGCCATCGATCACCGCCCGTTCATGCGCACGCTGGCGCACGACCTCAGAGAACGCGGTCGCGTTGGACAGTGCGACGCTCGCGTGACCGGCAAGCAGCTCAAGCAACTCAAGCTCGACATGCCCGACCTGGCGCCTGCTGTAGAGCGCGTACAGCGCACCGTAAGGCTTGCCGCCCACGTAGGAAAGGCTCAGCGCGATCGTGTGGAGACCGTCAAGAGCCGACCAGATGAGGTCGTCGAATTCGCCTGACTCCCCGGTGCGCAGCAGCACGGAGTTGCCTGACCGCATCAGCTCGCCCACCAGGCTGCTTGGCAACTCGGCCGTACGGCCACGTAGCGTCACTGGCAGGCCGTCCATGGATACCAGCCGGAGACTGTCGTTCTCGATCAGCACGAAGCCGCCAGCGTCGGCCCTGGTCAGCTCCCGCAAGCTGGCCGCGATCCGGTCAAGCACCGCCTCGAGATCAAGCTCAGCGTTCATATCGGCGACCACGTCACCGAGCCGTCTCACCAGCCGCGCCCGCTCGGCCATGTACTGGCGGACGGTTGTGTCGGTGTTGCTCGGATGGCAGACGCTGATCCAGCCGAGCCGTTCCCCGTCCGCGTTGACCAGTTCGCTCGTGTCAATCCTGAGGTCAATTACCTCGCCCGCCTTGCAGACGCGCCTCGTGGCGAGCGAGACCTGACCGCCGCTCGCGACTCTTTCGAGCACGGCGTTGTACTCGGCGCGCAGTTCTCTCGGCACGATCGGCGGCTCGAGACCGAGCACTTCGCCGGCGGCCCAGCCGAACATCCGCTCAGCGGCGCGGTTCCAGACGCACACGGTCCTGTCCTTGCCGAGCGCGATAATCGGCGCGCCCGCGCACTCGATGACCGCACGGGCCGTAGCATCGAGGCGCGCCTGATCCGGCTTCGCCTTCATCGCCCTTCTGCGCCGCACGTCCCTATGGTTGCACTAGAAAACCGCAGCGCACGGCGAAATGCCAGGCCGGACCCGTCCGATGCCCGCCGCCTGGACAACGCGGGCCGAACGGGCATTGGAACCGCCGCGACCGAGCGGGCGTCCAATGGTTGTGATTAGCCACAGAAGTGGGGCACCGCGAAGCGGCTGCCCCCGCGCCACAGAATCGCCGCGGCTAGCCGGGGCCCGGCCCAGTCGGCTCCTGCTCGCCTTGACCGGCCTCATCGTCGCAACCGCGATGCTGGCTGCCTGCGGTACCGCCACCGCCCCTGGCAGCGGTGCCGGTTCCAAGAGCGCGCCAAAGCCATCGAAGGTCGACCTGAGTGTCCGGATCATTCATGGCAAGGGTTCAGGACCCACGCACTGGACCTTGCACTGCCAGCCGGCAGGCGGCACCGCGCCAGACGCGGTCGCGGCTTGCAAGGCCATCCTCGGCGTCAAGCACCCGTTCGCGCCGGTAAGTAAGGTCAAGGTCTGCCCGATGATCCTGGCGAGCGCCGAGCAGATCGTTATTACCGGCACCTGGTTCGGGCACAAGGTGGATCGGGTCATCGTCGACGGCGAGTGCGACATCGGCCTGTTCAACAACCTGCACAAGACGTTCTACTGAGCGGCTACCTGAGGCGAGTCATTTGAGCAAGCGGGACAGGCGGCGGTCGGCCAGCGGCTTGCCGCCTGTCTGACACGTCGCGCAGTACTGCAGCGCCGAGTCGGCGAAAGAGACCTCGCGCACGACGTCACCGCAGACCGGGCATTGCTGCCCGGCACGCCCGTGCACCGCGAGACCAGCCTTCTTCTCTGCCTTCAACTCGGCGGCGGCCAGTCCTTCTGACCGCTCGATCGCCGATCGCAGTGTCTCGACGATCACCCGGTGCAACTCCGCGACGTCCTTCGGGGTCAGGCTCGACGCGAGCCTGAACGGCGACATCTTCGCGGCGTGCAGTACCTCATCGGAGTAGGCGTTGCCGATGCCCGCGATGATCTTCTGATCTCGCAGCACGCCCTTGATCTGCGTTCTGCGCCCCGCGAGCAAACCGGCGAGCACTTCAACGGTGAAGCCGGGCGCAAGCGGATCGGGCCCGAGCGACGCGATCCCCGGCACGGCGAGCGGATCGGTAACCAGGTATACGGCCAGCCGCTTTCTGGTGCCCGCCTCGGTCAGGTCGAACCCCGCACCGTCGGAGAACCTCAGGCGGAACGCGAGCGGCCCCTTCCCCGGCTTAGGCGGCGCATCAGGCAACTGGTCACGCCACCGCAGCCAGCCGGCCTTCGCCAGGTGCGTAATCAGGTGCAAGTCAGCGCCGCCGGACGACTCACAGACAAGATCAAGGAACTTCCCGTACCTGGCAGTCGCCACGATCTTCGCCCCGCGCAACGCCGCGAGCGGCGGATCGTAGGTCTTAAGCACAGAAAACTCGGCTATGTCAGCTCGCTCGATGACCCGGCCGACCGCCCGTTCCCGCAAGTCAGCCGCAAGCGACTCCACTTCAGGCAGCTCCGGCACGATAATGATTCTGCCTCGTCCACCGACCCACGAAAACCACACCACCCAAGGAACCCCATGCACCCCGACCCCCCGCGCGCAAGCGCAGGGCCCCACCCCGAGCCCCGCGCAAGCGCAGGGCCCCACCCCAAGCCCCGCGCGCAAGCGCAGGGCCCCACCCCGAGCCCCGCGCGCAAGCGCAGGGCCCCACCCCGAGCCCCGCGCGCAAGCGCAGGGCCCCAGCCCGCACCGTGGGGCTCCGGGGGCTCGGCCCCCGGGAAAACATCAAGGCCCCCGGCGCAGCCGCTCAACGAGCGGCAAGCACGCGTGGGCGAGGAGGGATTTGAACCCTCACGTCCTCTCGGACACACGGACCTGAACCGTGCGCGTCTGCCATTCCGCCACTCGCCCTGAGCGCTCTGGCAGGTTAGCACGCCACGAGCTATGGCAAGCCGCCGATACCATCGAAGGCGAACGGGAGAGGAGGTGCATGGTGGGAGTGCTGCAGCGCTTCGAGCACCGGCTCCAGGGCATGTATGACGGCGGCTTCGCACGCGCGTTCAAGTCCGACCTGCAACCGACCGAAATTGCGGGAGCCGTACAACGCGAGATGGACGACCGTGCGGCCATCGTGGCGCAGGGCCGGATCCTCGTGCCGAACGATTTCGTCGCGGAGATCGCGCAGGCCGACTATGACCGGCTGGAGGTTTTCGCCGACAATCTGGGCATCGAGCTCGCGACGCTGGCGAGGGATCATGCCAGGGAGCAGGGTTACTCGTTCGTAGGCCCTGTCCGCATCAGGTTCGAGGGCGTTCCCGATCTCACTATCGGCACCTTCCGCATCCGGTCGGGTGTCATCAGGGGCACCACCGTAGAGGATGGCGAGATTCGCCGGCCGACGAGCGACCTTTCCCGTCCGCAGGAGGGCTTTCCGGGCTCGCCGAGGCTGCTGGTCTCGACGGCGGACCCGAATGCGGGAGCGGCGACCCAGCGCACTTTCCCTTTGACCTCGCCCCTGACGATTCTCGGTCGCGGCACCGACTGTGACCTGCGACTTGTGGATCAGGGAGTGTCACGGCACCACGCGGAAATCCGCGTTGAGGGCGATGACGTCGTCATGGTCGATCTGGGCTCGACGAACGGTACTTTCGTAAACGGGCAGCCGATCCGGCGGATATCGCTCAGGGACGGCACTCGCGTTACCCTTGGCCGCACTACTTTGGTTTTCCGTAGGGACGGTACGTACTGACGAGCAGCAGCTATCCAGCAGTTCCTGACACCGAAACCGACGGCGTGCACAGGAGCCGACGTCGGCTCTCGGCAACCTAAGGACGCATGACCCGAATGAACCCGCTTACCCTCGACCTGATCAAGCTGGCGTTCCTCGCCGTGCTCTGGCTTTTCGTCATCGCGGCGGTTGGTGTGGTGCGTACGGACCTGTTCGATCAGCCGGCGACTGCGCGGAGGCAGCGGCGCGTTTCCAGGCAGGGTTCGAGGCGGGCACCGCCAGGAGCGCCGGCGAGACCGCCGTCCGGCCGGTCGCGCGGATCGCTGCGGCAGCTTGTCGTAACTGGTGGTAACCTCGCGGGAACTACGATTACGCTCGCCGATCAACAGATCACCATTGGCCGGGCGCCCGATGCCACGCTTGTGCTGACCGACGACTACGCCTCGACCCGCCACGCCAGGTTGTTCCCGCAGAACGGCGAGTGGATCGTCGAGGACCTCGGGTCGACCAACGGTACGTACCTGGACAGGCAGAAGGTGACCCACCCGATGCCGGTGCCGGCCGGTGTTCCCATCCGCATCGGGAAGACCGTCTTGGAGCTGCGCAGATGACCATCGCACTGCGCTACACGGTGAAGTCAGACGTCGGCTTGCTCCGCGAGGGCAACGAGGACGCGGCTTACGCGGGGCCCTATCTGCTTGCCATCGCAGACGGCATGGGCGGTCACGCGGCTGGCGAGGTCGCCAGCGCTGTCGCCATCTCTACGCTGGCGCCGCTGGACACAGACACGACCGGTGTCGACATGCTGCAGGTTCTGGGTGACGCGATCGCCACGGCGAACGCCACGCTGCGCGAGATCACGATCGCTCATCCGGCGACGGAGGGCATGGGCACGACGCTGACGGCCTTGATGTGGTGCGGAGACGAGGTCGCTCTCTGTCACATCGGCGACTCTCGCGCCTATCTCCTTCGTGATGGCGAACTTGAGCAGATCACGCATGATCACACGCTCGTTCAGTCGCTAGTTGACGAGGGCAGGCTCACTCCTGAAGCGGCCGCGTCCCATCCGCAGCGCTCGCTGGTCATGCGCGCACTGCAAAGCAGCATCCCGGCCGATCCTGACCTCATGATGCGCAAGGCGAAGGCAGGCGACAGGTACCTGCTGTGTTCTGACGGCCTGACCGATGTCGTCAGCGACGAGACCCTGCGGATGACGCTCACCGAGCTCACCGACCTAGACGCGGCCGTCGAGCAGCTCATTGACCTGGCTATCCGCAGCGGCGGCCCTGACAACATCACATGCGTGCTTGCCGACGTCGTGGACACGGACACAGGCGAGTCGGCCAGCGAGGAAGAGATCATCGTCGGGGTGCTGATTACCGACGCGGATGACAACGCGGAAGCGACTCGCAGCGACAGCCCCGCGGCCCGCGCTTACCAGCTCGCGCAAGTGACGCAGCCGTCGCCCGCCGAGGAGGTACCTTCCCCGCCGAGCGCGGATGCCGCGCCAGCCGACGGCAAGGACGAAGATGGCGAGGATGACGGCGGCGGCGGAGGCAACCTCGAAAGCCGACGCCGCTGGCCGGTGGTCACTTGCGTGCTCCTCTTGCTGATCGGCGTCATCGGCGGTGCGGGCTACTACGGCTGGCGGCTCACCCAGAGCCAGTACTACGTGGGGACGGCGGGCGGACGGGTGGTGGTCTTCCGGGGTGTCAGCCAGGCCGTCGCCGGGATGAGCTTGTCACGTGTTGTGCAGCGAACCGACATCCCGCTGTCCGCGCTGCCGTCAAGCGAAGCGGGCTCTATCAGGTCGACGATCGGACCAGAGGCGAACCTCCGGCAGGCACGGCGGATCATCACGCAGTTCAGGCAGGACTACCGCTGCGCCGTGGTCCAGGCAAGCATCACCAGGTGGGTGGCCAACCGCCCGAAGCCAACTCGGGCCGCGCACAAGCAGAAGACCAAGTCAAAGGCCGGCAAGACCGCGGCCGCCAAGTCGCACAGCGGCCGGTCTTCAGGCAAGAACATTCCCGCCAGCCATAAAACACCGGCGAAGTCGAGCAGCAAGGCCCACGTGAGCACCGAGCACGGCGACCCGTCCAAGCCGGTCTCGCATCAGGCGAGCTCGGGCGGCGCGGGCAAGGTCACCACCTCCGACCCGACGTCTTACCCGCCTGAACCAGTGATGCCGAGTTACTGCCCGGCATACGCCGGAGCGACTGGATGAGCACGGTGTCCGGCCAGCTCGCTGGCGCAGCCGTGCCGCGCGGCGGTGCGGCGCCTGTTCCGCTGCCGCGAGGCAGGCGAGGTGCAGAACTAGCCATGCTGGCCTTCGCGGTCGCGATCATGCTGTTCGCGTTCGCTTACGCGGGTTTCGGCCTGAACGGTCACGTGCTTCCTGGGCTGACGCTTTACGTGGGCGGGTTCGCCGTGCTCGTGCTCGCCGCGCACATCGCGATGCGCTGGCTCGCGCCATACGCTGATCCGCTGCTGCTCCCGCTCGCGGCGCTGCTCAACGGCCTGGGCGTGGTCATGATCTACCGGCTGCAGGAATCTGGCCGCGACAACAACCCCGGCTACGTGATCTCGACGCTCAATACCCATTCCGCGGCCACGCAGCTCATGTACACGGCGGTCGGGATCGCGACGCTGATCGGAGTACTCGCGGTTGTACGCGAGCCGAGAGTGCTTTCGCGTTATACCTATACGCTCGGCACGATCGGCCTCATTCTGCTTGCTCTGCCCGCGGTGCTGCCGAACAGCCACAGCTCCATCAACGGCGCCAAGGTCTGGATCATCTTCGGCGGCTTCGAGGTTGAGCCTGGCGAGTTCGCGAAGATCCTGCTTGCCATCTTCTTCGCGGGCTATCTCGTCACCAAGCGTGACGTCCTTTCGCTGGCGGGCAAGAGGTTCCTCGGCATAGATCTTCCACGCGCACGTGACATGGGCCCTGTGCTCGTGGTCTGGGCTGTCAGCCTGCTTGTCCTGGTCTTCGAGTCAGACATCGGCACGTCTGCCCTGTTCTTCGGGCTGTTCCTGGCGATGCTTTACATCGCGACGCAGCGAAAGTCCTGGCTGATCATCGGGATCTTGCTGTTCCTGTTCGGTGCGGGAGTCACCGCCGTCCTCTTTCACCACGTCGGGCAGCGCTTCACCTTGTGGTTGCACCCGTTCACCAACGGCAACCAGTACGGGCAGCTCGCGCAGGGCCTTGAAGGGATGGCGTTCGGCGGGATCTTCGGCACCGGCCTCGGCCAGGGCGAGCCTTATCACGTGCCGCTCGTGCAGAGCGACTTCATCGTGACGGCGTTCGGCGAGGAACTCGGGCTCTGCGGGCTGATGGCGCTGCTGCTGATCTTCGGCCTCATCGTGCAGCGAGGACTGCGTGCTTCGCTGGCAGTACGCGATCCGTTCTCCAAGCTGCTCGCTGGCGGGCTGGCCTTCTCTTTCGCGATTCAGGTCTTCATCATCGTCGGCGGCGTCACTCAGCTCATTCCGCTTACTGGCATCACAACTCCGTTCTTGTCGCAAGGCGGCTCCGCGCTCGTCGCGAGCTGGGCGGTGATCGCGGTTCTTATGCGTGTCAGCGATCAGGCAAGGAAACCGGCGCCGCAGCCGATTCAGGACGAGGGGCTGACCCAGGTGGTGAGAGCGGCGTGAACCGGGCGATCAGAAGGCTCTCCATCGTGTGCCTGGGGATGTTTGTCCTGCTGCTTGGCTGGGTGAACTACCTTCAGGTGTTTCGCGTCAACTCGCTGGCGCAGGAGCCAGGGAACATCAGGATCATCGATCAGTCGCTCAAGAACCAGCGTGGCGAGATCATCGCCAACGGCGGGGGCCCGCAGAAAGTCATCGCCGAGTCGAAGATGACGCAGGGGGGGATCTACGAGCGGTTCTACCCTGACCCTTATCCGTACGCTCCGGTTACCGGATATGACTCGCTGTTCGGCAATACAGGGATCGAGCAAGCTGAAGACAAGTACCTGAACGGCACCGCGTCTAGTCTGGCCATCTTCAACTTCAAGGGCCTGTTCACCGGTCATTCGAAGCAAGGAGCGAGCGTCTACCTGACGATCGACGCGAAGGTGCAGGAGGCCGCTTACAACGCGCTGGTCAGCATGGGCGAGTCCGACGGCGGAAAGCCCGCGGCGGCGGTGGCGATCGACCCGAGCACCGGCGCGATCCTCGCGCTGGCCTCTTACCCGACCTTCAATCCCAATCTCCTCGCTCCGATCAGCAGTGCCCAGGTGAAGAAGAACGACAACAAGTTGCTCGCCGATCCGAACCAGCCGCTGCTTAACCGGGCGCTGAACGACACGTTCCCGCCAGGCTCCACCTTCAAGATCGTCACAAGCTCGACCGCGTTCAGCACCGGCAAGGTCGCCGGGCCGACGTCGACCATCCCCGCGCCGCAGTTCTACCGGCTGCCTGGCAGTACCCACGTACTCACTAACGACGACGATTCGACGTGCGGCGACGGTAACCCGCAGATCATCTTGGCGTTCACGCTGTCGTGTAACACCGCGTTCGGCAAGCTGGGCGCCAGGCTCGGCGGGCCCGCGCTGCATAACTACGCCAACCTGTTCAACTTCAACGACCCGAACCTGACTATCCCGCTGTCGGTCTCTCCCAGCCAGTACCCGAGCATCACCGATCCCGCGGAGGTCGCGCAGTCGGCCATCGGCCAGTTCAGCGACACCGTGACGCCGCTTCAGGAAGCGATGATGGCGGCGACGATCGCTAACCACGGCGTCCTGATGCGCCCGTATCTGGTGCAGCAGATACGGGCACCTGACCAGGAGGTCGTGTCGAGCGCGCAGCCGGCCGCACTACGCACGGTCGTCTCAAGTTCCGTGGCCGCCAACGTCGCGAAGATGATGTTCAGCGTCACCCACAACCCGCTGGGCACTGCCTATGCGACGGCGAACCCGAGCGTGGCGAATGGCATCAACATTTCTGGCAAGACAGGTACCGCACAGAACGGGCAGAACAACTCAGGCCTCAACGACGCCGTGTTCACGTGTTTCGCGCCGTCGGCTAACCCGGGGATCGCGGTCGCCGTCATAGTCAAGGGCGGCGGCTTCGGTGCCGATGCGGCCGCTCCGATCGCGGTGAAGATCATCGAGGCCTTCATGGAGCAGCATTGAGCGCCGGACGATTCCGAACTTTCCGTAGCGGAATCGCGGCGGTGGCATTTGACGACATAATTTCCGGAGCGGTTCCCACGGGCTCAGCCCTTCACCCCGGCCGCCAGAACCCAAGACGACGCAGGACGGTAACGTAAGTGCGAGACATGACCCAGCCCAGGCTGCTTGGCGGCCGTTATGAACTCGACGGCGTCGTCGGGCGCGGCGGGATGGCCGAGGTGTACCGGGCCCGCGACCTCCGCCTTGACCGCACGGTGGCGGTGAAGACCCTGCGCGCTGACCTGGCCAGGGACCAGACCTTCCAGGCGCGGTTCAAGCGGGAAGCGCAGTCGGCGGCTTCGCTCAATCATCCGTCGATCGTCGCCGTGTACGACACCGGCGAGGACAACAGCGGTTCGGCTCCCGTTCCCTTCATCGTCATGGAGTACGTGGACGGGCGCACGATCAGGGATCTCCTGCGCGATGACCGCAGGCTACTGCCTGAGCGGGCGCTCGAGATCACTGACGGCGTGCTGCGCGCGCTCGACTACAGTCACCGCAACGGCATCGTGCACCGTGACATCAAGCCGGGCAACGTCATGCTGAACAGGCAGGGCGAGATCAAGGTCATGGACTTCGGTATCGCCCGGGCCACGTCAGATGCCCAGGCCACGATGACCCAGACCGCCCAGGTCATCGGCACGGCCCAGTACCTGTCGCCAGAGCAGGCGCGGGGCGAGCGGGTGGATGCCAGGTCAGACCTGTACTCGGTCGGCTGCCTGCTGTATGAACTGCTGACCGGCCGCCCGCCGTTCACCGGCGACTCACCGGTGGCGATCGCCTACCAGCACGTGCGCGAGAATCCGATACCGCCCTCGCGCGTCGATCCTGAACTGCCCGGCTGGGCCGACCCGATCGTGCTTCGCGCGATGGCCAAGGACCCGGCTGACCGCTACCAGTCAGCGGCCGAGATGC
>Ga0335072_10004160_pt1 | contig 21608 bp, 13 predicted proteins | sample Lox_Sample_21_FD_206725 | JGI IMG/M metagenome (GOLD analysis project Ga0335072, IMG submission 206725) | Soil microbial communities from Loxahatchee National Wildlife Refuge, Florida, United States - Lox_Sample_2.1 | ecosystem: Environmental > Terrestrial > Soil > Wetlands | place: USA...
CCTCTCGCAAATCGCTGAAAACAAAGAACTTTGAGACTTGATGCAGGGGAGGGGGATAGGAGAGGGGGGAGAGGGTACGCAAATGAATCATGCAAATCGATGGTCGCATCTCAGGTCACAAGCTCAATGGAACTTCAGTCCCTGAGAAACAAGCCTCCTGAAATCAGGTACTTATGCAGAGCTTCCCTAAGTGGCCTTTTCCTTCCGGGGTCCCCGACGAGCGATCTTTGCTCGCTGGGGTGGAAGGAAAAGCCACCTTAAGTACGCCAGACATTCCACATCGTAATTGGAGAACCGCTCCAGCTCCGCTGTTTCTCGTCAGAAGTTGATGTGTCCCGCGAATTGCCACTGGCGCGGGAGGTTGGCCTGGCCGCCGACGGTTCCGAGCGCCGGACTCTGCACAACCTGGCCGTTCACCGTTTGAGCACCGGTGACAGACTCGTTAATTCCAGCAGTCGCATCGCCGGAAGTGCTGCCGAACCACACATGGTTTACAGCGTTGAAGACATTGGCTTCAAAAACGAGCTTCACCCGCTCATCCTTTGTCAGATCGAAAGTCCTGCGCAGACTGCCATCGATGTCGTAGTTGCTGGGTCCGCGCAGACCGTAGGGCGCCGTGCGGGCCACATCGCCAATCACATACTCGTTCGTTAGCTGGCCGGTCTGCAAAAAGGCATTCGGGTTGACGTACTGAATCGTGGACAGGTTCGCGGCGGTTGCCCCATGGCCCCATTTGCCGTTCGGCATTACGCTGCCTGTGAACGCGGTGTTGTAGGCGGGCATGCATTGACCTTGGCCGGTCACGCCGGTGCACGAACTGCTCGTAATTGTCAGCGGGTTGCCGGAGACATACGTGAAAATGTCCGAGAGTCCCCATCCGCCGACGATATTGCGCACGATGAGGTTGCTGCCGCCAATGTGCCCTTTACCAAAGGGCAGGTCATAGGTGCTGGTCGCGGAGATGTTCTGCGGAATATCGATCGTGCTCAACGAGCGATCGATACGGTCCAAAGGATAGGCCTTCCCGCTGTTAGCCAGGATGCCCGCCGGAATCGCGTACCCTGTACGGAACGTTCCCGCATCATCGATGGCCTTGCTGTATGTGTAGTTCACCATGAAGGTGAGGCCATATGCAAGCCGCTGCACCACGGAAACTTGCAGCGCGTTATAGTTCGAATTGCTCACGGCCCCGAAAATATCCGAAACCCCGTTGTATTGCGGGAAAGCCTTGAGTGCCTGCGCGACCGTATTGTTGAAGGTGGGGTACGGCAGGGAGCCGGAAGGCATGTTCGACGCCGTCGCCGTAGCCCCAAGAGTGTTTCCGAGGGTCAGGTACGACGGGTTGATCTCGTTGTTATAGAGGCCGCGGGCGAGGCTGGCGTAAAGGAAGTGGCCCTCGTTGCCCACGTAGCTAATGGTCGCCGTGATGTTCTTGGTCAGCAGCCGTTGAAACCCGAAAGACCATCCCTCGAACTGTGGTGCGCGGCCGCTGTAATAGGGATCGATGTATCCGACGGTCGACGACAGCTTATTGGGCGCCACGGCCGCACTCGAATAGTACGTCCCATATGTAGGGTTAAAGATTGGTGGCGCGACTGCAGAGTATCCGGTGCCTCCAAAGGTCGTGCTCGTCGGATCATTCGGATATCCGTTGACCGTCTTTGCGCTGGTGAACGCTGGGTTGCCGTTCAGATAGAAGGCGGGAAGAGAATCGCCCGGGCTGGACGGACTGGGGGCCGATGAGAATCCTAACTCCAGAGTGCTGGTTGGCTGGGAATTGGAGCTGCCGCCCACGCCGCCGCCGTGCGTGTAATACACGCCGTAGGAGGCTCGAACCACGGTCTTGCTGTCGAGCGAATACGCCAGGCCAACCCGGGGGCCAACGTTCTTGAAGTAAGTGTTTACCGGGGTTGAGCAGTTGCAGCTGTCGGTCCCGCTCCCTGCGAACTCCAATGTTCCTGGGGAGCCCGTTACCGGATTGGTCGCGGTTGGGTTCAGGAATGCCCAGCGGTTCTCCGCTTCGCGGAAGGATGGCATCACATCCCAGCGCAGTCCCAGGTTCAGGGTCAATTTGCTGTTTAAGTGGTAGTCGTCGTTTACATACAAGGCGAAGGGATGGAAGCGCGAGCCGGTTTCTTGAGCTTGTGGAGCGTATTGACTGTAGCTGCCGGAATCGACCGCGCCGAGAAGGAAACTGGCGAACGGCAACCCCGTGCCCGAGGTGACGGATGTCTTGTTGGCAAGCTGTCCGGTCTCTGTCACTGCATATTTCAGTGTGACCGGTGTGCTGCCTTCAAATGCGTAGATATAGTTGTACTCGAGCCACTGGTACTGCCCGCCGAAGGTAACTGAGTGTTTGCCGTGAACCCACTGAAGATTGTCGATCAGGTTAAGGCTGTCGGTGTTGCCCTGATAGCCATTCTGTGTGCCCCATTGCGCAGGAGCATCGGTCCCGCTGAATGACTCTTCAGGGAAACTGCCGCCCGCCTGACCGGAGGGCAGGCCTTTGATGCCCAGGGTCGACGCTTCCCAGGCCGAAATACCTTGGGTGGGATTGAAATCGGGAGAGTGGTATTGCGACGCCCCGTATTTGAACTGGTTTACCAGGTTCGGCGTGATCACGTAAGTGTGCTCGAAGATGCCTACATGAGTAATAGGCCGGTAGATCTTGGAGTCGCGATATGGAAGCGGGCCCACATTCGTGGTTTGGCTGGATGTGCCGACCAGGCCCTGGCGGCCGGTTGCAAGCAACAGAGTTACGTTTTGCCTGCTATTGAGGTTGGCGTCAAAACGTACACTGCCCGACCAATTGCTCAGGCCATAAGCATAAGAGCCCAGGTAATTATTGGTCAGATTCGAGTTGGCATACGTTACACCCTTCCAGAATTGCTCCAGATTCTGCGCGATGGGCGAGATTTCCCCCGGCGGGATTACATTTTTTTCGCCGTTGTAGACGAACTGCGCGCGCGTGCAACTGCTGCTCGAAAAGCAGGTCTCAGTGGTCGGGTCGTAGATATTCACCCCTGTCGCGGAGAAATCGCCGTTCATCTCGGCCACAGTTGGAATGGTTTGGTAATTTGGGTTTGTCACCGTGGAATAGCGAAAGCCGCTGAACGCCGCAAACAGAAACGCCTTGTTTCGCCACAGCGGTCCGCCCGCATCGATCCCGTACTCGTTCATGTGCAGAGGCGGCTTGAAGGCCAGCCCGGTCGCTACATTTTTGGTTGGAATGAAGCCCCAGGAGTTGAAAGCAGTGTTGCGGACGATGTCATACACTGTTCCGTGGATCTCGTTGGTGCCGGACTTGGTGGTGAAGTTTTCTACGCCGAGACCCTGGTATTCGGCCGAGTACGCAGTGGTTTTGAGCTGAAACTGAGCGATCGTTTCCACTCCGAAAGCCGGCCAGATCGCACGCGGATCGCCTTGGCCGCCGGCCGCCGTGAAAGGAATGCCCTCGATATACATCTCCGTGCCGGTGGCGTTGCCGTTCACCACCATCGGCTCGTCGGTTTCGTTGTTGCTGGTTTCGTTGTTGGAGACGCCGGGCATGAGGTCGGCGAAGTCCGTTACGCGGCGCTGATCCGCCTGGCCGGCCGCTCCCATCTCAAGTGGAAGAGACTGATAGACGTCGTTTTCCATTGCAGCGCCAAGGGTCGCGTCCTCGGTCTCGAGCGGTGGTGGGGCAGTGGAAACTGTCACCGTCGTGTTCGCCGTCCCGATCTGCAAACTCAGGTCCAGCGCCAGCACTTCCATACCATCGACGTGAACGTTCGCGCGTTCCAGCTTTTCAAACCCCGGCGCGGTAGCGGTCACAGTGTAGTTTCCCGGCTCCAGGGGTGAAAGACTGTACAGACCGCTTTTGGAACTGGTGCGTGTGGTTACGGTCCCCGTGGCCGTATTTAGTGCCGCTACCGTTGCGCCTACCACCACGGCTCCCGTGGAATCGATGATCGTCCCCTGAATCGTCCCGGTGCCGGCCATCTGAGCCTTGGTCCAGATGGGCATCGTCAAGGCAACGGCGACAAGCGCCAGCACATTCCATACGGTAAAACGGCAAACAAATTGCTTAGTGCTGGACCCTGAATCCAGTCTGCCTGCTGCTTCCAGTTCCATCATGAACTGCCTCCACAGAATTCACTTTTGGTTTGGCGGCTCGGAGGCCTGCTTTCGGGCTTCCGCAATCTCTGCCCGTGGTCTGACCACACTTCATTAAAGAAAACAAATTTTCTTATATCGCGTTAACGATTGTCAAGCGTCAATCAATTACGGCGGGCCTTCGCGCTGTCCGGTGAATGCCATCGGGTCCGGCCGATGAAGAATTAAAGTGGTGTAGTGCGCAACTAGAGGTCGAATTCAGACTGGTCTGACATGTTCTGGATTTTAACCTCCATTTACCGCCCTGGATTCTGATAAATACACGGCATCGGCGCGAGTTCGTTGCTCATTTCGTGTGTCACGCCGGCATGTTTGACCTCGCGCTCGTTCTGCAATGGGTGCGGAAAAATATGGTGGAGTTTGGCGGCGACCCACGGCGGGTGCTCATCTTCGGCAATTCCGGCGGCCCAACCCGATGGAGCCGCGCCAACGTCGGTCTATGAACTCGATGAGCGTGCCCAGTCGATGGTGGCAAATGGGGCGCGCCGCACACGCTCGATCTTCCCCTCGTGCTTCGCTATGTGGATGTTGCTGGCGGTATGACCGGAAGTGGCTCCGCAGCCACGCAGATGGCGGTCCTGATGAGCGAAATCTGAGTTGCCTTTGCGCAAACAGGCGACCCAAACCATCCGGGTCTTCCATCGTGGCGCCCGTATAACCTGGAGGACCGACAAACGATGAGTTTCAATCTCCCGTCCCGCCTCGCGGATGATCCGCGTGCACAGTAACGCCGGCTGATTGAACAGGCTCCTTATACCCAGCCGGGAACCTGAAACCGGCCAAAAACTCAAACCTGGAATCCGAGTCGGCGAATCGGGAACCATCCACTCCGATCTTTCGACAGTACTAAGCCACCTGAACCGGCAAGTCCCCCTAGGGTGCGGCGGGTTTCAATCGCGGCTGTCCGTTTTTAGCGGTACCTGTAGCAGCCCTGCGGTCCGCCGGCCGCTCCATCCCTTGCGCGGTCTGCGCCATGTGCAGGTGCTGTTCCATCAGCTTGCGCGCTTCCGCCGCGTTCCGCCCGCGAATGGCACGATAAATGGCGCGATGCATCTCGGCCGACTCGCGCAGGTCGGTCGAGCGTTCGACCGTTTTACGGCGCTTGTCGTACATCGACGAGGTAATCGTTTCCATAATGGCCGCTAAAATCGGGTTACCGGAGGCTTGCGCTATGATGCGATGGAACAGCACGTCGTGGATCAGGTAGTTGGAAGGGCAGTCCTCGCTGGCAAACATCTCGGCAACCTCCTCCGCCAGCGCGGCATGATGCTCTTCCTTCCCCCGCTCTGCGGCCAGCGCGGCCAAGCTGCTTTCCAGAATGATCCGCGCCTCGAACATCTGCCAGGACTGGAACCCGTGCAGCGCGCCCATAAAACTCAGAGATGCCTTGCCGAACTCCGGCGGACCGTCCGCGACAAACGTACCCACTCCGTGCCGGACCTTCATAACCCCCATTGCCGCCAGATATCCGATCCCGGTGCGAAGGCTGGCGCGGCTTATCTTCAACGCGCGTGCAAACTCTCGTTCGGGGGGAATCTTGTCCCCGGGCTGCAGCGCGCCATTTTCCAGAAGAGCCCGCACGTGGTTCACCACTTGCATGGTGCGGTGGGTTTCGCGTCCATCTTGCTTTGCCCGTGGCATAGACAGAGACACTTTCTCGGGGATCGGGCCCGGAGATTTGTGATATGACGAGATTAACACCGATACCACCCGCTTTCTATCCATTTGTGGCCAATCTGGACCGGGACAGTCACCATTTGAATATGTATACTTGTGGTCGGACCTCAAGGAAGGTCAGACCTTCTTATGACAAATCGGGATTTGAAGCTTGGCAAGTTTTCTATCGGCACCGGGGACAGGTTTGCGCTCCAGGCAAAAGCGCAATTGCAGGCCTGCATCCAGGCGCTCCACGCGGGCGCTGAAGTGGTTCCCGTCTGGAACAAGTCGAACCGCGAGCATATGATCATCGGCTCCGAGCCCGGCTCTGTCCGTCAGGCCGCCGATGCCGCGGTCCAGGCGCTCCATTGGGAACTTCCGTACTTTTGCGATGCCGACCACATCACCCTCCAGACCGTCGGCCGCTTCCTTGACGCGTGCGACTTCTTCACTATCGACGTTGCCGACTACATCGGTCAGCCCGCCGCGCCAGCGGACGTCGAGAGTTTCGTCGAGCGGCATGGGGGCCTGCTGGGAAGCATCCGGCTAGCCGGTGTGGACGAGGCTTTTGAGATCACCAGGGATGACCTCACGCGGACCGCGCGGAACTTTCTCACCGCCGTCAAAAAGGCAGGCGACGTCTACCGGTGCGTCGCCAGCGCCAAGGGCGAAGGCAGTTTCCTTTCCGAGATATCCATGGACGAGACCGATTACGCACAGAGCCCGGTCGAACTGCTCATTATCCTCGCTGCTATCGCAGACGAAGGCATTCCTATTCGGACCATCGCTCCCAAGTTCAGCGGCCGCTTCAATAAAGGAGTGGACTACGTCGGTGATGTGGTCCAGTTCGAACGCGAGTTTGCCCTCGACATCGCCGCCATTTCCTATTCCGTCGAGCATTTCGGCTTGCCCAGGGATCTCAAACTGAGCGTACACTCCGGCAGCGATAAATTCTCCATCTACGCTCCCATTCATCGGGTTATCAACCGCACAGGCGCCGGCGTACATCTCAAGACCGCCGGAACCACATGGCTAGAAGAACTGATCGGACTTGCGGAAGCCGGCGGAGACGCACTGTCGTTGGCCAAGGAGATTTACGCCGAGGCCTATGCGCATCGTGAGGAACTTTGCGCACCCTACGCGACGGTTATCGACATCGATCCAGCCAAACTTCCTTCGCCCGATGAAGTCCGCAGTTGGTCTTCACAGCAATACACCTCGGCGCTGCGCCATGTGCAAAGCTCGCCGGCTTATAACAGCAGCTTGCGCCAGCTATTGCACGTCGGCTTCAAGATCGCTGCCAAAATGGGGCGTCGCTATCTGGACCTTCTCGAAGCCAATGAGGTTGTCGTTGCCCGCAATGTGACTGAAAACCTCTATAACCGCCACATTGCTCCGGTGTTTCTAGGCAACAATGGATAACTTATTCGTTGCCAACGCACGCAATCGAAACAGTCTGCCGGCTGTATTTACCAAATGCTACACTTGGACCTACCCAGACCGATGAAATGTTAAGGGGCTCCATGAACTTCGCTCGCCCCTTACCCTTATCCGAATCTTCTGTTACCCGGCCTTTACTTCAACGAAACATTGGCGCCCGCCAACTTTGTAATCGGTTCGCCCTCGGCAGCCTGTACCACCACACCCTCGCCGGTCACGTCCGCATAGCCAATCGTCAGGCCCTTCTGCGCACTGATCTTCACATTCCGTAGGACCACGTCGGTGACCGGCGACTCCGGTAATCCCACAATCGCTCCAGCCAGCGTGCTTCCTGTCGCCGTTACATTCTCCACCAGAATTTCATGGAAGTGCGGCGTCAACCGCGTTACAGGCGCCGCCGAAACCCCTTCCGTCGGCATGATCTTGGGATAGTATTCACTGATAATCAGCGCATTCTTCACATCTTTCATTTCGAGGTCGCGAAAGACCAGGTGGCTTATATCGTGCCCGCGGTCGCGGTTGGCCTTTACCCGGATGCCGTTGTCCGTTCCGTCAAAGTGAATGTGTTCCGCCAGAATGTTCTGGGCTCCGCCGGAAAGCTCGCTGCCCACTGACATGCCGTGGCCATGCATAAACGTGCAATCCCTCACCGTAATGTCCTGGCTAGGCGAATCCGGGCCGGGTGAGTTAATCGGGCCGGACTTGATGGCGACATTGTCGTCGCCAACGTCGGAAAAGACATGTTCGATCAACACGTGCGATGACGAAAAGGGATCGATCGCATCTGTATTGGGCGAGTGCGCCGGCGCCAGAATCCTCACGTTGCGAATCGTCACGTCATCCGAGTAGTAGGGAACCAGTTGCCACATCGGTGAGTTCTGGACGGTGACTCCCTCCACCAGAACGTGCTTGCAATGATCGAAGATCACAAGCTTCGGCCGCGGATGGTTGCCCAGCACACCATGATCCCGGATACTGCGCGCCTCCTGCCACCAGCTTGACCCGTTGCCGTCTATGGTTCCTTCGCCCGTGATGGACACATTCATTGCGTCCGTTGCGCTGATCAGCGGCTGTGCGTCAGGAAGGCGGAATTCGATTTTGGGAGGATAGTCCGCGTGATCGGGCGATCCGAGTAGCGTGGCTCCCTGATCGAGATGGAGCGTGATATTGCTCTTCAATACGATAGGCGCACTCAGGTAGGTCCCCGCGGTAAGAACAACGGTGCCGCCACCCTTTTGCTCGCAAGCGTCAATGGCCGCCTGGATCGCGGCCGTGTCCTTCGTCGTGCCGTCGCCCTTGGCCCCATAGGTCCGCGGATTGCAGTTGGCCGCAGCGTAAGGACTGCCCCCGGAAACGGCGAGGAAAACAGCCAACGTCGCCACCACAATGAGTTTCTGTCGAAGTGACTTGGGAAGTTGCATCACGGGAATTCCTGAAAGTCGATTTGCCTGCCCGCTTATCATACACCCGGGATGCAGAGTGGTCATGCCACTCGGCGGACTGCCTGTGGCTGTTTCGATTCGCGCCGCGAGAGCCGGCCATAGACTCAATCTGTTACCGGCAATCGCCGCTCGCAGAGCACTTCCCTTGACGGCGGGCGGTTCATCTTTTATACATTGAAGTCTGCCGGTGGTCAGTCCTCGTGGAAACTCTATGCATCCGCAAGGATGGGTGTCTTCCGTGCATGAATCGGAGCCCTCATGCGCTCTTGCGCCTTCCGCTTGTTTGCTTTCGCAGCGCTCTTGTCGGTTGCCTTTACATTGCGGGGCCAGGATGCGCGCACGGTCACCGAGCCCCATATTCCCGCCACCTGTATCACTCTCAAAGCCCGCATCGCAGCCATCCACGGTGTCATCCCGTCTGAAAATGAGCGGACCCTTGACACAGATCGAATCCAAAGCGCCCTCGATAGCTGCACGCCGGGCAAGGCCGTTGTCCTGCGCAGCGACGGACGCAGGAACGTCTTCCTCATCGGGCCGATTAGCCTGCGCACCGGCGTAACTCTGGTGGTCAATGCCGATACGGCGCTCGTCGCCTCACGCAATCCCCGTCTCTACGACATCTGGCCCGGCAGTTGCGGAATCGTTTCCGAAAAGGGCCATGGATGCAGGCCGCTCGTCACCGCGGATCATGTCGAAAACGCCGGAATCATGGGCGACGGCTCGATCGACGGCCGCGGCGGCGACAAACTCCTCGGCCAGGATGTTACCTGGTGGGATCTCGCGCACGAAGCGAAGGTCGAGGACAAATCCCAGAGCGATTTTGCGCTCATCGTTCTCAGCCACGCAAAAAACTTCACGATGTACAACATTACACTTCGCAATTCCCCCAACTTTTACGTATCGGTCAACCAGACTGACGGCTTCACCGCCTGGGGCGTGAAGATCATGACCCCGGAGACCGCGCGCAACACCGACGGCATCGATCCCAGCTCCTCCCGCAACGTGACCATCATCCACTGTTTCATTCATACCGGCGATGACAACGTCGCGGTCAAATCGGGCAAGGCCGGCCCGGCGTCGAACATCTCCATACTGGACGACCATTTCTATACAGGCCACGGCATGTCCATCGGCAGCGGAACAGATGGTGGCGTGGACCATGTGCTGGTCGACGACCTCTCCATCGATGGCGCCGACAACGGCATTCACATCAAGTCCGACCCCAGCCGCGGCGGTCTGGTGCACGATATTGTCTATCGCAACGTCTGTATCCGCAACGTCGCCAACCCGCTCGTCTTCACGCCTCACTACACAAACTTCGCGGGCGGCCTGCTCCCGGTCTACCGCGGCATCAACCTTCAGAATGTCCACATCCTCACGCCCGGAACCTACACATTTCTCGGATTCGACGCGGAGCACAAGCTCGAGCTGTCGCTTGATAATGTCTTTGCCGACGGTCAGCAACTGTCGCGGATGATCGGCAAGGATGCAGTGATCACCATCGGCAGGCAGCGCGGTTATCTCGAGCCATCCGGCGACGACGTAACCATCCGACAGACGCCCGGTTCCGCCCCCGGCACCCCGCTCGCGTGCGAGGCCCGCTTCGTTCCATTTCCACCCGGCACGAACGCGCCTGAGATGGCTGGCTGGCAAGGTCCCGCCCGTCGACCACACCTATTACGTTGCGGCCGACGGCACTGGTGATTACTATTCCATCCAGGAGGCCATCGACGCAGTGCCTGCCACCGGCCATGCATTAATCTCCGTCGCTCCCGGCACCTATCGCGAAGTGCTCCACATCGACAAGCCGGGCATCCAGATTCGCAGCCCTCATTCCGATGCCGCCAGAACAGCGGTGGTCGATGACCGCAGCGCGGGCGCCAACGGCGGCACGCTGCGCTCGGCCACAGTGAACGTCACCGCGGACGACTTCTTTGCCGAAAACATCGCCTTCCAGAACGACTTCAACCGCACCCATCCGCAGCTTCCGCAGGGTTCGCCGGCGCTTGCTCTACTCGTAAAAGGCGACCGTGCAGTCTTTCACAACGTGCGTCTCCTTGGCAACCAGGACACCGTCTATCTCGGCAGTCGCAACTGCTCTCCCGACGGCCAGAACTGCCTTCCCACCCGTCAGTATTTCTCCAATTGCTACATCGAGGGAAACGTCGACTTCATCTTCGGCGACGCCAGGGCCGTCTTCGAAGACTGCGAGATTCACAGCACTGAGCATAGCGTTGGTTTCATTACAGCCCAGGCCAAACACTACCCGGGCGAAGACTCCGGCTTCGTATTCGACCACTGCAAGCTCACCGCGGCTCCCGGTCTGACCGGAATGGTGTACCTCGGCCGTCCCTGGCGTCCCGATGCAACTGTCATATATCTCAATACGGAGATGGGCGATCAAATTGCTCCGGAAGGCTGGCGTGAATGGCACCCCGGAGAAACTCATTCCCTCGATACGGCCCATTACGCCGAGTACAACTCCACCGGTCCCGGAGCCCACCCCGGCGAGCGCGAACCGCGTGCCCAAATACTGACTCCGGAACAAGCCAGTGCGCGCCGTCTGTCTTCTTGCGCGGAAGCGACCATTGGGATCCGTTGATTCTTCCCACGCCTCCGCAATAATTTGATCTTATGGAATCTTGCAATGTGAGTCGCCCTCGCGCGGAATCCTGCCGTCGAACTGGCTCGGCTTTCCCCCATAAAGGGAAGGGAACTATCCATGGATAGAAGACGACTTCTTGAAAGTTGCGCAACCGCAGGTGCAATCGCCGGCTTGAAACTCCGCGCCCAGAGAGGCCCGCATCTACCAGGCGGCAACGCCTCGTCGGATTTCGCGCCTGGCTCCCTCACGCTCCCGGACTATGGCTGGAACCTGTGGATCGACGAAACTGCGTCTTGGGAAGACGACGCAATCTTTCTCCCTGACGAGGTCGATCTCGCGACGCTACCGACCAATCTCCCAACCGGCGGATGGGAGAGTCTGTACGCGCGAAAGAGCGGCGCCAACTACGCGACTGTCGCGCTGCCCTCCACTGTGGAGCAGTATTTCTGGGGTCAATTCGGTTCGCGTTCTTACACCCCGGAAGAATGTCGTTACGCTGCCGAAGATCCCGTGCCCCAGAACGGCGCGTACCGGGGCGTCTCCTGGTGGTGGCGCGAAATTGAGATTCCCGCCGCAATGAAAGGGAAGCGTATCTTTCTGCACATTCGCGGCGCTCGAATGCGGGCTGAGGTCTATCTGAACGGCAAGCTTACCGGCTACTCCATCATGGAGGAGTTGCCGTTCGAGTGCGACCTCACCGCCGCGGCCAATCCCGGCGGCCCGAATCGCCTCGCCATTCGCATGACCAATCCCGGTGGCCGCTACGATTGGGTCGATGGAACCATCATTCGCTGGGGAAAGGTCAACCTCTACCGCTCGCACGGCTTTGGCGGCCTCGACCGTGAATTGGTTGTTTACAACGCTCCGCACAGCGCCAGACTTGTGGATGCCTGGGTTCTGAACACGCCGGATCCGAAAGTCATAACTGCCTTCGCAAAAACGGGCGACATGCCAACCGGACCTCTCAAGTTCGAGGTCCTCGATCCGTCGTCGAAAAGTGTCATCGCCAGCGCAACCGCCCAAGCGCATCCGGCCCCATCTCAGGACGGTTCGTACCTTGCTCAGGCCAGCCTGCACTGTCTGGACGCACGGCTCTGGGATCTGCACACGCCTGTGCTCTATCGCTTTCGCGTCATCATGCCCGCTGCAAGCGGAGAAAGAGACGTGCGCATCCGTACGTTTGGTTTTCGCTGGTTCGCGCCTGATGGCCTGGGAACAAACGCCGTCTTCCGCCTCAACGGCCGCCGCATTAAGCTGTTTTCCTCCATCTCGTGGGGTTATTGGGGCATGAACGGCCTGTGGCCCACACCTGCGCTCGCAGAGCGCGAAGTCCGGCAGGCGCAGCGCCTCGGACTCAACTGCCTCAACTTCCATCGCAACGTCGGTAAGGAAGAAGTCTTCCGCGTCCACGACCGCCTCGGCCTGCTGCGCTACATGGAGCCCGGTGGCGGCAAGCTGGCCATTGGCACACTCCCTTCGGGAGCCGTACCCAACGCTCCCGATGTCGTTATGCGAACCCCATCGAGCGCCGCCGATCTGTTTTCGCAGCGTTTTATGCTCGCAAAATGCCGCGCCATGGTGCGCGCCTTCCGCAGCCATCCATCCCTCATCCAGTACACGCTGCAAAACGAGATCGGCGCCAATCTCGACAACGCTGAAACCTTCACGCCGCTCGAACAGATGCACCAGGAGGACCCGTCGCGCTCGGTCGTTCTCAACGATGGTTTCAGCCCCCCCGCGCTCCGCTCCACAGGCATGGTATGCGCCCTACCACGACACCATGTACCGCAGCGACGAGGAGCCATGGGCCAACTGGTGGAACAACCACCAGGGCGCGGGCGATCAATGGTACGACGAGTTCTACGAAGAATCAAAGCGCTTCACCTATCGGCAGCCGCTCAAGACCTCGCTCGTCGAATTCGGCGAGATGGAAGGCTGCGCGGTCGCCGACCACCATGCGTTGATGCTCCACCAGATCGAATCACGCGAATTTGGCGGCAACGGCAGCAGCTACGACCTCGCAGATCACAAGGAAATCCTCCAGGCTTACGACCGCTATCTCGACCGATGGGGATTTCGCAGCGCCTTTCCTACCGCCGCCGGCCTTTTTCACGCCATGGGCGCAAAGTGCTACGAAAGCTGGCAGCAATACCTTGAGAATGTGCGCATCTGTGACGCGGTCGACTTCGCTGTTATCAGCGGTTGGGAATCGACGGCCATCGAGAACAACTCGGGCATCGTCGATAACCTTCGCAACTTCAAAGGCGATCCGGAGCTGATCGCCTCCAGCCTCAGGCCCGTCCGTCCTGTCGCCAAGCAGCACAAACTCTGCTACGCAGTAAGCGAGAGCGCCGTCTTCGATCTCTATCTGCTCAACTCGAGCGGCAGACCGGTCTCTGGCAATCTCCGCTTTTCCATGGTTGACCCCACTGGTCGGACAACGGAGTTGGGATCTTGGCCGGCGCCTGCACCCGCTAAAGACCGGTTCAGTTACACGATTCAGTCGGCGTCGACCACCCCGCCCCTCGTGCATGAAGGCATCTATCAATTCCGGTTCACGTCAGGAGGCGAGCCCGCTTCAAACTTCATACGAGAAATCTGGGTGGCAAACACCAGGCTGAATCTCGCGCCTGCGGTCACAGTTGGGACCAGTGGCATCTCCGCCACTATGCGCAATCAAATTGCCGCCTTGTCCGGAGTCACCGTTTCCGAATTTTCCGCTGGCACGAAAAACGACCTCATCTTTGCCGGGGGAATCGTGGAAGGATCGACCCCAGCTCGCCGCACCGGCGATGAAATCTGCCTCGAAGCACCGCCGCCTTGGGGTCCGCCGGTCAAAACGCAGATGCCTGGCCACATTCCCGCCGACGTTCTGGCTGCGGTGCGTCTGGGCACGCCGCTGCTCGCCGCCGTCCCGGACGATTCTCTGGCCGACGGCGTCGCCAAACAGCTTGCTGCCACCGGAGCCTTCACTTATAACGGGCAAGTCGGTGACCTTCGCGCTCCCTGGATGAGAAATTGGCTCTTTGTCCGCGATTATCCGACCTTCGCCGGCCTCCCTGCAAACCGCGTCCTCGGCATTCACTATCAGGCCCATGGCAAGCAATCGAACGGCCTCCTGATCGAACGCGCCTCAGGCGCTCCCGATCCCGAAGTCATCATCGCTTACAGCCGCGACCACTCCCGCCAGATCGGCGCGGCCAGCTTCCTTTGCCGCATAGGCAGCACGCCCGTGCTCTTTCATCGCGCGCCCGCATTCAGCGAGCCGCTGCAACTGCGCTGGCTTGCGAATGCCATTGCCCATCTCACCAGCCGGACCGTCGACCGGCCCGCGTAAAAGGCCGGATAGTAAACTGGAGCCTGCCAAGCGACCCATCCCAAGGAGGCCGCCCAACCATGCTACTTGGTCAATCGATTCTCAATGGACATCCCACCGATGGAACTGGCCCGGGGTTCACAGCCTTTGATCCGGCAGCCGGAACCAGCCTCGATCCGCCTTTTCACTCCGCTTCGCTTGAGGATGTCAGCCTCGCGGCCGATCTGTCGGAAGAAGCCTTTAAGGTGTACGCGCAATTGTCCGGCCGTGAAAAAGGCCAATTCCTGCGCCGCATTGCGGACGGAATCGAATCCATCACGGCTGAGCTCGTAGAACGCGCACGCAGCGAGACCGCGCTGCCGGTGCCGCGCCTCAAAGGCGAGTCCGCGCGTACCGTCAATCAACTCCGCCTCTTCGCGCAGGTCATTGAAGAGGGCTCGTGGGTCCAGGCGCGCATCGATCCTGCACAGCCCAACCGCGCGCCGCTTCCGCGTCCCGACATTCGCTCCATGCTGCGTCCGCTCGGTCCAGTCGCCGTCTTCGGCGCCAGCAACTTTCCGCTCGCTTTTTCGGTCGCTGGCGGAGACACCGCATCGGCCCTCGCCGCGGGCAATCCCGTCATCGTCAAAGCGCATCCGGCGCATCCTGGCGCCAGCGAGTTGGTCGGACAGGTTATCTGCCAAAGTGTGCGGGAGTGCGGTCTGCCCGCCGGCGTCTTTGCGCTGCTCTTCGACGCAGGCACGCAAATCGGCACGGCACTCGTGCAGCATCCCAAAGTCAAAGCGGTCGGCTTTACCGGCTCGCTGGCTGCGGGCAAGGCGCTCATGCAGCTTGCCGCTGCGCGCCCCGAGCCGATCCCGTGCTTCATGGAGATGAGCAGCACGAATCCTCTCTTTGTGCTTCCAGAGGCGCTGCACACGCGCGCAGCGCAAATCGCCAATGCTCTCTTTGCGTCTTTCACCCTGGGCGTGGGTCAATTCTGCACCAAGCCCGGCCTGGTCTTTCTGCCGCGCAATGACTCCGCGGATGCGCTCGTCACAGCTCTTGCGTCTCAAGTCGGGCAAGCGTCGCCGTTGCCCATGCTGACAGAAGGCATCTGCCGCAGTTACGCGTCTCGATTGGGCCAGCGCAAGGCGCATACCGGTGTAGAAACCATCGCGCAGGCGCCCACTCCCAATGGCCTCGCAAGGGCCCATGCCGCCCCTACCCTGCTTCAGGTCGATGGCAGCCATCTGCTCGAAGATCCCGAACTCGCCCGTGAAGTCTTCGGCCCCGCCACGCTTATCGTGCGTTATTCCGACAGGCACGAGTTGATCGCGTTGGCGCAAGCGCTCGAAGGCCAGCTTACGGCCACGCTGCACGGCAACGAATCCGACATCGCCTCTTTCCCCGATCTGGTCGCCATTCTCGAACGCAAAGCCGGCCGGCTCATCGTGAACGGTTTCCCGACCGGCGTAGAGGTCTGTCATGCCATGGTTCACGGCGGACCCTATCCGGCCACCAGCGATAGCCGCACCACCTCGGTCGGCACGCAGGCCATCTTTCGCTTCGCGCGGCCTGTCTGCTACCAGGACTTCCCGCAAGCCGCACTGCCCGCCGAATTGAACGACGAAAACCCGCTCGGCATCTGGCGCATGGTCGACGGCGGCTTCAACCGGGCTGCGCTTCAGGTTCAGCCGATACAGCCTGCCGGCTAAGCCCGTCTCATGCGGCGCGAGACCACCTCAGCCCGCTGCCTCGTTTCCGCCCCGCCCCACCCCGGCTATACTTGCGCTTGAGGTCTTTCTCATCGCTAACATCTCGCTCAACACGGTGCTGGAGACAGCGAATCCAGCTCTCCTCAATGTCTTCACGCACGCACCCGGACCCGCTGGCGTTTTGCCCTTCACACCGGAGATGCTGCTCACCCAGCCATCCGGCAATCTCTTCGGCCTCACGCAGGACGCCGGCATGGGCTGGAGCCCCGATCGCCTCCTCGATCCCGAGTTTCTCATCCTCAGCACCCACGGCGGCCTGCGCGCCGAAAACGGCGAGCCCATCGCCCTCGGCTTTCATACCGGCCACTGGGAGGTCGGTCTGCTGGTTGCCGAGGCCGCCCGCGAGCTGAAGTCCCTGCGCGCCATCCCTTTTGCCGGCGCATGTACCGATCCTTGCGACGGCCGTACCCAGGGCACCACCGGCATGATGGACTCCCTGCCCTACCGCAACGACGCCGCCATGGTGCTGCGCCGCCTCATGCGCTCCCTGCCTACCGGCAAAGGCGTCCTCGGCATCGCCACCTGCGACAAGGGTCTGCCCGCCATGATGATGGCCCTCGCGTCCGCGGGCGCCAAGCCTTCTGTCCTCGTTCCCGGCGGCGTCACGTTGCTTCCCGAGTCCGGAGAGGACGCCGCCAAGGTCCAGACCATCGGCGCCCGCTTCGCCCAAAATCAAATCACGCTCGACTACGCTGCCGAAGTGGGTTGCCGCGCCTGCGCCTCGCCCGGCGGCGGCTGCCAGTTCCTCGGCACCGCGGCCACATCGCAGGTGGTGGGCGAAGCCCTCGGCCTCGCACTGCCGCACACCGCGCTTGCGCCCTCCGGCCATCCCATCTGGCTCGACGCCGCCCGCCGCTCCGCCCGCGCCATTCTGCGCCTTCACGAACTCAAACTCGGCGCCCAGCACATTCTCACGCCGCCCGCCCTGCGCAACGCCATGGTTCTTCACGCCGCTTTTGGCGGTTCCACCAATCTGCTCCTGCATCTTCCCGCCATCGCCCATGCGGCCGGCCTCCAGCGCCCCGCGGCCGCGGACTGGGCCGAAATCAATCGCCAGATCCCGCGCCTCGTCGATGCCCTTCCCAACGGCCCGCGAAACTTCGCCACCGTCCAGGTCTTTCTCGCCGGCGGCGTGCCAGAGGTCATGTTGCACCTTCGCGCGGCGGGTCTTCTAAACACCTCCGTCAAAACCGTTACTGGTGAAACCCTCGATGCCTGCCTCGACTGGTGGCGCGAAAGCCCGCGCCGCTTTACTCTGCGCCGTGTCTTGCAACAGCGGGACGGCATCGATCCCGACGACGTGATCCTGCCGCCCGATCGCGCCCGCTCCCGCGGTCTTACCTCCACCATCTGTTTTCCCATCGGCAATCTCGCTCCGGAAGGCTCGGTCATCAAAAGCACGGCAATCGACCCCTCCCTGGTCGGCGACCGCAACGTCTATCGCCATCTCGGCCCGGCGCGAGTCTTCGTTTCGGAAGCCGCGGCAATCGAGGCCATCAAAACCGGCCGCATCGCCCAGGGCGACGTCATCGTCCTCATCTGCGGCGGTCCCGCGGGCGCGGGCATGGAGGAAATCTACCAGATCACCTCGGCCCTCAAGCAGCTTCCTCACTGCAAGCACGTCGCCGTCCTCACCGATGCGCGCTTCAGCGGTGTCTCCACCGGAGCCTGCATCGGTCACATCTCCCCTGAAGCCCTCGCCGGCGGTCCCATCGGCAAAGTGCAGGAGGGCGACCAGATCGAAATCGTCATCGACCGCGCCGCCCTCACCGGCTCCGTCCACCTCATCGGAGACGCCACCGAAATCTTCGGCCCGGACCACGGCGCGCGCCTTCTCGCCCAGCGCAGTCCACGCCCCGACCTCCGTCCGCAGCCGCAGCTCCCCGCAGACACGCGCCTCTGGGCCGCGCTCGTCCAGGCCAGCGGCGGCGTCTGGGGCGGCTGTGTCTATGATGTAGACGCGATCGTTTCCCGCCTGGAGAACCACACGTGAAGCTCTACCGCACCGCTGCCGGACCCTGCGTCGAACACAATGGCGGTTTCTACCTTTGCCCCGTCACGAACTGGGACGCGCTCGTCAACCTCCCCAATCTGCATGACTACCTGATCTCCATCGTCGCTGACGGCGAGCCCGTCGGCGATTTTCCATCCATGCAAATCCAGGCCCCTATCGGCAGCCAGGAAGTCTGGGCCGCAGGCGTTACTTACTTTCGCAGCCGCAATGCCCGCATGGAAGAGTCGAAGAGCGCCGGCGGCGGCGACTTCTATGATCGCGTCTACGCGGCCGAGCGTCCTGAGCTCTTCTTCAAGGCCACGCCCGGCCGCGTCGTCGGTCCCGGCGCAAGCGTCCGCATCCGCGCCGATGCCTCATGGTCCGTCCCCGAGCCGGAGCTGACACTGTTCCTCAACCATCGCGGCCAGGTTGCCGGTTACACCATCGGCAACGACATGAGCTCACGCGATATCGAAGGCGAAAACCCACTCTATTTACCTCAGGCCAAGGTCTATGACGGCAGTTGCGCCTTGGGTCCCTGCATTCTCGTCACTCCGGACCCACTCCCTGCTTCAACTGCCATTCAGCTCGAAATCCTGCGCCGGGGGCGCACCGAATTTTCCGCTTCGACTACCCTCGCCGAGCTCAAGCGCCAACCCTCCACCCTCGCTGAATATCTCTTCCGAGAGACGAGCTTCCCGCATGGCGCTTTTCTTATGACCGGAACCGGCATCGTCCCCCCCGATTCCTTCACCCTCGCCGCCGGAGACCGGGTTCGCATCGCCATCGGCCCCATCGGCACGCTCGAAAATGAAGTCGCGCAAGGCAAGCTCACTTAAGTCTGTTGCCGCATCTTTACCCATGTCACGGAGGCCGATTCATTGGCGACACCCGAGCTTCAAAGCCACGCACAGGTCCCGGGCCGCCGCTGGCGCATCGCGTGGCTGCTCGGCATCGGCGTCCTCATCAACTACTTCGACCGCGTTAATCTCTCCGTCGCCCATAACGCCCTCTACGCTGCCTTCGGCATGTCCGACATTGCATTCGGTTATCTCTCCGGCGCCTATAACATCACCTATTGCTTCTGCCAAATCCCCATCGGCGTCATTCTCGATAAGTTCGGTGTCAGGCGCGTAGGGCGCGTGGGCGCCTTTCTATGGAGCCTGGCTACCTTCGCCGCGTCGGCAACACCCAACCTCGGTGGCTTGTTCGGAGCGCGCTTCCTGCTGGGCGTCGGAGAAGCCCCCACTTTCCCCGCCAACGCCAAGGCTATCGGTCTATGGTTCCCGCCCCGCGAGCGGAGCTTCTCCACCGCCATGTTTGACTCCGGTGCCAAATTCGCCTCCGTCATCGGTGTTCCCCTGGTGGGCTTTGTGCTGCTCAAATTCGGCTGGCGGTGGAGCTTTGCCCTCACCGGCGCGATGAGTCTTGCCTACTTCCTCTACTTCTGGTGCGTCTATCGGGACCCCGACGAAGACCCCCGGCTCAGCACCGAGGAGCGGCGGTTCATCGAGGAACAAGAAGCTCCCACGCCCCACCAACCCACCGCCGCACCGCCGTCTTCGCTGCTTCACCTTCTCTCCCAGCGTAAAGTCCTCGGCCTGGCCCTCGGCTTCGGGTCCTATAACTACGTCTTCTATCTCCTCCTCACCTGGCTGCCCACTTACTTATCCTTCGCCCTCCACATCGATCTGCTTCACTCCTTCCTCTACACCAGCGTGCCGTGGCTCTTCGCCACCTTTACCGATCTCTGCATTGGCGGCTGGCTGGTCGATTTCCTCATCCACCGCGGCGCGAATGCCGACCTGGTCCGCCGCATCGTCCTCATCGGTGGCACGGCCTGTGGCCTTGGTATTCTCGGTGCGGTGCACACACACGACGCTGCCCATGCCCTCCTTTGGATCAGCGTCTCCATCGGCGGCCTGTCCGCCGCGGCGCCGGTCGGCTGGAGCATCCCCTCCCTCATCGCAGCCCGCAACGACGTCGGTAAAGTGGGCGGAATCGTCAACTTTTCCAATCAGATATCCGGCATCCTCGCGCCAATCGTCACCGGCTATCTGGTCACCGCCCGCCACACCTACGCGTGGGCCTTCGGCGTATCCGCCATTTATTTGGTGATTGGGATCACAGGATATATCGTGCTTCTCGGTAAAATTGAGCAGTCATCACAGAAGCGTTCCGCGGCCTGATCTGAAGCGCTTCAAAAGCGTCATATGCACCGCCGCCTTCGTTGCATGACAAAAACAGCGGAAAAGCGCATCCTTGCAGATCAGGGTGCGTGAAACTCAATCCGGGACCACGTTCGGGATCTGTCCCACAGGACGTGACGGTTCTGGTGCGGACCCGGAAATTTGCCTTCCGGTAACATTGCATCATGCACAATAGGGCGATAAGGGAGAATCGGTCGTGCCTCGTATTCATTTTCAGCAGCAGCTTGCCGAACTCAAGGATAAGCTCCTTGCTATGGCTGCCTTGGCGCAACAGACGGTGGAAGCCGCCGTCGACGCCTATCTTCAGCGCGACAGGGGTCTTTGCAAGTACGTAAAGCAGAACGAAGCCGCCATCAACACTGCGCAGCGCGAATTGGACGAAATGGCCTATGAACTGCTCGCCAAAGAGCAGCCTATGGCCATCGACCTGCGCTTCATCCTCGCCGTCATCAAAATCAACGCCGATCTCGAGCGCATTGGTGACCAGTCCATGAGCATCGCCCGCCGCACCAAAGAGATTCTGGACATGGATGAGGTCGATCTGCCGGTGGATTTTGCCGCCATGGGCGAGTTCGCCAGCCGCATGATCCGCTCCGCGGTCCAGGCACTGCTCGAAGGCGACGCACGCCTGGCCGACTCCGTTCGCGAGATGGACGACGACATCGACCGCATGAACCGCCGTGCCCACACCGACCTGCTCCGTCTTATCCAGGACCAGCCTTCCCGCACCCAGCAGGCAATGCTCGGCATTCTGGTAGCCAAGAACCTCGAGCGGATCGCCGACCACGCCTCGAACATCGCCACCGATGTGATCTTCTGGATTCGCGGTGCCGATGTCCGCCACCAGCTCAGCATGGCGATGGACTGACGGCATCGGCCATCCGCCTCGCGGATGGAAGGGTTGGGTCCTTTCAGCTTTAGGCAGTTTCCGGTCGCACCCACGAAGGCGGGAAAACTCCACAGCCTGTCGGCGCGCGGTTCCGGCCGTTGCTTCTTCGCGACGAATCTGCCCGTGACGACGCCTCGCCAGGCCC
>Ga0335072_10004161_pt1 | contig 21599 bp, 20 predicted proteins | sample Lox_Sample_21_FD_206725 | JGI IMG/M metagenome (GOLD analysis project Ga0335072, IMG submission 206725) | Soil microbial communities from Loxahatchee National Wildlife Refuge, Florida, United States - Lox_Sample_2.1 | ecosystem: Environmental > Terrestrial > Soil > Wetlands | place: USA...
GCACAATATCTACATCACCGAGGTCGGCACATTCTCGATCAGCGACTCCTACATCACGGCGGCGAATACCGGCAACGAAATCCAGAGCCGCGCGCTGGTGAACAACATCATAGACAACAACATCATCGATGGCCCTACCGCCACCGCCTCCTATTCGATCAATCTGCCCGACGGTGGCGACGACGTCATCACCGGCAACACGATCGAGCAAGGTCCCAACAGCGGCAATCCGGTTTTCATCGGGTTTTCCGAAGATTCGTCGATCTATCCGAACACAGCCCTGTCGGTCAGCGACAACGTCTTCCTGGACGACCGCCACGAGAGCGATGACCTGGCGATCTATAACCTGGGCACCGTGGAGCCAAGCTTCACCGACAACAGCGTCTATGGCCTGTCGTCATCCCAGATTTCCAATGGTCCGGTCGACGCATCGGGCACCACCTTCCTGACCACCGAGCCCGCCGTCGCCGAACCGCCATTCTGCTTCTGTGCCGGGACCTTGATCCGGACGCCGGGCGGCGATGTGCCGATTGAAAGCCTCGCAATTGGCGATCTTGTGGTGACCCATTCCGGCACGACGCGTCCGATCGTATGGATCGGCGTGGGGCAGGTTTCGGTGTCGCGCGGGCGGCGCAGCGTGGCGACGCCTGTCATCATCCACAAAGGCGCGCTGGCCGACAACCAGCCGCATCGCGACCTGCACGTTACCAGGGCGCATGGCGTCTTCATCGATGACGTGCTGATCCCGATCGAGTTCCTGATCAACCACCGTTCGATCATCTGGGATGATCAGGCACAGGATCTGTGGCTCTATCACATCGAACTGCAGGGCCACGACGTGCTGCTGGCCAACGGGGCTCCGGCGGAAAGCTACCGTGACGACGGCAATCGCTCGCTGTTTCAGAATGCCGGCAGCGGTCGCGGATTGCCGCCGCAACCGCCATGCGCGCCGGTGGTGACCGGTGGACCGCTTGTCGATGCCGCCTGGCGCCGGCTGCTGGAGCGCGCCGGGCCACGACCCGGATTGGTGCTGACGGCCGATCCGGACCTGCATCTGGAGGTTGACGGGCAGCGCGTCGATGCCAGCGCGTCGTACCCCGGCCGCTTTGTCGTGACCCTGACCACGCAACCGGACCAGGTACGGATCGTGTCTCGCGCCGGCGTTCCCCAGGAACTCGGTATCGCCCGCGATCCGCGCTCGCTGGGCGTCGCGCTACGGCGTGTGGTGACCAGGAAAGGCGCGCGGCTGCGGATGATCGAGGCGGCGGACCCCTTGCTTCAGCAAGGGTTCCACCTTTTCGAGGAGGCCAACGGTTTTCGCTGGACCGACGGCGACGCAACCCTGCCGCCGGTATTGTTCCGCGGCTTTGGCGGCGGTTGCGACCTCGAGCTCGACGTGGCCTGCACGACGCAATATCCGTTGCTCGGCAAAGTACTGTCCGACGCGGCCTGAAGCATTTCCGGTTCAGGATTGGACGACGACCCGGTACAGATGCCAGGTCGCATGCCCCAGCACGGGCAGCACGAACGCCAGCCCAAGCAGGCATGGCAGCGATCCGAGCGCCAGGCCGGCGGCGACGATGAGACCCCATGCCGCCATCGGTCCCGGGTTCGCCCTCACCGCCTGGATCGACGTCCAGATCGCCGTCTCCATGGTGACGTCGCGATCCAGCAACATCGGGAATGACACCACGCTGATCGCGAGGACGATCACCGCGAACAGGAACCCGACGCCGACGCCGATCACGATCATCGCCCAGCCGGCCCGCGTGGCGAACACGTCGTGGGCGAAGGCCGCGAACGAGACCGGCGGCTTCGGGCCCAGCGTCAGCCCGTAGATCACGTCGGCTGCGGTCAGCCAGAGCAAGAAGAGCGCGATCAGAATCAGGCCCAGCCCGGCAATCCCGCCGATCGAGGGCGCGCGCACCACGCCGAACGCATCGGTCCACCGCACCGTCGCACGTTGCTCGCGGCGGCGGCTCATTTCATTGAGCCCGACCGCGGCAAGCGGTCCGACCAGCGCGAAGCCGGACGCCAGCGGAAACAGCAGCGGTACGACCCCATATCCTGAAGCCAGCCGCGCCAGCACCAGCCCGACCAGCGGATATATCAGGCAAAGGAAGACGACGTCGGAGCGGTTGGCGGCGAAATCGTCCAGGCCCCGGCTCAGCGCCTCGCCAAGCTGGGCAAAACCGATCCGGCGGACGCTGATCGTGCCGGCATGCCGGTCCTGCTGCCAGTATTCCAGGTCGCTGGACGAGCCGACCGTGTGGAAGGCACGATCCAGCCGGTCCCCGATCCATGCGATGGGGCTTTGGATGAGCATTGTCCGTCCCTCCCGAAAGTTGGGTGCGAGGGACGCGGTCCAGGTCGTGGCGGCCGGCAAGTTGCGCGCGGTCACGCCACCGAGCCGCGACCACCGCCGCCGCAAGCATAACCGAGGCGAAGGGTCATGATTGATAACAGAGACGTGAGTTTCCGGCCGCGGCGATGTTTGTGCAGTAGCAGCCTCCTGCTACTCAGGGCGCTTGCGTGCCCCGCCGGAGATCGTCGATGGACATGGAAGAGCGTCTGCAACGCGTCGAGGCTGGCCTGGAATTGCTGCAGCCGCTGCGGCGTCTGGCGGTGCCGGCCGCGCCTGACATGATCGACGAATGGGCACGGCTCTCGATGCTGTTGCTCCGCCTGTCGGCGGTGACCGGAACGCTGTGCGCGGTTGCCGGCGTTCCAGGCGACCTGGCGCGGAAGTGGGTGATGGCAATGGTGTCGCAGCCGCCGGGCGAAGATCTCGGTGCGCTGACCGAGCAAGTGATGGATGCGTTATTGCTCGCCAACGGCAATATGGCGGGCTCGGCGTGAACCATGCGCGCGCCTGTCCCGGACGGAACCGCGAGGACGCAGCCGCACAACGGTGGTCCCGGGACGCGCGCCCGGCGTCGCATCGGCAGTGGGCGCGACACGGCGGACAGGGCAGTGAACACGACGGGACCTGACTGCCTGCCCACCTTGCCGGACCTGCTGGATGACGGCATGGCGCTGGTCTTCGTCGGCATCAACCCGTCCCTCTTCTCCGTCGCTCAAGGGCACTATTTCGCGCGCAAGACCAACCGGTTCTGGCCCGCTCTGTCACGTTCCGTGCTGAGCCTTCCGGTACGGCGGGCGCTGGATGTCGATACGCTGCTACCGGTCCACGATCAGGTTTTGCCTGCCCACGGCATCGGTTTCACCGATGTGGTCAAGCGCGCGACCGCGAACGCCGCGGCACTGGGGAAAGACGAATTTGCTGCCGGCGCGGCTGCCTTGCTCGCGCGACTGGAGCGTTACCGGCCACGCGTCGCCTGCTTTCAGGGCATGATGGGCTATCGGCCGGTCGCGGCCGTGCTGGGGGTGGGAGGACGCGATCTTGCGCTGGGTCTGCAGCCGCTGGCGCTGGGCGAGACGCAGATCTTTGTGGTGCCCAGTCCAAGTCCGGCCAATGCGCATTTCACGCCGATGCAGCAGACGGACTGGTACGATCGGCTTGCAGCCCATCTTCGCACCCTGGCGCCGTCATCCCCATTCCCTGCAACAGGGACTGGCGAAACGCCGCCGCATTGAAGCGTTGCCGGGCATAGGAGATCTGCGCCGCACAGCGTTGCCGCCACAGCGCATCGTTGACCAGCAAGGCATAGACGGCATCGGCAAACGCGTCAGCATCGTCATGGACGCCGGCGACCTCCGCGACCCCCGGCAGACCCTGTGCCCCAATCGACGTCGTGACCAGGGGCACGCCCTCCGTCAGTGCCTCCACCACTTTCAACTTCACCCCGGCGCCGCAACGGAGCGGCACGACGGCCACCCGTGCGCGGGCATAACAGTCCTGCAACGCCTCATCGCTTAGATTCGCGGTCACGGTCACGCCAGGACCGGCCAGCGCGCGGACACGCGCCGTCGGGTTGGATCCCACGATAGCGAAGCGTGCATCGGGCAGGCGGACGCGCACCCGCGGCAACACCGTGGCGACGAACCAGCGCGCGGCGTCTTCGTTCGGCGGATGCGCGAAGCCGGCGACGAAAACGATGTCGCGCGCGGGCGGCGGCGGACGGTCATCGGCGAAGCGATCGAAGCAGTACGGCAGCACCGTGTGTGCGATCGTCCCCGGTGCCATGGTTTGCACCGCCGCAGTTTCATCCTCGGACGGGTAAAGCACCGTATCGACACCGCGCCACACCGCTCGTTCCCGCTCTTCCATGCGGTCAGCCGCGCGCAGCATGGCTTCGTCCTGCAGCAATGTTCCCTGCATGCGCATCCGGCTGAAGTGCAGGTCATGGCCGTAATAGATCACGCGGGCGGCGCTGTGCGCGCGGATCGTCGTGAGGCAGTCCTCGGCAACCTCCGGCCGGCAGAGCAAGATCAGGTCGAGTTCCGCGCCGTGTTCGTGCATCCACACCGCCAACGATGCCTGACCAGGGCCATGCAGCACTTCGACCCCCTGGTCCTGCAAGGCCTCGACGTAGCCGGGCTTGTAAAGCAGGTTCTGCGGCCAGAATTTGACGATCATGCCGCAAGCGAGAAGGGCGCGGATCATGCACAGCATGGTGCGCGAGCCGGCGTCACGGTCCGCGGTGGGCACCTCGTGGTCCGCCACCAGCACCACCGGACGATGCCGGCCGCGTTCGCGCGCGCGCAGCACATGCTCGCCGTTGCGATAGTGGCTGCGCCGGAGCTCATTGGCCCAAATCGCTACGAAACGCCGCCGGTTCACCGCCTGGCAGGACTTGATGCCGACATCCATGTCCCGGCCGTGCGATACGCCTTCATGATGGACGACGACCGAGCGCGGCTGGTACAGCGTCCTCAGCCCGAGTGAGCGCAGACGAAAACACAGATCGGCATCCTCGAAATAGGCCGGTGCGTAGCGTTCGTCGAAGCCATGCAGGCGGTCGAATGCGGCACGCGGAACCATCAGCGACGCACCGGAGCAATAGTCCGCCTCGCGCAGGTAGTTGTAGATTGGCTTGGCGGGATCGTCGTGACGGCCGAAGTTCCAGCCGGTTGCGTCGTTCCAGATGATGCCGCCCGCCTCCTGGAGCCGCCCGTCCGGATAGAGCAATTTCGACCCGACGGCGCCGGCGTCGTGGTGGGCGGAGAACACCGCCAGCATGGTGTCCGCCCAGCCGGGTTGCACCTGCGTATCGTTGTTGAGGAACAGCAGGAACTTGCCGCGCGCGGTCATCGCGGCGGCGTTGCAGGCGCACAGGTATCCGAGATTTTTCGCGTTGCGTTGCAAGCGAATGCCGCGCACCTGCGCCAGGCATGCGGTTTCCTCGCCGGGGAATGCGTCGTCCACGACGATCACTTCGAATGGCACTCGCGGCGGATGGGCGGCGATCGAGGCGAGGCAGCACAGTGTGAAGCCGGCGCGGCCATAGGTCGGGATGATGACGGAAACCACCGGCTCATCGGAGCATGGGATGACGATGGCGTCCGCCCGGCCGGCCTCGATCAGCGCCACGGCGGCGGCAGGTGCGGATGCGCGGCGCATCCGGCGGGCGCGCCACCATAGCGGCAATTGGCGGCGCAACTGGCCGGTGCAGCCCCACCACACGATCAGCACGCCGCGCCGCAGCAGGCCGGCCGCCACCGGATGGCTGGCGCGCAACGCCTGAGCCAGCGAGAGGCATCGCCAGATCGCGGCGTCCGCCATGTCTGCCAGTACGCCGGGGAGGCGGGTGCCACGCAGGCTGACCCGGCTGATCCACAAACGCTGCGTGTCGCTCACCAGGACCTCCCTTGGACGAGGGGCCCTTCGTGTTCAGAACACGCTGATCGGTCGGAGGGCGCGCGTCCCTCCTACCGGCCACTTATTAATCGAGCCTTAACGCCGGCCGCGGGCCATGCCCGATGGGCGCGCCGGGGGCGATATTTACCGTCCCTTGAAATCGGGCAGGCGGCGGTCGGCCATGGCCTTCACGCCCTCACGGAAATCCTCCGTGTTGCGCAGCCAGTTTTGCTCCTCGTATTCGCGCTCGGTGGCGGCGGCGACGGCATCGGCGAGGCCCCGGCGCAGGGTTTCGCGGGTGGCGGTAATGGCCAGCGGCGCGGAGTGGGCGATTTCCGCCGCCACTTCTTTCGCCTTCGCCCGCACCTGGTCCTGTGCGACGCAGTAATCGGCGAGGCCGAGCACCAGCGCTTCCTCGCCGGTGATGCGGCGGCCGCTGTACATCAGCCAGCTCGCCTTCTGCAGCCCGATCAGCCGTGGCAGCGTGCAGGTCAGGCCGAAGCCGGGGTGGAAGCCGAGCCGGGTGAAATTAACGGAGAAGCGTGCCTCGGGGCAGGTGACGCGAAAATCCGCCATCACCGCGAGGCCCACTCCGGCGCCCACCGCGGCACCGTGCACCGCGGCCACGATCGGCCTGCCGGTGCGCCACAGCCGCTGGGCTTCCTTGTACAGGTGCCGCCCACGCTTCGCGCCCATTCCCACGCCGTCGGAGCCACGGCTGCCGAAATCCGCGCCGGCGCAGAAATGCTTGCCTTCGGCGCACAGCACGACGGCGCGTACCGCGGCGGCACGGTCCCATTCCTCCAGCACGTCGGCGATTTCCGCCACCATGTCGGTATCGACGAAATTGTTCGGCCCACGCCGGATCTCGATGGTGCCAATCGTGCCGTCGGTGGTGGCGGCGATATGTTCGAAGTCTTGCATGGCGTTTCCTGCCCTTTCAATCGCTGGTCCTGTCTGCCAGCCTACGCCGGCCGCCCCGCCCGCGGGAGAGGGGCAGCCCGGAGGAGGAAATGCGCATGCCCATGCTCGATCGCGGCGGCGTCGGCATCTGGTACGAGGTGCACGGCGAGGGCCCGGCCATCCTGTTGAGCCACGGCTACAGCGCGACCTGCCGCATGTGGGACGGGCAGATCGAGGCGTTGCGGGACCGCTACAAGCTGATTGTGTGGGACATGCGCGGCCACGGCCAGAGCGATCTGCCGGCCGATCCCGCGGCATACTCGGAAGCGGCGACGGTGGGCGACATGGCCGCCTTGCTCGACGCATGCGACGTGGACCAGGCGGTGATCGCAGGGCTGTCGCTGGGCGGCTACATGTCGCTGGCGTTCCATTTGCGCCACCCGTCGCGCGTGCGCGCTCTCATGCTGTTCGATACCGGGCCGGGCTTTCGCAATGATTCGGCGCGCGGGGCGTGGAACGCGCGGGCGCGGCAGCGGGCGGACGAGCTGGACGCGCGCGGATTGGCGGCGCTCGGCAGCAGCGACGAAGTGCGCATGAGCCAGCACCGCTCCGCCGCGGGGCTCGCCGGGGCTGCTCGCGGCATGCTGACACAACAGGACGATGCGGTGATTTGCTCGCTGGAGACGATCCGCGTGCCGACCCTGGTGCTGGCCGGCGCGAACGACACGAATTTCCTGGCGGCGACCGACTACATGACGGCGAAGATCGCGGGCGCGACGAAGGTGGTGATCGCAGATGCGGGACACGCGTCGAATTTGCATCAGCCGGCCGCGTTCAATCTGGCGGTTGAGTCGTTCCTGGCGACGGTGAAGTAGCGCGCGCGATCAACCTCTGGCTGTGCCGGAAGGCAGCAGCGGATATTGGCGATTCGCCGCACCCCCGCGATACTCGCCGCCTGAACGCAACGAGGAAACGCCCGGTGACCCATCCGCTTCACAGCTTTTTCTGGCCGGAATCCATTGCCGTACTGGGCGCCTCGCCCGACCTGCACCGCATCCGCGGCCGGCTGCTGCACCAGTTGCGCGAGAACGGTTTCCCTGGCCGCATCCTGCCGATCAACCCGAGTTACCAGGAGATCGCCGGCCTTCCCTGCTACAGCTCTATCGCCGCGGTGGGCACGCCGGTCGATCTCGCATTGCTTGCCATTCCCGCGGCGGGTGTCGCGCCGGCGCTGGACGAATGCGCGCAGGCCGGCGTGAAGAACGCCTTGATCATCAGCTCTGGCTTCGCCGAGGAAGGCGGTGCCGCCGGTGATATGCAGGCGGCCCTGGTGGAGGTCACGCAACGCACCGGCATCCGTGCCTGCGGTCCCAATTGCGAGGGCTATTTCAACGCGCTCGGCAAGGTCGCGACGACGTTCAGCCCGACCGTCGAAGTGAAGCAGGAAGAGCACACCATCCTGGTCTCCGATCGCCGCGTCGGCGTCATCGCGCAATCGGGTGGCATCGGCTTTGCCTTGTTCAATCGCGGCAAGGCGGCGGGGATCGGATTTTCCTATGTGATCTCCACCGGCAACGAGGCCGACCTGAACATGGCCGACTTCCTCGATTACATGGTGGAAGATCCGAACACGCACGCTGTCATGTTGTTCTGCGAAGCGGTGCGCAATGGCCCGAGCTTCGTTGCGGCCTTGGCGAAGGCGCGGCGGCGCGGCAAGCCGATCATCGCAATCAAGGTGGGAAAATCGACCGCCGGCAGCCGTGCCTCCGCCTCCCACACGGCGTCGCTTTCCGGGTCGTATACCGCGTATCGCGCGGTGTTCGAACGTTACGGGGTGATCGAGGCCGAGGATGCCGACGAAGCCGTCGCTATCGCGGGCGTCCTGGTGACCTGTCCGTTGCCGCGCGGCCGGCGTGTCGGCGTGGTGACGCCCTCGGGTGGCGGCGGTGTGTGGATGGCCGATACGCTGTCGGCCTGCGGGCTGATCGTGCCGCCGCTGTCGGCGGAGATGCAGGCAAGGCTGCGGCCGGTGATGCCGTCCTATGGCGCGTCGGGCAATCCGGTGGATGTGACCGCGCAAGGTTCGCAGACCGGACCGGCAACGATGACTGCCATGGAGCAATTGGCGCAAAGCGACGAGATCGACATGGTGGTGCTGATCACGTCGTTGACCAGCGTAACTCGGATCTCGCTCGACGGCCCGCGCGTGCGCGCCACGGCGGAACGCTGCAACAAGCCGATGACCGTGTGGACCTATACGCTGCCCTCGGAGTTCGGTCGCGCGGGCGCCGCGGGCTGCGGCTTGTTCGTGCACAGCGACCTGCGCAATGTCGGCGTGGCGATGAGCAAACTCGCCGGCTATGCCGAGGCGCTGGCACGGCCGGTGTCGGAGCAATCGGTGTTGCCCGACGTGGCACCGCTGCCGCCCGATCTGCCGATGGTACTGCCGGAATACGCGGCCAAACACGCGCTGGCGAAGTTTCTGCCGCGATCGGCGGAGTTGCTCGCCACCACCGCGGCGGAAGCGGCGGATGCGGCGGCAGCGCTGGGCTTTCCGGTGGCGCTGAAGGTGCAGTCGCCCGATCTGCCGCACAAGACCGAAGCCGGCGGCGTGCGTTTGGGTCTGGCGGATGCGGCGGGTGTACGCGCCGCGTACGACGCGATGATGCGCGACGTCCTGCAATACAAGCCGGACGCGCGTATCGACGGCATCGCGGTGCAGAAGATGGCGCCGAAAGGCCACGAGCTGGTGATCGGCATGGTCAACGATCCGACCTTCGGCCCGATCATGATGGTCGGCTTCGGCGGTATCATGGTGGAATTGTTCGGCGACGTGGCGCACAGCCCGGCGCCGGTCGATGCGGCGGAGGCGGAGCGCATGATCCGATCGTTAGCCTCGGCGCCGTTGCTGACCGGGTTCCGCGGCGGCAAACCGATCGACCTCGCGCCGGTGGCCTCGCTGATCGCGCGGCTGTCGCAGGCGGCATTGGCCTATGCCGACCGTATCGCCGAAATGGAGTTCAATCCGGTGATTTTGCATGCCGACGGAAGCGGGCTGACGATTGCCGATGCGTTGGTGACGCTGAAGGAATGACTGCCGCGCCGGGCGGACGCCATTGCGCCGGTGCGGAGAGCAAGGCGGCGACCCCATCGCGGCATGAGTGCGTGGCCTGACCCAGGGTTTGTTGGTCGCTCCGGTCGATATGGGCAGCGATCAGCCGCGACGATGAAGGAGTGGTAAATGTTCGAGCTCTCCGAAGAACACCGCATGCTGCAGGACCTGGTGGCGAAGTTCGTCGATCGCGAGCTGTTTCCGCTGGAAAAGGCGGTGCTCGCGCGCGAGGCGTCCGGCCAGAAAGCGGCTCTCAGCGAGGCGGAAGAGGATGGATTGCTCGCCAAGTGCCGGGAACTCGGCCTGTGGGGGCTTGACGTGCCAGAGCAATTCGGCGGCGCCAATCTTCCCACCGTTGCCCTGGTGGGGGTTTATGAAGAGCAAGGGCGCACGTGCGTGCCGTTCACATTCCCACCCGACAGTCCCAATCTGCACATGCTGATTGCCGTGGCGAACGACGCGCAACGACGCAATTACCTGGAACCCTACGCGCGCGGCGAGGCACACTCCGCCATCGCGATTTCCGAACCCGGTGCGGGGGGCGATCCTGCCGGCATGACCACGCGCGCCGTGCGCGACGGCGGCGACTGGGTGATCAATGGGAGAAAGATCTGGGTCAGCCGCGTGCCGCAGGCGGATTTCGTCATCGTCATGGCGCGCACCGGCGAGGGCAAGCGGCATGATGGCGTCACCGCCTTCATCGTCGAACGCGGCACCAAGGGCTTCATCATCGAACGCGAAATTCCGATGCTGGGAGGGCAGCGCACCTACGAACTGGTGTTCGAGGATTGCCGCGTTCCCGCGGGGCAGTTGCTCGGCGTGGAAGGCAAGGGCTTCGCGCCAATGCAATTGCGGCTGACCGTGCGGCGCGTGCAGATCGGCGCCTGGTGCATCGGCATCGCGAGGCGAGCGCTGGACATGATGACAGAGCATGCCAAACAGCGCGTGACGTTCGGCGCTCGACTGGCGGACCGGCAGGCGATCCAGTGGTGGATTGCCGAGGCAGCGATGAAAATCCACGCGTGCCGGCTGATGGTCTACGATGCGGCGGCAAAGGCCGATGCCGGCAAGGACGTCCGCACCGAGGCGTCCATGGTGAAGCTGTACGGCACCGAGATGGCTACTGAGGTCGTCGATCATGCCATGCAGACATTCGGTGCGATGGGCGTGGCGAAGGAACTGCCGTTGCAGCTTCTGGCGCAGAAGGTGCGAACGATGCGCGTCTACGAAGGCCCCTCGGAAGTGCATCGCATGGCGATCGCCCGCCGGGTCATCGGACGGTAGGCCCCCGCGTCGGGGCTGGTCGTCGCGTTGACAACCGCCCCGCGGGCTCGGCGCGTGTCACCGCAAGTTTCGGAGGGTGCGGCCGGGGATACGCACTATGTTCAGGTCATGAACATGTTTCATCCCCTGCGCGTCGCCGGTGACAGGCTTGCGGCGAGCCTCGCCGAACATGGCTATGCAACGTTTCCCGTGCTGCCGGCGCCGGTCTGCGAGGAGCTTGCCGCGCTCTATGACGATGATTCCCGCTTCCGCAGCAGGGTCGTGATGCAGCGGCACAATTTCGGCCGCGGCGAGTACAAGTACTTCACCTATCCGCTGCCTGAGCCCGTCGCGGCCGTGCGCGAGGCGCTGTATCCGCCGCTGGCCGAGATTGCCAACGCCTGGCGAGCAGCGCTTGGTGAGGCGGGCCGTTTTCCCAGTGCTCTGGACGCTTTCCTGCACGAGTGCCACGCCGCGGGGCAGACCCGACCCACGCCCCTGCTGCTGCGTTATGGCCCTGACGATTATAACTGCCTGCACCAGGACCTGTACGGCCCGCTGGTGTTTCCGCTGCAACTAACTGTACTGCTCAGCAAGCCGGGTTCCGAATTCACCGGTGGCGAATTCGTGCTCGTCGAGCAACGCCCCCGCGCGCAGTCGCGCCCCGTTGTGGTGCCGCTCGGCATCGGCGAGGCGGTCGTGTTTCCCGTGCACCACCGGCCGGTTGAGGGTACCCGCGGCATGCATCGGGTGACCATGCGGCACGGGGTGAGCCGCGTGCTGAGCGGACGCCGGCATACGTTGGGAGTGATCTTCCACGATGCGGCATGACGCCCGGCGCTTGCGCGTGGTGAAGCGGCGCCACGTCATTAGTGCTGAAGTCAGCCCTGGGGCCTGACGCCATTTGGATCCGCGGGCGTGGCACGGTCGCCGACAAAATCCCTGATTGCCCGGAGCATCGCCTCCGGTGCATCGACGCGGACCGAATGGCTGCTGTCGCGGAAAACTATCAGCCGGGATCCGGGGATCAGCCGGTGCAACTCTTCGGAGAATGCGGGCGGGCAGATCCAGTCATGCTGGCCGGCGATGATCAGTGTCGGTGCGATGATGCGTGGCAGTTCCGGGCGCAGATCAAAATGGCGCAAAAAACCGTCGGGGCCGAAGGCACGATTCAAAGGCTCCGGCGAGTGGATCGCGCGGCCGCGCGTGGCGCTCGCCGCCGCCTCGTCGTGATGACGCGCGTAGAGCGGTCCCATGATTTCGTAATAGCGCCGCAGTTCGCCGGGCGAGCGGAACGCGCCCGCCCATAATGTCTCGCAGACAAGCTGTTGGTCCGGTGTGCCACGCTCGCGCACGATCGCCTGGGCGGCCGGAATGAACCCGCCATGCGCCGCGGTGACGATCAGGATCAGCCGCGACACGGCATCGGGATAGCGCGCCGCATGCGCCATCGCGACCATGCCGCCATAGGATGTGCCGATCGATACCACCGGGCCGAGACCGAGATATCGGCGCAGTGCCTCCATGTCCGCGACGTTCTCGTCGAGCGTGAAGCGGGCGGGATCGGCCCCGGGATCGGCGAGGCCGGAACGGCCCTGTCCGCGGTGGTCGAAATAGACGAGCTGCATTTGCTCCGCGAGCGGAGACATTGCCGGCTTGAAGCCGGAATGGTCGCCGCCCGGTCCGCCATGCACGACCATCGCCGCCGCGTGCTCCCGCATCAGCGGTCCGTCGGGGACCAGGCCGGCGCCTTCGACGTCGAAATAGATTTTGGTGTCGCGCAGCGTTGCATACATGGAAAGCCTCGGCGTGTTCGTCGTCGCATCGATGATGCCTGCTGGCGGCGAGAATGGCCACGCCGGCATTGTGGCGATTGCCGCGGCCACTTACAGTCGCCGCGCGATCCGGAGGAAACGCCATGGCAACGGAACCATTGACCGGCGCCGAGTGGCTGGCGCGTAGCCTTGCCGCCAACGGCACCACCCATGTGTTCTTTATCGACGCGGTGATCCGCCGCACGCTGATCGAACTCGGCGCGCTCGGCGTGCGGCGCGTGCTGGGCCACAGCGAAAAGGCGGTGGCCTACATGGCGGACGGCTATGCGCGCATCGCCGGCCGTCCCGGCATCTGCTTCGCACAATCGGTCGGCGCGGCAAATCTCGCGTCCGGGCTGCAGGACGCCTTTCTCGGCTTCAGTCCTGTGATCGCCATCACCGGCCGCAAGCCGCCGGCGCATCAGCATCGCAATGCGTATCAGGAAATCCCGCACCATCCGATGTTCTCGGCGGTGACCAAATTCACCGCCGAGGTCGATGCCGCGTCCGATCTTCCGCGCCTGCTGCGCCAGGCGTGGCGTGCCGCGATGACGGGCACGCCGCGGCCGGTGCATCTGGACATCAATGGATTGCAAGGAGACATCATCGAAACGGGGGCAGTCACGGAGCATGCCGGGCTCGAACCCGCGTTTCAGTTGCGCATGCCGCCATTTCGTCCGGCGCCGGCGGATGACGAAATCGAACGGGCGGCCGCCGCGCTCCGCGGGTCGCGGCGGCTGGCGATCGTTGCCGGAGCAGGCGTCACGGCGTCGCAGGCGGGGCCGGAACTTCTGGCGCTGGGCCGCGCACTGGCGGCGCCGATCGGCACGTCGCTGGGTGCGCGCGGCACGATCCCGACGCGCGATCGACTGTCGATCGGATGCGTCGGCAACTATGGCGCGCCGCCGGCGAACCAGATCGTGCACGAGGCCGACATGGTGCTGTTTGTCGGCTGCCATACCGGCGACCAGGTCACGCACACCTGGCGCATTCCGAAGCTCGATACGCCATGCGTGCAGATCGACCTCGATCCGCTGGAGCCAGGAAGGTCGTATCAGAACACGCTGGGTCTGGTCGGGGATCCGAAGTCGACAATGGCGAAACTGTTGGTGGCGCTCGGGAGTCCCGGGCGCGATACCGCGTTCGCCGATCGTGCGGCCGGCATCGTCGCCGCCTGGCGCGAGGCACGTGCACCGTTGTTGGCGCAGAATTCGGTGCCGATCTATCCGGACCGGCTGTGTGCCGAGATCACCAGGGCGTTGCCGGAGGACGGCATCCTGGTCGCCGACACCGGTTACTCCGGCATCTGGACTTCGACGCTGATCGAATTGAACGGCACGACGCAGACCTATCTGCGCGCGGCGGGATCCCTGGGATGGTCGTTCCCGGCCGCACTGGGGGCGAAATGCGCGGCGCCGGAGCGGAAGGTGATCTGCTGGTCGGGCGACGGCGCGATTTACTATCACCTGACGGAACTCGAAACTGCCCGCCGGCGCGGCATCGCCGTGGTGCTGGTGATCAACAACAACTCGGGGTTCGGCCAGGGCTGGCCGAACATTCAGCGCCAGCAGGGCAACAAGCCGGGTGACGTGCGCGAGCTGGTACGGTTCGGGCCGACGAATTTCGCCGACGTGGCCAGGGTGTTCGGACTAAAGGGGATCCGGGTAGAGCAATCGTCGCAGATCGCGCCGGCGCTGCAGGAGGCGCTGGCGTCGGATGAGACGGTGGTGGTGGATGTCGCAACCGACATCGATTGCCGGGCGCCGGAACCTTGGTTGCCGGGGTGAGCCTGCGCTTGAGCGAATAAGCGCCTGAGCGTCGCTTGCGTTTGAACATCGCGCCAGAAAATGGTTTTGCCGCGGGTCGCATGCGCGGGCGGCGCGACAGATGCGCGGGTGGCGCGACAGCCGCTAGGCGCGAGCCCCGCTTATGTGGCATTTTAGACTCACTGCAAGCGCGAATTTCCAAACCGGCGCACAAACCACGTTGACAGGATGTTCCTTAGCGATTCTTCATTCGTTCCATGGAAAATCAGCGTGATCCCGTCGTGATCCGGGCCATCGAGATCGTTCGGCTCCGCTATACGGCGGAGCAATGGGTCATGGGCGACAGCAAGAAGGTGACAAAGGAAATCTACGACGAGATCAGACGGCTCGATCTCATGTCGGTACGGACGAGAGATGCGGGCAGTCGCCACGCCGGGCCGAAGTTCCGCCGGCAGAGCAGGGTGGTTGAGGAGGAAAGCGCCGGCTTGGTCTGGGCCGCGGAATAGGAGGCCGCCGCCGGCGGATGGGCCGGCAAAGGTGTGCTGCGTACGGTTGCGAATTTTATTCAGTTTGACTGGTGCCCGCCGCCGGATTCGAACCGGCACGCCTTTCGGCTTCGGATTTTAAGTCCGCTGCGTCTACCATTCCGCCAGGCGGGCAGTTACGGCACCGCTTATAGCAGCCAGACCGCTGCCCGACACCGCCGCGGCCAGCGAAACCGACCCCGCCTGAGATAGCGCACGCCGATCACCGCCCCATATCCCCTGGCACCGCGGCGGTGACGCCACCCGCCGGTCCAGGAGACACCGCCATGACAGTTCCCGGCTTGACGCTGCACCGCAGTTCGTTCGAACCGAAACGGACCGCCGAGCGGCTTGCCGCGGCGATCCAGTCACGCGGCCTCACGTTGTTCGCCCGGGTCGATCACGCCGCCGGAGCAACCGCTGTCGGGATGGCGCTCCGCCCGACCGAACTTCTCATGTTCGGCAACGCGCGTGGCGGCACGCCGCTGATGCAGGCAGCGCAGACCATCGGCGTCGATCTGCCGTTGCGCGCGCTGGTCTGGCAGGACGAGGCGGGCATCACATGGCTGGGCATCAACGATCCGGGCTGGCTCGCCGAGCGGCACGGCATCGGTGCCGATGCCGACGCGCCGGTGGCTGCCATGCGCGCATTGCTCCAGGCGCTGGCCCGCGAGGCGACTGCCGGGCCCGCCTGACCGCAACCGGGATTGCTGCTGCGAGCCGACCCCGTATCAGATGCCGCGGCTCACGGACCGAGGCCGGCCAGTCCCCGTGCGATGTCCAGCGCCCGCCGGATCAGGTTCTCGCTCGCTTCCGGCGTTCGGAAGGCGGAATGTGCCGATAGCGTCACGTTCTCCAGCCGTGTCAGCGGATGATCCCCCGGCAGCGGCTCGGTTGCGAATACATCCAGGGCGGCGTGGCGCAGGCTGCCGCCACGCAGGGCGGCGATCATCGCTGCCTCGTCCACGATGGCACCGCGCGCGGTGTTCACCAGAATCGCCCCTGGCCGCATACGCGCGATCCGATCCGCGCTGAGCAAGCCGCGCGTCTCGTCGGTCAATAGCAAATGCACCGACAGCACGTGGCTTTCGGCCAGCAAGGTGTCCATATCGACGAAGCTGACGCCGGGCGCGCTTTTGGCTGAGCGATTCCACGCGAGGACCCGCATCCCCGAGCCGGCGGCAATCCGCGCCACCTCCGCCGCGATGCCGCCGAACCCGAGCAAGCCGATCGTCTTGCCCGTCAGTTGCGGCCCTTCGCAGCGCAGCCAGTTGCCGCGGCGGATTTCACGGTCCATTCGCGCGATGCCGCGGGTCGCCGCCCACATCAGGGCAATCGCATGCTCTGCCACGGCGGTATCGCCGTAGCCCTTGATGATGTGAACCGTGATGCCGAGTTCCGCCAATTCTTCCGGGTGCATGTAGCTGCGCGCGCCGGTGCCCAGGAAGATGACATGCCGCAGGCCGATGCAGGTCCGCATCGTTTCGGTCGGCATCTGCGTGTGGTCGTCCAGCACGAAGTCATAACCGGCCAGCATCCCGGGCAATTCGTCCGGCCGCACTTGCTCCTGCTGGTTGATGGTAACGGGCGGATCGTCGGGCCGGACCACGCGGGCGAACACGTCGGCCAGATCGTCGACGGCGTCCAGGAACAAACCCCTCATGCGCGTTACTTTCTCGTTGGAGAGCGGGAGATTGCACGGGCGGATGATCCGCCGGCAAGCCGGCGCCCGCGCACGTGAAACCGGATTGAAGCCCGCCGGTTGTTAGTGGCGGGACCGTCGGCGAAGAAACGGGACACGCGATGCACGGGTTCGCAAACATGCGCAGGAAGCTCAGTGTGGTGCGGACCGCCGAGACCTCTCCGGACGAAACGATCATGCGCGAGCGGCTCAACCGCTCGATGCGCCGGCGCATGACGGACGAGCTGGCCGCTCTGATCGAACGCGCGTGCCTCAGCGGTCACGCGGAGACCGCAAAAGGGCTGTGGGTCGTGCTGCGCGACCTGATGGCGCGGGAAGCGAACCAACGCTACCCGAATGGGCGATACCCCGAGCAAAGCACGCTGGAGGCTCTGGCGGTGAAGATCGCCGCCGCCGCCCAGAACGGTCCGCCGAAAGCGTAGCACAAACACCGCGGCCAGGGTACTGCGGCGGGCATACTGCGCCATCGCGGCAGGCACCACGGCAGATTGACGGCATCCCGACAAAATGCACAGCTCGAAGCCGCCGGCGCCCGGCCGCCTTCGAGTGGGGAACGCATGCCAACCGCAACGGACACGCTGCTGTCGTCCGACGAATGTCGCGATCTGCGCCGCATCGCCGGTATCATGATACCGGCCAGCGAGGAATTCGCCATCCCCGGCGCCGACGATCCGACGATCTTCGCCGATATCATCCGCTCCCTGGGCCGCGACCTCGGCGATGTGCGGGCGGCATTGTCGGAGATCGCGGTCCTGTGCGGCGGAGATTTTGCCGCGCTCGGGGCGGACCGCGCGGAGCAAGTGGTGATGCGGGTCTGCACGCGCGACGATCCGGTTGCGGCGGCGCTCGCCCGTGTCGTCCTGCAATGCTACTACCGCGACGACCGGGTGCTGCACTCGCTGGGACACGAGCCGCGCGCGCCGTTTCCGAAGGGCCACACCCTGGAACAAGGCGACTGGTCGTTGCTGGATGCCGTGCGCGACCGCCCGCAACTGTGGCGCGACGATCGGACCCGGTGAGATGGCAGGAAACGACATCGTCGACGTGCTGATCATCGGGTCCGGCGCGTCCGGCGCCGCCGTGGCCTGGAGTCTGGCAGAAACCCGGATGCGCATCCTGTGCCTGGAGCAAGGCGACTGGATGAAGCACAGCGACTTTCCGACCAACGGCCGGGATTGGGAAGCGCGGCGCTTCGCCGATTTCGACATCAGCCCGAACCGGCGGGGGCGGGTGACGGACTATCCGGTGAACGATGCCGCTTCGCCGATGAAGGTGGCGAATTTCAACGGCGTCGGCGGCGGCACGATCCTCTACACGGCGCATTTTCCGCGCATGCATCCATCGGATTTCCGGGTGCGCTCGCTCGATGGCGCCGCCGACGACTGGCCGATCAGCTATTGGGACCTGGAGCCGTTCTTCACCGAGAACGATCGCATGATGGGCGTCTCCGGCCTTGCCGGCGATCCGGGCGTGCCGCCGCGCCAACCGCCCATGCCTCCTGTTCCGCTCGGCAGGACCGGCACCTGCTATGCGCGCGCCATGAACAAGCTGGGCTGGCACTGGTGGCCGTCGGACACCACCGTCGCCACCACCGAATATGACGGCCGCGCGCCATGCATCAATCTTGGCCACTGCACGCCGGGCTGCGCGCAGGGCGCCAAGGCGAGCACTGACATCACCTACTGGCCGCTTGCCTTGCGCGCCGGCGTTGAACTGCGCACGCGCTGCCGCGTGCGGGAGATCACCACCAACGAGCATGGCATGGCCGCCGGGGCGATCTATTACGATGCCGACGGCAAAGAGCAATTCCAGCCGGCGGAAGTCGTCATCCTCGCCTGCAACGGCATCGGCACGCCGCGCCTGCTGCTGAACTCCGCCTCGCCGCGCTTCCCCAATGGGCTGGCCAATTCGTCCGGCCTGGTCGGCAAGAACCTGATGCTGCATCCCTGGCCGCAGGTGACCGGCTATGTCGACGAAGCGCTGGACGGCGGCCGCGCGCCGATGACGACAATGTGGAGCAAGCAGTTCTACGAAACCGATCTCTCGCGCGGTTTCGTGCGCGGCTACACGCTGCAGTTCTCGCGTGGTACGGGGCCCGCGAACGAGGCGATCACCAGTGCCGCGCACGGCCGGCTGCCGTGGGGCAGGGACCATCACCGCATCTATCGCAGCTTGCTCGATCATCGCCTGCTGATCGGCATCGCCTGCGAAGACCTGCCGGAGGAGCAAAACCGGGTGGTGCTCGATCCGGTGCTGAAGGACAGCCACGGCATTCCAGCCCCGCGGATCGACTACAGGATCAGCGAAAATACCCGCCGGATGATGGAACATGGCATCGCCCGGGCGTCCGAGATCATGCAGGCGGCGGGCGCAAGCAATATCTACGCGTCACGCTCAGTGCTCAACAGTCCGGGGCATTTGCTCGGCACCGCCCGGATGGGCGACGACCCGCAACGCTCCGTCGTCAATGCCTGGGGCCGTTCCCACGATGTCAGGAATCTTTTTATTGTCGACGGCAGCATCTGGGTCACCTCGGGCGGTGTGAACCCGACCTCGACGATTCAGGCGCTCGCGCTCTACGTCGCCGACAATATCAAGCGGCGCCTGGCGACATTGTTCGATTGAGGCGCCGTCGATCGACCTGGCGCGGACGCCGGTTCGTCGTGCCATGCGGGCTTCGCGCTTGCTTTGCCGGCAGGCATGCCGCAATGGCCGCGGGCTCGCCCCTGGCGCTTGCGGGCGAAAAAATATTTCCATCCGGCCAGTGGACAGTGCCGTCCAGCAATGCCGCGTCCTGACCGGCCTGGGCATTCCGGCCATGTTCTCCTGGTGTTCCCTGCCGTGCGGCGCGGCCCCGTGGCAGGATGGCCCATCGATTGCTATATTCCGCCTGCCGCCCGGTTCCGGCGCGGCGCCGCATTGTGTCTCCCGCTCCGCGGGCGGGACCGCCAAGGGGAACCAAGATGGCCCGCCGCCGGCAGCTCTACGAAGGCAAAGCCAAGGTATTGTTCGAGGGACCGGAGCCCGGCACCCTGGTGCAATTGTTCAAGGACGACGCCACCGCCGGCAACGGCGCCAAGAAGGGCGTCATCGCCGGCAAGGGCGTGCTGAACAACCGCATCAGCGAATACCTGATGCTGCGCCTGGCCGAGATCGGCATCCCGACCCATTTCATCCGCCGCCTCAATATGCGGGAGCAATTGATCCGCGAGGTCGAGATCGTCCCGCTGGAAGTGGTGGTGCGGAACGTCGCCGCCGGCAGCCTTGCCGCCCGGCTCGGCATCCAGGAAGGCACCCGCCTGCCGCGCTCGATCATCGAGTATTACTACAAGAACGACCAGCTCAACGACCCGATGGTGTCAGAAGAGCATATCACCTGCTTCGGCTGGGCCAACACCGCCGACCTCGACGACATCGTCGCCCTGACGCTGCGGATCAACGATTTCCTCACCGGTTTGTTCCTCGGCGTCGGCATCACGCTGGTGGACTTCAAGCTGGAATTCGGCCGGCTGTGGGAAAACGATGAGATGCGAATCGTGCTGGCCGACGAGATCAGTCCCGACAATTGCCGGCTGTGGGATGTGAAGACGAACGAGAAGATGGACAAGGACCGCTTCCGCCGTGACCTGGGCAAGGTCGAGGAGGCGTATCAGGAGGTCGCCAAGCGTCTGGGGATTCTGCCCGAGGCCGGCGTGCGCGACCTGAAGGGGCCGGAGCTGATGCAGTGAAGGCCACGGTCACCGTCATGCTGAAGCAGGGCGTGCTCGACCCGCAGGGCAAGGCGATCCAGCACGCGCTCCATACGCTGGGATTTGCCGGCGTGGGCGACGTGCGCGCCGGCAAGGTGATCGAGCTTGAACTGAACGAGACCGATCCCGCGAAGGCGCGCGCCGAGGCCGAGGAAATGGCGCGCAAGCTGCTGGCGAACACGGTGATCGAAAGTTTCCGGGTGTCGCTCGAGGGCTAAGCGGTCAGTCTCAGACGAGATCGGTAGTGGCGTAGAATTCGGCCAGCGGGCCGTCATAGCCGATGCTGGAAAGGTGCAGCCGCTCACCGGCAACGACGATTTTCGGCGTCTCCTCGTCCCGGCGGAGAATTTTCGCGCGTATGGCGGTGCTCGACAGGATCAGCACTTCCTCCACGCTCGGGATGGTCGCGTACGCCCACGCGTTGGCCCGCGTCTTCGTCTCGTTCGACGGGGAGAGGATTTCCACCAACAGGATAGGGTCGGCCAGGGACCTTCCATCGGTGAAAGGCCCGCATGACACGCCGAGATTCGGAATGCGTTCGTTGAATCGGGCGCGGAGCTGCGGGATGACACCGGGCGTGGTGATGACGCGGCAGGAAGGGCAAAGCGCGCGCAGGCGGGCGGTGAACAGAAATGCAGCCATGCTCTGGATCGCGCCGTGATTGAGGCTTGGTGGCGCCATGGCAACCGGTTCACCGTCTACCAGCTCCCAGCGCCAGTCCTCCTTGCCGGGTGGCGGTTCCCAGTCCTGGAACTCATCGACGGTGAGAAGCGGGCGCCGCACGGCCTGGCTCATGGCCCAACCCTAGCATGACCCGGTCGGAGGGTGCCAGAATTGCGGCGCCGCAAGGGATCGCACACGTGTCCGTGCGTCGGGCCACCGGCCGCGAACGCGCAGGGAGACGTGTTGGTGTGGACGGCCCCACGGCATCGCGTGCCAAAGTTGGGTTGTCATCACACCAACAGGAGGCCGTCCGTGACGGAACTTACCCTGCTCGCCATCGAT
>Ga0335072_10004162_pt1 | contig 21592 bp, 17 predicted proteins | sample Lox_Sample_21_FD_206725 | JGI IMG/M metagenome (GOLD analysis project Ga0335072, IMG submission 206725) | Soil microbial communities from Loxahatchee National Wildlife Refuge, Florida, United States - Lox_Sample_2.1 | ecosystem: Environmental > Terrestrial > Soil > Wetlands | place: USA...
TCTCGAGAAACTCGAGGGTGGCGAAGGCGACGCATTCTTCAAACTCGGCGAGCACCAGTTCTTGGCGATGTTTGAGGTCGATAAAGTCGCGCCCGCACGAACCCGCCATTTCGGCCTCATGGTCCGCGATGAAGCGCAGCTCCAAGAAGTCCGTCAGAAACTCGTCGGCAAGTACGGGATCAAGTTGATCCCGCCGTTCCGGTGTGATTTCATCGACCCGTTCGGAAATCGCGTACAAGTCGTCGACTTACACGATGAATCGATCGTTTGGCTGCTTCCCTACGAAGAAGTTCAGAAAGCCGGCATCTCGTTCAACGGAGCCGGCGTCAAAGACTAGGCCTTCGCGCCGGCCATGACGTGCGGGCATACCATGGTGCGCAGCGCGTCGCCGCCGGCCAGAGCGTCCATCGCTTCGTTCAGTCCGTCGAGGCCGATCGTACCGCTTACAAGCTTGTCGACCGGTAGCTTTCCGGCTTTCCAAAGCGCGACGTAGCGCGGGATGTCGCGGCGTGGAACCGCCGAGCTCATAAAGGCTCCACGCACGGTGCGATCGCCGTAGACGAGCTGCGCGGGCGAGATTCCGGCTTGCTCGGATCCGCGCGGAATGCCGATTGCGACCATGGTTCCGCCCCGCGACGTCGACTGCAACGCCACTTCGAACCCCTTTGTCGTTCCCGACACTTCGAAAACGTACTGGGCTCCGTCAGCGCCCGTAATCTGCTGAATTTGCTTAGCGACGTCACCCTGCGCCGGATCGACGGCGGCGTTGGCTCCAAGCTCGAGCGCTTTCTTGCGCTTCTTCTCGACCGGATCGACGACGACGATCGGGTGCGCGCTGACCATCAGCGCCCCGAGCAATGTCATGAGCCCGACGCCGCCGCCGCCGAAGATCGCAACGCTGCTTCCCGGAACGACGTGCGCTGTATAAATGACCGCACCGAGGCCGGTCAACGCGGCGCAGCCGAAGACGGCTGCAATTTCGCCGGGGACATCGTCCGGAATCTTCACGAGCGACTCTTCGGCGGCAACCGTATATTCGGCAAATCCGCTAACGCCGAGGTGGTGGCCGATCATCTCACCGTTCCGCTTATAGCGTCGCGTGCCGCGCAAAAGGTCCGCGGCTGCATTGGCCTTGTTTCCGGGTTCGCATAGCGCGGGCCGGCCGGTCGCGCAGGGCGTGCACTTCCCGCACGTCGGCACGAACGAAAACACGACTTTGTCGCCCGCCTTCACCGTCGTAACGCCCGGCCCGATCCGCTCGACGACTCCCGCCGCTTCGTGACCGAGCACGATCGGGAGCGGCTTCGTGAGGATGCCGTCGATCGTCGACAGATCGGAATGACAAACTCCGGCGCTCTCGATCCGAACCAGCACTTCGCCGTAGGACGGCTCTTCGAGCTCGATCTCTTCTATCGAGAGCGGCCGGCTCGTTGCATACGGCCGCGGCCGCTGAAAATCACTGAGAATTGCGACGCGTGTTTTCACCTTTTTCTCCCGTCAGACAGTGATGCCATACGGCCGGGCCCACCCAAGCCCTTCGCGCGTCCCGCTCTTGGGCCGGTACTCGCAGCCTACCCAGCCGGCGTATCCCGACGCGTCGAGTTGCTCGAGGACGTACGCATAGTTCACTTCGCCGGCATCCGGCTCGTTGCGATCCGGATTGCCCGCAATCTGCACGTGCGTGTAGCGCCCCGCCAGATCGCGCACGTGATGCGCCAGATCGCCTTCCGTAATCTGAACGTGATACAGATCGAGCTGCAGCTTGAGATTCGGCGCGCCAACCCGGTCGATTACCGCCAACGCTTGCCGTGTCGTGTTCAAGAAATAGCGCGGTATGTCGCGATGATTGATCGGCTCGATCACCGCTTCGATGCGGCGCTGTGCGAATCGCGACGCCGCCAAGCGCAGGTTCGATTCATACACACGCTCGCAGTCCTCGAGTGAAGCGTCCGCCGGGAGCAAACCCGCCATGACGTGCAGCCGCGAACAGCGCAAGGCGCCGGCATACTCGAGCGCGCGGTCGATTGACTCTTCGAACTCACGCTCGCGCCCGGGAATCGCCGCCATGCCGCGCTCGCCCGACGCCCAATCCCCCGGCGGCAGGTTGAAAAGCGCCTGCGTGAGCTTAGCGTCCTCGAGCGCGCCCGCAACGTCGCGCGTCGAATGCTCGTACGGAAACAGAAATTCGACGGCCTTGAAGCCGCATGCCGCAGCGGCAGAAAACCGCTCGAGAAACGGCACCTCGTTGAACATCATCGAGAGATTTGCGGCCAGCTTGATCATGACGCGAACACCCCTCGAAGCTCGTCGACGTCTTCGTCCGTCAGGAACCGCGTCTTGTGTCCGTGCAGCAAGAAATACAACTTCGCACTCTCCTCGAGCTCTTCGATCGCCGCCACCGCCGCGTCGAGCGACGCCGCGGCGACGAGGGGACCATGATTCGCAAGCAAGATCGCGTGATGACGCTGCGCCGCTTCGCCGACAAGCGCGCCCAGACGCGCGTCTCCCGGACGTGCGTACGGCACGACCGCAACGCGGCCCAGCCGCATAACCGTATAGGGCGTCATCGGGGGAAACGCATCTTGCGCGTCAAGATCGCGCAGGCACGCGTAGGCAACGGCATGCGTCGAGTGCAGATGCACGATCGCGCCGAAATCAGGACGCGCAGCATAAACTGCAGCATGTAAGAACTTCTCTTTGGTCGGAGCCGCGCCGCTCGTGTGCGTACCCTTGGCATCGATAAACGCAAGCGATTCGGGGTTCAGGCTCCCGAGCGCCGCGTTTGTCGGGCTCACGAGCCAGCCGTCTCCGACGCGCAGCGAGATGTTCCCCGACGTTCCGGGCGACAGACCGCGCGCCGATAGGTGCGCACCGGCGCCCGCAAGTGCCTCGCGCTCGGAGTTGTACGTCACGGTGCTAGCTCGATTGCGCGCAAGAAAAAATCCTCGCTTCCAAAATTTCCGGATTTGAGCGCCAGCGCGATCGGCCGAGAACCGACGGTCTGTGTCCACGGGACACCGGGATCGATCTGGCGCCCGATGCGAAGCGCGCTGACGCCGAGCTCGCGCACGACCGCACCCGACGTCTCGCCGCCCGCGACGACGAAGCGCCGCACTCCGCGCGCTTGCAGCGCGTGCGCGATCGTTCCCAGCACGTGCTCGATTCGCTCGCCGGCCTTCTCTTTGCCGAAGCGCGCTTGCGTCTCGGCGACTTTTTCGGGCGCCGCGCTGGCGCTGATGAGGAGCGGCGCTTCGTCGAGATGCGCATCCGCCCAGCTCAGCGCGCTCTCGACGAGAGTATCGGCGCGATCCAGCGCGGACGTGTCGATCGAAAACACCGGGTTGCGCGCACGCATGTACTCGACCTGTGCGAGCGTGGCACGCGAGCACGAGCCGGAGAGAACCACGGCGGGCCCGTCGACGTGCGGCAACGCGTCGACGCCGGGTCCGCGCTCGAGCATGCCGAGGCGAACGAACAGTGTCGGCAAGCCGATTGCGACGCCCGATCCGCCGGTGATCAACGGCAATTCTTCGGTACCAAGGCCGATCGCGTGCAAATCTTCATCACCTGCTGCGTCGACGACAAGATGCCGAACGCCCTGCGTCCGGGCCTCCATAACGGCGGTTCGCACCGCGGCCTCACCGCGTCGCACGCGCGCGAGATCGATCTTGCCGACCTTATGCCGCGTCTGCCGTCCCAAGACGCGCACCAGGTTTGGATCCGTCATCGGCGTGATCGGGTGCTTCTCCATCCCGGATTCCGAGAGCAGCACGTCATTCACGAAAAGATGTCCGTTGAACACGCGCCGGCCGTTTTCGGGAAACGCAGGACAAAAGATCGTCATCTCCGATCCGAGCCGATCGAGCAACGCATCGGCGACCGGCCCGATGTTGCCGCGATCGGTGGAATCGAACGTCGAACAATACTTGAAGATGAACTTCTCCGCGCCACGGGCGCGCAGCGCATCCAGGGCCTCGAGCGACAACCGCACCGCCTGGTCCGGTGGAATCGAGCGGCTCTTCAGCGCAACGACAATTGCATCGGCTTCGTCGAGCCTTGCGTCGTTGGGCGGCACGCCGATCGTTTGAATCGTTCGCATCCCGCCGCGGACGAGCGTGTTTGCCAGGTCCGTCGCGCCGGTGAAATCATCGGCAATCGCGCCCAGGAGCAGGGCCATGCGGTCGCGCTTCTGTAGAATCAGCGATGAGCCTCTCACGCATGCTTGCCGCTCGAGCGGAACAGGGCCGGCCGATTCGCGTTGCGCAAATCGGTGCCGGCAAATTCGGAACGATGATTCTGGCGCAGCTCCGCCTCATGCCCGGCGTGCAGCTTTGCGCGCTCGCGGATCTCGACGTCGAGCGCGCGCGTGCTGCCGCTGCGCGCGCGAATTGGGACGCCGATCGTTTCGTAGCGGCCGGATCAGTCGGTGCCGCAAACGACGTTGCACGCAGCGGGAAAACGGCGATCGTCCCGAACGGTGAGATCGCTGCGCAGTGCGACGTCGACGTCGTGCTCGAAGTAACGGGGCACGTCGAAGCCGCGACGCACCACTGCATCACTGCGATGGATGCAGGTCATCATGTCGTCAACGTGACGGTCGAAGCGGACGTCGTCGTCGGACCGATGTTATACCGTCACGCGCAGAAGTGTGGCGTAATCTACTCGCTCGCCTACGGCGACCAGCCGGCTATCATCTGCGAGATGATCGATTGGGCGAGGACGTGCGGCTTCACGGTAACTGCAGCCGGAAAGGGTACTCAGTACCTTCCCAAGTGGCGATATAGCACGCCCGACACGGCTCTGCAACACTTTGGCTTTACGGAAGAGCAGATTCGGCTCGGCGGTTTCAATCCGAAGATGTTCAACTCGTTCCTCGACGGGACAAAATCGGCGATCGAGATGAACTCGATCGCGAACGCAACCGGCATCGGCGTCCCGGTGAACGGACTCACGTTTGCCCCGCTCGGCACGAGCGAGCTCGCCGCGAAAATGCGCCCGGTAAACGAAGGCGGCGTCCTCGAGCGTGACGGCATCCTCGACGTCGTCACCTATTTGTACGAGGAAGGCAAGCTCGTCCCCGACCACATCCGGTTCGGCGTCTTCGTTTGCTTCACGTCCGAATCCACGTACGCGCAGCGCTGCTTCAGCGAATACGGCATGTACACGGATCCAACCGGGAAATACACCGCGCTCTGGCGGCCGTATCACCTGATCGGCCTCGAGGTCGGCATCTCGATCGCAAACGTCGTGCTGCGCGGCGAAGCAACGGGTGCTCCGGTGCACGGCCCGGTCGGTGAGACGGTCTGCGCCACGCGCAAAGCGATGCGCGCCGGCGAGGTGATCGACGGCGAGGGTGGCTACGCCGCCTACGGCCTGCTAACGACCGCAAAACGCGCACAGCAGGAACGGCTCGTGCCGATGGGTCTCGCGACCGGACTGAAATTGAAGCGCGACGTCCCGGTCGACCATACGATCGGCGAAGCCGACGTCGAGTTCGACGAAAGCTCGACGGTGTGGAAACTCCGCCGCCGGCAAAACAGCCTTTATGGAGCCGAAGCCGTCCCGGCATAGTTTTCCACAAGGACGAGCGAGCTGGCTGGGGCAAAGGCTGAGCGGAATGGCGAGTCTACTGGGTACAGGACCGTCGCTCACGACCAACGGCTCCTCGGTCGTAACAACGGGGAGATACGAGCGTGCCCTGGCGCTCACGACTCCGGATGAAAGACAGGGCGTTCCGGTCGATGCCCCCGGCATTACGCTCATCGGTACAGCCTTGGCACGGCGCGTGCTCGACCTGCTCCACTATGAAGTGTTGATCCGGCTCCGCTCGGATCCCGAAGACGTGCACCACGCTCGCTCAACGGTGCGCCGTCTGCGCGCGATGTTGCGCGGCTTCCGTCCATTTTTGGATCGCTCGTGGGTCGATACGCTCCGCGAAGAGCTGCGCTGGTACGCGGGCGAGCTGGCTGCGGTGCGCGATATCGATGTGACCATACAAGCGCTGCGTTCGCGAGTCGATACGATTCCGGAAAGCGAGCGGGTCTACGTGGAGGCTATCCTCGAGCCGCTCGAATCGGCCGTCGAATCGGCGCGGGGACGACTGCTCGCAACATTGGATGGGTCGCGCTATCGGGCTCTGCTCGATGCGCTCGAGAAGGCCGCCGCAACGCCGACATTCTCGGGGCCCGAGACGGACGCCGAAGCACTGGGGTCTGCGAGCTTGCGCAAAGCTGCGCGGCGCGTTCGAAATGCTATTTCGGGCGCCGTTAAATCAAGCACGCCGAGTGAGCTGCATCATGCTCGTATCGTCGTTCGCAACGGACGCTACGTCGCCGAAGCGTGCGCCTACGTGCTTGGGAAGCCTGCGCGGCGCATGGCCCGGCGTTTGGAACGTCTGCAAGAAGCGCTTGGCGCTATCAGTGACGGCACATTGATCGAAGAGCGACTGCGCGGTTTGGTCGTTGCGGATCGAGCCAACGTCTTGATCGGCCAGCTGCTCGCCCTCGAGGCCATGCACGGCGAACGAGCACGTCACGATTGGCAATTACTACGACGAAAAGCGCTGCGCGAGGAGTGGTTCACGGCCTGATGCATGGATGAACTCCGGATCGGCATCCGCGCGGCGGCTCCTCATATCGGTCGGATTATTCGCCGTCGTCATCCTGGTCAGCTGGCTCGGGTATATGATCATCCAAGGATGGTCAGCATTCGATTCACTCTACATGACGATCGCAACGATCTCGACCGTCGGCGACTCGTCGCACACGCTTTCGCTGGCAGGCCGCTGGTGGACCCTGGGCGTCATCGTCTTCGGCGTCGGCGTGACCGGTTACGTGTTCTTGTCGGCCGCGGGCTATTTGCTCGAGGGACATCTCTTTGCTGCCGTCGGTGAGCAGCGCATTCGTGCGCGCGTTCGGGCGATGAACGATCACTACATCATATGCGGCTTCGGCCGCGTCGGCCAGTCGATCGCGCGCGATCTGCTTGCCGCACAACGGTCGGTCATCATACTCGACACCAATCCCGCATCGCTCGAAAACGCAGCCAAAGGCGGGTTCGCGATCGTACACGGCGATCCGGCCGAGGTTGAGACGCTTCGAGCCGCCGGCATCGATCGTGCGCGCGGACTCGTCATTGCCACCGATAAAGATGCCGAGAACGTCTACGTGACGCTCTCCGCCCGCGTCTTGCGGCCGGATGTCTATATCATCGCGCGCGCGAACGCGGAGGACTCGCTAGCCAAGCTCAAGCTGGCCGGAGCGAACAATATTATCTCGCCGTACGGCATCGGCGGCAAGCGCATGGCGCAGCTGGCCATGCGGCCGACGGCCATCGAATTTCTGGATACGGTTCTCGACGCCGAAAGCACTGCGCTTTCGCTCGACGACTTTGCCGTTCGCGAAGGTTCGCGACTGATCGGGCAACCGATCAAGGCTCTCTTTGCAATCAGTGAAACGATCATTCTCGCGCTAAAGCGCGACGACGCGATGCATTTTCGCCCGCCGCACGATACTGCCTTGCGCGCTGGCGACGAGCTCGTCGTCGCGGGGCCGAGCAGCTCGATTCGCGCGCTCGAAGAAGCCTTGGGCAGAACGCGCTAGCGCGCCGCTCAGGGCGAGGCGTTCAAGCCCGCTGCTCGGGCAAGCGCATAAAACAGCACCGCAAAATCGTACTCGCCCAGACCCTGTGCGCGCGCGGACGTCAGCAATTGATTGGCGACCGCAGCGCTCTGCAAGGGGACGTTCACCTCTTCCGCCAGCTCGAGCGCAAGGTTGAGGTCCTTTTGCATCATGCTGCAATCGAACCAGGCTTTCTCCGGCATGTTCAAGATGAACGGCGCCCGGTATTGGAGCATCGGTGAGGCGATAACGCCGCCGAGCATGACTTCCAGCGCGACCTCTCGAGAAATCCCGCTCTTTTCGGCCAGCAGCAAACCTTCGCTGAGCGCCAAAATCTGCACCGGCATGTTTAGGTTGAGCGCAACCTTCATGACCTTGGCATGACCGATCTCGCCGATGCGCCGCACCGTCGGACCAATCTTCAGAAGATGAGGCTTGACCTTTTCGCACGCGGCTTCGTCGCCGCCGAGCATCATCAGGAGCTTACCCTGTTCGATCGTGAGCGGACTTCCCAGAACGGCGCCGTCGAGCAACGTCCCGCCGGTCTTCGCGACGCGCTCGCCCAGTGCCTGAATGATGTGAGGCGCGACGGTGCTCATCTCGATCCAGATCTTGCCGGGTCCCAGTGCCGAGAGAATGCCGTTGGGTCCGCTCGCAACCGAGACCAACGCCTCGTTGTTCGTGACCATGCTGATGACGACGTCGCACATCTGGACCAGAACGTGCGGAGAGTCGGCAAACGTCATGCCTTGATCGATAAACGATTGCGCCTTCGACTGGGTGCGGTTGTAGCCGGCGGGTTTGACGCCTGCGAGCAGCAGACGCTTCATCATGCCGCCGCCCATCTCGCCCAGCCCTGCGATGCCGATCATGCTAGTACTCATTGGCGATGAACAGCTCTTCGGCCGGGAAACGCGTTATCACGCTGCGCCCCGTTGCGGTCACGACGACTTCTTCCTCGATGCGCGCGGCCGAAAAGCCGTCGGAAGCCGGACAGTACGTTTCCAGCGCAAACACCATCCCCTCGCGAATCTCCATCGGAAAATCGAGCGAGTTCAAGCGGCTGATCACGGGACGCTCGTGCAGCGCCATCCCGACGCCGTGACCGAATTGCAAGCCGAAGGCTTCCATTTCGCTTGGGAAACCGAAATCTTCGGCCTTGGGCCAAACCTTTGCGACTTGGTCGGTCGTAACACCCGGGCGAATCATATCGATCGATGCGTCGATCCATTCGCGCGCTCGCTTGTAGGCATCGCGCTGACTTTGCGTCGCACGGCCGACGTTGAACGTGCGATAATAGCACGTGCGATAACCGTTGAACGCGCTCATGATATCGAAAAAGGCCTGATCGCCCGGCCGGATCAGACGATCGGAAAAATTGTGCGGATGCGGATTGCACCGCTCGCCCGAAACGGCGTTGATCGACTCGACGTCGTCGGCGCCCAAGTCGTACAGCTTTTTGGTCGCGAGCGCGACGATCTGGTTCTCACGGATTCCCGGCTTGAGTGCTTCGGCAATATCTTGGTACGTGGCGTCGACAAGCGCAGCCGACGTGCTGAGCAGCAGAATCTCGTCATGCGACTTGATCTCACGCGCGTCGTGCATTACTTGTTGACCGTCGCGAATCGCGACCTTCTGCTTCTCGAGTTCGAACCATAGCGGCGGCTCGATGATGTCGATTCCGAGCGGCATGCCGGCAACTCCGGCATCGCGGAGCAGCGCCGCGATTTCCTTCGCGCAGCGCTCGAACAGCCCGGCTTCGGGTTGAATCGCGCCGCGCAGACCGTTGAGCCCGGCGCGTATGTTCGAATCGTCGAGCCAGTTGCAATACAGCCGATGATGTTTTGCGGCCGAACCAAAGTCCCAAACCATCGGCTCGCCCGTTCGCGTCAGCAGCGCGTAGCGCGTCATCTTGTCCCGCGTCCACTCGCCGATTGCCGTGCTGGTGACGTAGCGAATGTTGTTCAAATCGAAGAGCAGGAGCGCACCGAGGTCCGACTTGTTGAGCGCAGCTCGGGCTCTGCCCAAGCGATATTTGCGCAGGCGATCGAAGTCGACGCGCTCCTCGAAGTCGACGGCCATCGTGCCGGGCGCAGCGATCGGAGCGTCGGAACGAAGCGATGTCATCATCAGTTATCTCCTAGAGAACCCTACTGCCACGCAAGGGCGTGCTCCTTGAAAGCCGGAAGGTCGCAGTATGACATCACGCCGACGCTTCATCGAATCGACCGCCGCTCTGGGAACCTTCGCGTTGTCCCCCCGCGCAGCATTCGCGCAAACAGCGCCGGCGAACGTACGCGTCATCTTCTTCGGCGTCGCATCGAACCTGCCGGTGTGGGCGGGAATCGCCAAGGGCTTCTTTGCCAAGCAGAACCTCAACGTGACGACCGAGATCACGCCCAGCTCCGTCTATATGTTCCAGCATCTGGCTGCGGGCGATTTCGACGTCGCCGTCACCGCGATGGACAACGTGGTCGCCTACGACGAAGGCCAAGGCGCGCCGGAAGTCAATAGTCCGGGCGATTTCGTCGCGTTCATGGGCGGCGATAGCGGGATGCTCACCTTATGGTCGCGACCTGACATCCACAGCTTTTCCGATCTCAAAGGGACGACGCTGGCCGTTGACGCCGTGCAGACGGGCTTCACCTTCGTTCTGCGCCGCATGCTCGAAACCGTCGGGCTGAACGAGGGCGACTACCAGCTCGCGGCCGCCGGCGGCACGCCGAAACGCTTTGCGGCGCTGACGACGACGGCGGAATACAGCGCCGCACTGCTTACCGCACCCTTCGATCTCGAAGCCGATGCAAAAGGCTGCCACAAGCTCGCCACGGCTCTCGATTTCATCGGGCACTATCAGGCCTATACCGGCGTCGCGCGCCGCGCGTGGATCGAACGGAACGGCGACGTTTTGGTGCGATATATTCGCGGATATCTCGCAGCGTTACGCTGGCTGTACGACGCACGCAACAAAGACGCAGCCATCGGAATCCTGACGAAGCAAGGCAACGTTCCGCCCGAGATCGCGTCGCTGTGCTATGCGGAGATTCTCAACCGGACGAATGGGATCGTGCCGAACGGCGCAATCGATATCGCGGGCGTTCGGACGATCCTTGATTTACGCAGCAGGTACGGGCTACCGAAGAAGACTCTCAAAGATCCGATGAAGTACATCGATGAGAGTTACTGGAGAAAGGCCCTGCGCTAGTAGTCTTCGTCGGTCGACGCGCCCATCGGCGAGTCGTCCTCTTCCTCTTCCTCGCTGAACTCTTCGTCCTCGTCTTCGAGCGTGTAGCCTTCTTCCAGATCTTCATCTGGAATTTCGGCCGGCTCGTCTTCGACTTCACCGAGCAGCTCGCCGTCTTCGGAAACCGGAGCGCGCATGCCGTTGGCACTTGCGGCCAGCTCCTCTTCCGGCTCGGAAGCGCGGCCCGTCGTACGCGGCGCCGTAAGTACGGCCGCGTCATCGGGCTCTTCCTCTTCCTCTTCTTCCTCCTCGGCTTCGCCTTCGGCTCCCTCGACCTCGGCGACGCCGCGCGTCTGCTCGGCTTCGCGCTGTGCGGCAGCCGTCTGCGTCAGGCGCGGATCCTCATCGCCCATGAGCAAGCCGATTTCTTGTGCGCGCTCGCCGACGTCGTCATCCTGGATCTTGATCTCGATCTCTTCGCGATTTTCGGTGAGAACTTTTACGTCGAGCGCCAAGGACTGCATCTCTTTGATGAGCACCTTGAACGATTCGGGAACGCCCGGTTCCATCACGTTCTCGCCTTTGACGATCGCCTCATACGTCTTCACGCGGCCGACGACGTCGTCGGACTTGACCGTGAGCAACTCTTGCAGCGTGTAGGCCGCGCCGTACGCTTCGAGCGCCCAGACTTCCATCTCGCCGAATCGCTGACCACCGAACTGCGCTTTGCCGCCCAGCGGTTGCTGCGTGATCATCGAGTATGGGCCCGTCGAGCGCGCATGAATCTTGTCATCGACGAGATGCGCGAGCTTCATCATGTAAATGTAGCCGACGGTAATCGGTCGATTGAAGCGATCCCCCGAACGGCCGTCGCGCAACCAGGCTTTGCCGTCGGCGGGAAGCCCCGCGTCCTGCAACCATTCGCGGATGTCTTCCGCGTGCGCGCCGTCGAAGACCGGCGTCGAGATGCGCATGCCGAGCATCTTCGCGGCCCATCCGAGGTGCGTTTCCATGATCTGCCCGAGGTTCATTCGCGACGGAACGCCGAGCGGGTTCAGCACGATGTCGACCGGCGTGCCGTCTTCGAGATACGGCATGTCTTCTTCGGGCAGAACTTTGGCGATGACGCCCTTGTTGCCGTGACGTCCGGCCATCTTATCGCCTTGCAAAATCTTGCGCTTCTGCGCGACGTAGACGCGCACGAGATGGTTGACGCCGGGCGAAAGCTCGTCGCCGTTCTCGCGCGAGAACATCTTGACGTCGATGATCTTGCCTTTTTCGCCGTGCGGGACTTTCAGGCTGGTGTCGCGGACTTCGCGTGACTTCTCACCGAAGATTGCGCGCAGCAGCCGTTCCTCGGCGGTCAGCTCGGTTTCGCCTTTGGGCGTGACCTTGCCGACGAGAATGTCTTCCGGACGAACCTCGGCGCCGATGCGAACGATACCGTTCTCATCCAGATCCTTGAGCGAATCTTCGCCGACGTTGGGGATGTCGCGCGTGATCTCTTCGGGCCCGAGCTTCGTGTCGCGAGCTTCGCACTCGTATTCCTCGATGTGAATCGAGGTGAAGCGGTCGTCTTTGACCATCCGCTCCGAGATCAGAATCGCATCTTCGTAATTGTAGCCTTCCCACGGCATGAACGCGACGAGCACGTTCTGACCGAGGGCGAGCTCGCCCTGATCGCTCGATGGTCCGTCCGCAAGAATCTGGCCTTTGACGACGCGCTCGCCGATCTCTACGATCGGCGCCTGATTGATGCACGTTCCCGCATTGCTGCGCGTGAACTTGAGCAAGTCGTATGCGTGCTCGAGTGAGTCTTCATCGTGCTTGATCGTGATTTGCTTGGCGTCCACGGCCACGACTTCACCGTCGGCGTTTGCGAGCACGCAACCGCCCGAGTCTTTCGCGGCCCGATATTCGATGCCGGTTCCCACGACCGGAGCTTGGGGACGCAAGAGCGGCACGGCCTGACGCTGCATGTTCGCGCCCATCAGCGCGCGATTGGCATCGTCGTGCTCGAGGAACGGAATGAGCGCCGTCGCGACCGAGACGATCTGTTTGGGTGAAACGTCCATGAGCTGCACTTTTTGAGGCGGCTCTTCGACGTATTCTTCGGCGTAACGGCAGACGACCGACTCAGCGGTGATCCGCCCGCGGTCATCGACGGGCGTATTTGCCTGCGCGACGATGAACTCGTCTTCGCGATCGGCGGTAAGATAGCGAATCTCGTCCGTGACGACGCCGTCATGCACGACACGATACGGCGTCTCGATGAAGCCGTAACGGTTGACGCGCGCATAGGTCGCGAGCGAACCGATCAGCCCGATGTTGGGGCCTTCCGGCGTCTCGATCGGGCAGATGCGGCCGTAGTGACTGTGGTGAACGTCGCGGACTTCGAAGCCCGCGCGTTCGCGCGAAAGACCGCCCGGCCCAAGTGCCGAGAGACGGCGCTTGTGCGTCAGCTCGGCGAGCGAGTTCGTCTGATCCATGAACTGCGAAAGCTGGCTGGAGCCGAAGAACTCTTTGATGGCGGCGACGACCGGCCGGATATTGATCAACGCTTGCGGCGTGACAGTTTCGATATCCTGAACGGTCATGCGCTCCCGCACCACGCGCTCGAGGCGCAGCAAGCCGACGCGGAACTGGTTCTGCAGCAGCTCGCCGACCGAGCGAATGCGGCGGTTGCCGAGGTGATCGATGTCGTCGACCTTGGAGCGGCGCTCGACGACTTTGATGAGGCGGCGAACGACGGCGACCATATCTTCGCGGGTCAGGCACTTCTTCTCGATGCTCGGGATCGCGAGATGCGCTTCGTTGTATTCGCGCTCGAGCTTGCCCGAAAGCTTGTAGCGCCCCACGCCGGCCAAATCGTAACGCTTCTCGTCGAAGAACAACGATTCGATCAGCTTCTCGGCGTTCTCCGCATTCTCGGGTTCGCCGGGGCGCAGCTTCTTGTAGATTTCCTTGAGCGCGTCTTCATGCGTCTTGACGTCGCTGTCTTTTTCGATCGAATTGCGGACGACCGGAGAATTATCGAACAGCTGCAGGATCGCTTCGTCGCTCTCCCAGTTGTAACCGGCCTCCGGCTTGGAAAGCGCCCGAATGAACGTCGAGACATAGATCTTGCGATTTTTGTCGATCCGGACGCCGATCGTGCCCTCGGTTTCGTCGTTCTTGGTGCCGTTGTCGGTTTCGAACTCGATCCACGCGCCGCGGTTCGGAATGATCGTGCCGTTGAAGACCGGGCGGTTGTTCGTGTCGACGTCTTGCGAGAAGTAGACGCCCGGCGAACGAACGAGCTGGCTCACGATCACGCGCTCGGCGCCATTGATCATGAACGTTCCCTTGTCGGTCATGAGCGGGAAGTCGCCCATGAATATCTCTTGGTCGGGGATCCCTTTGATTTCGCCCGACTCCGCCGTGATCAGGCGGACTCGCACGCGCAGCGGCGCGCTGTAGGTCATGTCGCGCTCGCGGCATTCCTCGACTGAATACTTCGGCTCCCCGAGACTGTGCTCGCCGAATTCGAGCACCAAGTTACCGGTGAAATCTTTGATCGGCGAAATAGAATCGAACGCTTCACGCAAACCTTCGCCGATGAACCATTTGAACGACGCTTTCTGCAGCTCGATCAAATCGGGAAGATCGAGAACGTTCGGAATCTTCGCGAACCCGTGACGGTCGCGCTTGGGGCCCGGATCGGGTGCGGTCGGGACGGTGAACGCTTCAGCGTTTACCTGAAACGTTGCGATCGGGAGAGTTGCGGTTGAACCGTTCCCCGTCGCTCCGTCGGCCTTGGATTTCTTGCTCCGGGTCTTGGGGCTGGTGGTCTTGCTCTTTGGTGTGCTCGTCGTCGCCTTTGTCGCCATCTACTCTTCGTTATAAAGACCGGTCCGCTCGCCGCGGTTGCCGCCGCATCGCTTGGCTGCATCACAACGCAAAAAGGCAAGGTCTCCCCACCTCGTATAGAGGACCTCGCTTCATCGGCGCTTGGCGCTAGCCGAGCGGCATAGGCCGGTATGGTATCACGGGCTCCGCCGGACCGTCAAGGAATCCGCGCGCTCCGAGCCTGCTTGGCTTGCTCTATTTTGTCGCGAAGTGGTCGACGCCATCCCACGGCTCGCCGGACGAGATCAGCATCTCGCAGCGGCGGCGCAAATATGCCGCCGCACCATCTTCGGAATCACCGCTCAGTACGCTCGTGAAGCCCGAGACGGCTTCGCCGAACTCTCCCGCTGCAAACGCCTCCACGGCGGCTTCGAATACCTCGCGACTCGCCAGTTTTGCTTCCCGCTTGCTCGGCGCATCGGCGTCGCACGCCTCGAACAGGTCGACGCCGTGCGCCTTGCCTTTGACGGCGACGCGGCCAAGCCGGCGCAGCTGGTAGCGCGCCGGCTCCGCGAGCCCGTCGCGCGTTTGCTCCGTCAACAAGATCGCGGCGCCGTAATTCTTCGTGAGGCCCTCGATCCGCGACGCAAGATTGACGGCATCCGCGATCACGGTGCCGTCCATGCGCTGACTCTCCCCGATCGTTCCGAGCATGAGCGCCCCGGTGTGCAGGCCGACGCCGACCGCAATCGGCTGCAAGCCGGCAGCGACGCGCTCCAGACCGATGGCGGCTACTTCGCGCTGCAAGCCGATCGCGCACCGCAGCGCATCGTCCGCCAGGCCCGAGAACAGACCCATGATCGCATCGCCGATGTACTTGTCGATGACGCCCCGGTGTTGGCGCACGATCGGGCCGACACGCTCCAAGTACCCGTTGAGGAAGTCGAAGTTCTCGCGCGGCGTCATCTTCTCGGAGATCGTCGTGAACGAGCGTATGTCGCTGAAGAGCACCGTCATCTCGCGTTGCACGGCCTCGCCGAGGCGGACGTCGCGAACGTCGTTTTTCCCGAGCAGCTCGAGAAATTCGCGTGGGACGAAGCGAGCATAGGCGACGTTGAGGCTGCGCGTCTCTTCCAAAATTCGCCGCTGCGCGATGTCGCGTTCCTCGTTGGCGCGCTTGATCCGATCCGCAAGTCCGAGCGCGAGCGCGATTGCTTCAAACACCGTGCCGAGCTCGAAGCCGATTTTGACGAGAATCGTCTGCGGCCAGAATATTTTTCCGAGCACGAACAACGCAGCCCCGAACAAGATGCCGCAAAACGCGATGATGAAATAGCGCGCGGTACGGTCGCCGCGCCGGATCTGATCGACGGCGACGAGGAACACCGCGAACAGCGTCAGCAACGAGAGCAGCTGGATCAACGTCGAGACGCGCGGACCGCCAAACGGACCAAGCGTTAGGTTGAGTACGACGACGACCCCGGTTAGAATGCCGATGGCACGATAGCTGCGCGGCGCGCGCTCGTGCATCTGAAGGAAGGACGTGAAAAACCAAAAAGAGGCTACGGCAAGAAATGAAAACGTCAGGGACAAGACGATCGGCGGCGTCGTCCCCGTCAGCAGAAAATCCGCTGCGAACCCGGTGCGGGCCATTTCCTCAGCGAGCAATGCTGCGACGTAGACCGCGTATGCGAGAAGTTCTCGATTACGCAACAAGACGTACATCAAGACGTGGTACAAACCCACGGCAATGAGCACGCCGAAAAACCCGCCCAGGAAGAGGGCGTCGTAGGCCACGGATGGGCTTTCGCCGTAACCCCCTACGCATGCTTCGCCGATGGATCAGGGCGTGTTCGCCCTGGGTAGTCGGTCTCGTCGCGGCAGCCGCTCTCACCGGCATGCTGTACGCGTACGATTTGTGTCAGATTCGCGCGCTCGACGCCTTGCCGGAGATCAACGGCTGCCACTGTTGGCTGGCCGGCCTGTTCGGTTCGATTTTCGGACTGGCGTGCGCAGCCATCGTCGCAATTGCGCGGCGGCTCATCGAACCTATCCTCGCGCGGATCGGTGAAGCCATTGCGCGACTGGCCGCGCCGCGCGGGCGCACACCGGTTCTACGCGACCTTGGTCTCGCAACCGTTCGCGTTCATCTTCTCGACCCGCTCGCGCGACGGCGCGCGAGCCGCGCACCCCCGCTCTCCCTCTGATCGACGGGCGCAGGACGCGCCGCACATTCACACTCGATCGGAGGGTATTGGTGTCTTCTCTCTTCACGCGAGCCCGCGTAGCGCTCGCGTTCGTCGCAATTTTTCTCGGATGCCTCGTCCCGGCGAGCGCTGCCAACACCGGCGTCGTTCGCGGACGCGTCACCGTTCACGGAACTCCCGCAGCCGGCATAACCGTCACGCTGCGCCGGACCGAAAACACGCTGACCACGACGACCGACGCGGACGGAAACTATGTGTTTCCACTCGTCCCGTTCGGTAGATACACGATTGTCGCGCATTTCGACGGTCACCCCGACGCAACGCAGCAGGTCGACGTTGCAAGCGATTCGACGGCGACGGTTGCGCTTGCGATCAGTCCTTTGAAAGTCATCGCGCAGAGCGTCGTCAGCCAAACGTCACGCAGCGTGGGCGGCTCGCCGGTTTCCGAAAACGTCCTCAGTCACTCGGAAATTCAAGCCCTGCCGCAAGATCAAAGCTTGAACCGTCTGATAGAGACGCTGCCCGGCATCGTTCAATTCTCTTACGACGAACCGGTCGCGCACGGATTCCACGGAGTAACGTACGAGATCGACGGTGCTCCTTTGCCGCTCGCAACCGATACGAACTTCGCGCAAGTCATCGATCCGCGCCTCATCGACTCGCTCGAAGTCATTACGGGAGATTTCCCGGCGGAGTTTGGCGGACAGCGGCAAGGCGCGGTCGTGAACATTCTCACGAAGACCGCGTCCGATCTTCCGACCGGCGCGCAAGTCTCAGCCGGAATCGGAACCTACGGCACGACGACCGGCAGCTTCCTGGACGGCATCGACCTCGGCAACACGCATCTCTACGTCAGCGGCGATCTGGGCTCGACGAATCGCGGACTGGATTCGCCCACCGAGAACGCGATCCACGACGACGCGAACGACTCGACCGGGTTCTTCCGTTCGATCACCAACCTCGGCAACGGAAACACGATTGCATTCGATCTCGGCTCGCAGTACAACTCGTTTCAAATCCCGATCAACACCTCCGCTTATGCGTATGACTCGGTCGTAGATCTTCCGACGCAGGACGACGTTCAGCGCGAATACAGCAGCTTCTCCAACATAAGCTTCACGCACGCATTTGCGAACGGCAGCGGTTATTTCCAAATCATACCGTGGTGGCGGTACGCGCGCACCGTCTACGCCGGCGATCTGCCCGCCGACGTGCAGGCCGTCGACACCAGCGCAAGCGACTGCTCTCCCGCGCCGGCGCCTTGTCCTCTGGCAGGGCTTTCGCAAGATCGCGAAGCGACGTACTACGGTTTGCGCATGGTCTACGCGTACAACAGCGCGCACCAAAACTTCAAGACCGGCGTCGACCTCTCGGGCGAAGGGGCGAATTCCGCCGAGCAGATTTTGCTACCCGGTGAGGCTCCGTTCTTCGACAACGGCGCGCGCTACGGCAGAAATCTCGGCGCGTACATCGAGGACAACTGGACGCCGTCGTCTCTCTTTTCGCTGCAAGCCGGCCTGCGGTATGACTTCTCGAACGGCTACGTGGAAGGAAACGAACTGCAACCGCGCATCGGAATGAACTACAAGATCGGCCCGGATACGATCTTCCACACGTTCTACGGTCGCGTTTACGCCGCGCCCACGCTCGAGGACACGCGTCGCGACGCCGTCCTCGTCGGTGGCGGCAATCCGGGCTCAGCGCTCCCCGTGTACGATCTCAAGCCGGAACACGACTCGTATTACGAGATCGGTCTCGGACAGACGTTTCGCAACGCCCTATACGGTTATGTGAACGCCTGGGAACGCAATGCCTGGAACGTTCTCGACACGACGCAAATCTTTCCGACGCCGATCTTCGCCGTCTACAACAACTCGCTGGGCGTTGCCAAGGGACTCGAATTGCGGCTCCAACAGCAGCTCGGTTTCGATATGTGGTACGTCTCGGCAACCGATTCCGAATCGGAAGCAGGCGGAATCTCCGGCGGCACGTTTTTATTTCCCCCGGATGCCATCTCCGACATTTCGCTCGAACCTGAAGATCACGATCAAACCGTTGCGATCAAGGACGCCTACATCAAGCACTTCGGCGCCGATCATCTCACCTATGCCAGCCTCGGAAGCGACTACGGCACGGGCTACCCGGTCCAGTTTCAGAACGGGACCGGCGGACGGTTGATGCCGCACCTGACCTTCGATGCATCGATCGGACGACCGCCGCAAAGGGGCGCTCTCGGCTGGAGCCTGAGCGCGCTCAACTTCACGAGCTACAAGTACGTCATCAAAGTCTCGAACGGATTCAACACGACGCAGTGGTCGCCGGGCGCACAGATCCTCTTCCAAGTTTCGGCGGCGATCCCGTAGCGCGCGTCATCCCGAGCGCAGGTCCACGAAGTGGACCGTAGTCGAGGGACAGCGAACGCCCCGGGATGATCGCCTGTGCCTTGTGCATCGGTTCGTCGCCGGAACCGTACCTGGAGGCGACGCTCGCGTCAATCGCGAGCGTCGTCGATCTATTGGTGGTCAACGACAATGCGGGTCCGGTGCTCAACCCGAACATATCGGCGCTAACGGCCAGCGAGATTGCGAAAACCGGCCGGCTGCGGATCGTTCAAACGACGTTCGTGGATTTCGCAACGATGCGAAACGACGCATTCGCAGCTCTAGCCGCGAACGCGACGCCGGATTGGGTCCTGTGGCTCGATGCGGACGAAGTTCACGGCGAAGAAATCGTCGCGCTTGCGCGCGGGCTCTTGCCGAACCTGGGTGACGAGTACGGGTCGGTCGACGGTTATACCGATCACTTTTGGGGCTCGTTTTCGTGGATCAGCGACGTCGCGCGCCGCTCTTGCGCGTACCGTTTCGACGCGAGCCTGCGCTGGAAGAATGCCGTGCACGAGAAGATCGAAGGCTTACGCGGCAAGGAGCTCGTCCTTCCGTACCGCTACGCTCACTACGGCAACGTCTTGCCCCCCGCACTGTATGCCGTGAAGGACCGGCGTTATCTCGCGCTCGGCAATATCGTCGACTACGACCCGCCGGTACCGGAAAAGGCGACGCTCGCCAACATCTATGGCCGCAAAGGGAAATACGCGCGCCGCTTTCGCGGCACGCATCCGGCGGCGGCGCGACCGCTGGTCGCGCGGCTCGAGCGAGAATGGGCCTCGACGTTCGCCGAGATCGATCGACTGTTTGCTGCGGAGCAAACGCCACGCGACCGCCTCGCCAACGCGACTCGCGGCGCGATCGAAGAAATGCGCATCAAGCTACGCCGCAAAGCTTTCCATTTACGGCCATCGTCGTGAACGAGATGCGTGCAGCTCGTTTCATTACCGGACGTCATTGCTGCGATCGATCGCGCCAAGAACGTGAAAGTAGACGCCTACGTGCTCGGAAGCCGGGGCGCGATGCTACGCGCACTCGAGCGGGCCGCAGACCGTGGCGCCGACGTCAGCGTCGCGCTCTGTGAGAAACCGGCAAGCGACGACGAGGAGGCAAAAGCAAACGCTCGCATTGCAGATGCCTTGCGCCATCACGGCGTCCGCGTCGTCAACGATCCGCCGACCGGCCCGGGCTCGATCCACGCCAAGGTCGCGATGGTCGACGATCGCGTTTTCTACGACGACCGGAACTGGCGAAGTAGCGGCGGTGACGATCTGATCGTCTCCGGCGACGTCGATGACGCGCTTTCAATCCGCGCGAAGGCACAGGTCCTTGCCGACGAAGCCGCGTTGATTCGCTCGGGAACGGGACGCAGCGTTTTCGTGGCGACCGAATCTTTCGGTCCGGGTCCGGTTGCAAAGGCTCTCCTCGAACGTGCGCAGCGAGGCGACGACGTGCGCCTCATCTATAACCCCGGAGAGCACGTTCGCGGAGGCGAGGCGACGTTGGCAACCATGCGCGCGGCCGGCGTTCGGATCGAGGAATCGTATCAGAATCACAAGTTTGCGTGTGTCGGCACGCGCGCTTGGGTCGGCAGCGCGAACGCAACGGTCGCCGCCGGTGAAACCGGCGTCGGATTGGAATGGGGAACGGAGCTGCACGGAACGCTTGCAGCAAGAGTGAATGCGCTAGCCGAAGACATGTGGCATGAATCGGATCCATCTCTGCACGGGCATCCTCGAGCGCAACGGTAAGCTTCTTCTCGTCGCAAGCCGTTACCGCAATCACCCCGGACCGCTTTGGAATCTCCCGGGCGGACGCCAGGAACCATACGAGCTGCTCGAGGCCTCGTTGCGGCGAGAATTCGATGAAGAGGTCTCACTGCCGATCGAGATCGTGAGCGTCGCGTACGTCGCCGAATCATTCGATCGCGCGACGGAGACGCAGTTTACGAACGTCGCATTCGTCGTGCGCTCGGACGGCGAACCGCAGATGCGCGACGGCGATCTGCACGCCGTCGATTTTGCCTGGGTATCCCTCGATTCGATCGGCGAGCGTTTGCGGGCCGACGTCGTGCGCAAACCGCTGCTTAGCTATCTCGCGGGCGATCGCAGCGGATATTACGGTTTTCGCGAAGCCGGCATCACGATCGAGTTCAACGACTAACCCAGCTTTTCGCGCAGGAGCTCCTCGAGCATCTCGGCGTTGCGCGCCGCGTTTCCGCGGCGATGATTGTTGAAGTAGGCATAAACCTCGCGCACCTGAGGCTGCGCGGCAAGGTCGACGATCCGGTCGGTCCACGGCGAAAGTTCCTCGGCCGAGTACAGATACTCGTAGCGGGTTGCGTTGTCGCCGCTCCACCACTGTTCGTAG
>Ga0335072_10004163_pt1 | contig 21587 bp, 15 predicted proteins | sample Lox_Sample_21_FD_206725 | JGI IMG/M metagenome (GOLD analysis project Ga0335072, IMG submission 206725) | Soil microbial communities from Loxahatchee National Wildlife Refuge, Florida, United States - Lox_Sample_2.1 | ecosystem: Environmental > Terrestrial > Soil > Wetlands | place: USA...
TCCCGAAGGATGAAGAGCAGGGTGGCGTCGGGTTCCGCGTCGACTGAGAAGATTTGCCCGTTAATTTTCAGGGCGTATCGGGTAGGCATGGCGACTTCTCCCGGCACCAGTTTACGCTCCCGAAAGAGCAGGCGAAACCGGTGAAGTTCGCTGGCGGCTGGTCTTATTTTGTAATTTGGCCGAGGTAGACGGAGTAAGGCTCGAGCGCCAACTTTTGCAAGGCGCCCGGTTTGGGGGACGAACTCAAGGTGGTCAGCAGCGTTTTGGGTTTCGGCGAGGGAAACCCCTGGGCCGCCAGGTCCAGATGGATTTCCTGAGCGCTGCCCGACATATTCAACGCGACCAACACCGCCTGGTTCTTGTACACGCGAAGGTACGCAAGGACATTCGGATCGTCGGCGTTCAGAGGGACATAATTCCCATCGAGAAGCGCGGCGTTGTGATGCCGGAGATACAGCAGCCGCTTATAAAAGTTGAGGATCGAATGGGGATCCTTCTCTTCGCTGGCAACGTTGTGAGTTTGGTAGTTGCCGGACACGGGTAGCCAAGGCGTGGCACTGCTGAAACCAGCATTCGTTGAGTCGTTCCATGGCATCGGCGTGCGCTCGCCATCGCGACCTTTGTAGGCGGGCCATCCGGCGATGCCCAGCGGATCCTTCACCTCTTCCTTGCGTACCGGATCTTGCGTTGCCATGCCCAGCTCTTCGCCGTAGTACATGATGGGCGTACCACGCAGCGTCAGGTACAGCGCTGCCATAAGCTTGGCGATCTGGTCATTGTGTTTACCGTCGCCGTACCGGTCGTAGGAACGCGGCATGTCGTGATTGCTGATGACGTAAGTGGGCCAGCCGCTGGTGGATTCGGCGAAAGCAATTTGCTTGCGGAAATCGGGAGCGGAAAGTTTGTTGATGGTGCAGAACATGAAATCCATGGGCAATTGGATTTCGTCATTGTGGTCGCCATAATATTGGTTCAACTGGTCGCGGCTGTCGGTCCAGGTTTCTCCGATCAAGACGGCTTGATGCTCATCGGCAACTTTGCGCAGCTTTTTCAGCACCACATGATTCTCGGGGAGATTGTCGTTGTACTGGTTCAGCATATTGGGGTCGCCCTGGCTGTTGCGTCCGGGCAGGATGGGATTGTCGCGAAGACCGGGGTCTTCGAAGAGCAGATCGACGGCGTCCAGGCGGAAGCCGGAAACGCCGCGCTGATACCAAAAACGAGTGACATCGAACATGGCCTTTTCGACCGCTGGATTGCGCCAATTCAAGTCTGGCTGGCCACTATGGAAGTAGTGGTAGTAATACTGCCCGGTGGCGGGATCAATCTTCCACGCCGAGCCGCCAAAGGATGAGATCCAATTATTCGGCGGTACGCCGGGAGCCTTTCCGTCCCTCCAGATGTACCAATCCCGGTGCGCGGAAGTACGAGACGACGCGGAATCCAGAAACCACGGATGTTTGTCGGAACTGTGATTGAGCACAAAATCCATAATGATGCGGATGTGGTGCTTTTTGGCGGCGCCGGCCAGGCGATCGAAGTCTTGCAGCGTTCCATACATCGGATCGATGTTCTCGTAGTTGGAGACGTCGTAGCCGAAGTCGACCTGTGGCGAGGGATAGCAAGGCGAGATCCAAATCGCGTCTACGCCGAGGGCCTTCAGATAATTCAGCTTTGAGGTGATTCCATTCAGGTCGCCGACGCCGTCGTTGTTGCTATCCGCAAAACTGCGCGGATAAATTTCGTAAAAGACGGCGTGTTGCCACCAGGGGTGGCCCTCTGCATCGACGCGGCTTTGCTGCGCCGGCGCGGTCCGTGCGAATGCACAACAAGTTGCCAACAACAGCCCCACCAAGCAGAATTTGCGAACCATGCTTCGTGCCTCCCTACGCTACCCAAAAAGAAGACGAGGCTGCCATCGTCTGATCCACGCGGCAGCCTCGCTTCTTCCTCGACCCTTACTGTGCTGAGACCTTAAAAGCTGAACTTCAACGACAACTGGCACTGTCGCGGTCCAACAGCTAAATAGTTGATGGTGCCAAATTGCGGATCGCCCACGGTGGTATTCGGAGTACCGAAGACGGGATGGTTAAAGGCGTTCTCGGCGTCGAGCCGCAATTCCAACGTCATGCCTTCGTGGCTGGGAATGAGTGCAAAGTCCTTGGCGATCGACAAATCCGTGGTGAAGAAGAACGGAGAGCGTACCGCGCCAGTGTCGCGAGCCATGTCGCCTAGGGTGTAGGCCGCCGGTATTTGGAAAACATCGGGATTGGCAAAGTAATTATTCACCCAATTGCCGTCTCCGCCGCCGGTGCGCGTGGGCGTGCCGACGATATTGGGCCGCTGCTGGCCGTAAGTCGGTATGGGAGTGCCGCCATTCTCGACCAGGAAGGCCAGAGGAAATCCTTCCTGGATCGTCCAGATACCGGCGGTTCTCCAGCCGCCCACGAGGAGGTCCACCCAGCGCGGGGAGTTGCTGAGGAACGCCCTGCCGTGGCCGACCGGGAGGTCGTAGGTGTAGTTGATTTTGAGCATCTGCGGAACATCGAAGGTCGAGAGGCTTCGGTCAAGCCAGGGCTTGTTGGGGTCCTGCGGGCCAAAAATACCGGAGGTAGTGTTGGCGAGCCAGCTCACGTTGCCGTCATAAATCGAAGAATCGTCAATGGATTTCGACACGGTGTAACTGGCGGCCACTTGCAGGCCGTTGGAGTAATGCTTTTCGAGAGTAAGTTGCAAAGCATTGTAAATAGAGTTGGCGATCGGCGGTTCATCGGTGGTGACGCTGGTGTACTGCGGATAAGGCAGCAACAACTGATAGGCCTGAACCGTTGGGCTGGTCAGCGGGCTATTGCTCCAATAGGAAGCGAATGGAGCGCTGGTGAAGATGGAAGCGAAGGGATTGTTTACATAAGGCGTCAGTTCATTACCAATCTGTGCCGGGCTGAGTTTCTCGACCCATGGTCCCAGAATGTCGTAGTTATTGCCGCCGTTCAAATACAGGTGGGTTCCCTTTTTTCCGAGGTATTGCGCGGTGACGATGATGTTGGAAGGAAGTTGGCGCTCAAAACCGAAGCTCCAGCTCTGTTCGTAAGGAGTTGTGGCGTAGAAAGAGTTGCGGATCGGTCCGATAGCGCCGTACCCCGTGTCGTTCCACGCGCTCAGAGAATTGCCCGGCGGCAAAATCAGGCCGCCGGGAAACGGATTGCTAAGGTGCAAGTAAGGAGTGGCGCCATCGTTTTGGTAGGTAACCACCGGGTTGGTGTATTGGTTGAAGCCCTGTGAGCCGTAGCTGAGCAGGCCGTTGGCCCCAGAGCGGGTCTGGTCGTAATAAATCCCATAGCCGCCGCGAACGACGGTTTTCTTATCGAGAAGATAGGCGAAACCGAAACGCGGTTGGAAGTCCTTCCAGTCGGTGAGCCAATTAGAGCGCTCGGCGGAGGTGGCGAAGACTTCGGCGCCCATGAGCGTGCGCGTGACGTTGTCTCCGCTGATCGGATCGGTGTAGGTAATACTGCCACCGTTCAGAGGATTCACTAAGTCCGGATTGAACCAGTTCATCCGGTTGTAGCGCTCCGTGCGTGGGATATTGACGTCGTACCGCAAGCCCAGGTTCAAGGTGAGCTTCGGTGTGACCTTCCAGTTGTCCTGGGCGAATCCGGCGTATTGATAGCTGGTGGTAGCAGGTTCAATTTCGATTTCATAAGTACTGCCGTACAAGTTGCCACCGGCGCCACCGGAGATTTGGCCCATCATGAAGCTGGCCATGCTGTCGCCGCCGCACACGGTGACGTCGTAAACCGGGCACTGCGAGCTGCCTAGAGCATTGAAGCTGAAGATTCCAAGGGGCGCATTCGTCTGGATGTAATTCTGTTGGTGGATACGTCCTTCCCAGCCGAATTTCAGTTCATGATTGCCATGGATCTTGGTGAGCAATTCAGACCACTGCCCGGTATCCTGGCCTTGGCGATAGTTGCCGTAGGGATCCTGGCCGATGGTGGTGTAACCGGCGGAATAGTAATCATTGATCCCGATGGCGGGAACTCCGGGAAAACCGTTTGTGCCAAGGTAAGAGGGGAAACCCAGAGTGCCGAGCGGATTCGAGTTTTCTCCGTTGTAGGCGTTGATGAGCATGGCGCCTCGCGTGAACCCTAAGGTGCTGGTAAGAATCAGCGTGGGACTGAAGCTATAGGTATCGTTGACCGCGAACAGATGGGCGGAGCCGCCATTGGTGCCGCTGCCGCAGGGATCCGCAAAGTTCTTAAAGCAGTTGTAAGGACTGCTGTTGTACCACTGCTGCGAGTACTTCCCACTCAGCAGGTTCTTCTGGCTGATCTGGTAGTCAATCTTAATGTCGAACTGATCGTTCGCGCTGGGAGTGCCGCCCGATCCGACCCAGTTGTCGTAAGCTCCGCCGGCGGCGTAGTTGGGCGAGGGGAACAGATTCATGAGCTTCTGAGCTACCGGATCGATCAAATTGCCGGCGCTTGGCTGCAGTTGGTAAGGCGTGCCGTTCAGTTTGGCATTGCCGGGACTGGTGTAGTTCGCCAGATTGTCAAAGGGAATGAACATGCCACGGTACGCGCCGGAAGGCGGCGGGTTGCCGGTATTGTTGTAGTTTTGGTTATTGAAATTCGGGCAGATGGCCGGATTGTCGGTCGGTGCGCCGGAGCAGAACGTACCGCTATAGGGGTCCCAAAGCTGTCCCTGAGGAATCGGGTTCCCGCTCCCATCCGTACAAAGGCCGCTTCCGTTGAAACTGCCGCCATTGCTGGTGCACAACTCGCCAAAATTGCCGGTACGTTCCGCGGCGCTGGGCACACCAGCTTGGTAGGTGTTCATGGAGGATTGGCGCGTGCCGTCCCAATCAAAGAAAAAGAAAACTTTGTCTTTCTTGATGGGACCGCCCAAAGTCGCGCCGTAATTGTTTCTGTGCACCGGTGGGATCGGCACGTCGGCGGCGTTGTTGAACCAGTTGTTCGCGTCGGTAATCGCGTTGCGAAGGTAGTCGTACACGCTGCCATGGAAATCATTGGTGCCGGAACGGGTAATCATGTTGACCACGGATGCGCCCGAGAATCCATACTCAGCGCTGAAGTTGGTCTGCTGAACCTTGAATTCCTCGACGGCTTCCGCGGAGGGCACGTACGTCACTTGAGTAATGCCGCCGTTGGGTTCGAAGTTGGTGATCGACGAGCCGTCCATCAAAATGTCCGCGCTGGCTCCGCGGCTGCCATTGGAGACGAAATTCGTACCGGTGTCGCCCACGGAGTTCTGGTCGCTCATGTTGTTGACGCCGGGCGCAATGCTGACAAAGTCCAGCACGTAGCGATCGACCAGCGGCAGATCGTTGATGAATTTGCGATTTACGACTTGGCCGGTGACCGCATCCTCGGTGGAGAGGTTTTGTGATTCCGCCTCTACTTGAACGGTTTCGGTGGCGCTCGCAACTTTCAGTTGCAGGTTGGCGGTGATGTTTTCGCTGACGCTCACCTTGACGCTTGGCCGAACGGCCTTCTCAAACCCTTGCATCTCGGCGGTTACGGTATACACGCCGGGCGGAATTGAAGCGAGCAGATAGTGTCCACTGCTGTCAGACGTGGCCACGAAGGTGAAGCCTCTGGCTTGGTCCGTTAGCGTAACCTTGGCGCCCGCGACTACTGCGCCGGAAGGATCCGTCAGTTCTCCGCTGACCGTACCGAAATACCCTTGACCATGCAGACCGCCAGGCAACAGAAAGAACAAAGCAAGCAGCACTCCGCAAGCAATTCTTCCCAGTCCACCGGAAAAAAGCATGACTATCTCCTTTTTTTAGCGGAACCTGCGCAGTTGCCGATGGCACCGTTGCACTGCTGGAACACCACACCCCAGGTCCTAATGGCGGACAAAATCTGCGAGCTGTCCGCGAACTCACCCCCAGCTATTTAAAACGATTTAAGTACGGCGCTTTGCGGCTGTCAAGATGGAAACCAGGAGTGAAGTGGTCAGGCAATCACTACAGCTCTTCGTCGCGAAGCAAAATGAAATGCAGCGATGGGCAAACCGCGGGTGACATACGCGGAAGGCCCGCGCTATAGTCGGGTGGTTGGCCGTAGTCTTACGGACGCGAGGCAGCAACGGAATGAGGAACTATCTTTTCGTGACAGTGCTCCTACTGGCAAGCCCGCAATTCCTTCGAACGAACCAGGATGTCAGCGTCAATTTTGACCACCAGGCGCAGTTTGCGAAATTTAAAACCTACAAATGGGTGCCGGTGGAAGGTGCGCAGCACTTGGACGACCTGACTGCGGACCAACTGGTCGGCACCTTGAATGTGGCCTTGGAAAAAAAAGGATTAAAACGCTCGGAGGACAAGCCGGATCTCTATATTGCTTATCAAATTGCCAGCGGGAACGAAAAGAAACTCAGCCAGTTCGATCTGGGTGCCTCGTATGGTTCGGGCACTGGTGCCTCAGGAACTGGCGGTGCCAGCACCACCGTCGTTCATAGCGGCTTGCTGGTTTTGGACCTGTACGATGTCACGACCAAAAAGCTGATCTGGCGCGGCGTGGTCAGCAATGCCTTCGCCGCGGATGCCAAGCCCGACAAGAAACAGAAGCAAATGGACGCCGCAGTCGATAAATTGTTAAAGGGTTATCCGCCCGCGGCAAAGTGAAATCGTTACCGCTGCTGCGCGTGCTTGCTAGAGTTTCGTGAAGCCGTCGGCGCTCCATTGTTCCGAACCCACGCCGTTGTGCACGAAGAACAAGCCGCTGGGATCGTATTTCTTTTTCACCGCTGCCAGCCGGTCGTGGTTGCTTCCCCAATAGGCGTGCTGCCAATCTCGTTCGAAATAATTGCTTTCGGACACGTACGCCCCGCCACCGGACGCTACCTCGCGCAGTTCCTTCATACACAGGTGCACATTCTCCGCTGCATTTTTCCCGCGAGCTACGTCTGGCTCGTGGCCCGGCAAGCCGGGATAGGCCGGGCGCTGGCCATCGGCCACAATCGCCAGGGCGAAGGCCGTGACCACCGCAGGATTCATGGCCGTATTCTTGGCCGCTTCGATGGCATCAGCGGGCGCACCCGCCAATCCTTTGTTGAAGTGCAATTCCACATCGCTGTGTCGCGACGCGGCGAACAGCGCGTTTGCCAGGCCTTCTTGGGAATCGTCGTCCAGCAGGGTTGCCGGCATCCACAGAGATTCGAAAGCGTAGATGAACCAGCCCACCTGGCCCCCATCGCCGTTCCACCATACGTTATTGGGGCTGGCGTCTGGCCGTGAATCGCTCTTGAAAACGGGATGCTTGTGTTCCTTGCGCCAATCCACATCCCACCAGTGTCGAGCGGGCATGCTGCCGATAATCGGGGGTGCTTCGATGGTATAGGCGCCGGGCGAAGCGGCGAGCCAATCGAGGAAAGGCTGCCAGATTTTCTTGGCCTGGTCGGTGGTCAAGTCATGAGAAACGAAGCTGAACTCGAGGGTGTTGTCCCCATTCACGTGCACTTGCTCGCCCCAGTGATCGTTGAAAAGGTTATCGCGGTAGAAGCCCACGAACTGGCGAAGCAGGCGGCGAAAGGTGTCGTCGGAGGAAGCTTTGACTCGAAAAATGGCGGCGCCCCAAAATTCCGGCAAATCGCGAACGCGCAAGGTCAGTTTGCTGATGACGCCGAAGCTCCCGCCTCCGCCGCCCTTTAGCGCCCAAAACAGGTCGGAATGCGTGCAAGCATTCGCGATACGGATCTTGCCGTCGGCGGTAATCACTTCCGCTTCCAGCAAACCGGCAGCGGCCGTACCGTAATGCTTCGAAAAACTACCGAAGCCGCCGCTTTGCACCAGGCCCGCGACACCGACCGTGGTGCATCCTCCGCCTTGCACATAGGCGGCGCCTTGCGTGGTGACCGCGTTGTACGCCTGCATCCAGATGGTACCGGAGCCCACAGTCACCGCGGGTTGTGGCGCAAGCTTGCCCGCGCATCCTTGCGGCACGAAATCCGTGTGCATGCTGACGTCCTGCATGTGGCGGGTCCAAACCAACAGCGAGTCGGGGGCATTCGAAGTGCCTTGATAGCTGTGACCGCCGCCTTTCACCACCAACCGCAAATTGTTCTCGCGCGCGAAGTTCACCGCAACCGCAATGTCCTGGGCGTTCCTGGCGGCCACCGCGTAAATGCTGGGTTTGGTCGCCCACGCATCCATCCAGCCGAGGGTTTGCGTCACAGAGGGTTGGTCTCCGATGAAATAGGGATTTCGCAGATTCTCGAAAAGCGTCCTGCAGCCGGGCGCGTCCGGTCCGGAGTTGCACGCGTTCAAAGGAAACTCGACGGGAATCAGGTTGCCGCCCACCGCCTCGTTGAGCTTTTTCCACGCGGCGGGCGAGGGCCAATCCGGATCCGCTGGGCGTCGCCGATGAAAGGGTGCCTTCGCGAAAAGCGGTCGCGGCGCCAGCGGAAGGAGAGCGGCGGCGCCGGAGTGCTTCAAAAATGATCTGCGGTTCATGAACTGACAATCCTCCTCGGGGCCCCGGTCCTTAGCACGGCGTTATTGCCGTGTGCCCATAGAACGGACGGATTCGCGGCTTTGTTCCGTCAATTCCCTGCGAAAGAGGACACATTCAAACACGGGCCGCGCACGAAGAAAAGGCCCAAAACATAAAATGGCCGGCGGAGATTGGATTCAACTCGCGCCGGCCGTCTTGTCAGGGTAGCTTCCGAATCAGCAGATTATTGTACGTTTCGCAGAATCTGCTTTTCTGCGGGGGTGAAGTGGCTGTAGCGGCCCGTGTCGATCTCGCGTTCACGCGCAAAGGGCGGCATATTTTCCAGATGGTGTACCGCGTTCTGCATTGTCGGCGAGAGATGGCCGGTGGTCAGGTTCGTGCGCACAACGTGGTAGCTAGTCGGCGTAGCCATGATGTGATCGACGGAAACGATCGGAGCGCCGGAGTCATCACTGGGTGCATTGCTGCTGGGAGCATAATTCTGAGGCACTGTTGTTGCCGGAGGCCTCGAGGGATTCGCTGGTGCACGCTGCGGTCCTTGATAATCTGGCCCTTGATACAGTGGTGGACCTAGATTCGGATTGGGAGGAGGATCGTCGTCCCCGTTGTTGTCTGGGCAGTCATAGCCCGGCGTGCAGTCCGTCGAATCCGGAGGATAGGAGTAGTAAGAATCAGGATAGCCATAGGTGTATCCATAGGGATAGCCCCACCAATAGGGCCAGCCCCAACCTAGACCGAGACCGAAGCCCCAATAGGGATAACCCCAGCCCCAACCGGGATAGCCCCAATAGCGACCGCCACGCCATCCGTAACCATAACCGCCACGGCCGTAACCGTAGCCCGGATAGCCGCCGCGCCAACCATAACCATAGCCCCGGCCGCCGTAGTAGCCACGGCCACCGTAGTAACCGCGCCCACCATAGTAAGCGCCGCCCCGATAGCCCCCCGAGTAATGGCTACCGCCATAACCATAGTGGCCACCACTAAATCCGCCGCCGTGAAACCCTCCCCCTACGCTTCCATGGAATCCGCCGCCTCCGCCTCCGTGGAAGCCACCACCGCCAAATCCGCCACCGCCGTGGCCTCCGCCGCCCCGCTGCGCAAACGCCGCAGACGGCCATAACCCGAGCGCTACCATCAGGCAAAGAATGATGTAGAAAGATTGCTTTCTCATTGCATTGCCTCCCTTCTGCCCCCAGTGCTCGATCCGATCTCTATTTTACACCCATGAAACAAGGGTGAGCGATCGCAGCGGAGCCTGTATTTTGGCCCCGCAACCGCAGGAGCGCATCCTTCCTTATTAGACGCGCACACTGATTGGATGCGGGTACAGCTCAACAGGATAAGGCCTGGCTTGCTTGTGCTTTCGCGTTGCAGTTTCCGTCTGAGGCAACCCTAACCGTGAATCTTGCGGAATGCCGCCAGGCAACGCTCCGCGGTTTCCATCTCCGGATAATCGCTTCCCTCTTGTTCGATTAGATAGAACTCCACTCCCCCGGTGCTTTCGGCTGCTGCGAATAACTCTCTCCACGGGGTCACACCCTCGCCAAACAGCACGTTATAACCTTTTTCCGGAGACCAATCCTTGCAATGCATGGAGCGAATGCGCCCCGGATTGGTTTTCACCCAAGCCACCGGATCGCTCCCGGCTTCCAGACAAGTGCCCACGTCGAGTTGTAGCATCACGCTCTTGTCTGTATTTGCTGCAAGAATCTCCATGGGCTTTTTTCCGTCGATGAGTTTCCATTCCGCTTCGTGGTTGTGATACCCGGCGTGTATTCCCTGGCGGCTCAGCGTTTGATTGGCTTCATTCAATGTTTCGGCGACGTGCCTCCACCCATCGAGGTCTGCAATTTCTTCGCCAGGATGAGCCAAGACGATGTAACGTGCGCCGATGGCTTGGTTTAATTCAATGGCCTTGCCGATGCCCTCGGGCTTCAGAGCTTGCAAAGCGTTGTGCGTGGAATAGCAACGGATGCCCAGGCTGTCCAATTCATTCCGTATCTGCTGGGCATAATCGAGAGTCCAATCATAGTAAGGCGCATAAAACTCCACGCATTGATAACCCATATGCGCCACTCCGCGCACCGTGCCCGGCAGATCCTTCGCCAACTCATCGCGAACCGAATAAAGCTCCAGGCCAACGGGAAGCTGAGGCTTGCCCGTGGCCATGGACGGCCAGAGCGGAGCGGTAGCGGAAATGGCCAGAAACGCGCGTCGCGATAAGCTGTGCGGAGTTTTCATAACGCGCAAACTTTAGCACACTCCACCGGAAGCTAAAGTGACAACCAATACATCCGAGTCGCTAGTGCCAAAAGTGAGACACGAGCAGATTGGTAGCGAACGCGCCGATGTACGCCAAGGTGGCCATGTACAGGAACTGCAGCACAGGCCATTTCCAGCTATTGGTCTCGCGTTTGACCACGGCCAGGGTGGACGTGCATTGCATCGCAAAAGCGAAGAATACCAGCAACGCGGCAGCGCCGGCGGCAGACAGATCATTGTGCAGCGCGGCTTGCAGCGTGAGGTTTCGCGATGCCGGATCGGCTCCGTAAAGAGTTCCGAACGTGCCCACAATCACCTCGCGGGCAAATACCGAAGTAACCAAACCAATCCCTACTCGCCAGTTAAAGCCAAGCGGCTGGATGATCGGCTCGATGCTGTGACCGAGGCGTCCGATGAGGCTTTGGTGCAGGCCCGGGGGTGCCCCGCCAACGAAGGGCAGATTTGCCAGGAGCGCGAGAATGGTGGCGACGACCACGATCACGCCGCCCGCGTTTTTCGTGAATACCCAGGCGCGCTCTCCCGATCGAATGGCCATCGATCTTAGCGTCGGCCAGCGGTATTCCGGCAGTTCCAGGATGAACGGCATGGGAGAGGACTTTAAGATCGATGACTTCAGAATGGCTGCGGTGAACAGCGCGGCGAGAAAGCCGATGACGTAGAGCCCCAGCATGGCCGCTCCACGATAACCGAGCAAGGGGCCGAGCAAGGAACGTTCCGGAACAAACGCGGCAATGACCAGAGTGTAGATGGGCAGGCGGGCGGAGCAGGTCATGAACGGCGCGATCAGAATGGTCGCCAGGCGATCCCGGCGGTTTTCAATGGTGCGCGCGGCCATGATGGCCGGCACAGCGCACGCATACGCTGAAAGCAAAGGAACGAACGACTTGCCGTTCAGGCCCACTCTTTGCATGGTGCGATCGGCCATGAGCGCTGCGCGGGCCAGGTAGCCGGAATCTTCCAGAACGGTGATGAATAAAAACAGCACCAGAATTTGCGGCAGAAAAACAAGGATCGAGCTTAAGCCCCTCCAGACGCCGTCGAACAAAACCGATTTCAGCAGCCCGGCTCCCATCCAGGAGAAAAGCAGCTGTCCGAGATTATCCAGAAGGTTTTGGAAGCCGTTGCTCAGTGGCTGCCCAATAGCGAACACCGCCTGAAACAGGATCACCAGAACCAGCAGGAAAACCAGCGGACCCCACACCCGGTGCAGCAAAACTCCATCTAAACGCCTTGTCCACTTCGCAGGAAGTGGTGCACGGTACTCGGATTCTCCGGCCAGTTGCCGGGCCCAACGTTGGCAGGCAATGGGTCCTTGCAACACCGGTAATTCCCGGCGCCCATTGGTATGGACGTCTCCGCGCAAGAAATTTTGGATGGCGTCCATTCCCTTGCCGCTGGTGGCCGAAACCAACGCAACCGGCACGCCCAGCTGCCCGGCCAGTTTCACCAGGTTCACTTGTCCCCCGCGTTTTTCCAGCAGATCCGCCATGTTCAGAATCAGCAGCACCGGCAAACCGGTGCGAAGAACATCGGGAACAATGGAAAGGTGCCGCTCCAGATTGGTGGCGTCCATCACAATCAGCACCGCATCCGGGCGAGACACCCCAGGCATCTCGCCATGCAAAACCTGTGCCGCCACCCGTTCATCCTCGGAGTAAGCCGTAAGATCGTAAACTCCCGGTAAATCCACGAGCATCACTGCCCGTTCGGCCTCCCCGGCCAACATGCCGGTTCTATGCTCAACGGTGACGCCCGGATAGTTCGCTACCTTTTGATGCAGCGCCGTCAGGCGATTAAACAGCGTCGACTTCCCGGAATTCGGCGGTCCGATAATCGCGGCGGTTCGAATCCCTTCCGTCGGTCGACTGGGTCCGTGATTGTTTCCGTTTGCGGGGGCGCCGTGGCAGCTGGCTTGCGCTTGTAGATGGGTGGTCATTCGTCTGTTCGCATCACCCGGATCTGCGCGGCCGTTTCTGGACGCAAAGCAATTTCCGCTTGGCCGATCCGATAGACTCTCAGGCTGCCCAAAGGCACTTGGCGAATCACCGAAACCACTGCCCCCTCCACAAATCCAAAGCGCGTCACATAGCTGCGCAACTTTCCTTCGAGATGGATTTCTTGCACGGTTCCTGTTTCGCCTACAGAAAGATCCGAGAGCGAGGAGCCGGGGGTCAGGTTCCTGTGTGAGACCCAAATGGTTGGCATGATTTGTGTAGTCACTTTAAGTACTCGGCGAAGCGTCCAGATGATAATGACATGCAACAAGGATTCGGGCTGTGACTTGTGGCACATCTCGGTAAGCTAAGTAAACTAAGTTAGTTAGATAGATCTTCCGCGAAAAACCGCCCTGCCAGCCGTAGCCTGAAACACGGTACTACTTGCTTGGGCTCGCGGCTGGCTTCACCTCACCTATAGACCGCTGCAGTTCCTGAATGGTTGCAGAGGAAAGCTCATACAGCGCAGGCTCATTGTCCCGCTTGGCGATGTAATCCTCGCCAGACTTGGCGATCGCAATGCGTTCCACATCCTTGCCGTCTTTTGCGGTCACCACGAGGTTGATTGCCGGCGCAGTGAAACCGGAGTTCGGGAATTTGGTAGCAGCCAGGTCGCGCATGTCGCCAAGCAATTGCGCGAAGCTGACTCCATCCAGTTTCTTTCCATCGGGACCATACCAGTCCGAGCCGGACCGCGAGAAGAAATAAGACTTGGCGCCATCGTGAATCTCGATTTTGTTGGGATCCTCGAAACCAAAATCGAACAGCTTCTTGTTGCGCAAGTCATCGACAGATTTGTTCAAGCTGGTGCCCACGCTGGCAGGAACCTCATACACGCCCGGCAGGATGCTAGATTTCGCGTAATACTGCTCCTTGGCTTTGCGTATCTCGAGTTCCTGCGTGCCGGAAGCGCCCACGATCTTCGCTTGCGCGACCGGAGAAGCGGACTTAAACGCGGCGGCATTGGCGCTAGCGTTCGTGGAGGAACCCGTTTCCATCTTGGCGTCCTTCAGCAACCGAATCAGATCGTCCACCTGATCGGATCCGGTGCGAAACGGTCCCGGCTTGACGATTTGCCAGGAATCTTTGCTTCGGGCGAGGGTGATGTCCTGGTGCGCGCCCGCTTTCTCCGTGATGAGCTCCAGCTGCGTGGCCTTATCGAAATCGGCGGTGATCAGGCGTTTGTCGCGAAGATCATCGGCGGATTTGTCCAAACTGGATTTGGTGTAAGTGGCCACGGTGAACAGGCGCGGATCGCCGTCCAGCATGGCGTAAAACGCGTTGCCGGCGGGAGTCGCGTCGCCTATCAAAATCTTTTTCGATTTGTTGTTTTTGAGGGTGACGTCAAGTTGCACTGCGGGCGCGGCGAGTCCATACGAGGCGAGGTTCGAAACCTTGTCCTCGAGTAAGCGCTCCGCGTTCAGCGAGGAAAGGGCCGAGAGCAGATTCGAGACGGAATCCTGGTCGGCCGCCAGAGGCTGCGGCGCAGTGATCTGCCACTCGCCGGAATTGTTGCGAATCAGGGTGACCGCAGGCTGGTCTTTGCGAGTAATCGTTAAGCCAGTAATGTCTGGCTGCGCCAGCGAGAGGATTTTGGGTGTAGCGTCGGTGGCGGCTTTCGTGGAGGACCCAGCATTGGGATGATGGTTCGACCAGTAAAGGGCTCCCAGAAGAGCTGCGAGCACAAGGCAGGCGATCAAAAGACCTTTCAGTTTCATCGTGGTTTCCTTGCAATAGCAATTGCTTGCGAGGTGCTGTTCCGCCTTGGCGAATCAGCGGCGCCGCCACCACACCGAAAAGCCGCCGATAACCACCAGCAGCGGCAGCAGGAATTGGCTGCTCAAGCGCAGCCAGCGCAATTGCGCTTGTGTGAGCGTGATATTGCGGTTTTCATGCTCCTTGGGACGGATCGAGATCAAATCTTCATCCGAAGCAAGCCAGTTGATCGCGTTGAGTGCCAAATCCCGATTGCCGTTGAAAGGCAGAAACGAATTGGCCGCCCAATTCGAACTACCCACAACCACAAAACGGCCTTGAGAATTCTCTTTGCCGGTGTTGTAGGTTCCAGCGGCCGCAAGCAAGAGAGGTCCCTTGACGTTGCTCGGATCGCTCGGATTGATCGCGGGGCTGTTGAGCTTGACGGTAGCTAGGCTTGTTTGCGACGAGCTGAACAACGGTTGCACTGTGGTTTTGTCGCCGTTTTTGATCTCGAGCGAACGCGCTATCGGGAAACCCGTGGCCTGGCGTTTCAAATCGTTCACGATGGCGTGCGAATCGTAACTGGTAACCAGCGCCACTTGCGGGCCGAGTCCGGCAATCTGGCCAATGGGATTCAGGTCCAGAATCAGATTCTTTTGCGGCGTGACGCCCCAGCCTTCCAACACCTTGGTGAGCGCATCGTTATCCGCGATATCGACGCGGCCCATTTTTAAAGGCGGGTCGAGCAGCACCAGCGCGCGACCGCCGTCGTCCACGTATTTCTTGATGGCGTCGACTTCCGGCTGGAGATAATCCGACTCCGGTCCGCCCAGCACGATCACCGTGCAATCGGAAGGTACTTCCGCCTGGGTTACCAAGTTAATGGATTTGACCTGGTAGTCGTCGTGCCCCAGCAGATCTTTGAACTTTGAGTAGCCACTTCGATCAGTGTCAGCAATCTGATGTTCGCCGCTGCCTTCCACGAAGCACACCGTGCGGACATTTCGTTTCAAGTCTCGGATGAAGGCTCCGGTGATGCTTTCTTCTGTCAGGTCCTTGGCTTCTTCCTTGCGATCGCCAATCTGCACGATGGTCGTGCCGTAGGCTTTGCCACGGACGTCGCCGGCCAGTTCCGGATTCTTGTCGGGATCGACGTAACGTACCTGCACTTTGGGAGAGAGATTGGCGTACTGGTCGAGTTCATCTTTGGCGCGGTCGAAACGCGAACCCTGGTCGTAGTAGGTGATCGTGGCCGGCTGCTTCAAGCCTTTCACGATTTTCGCGGTTTGCTCGGAGAGGCTATAGCGCTTGTTCGAAGTGGAATCGTAGGATTTGTTGTGGCGGTCGGCCAAAACATTGGCGACCACTAGTATGGCCAGAACGATGAGGATGTAGCTGACCGCGAAAGCGGCGTACTTGGTTTGGCGCGCGTGAAGGAATGGCGTTTTCATCTAGGCTCTCCAGCGCAGGGACTCTAACGACCGCGAAGTCAGGAAAAGTCCCAGGAAGATCAAGCTGACGTAGAAGATCACGTCTTTGGTGTACAGCACGCCTTTCGAGAAGTTCTCAAAGTGGCTGAGCACGGAAAGATAGGACGCGACGCGGGCCCACGTGGTGAACTCGAATTCGCCAACCCACGCCAACACCCAAAGCAACAGACAAACGCCAAACGTGGCGGCCGCGGCGATAATTTGATTACGCGTGAGCGTGGAGATGAACGTCCCGATCGCCAGCAGCGCTCCTGCTTGCAGAAGCAGCCCCAGGTAAGCAATAGCCAGAGGCTTCCAGTCGGGATTGCCGTATTTGAACAGCCAAATGTAGTTCAGCGCGGTCAGCAGCAACATCCCGGCATACAGCAACAACGCCGCCAGCCATTTGCCCAGGATAATCTCCGCGTCGTGGATTGGCGAAGTGGCTAGCAACTCAATCGTCCCGGACCGTTTCTCTTCCGCGAACAACCGCATGGTGATCAGCGGAACAAAGAAAAGTCCGATGACGTTCAAGTTCCCCACCAGGTTGCGTAGCAAGAACTCGTTCACGCTTACCGGAAATGACTCGCCGCGCATCTGCGATTCCATGCCCAGGTACACGAAGCTGTACACGCCGGTCCAGAAGAAGTAGCCGAACAGCAGCGCGAAGAACGTGAACAGCAGGCACGCGATGGGCGAGACGAAGTAGCTGTGCAATTCTTTCTTGCAGATGATCCACACATTCCTCATGACGTTCATCCCTCGGCCTTCGTAGCCACGGCTTCCGCTTGCTGCGCCGATGACTGGCTGGTGTTTGCCGCGACATCCGCGTTGGTGAGTTGCAGGAACACTTCTTCCAGGCTCACCGCCGCGCTGCGCAGTTCGTTCAGGTCCCAGCCGGATTGCACCACTGCACGCGCCAGGTCGCCGCGCAAACCGCGATCATTTTTCCCTTCGACCTCGAACACCGCGCGACCGTCGCCGCTTTGCTTCGGCAGCACGCGACTCACGCCAGAAACTTGTTCCAGGCTTCGTTGTACCTGAGCGGCGTCCAACGAGCCATTTCGCCCGGCCACTTCCACCAGCACGGAACCCGCGCCTCTCGCGCGGTTCTGCAAGTTGCTGACGGAATCGATGGCGACGAGCTTGCCCTTATTAATGATGATGACTTGTTGGCAGGTCTGTTCGACTTCGGGAAGGATGTGCGTGCTCAAAATGATGGTGTGGTCGCCCGCCAGACTCTTAATCAGGTCGCGGGTTTCGTTAATTTGCTTGGGATCCAGGCCCGCAGTGGGCTCGTCGAGGATCAGCACATCCGGATTGTGGATGATGGCTTGCGCTAATCCGACCCGCTGGCGATAGCCCTTGGACAGTTTCCCGAGGACCTTGTCTTTCACGTCGGCGACGGCGCACCTTTCCAGGACGTAATTCGTGCGTTTCGCCAGGTCGGGGCCGCGAAGTCCTTTCAGTTTCCCGACCAGTGTCAGGTATTCGGCGGTGCGCATTTCCGGATACAGCGGCGGAGTTTCCGGCAAATAGCCGATGCGGCGCTTTACTTCCATTGGGTTATCCAGGATGTCAAATCCGGCGACGGTGGCGGTGCCCATCGAGGGAGACAAAAAGCAGGTGAGCATGCGCATCGTCGTGGTCTTGCCGGCTCCGTTGGGGCCGAGAAAGCCGACAATTTCACCTTTGCGCACCTCGAAAGAGACGTGGTCGACGGCAGTGTTGCGGGCGTACCTTTTCGTAAGCTCTTGAACATTAATCATAAGAAATTTGATGGTGGCGAGCCGTGAGCGTGTTGCCGATACCGACAGAAGATTCTCGCGCCGCGAACCGGCGCGAACCGTGCCGAAAGAGGAGTGCTCGCGGGCTCGCCCTTGCCTCCCCTAGCGGAACAAAATTTTATCAAACACGATTCGGTTGTCAAAATCGGGAGCTAAGCCCTTGGTCATTCGCGTCTTACCGCCACGTTGTGAGCCGGCGGCGGCAGACTATTTCGCAGGACCGCACTCTTTGGCTCGCGCTCCGGCGCACTTAGAAACAGAGCGAGCGGAATGGAGTGAGCCATGGCCGCGTAACCTGCGGGTGATGGATGTAGATGATCTCCCGAATCAAACGCCGGCAGAAGCCGGTCGGGATGTTCCGGATCGCTCACGACCTTGTCAAAATCCAGCACCGCGTCGAAATGTTCTGGCGTTCGAATCCACGCGTTGACCGCCTGTCGGTCGGCCTCCGTGGCCGGGCCCGGGTGATAAAACTCCGATCCCACGAAAGGCATGACGGTCGCGCCGATCACTTTGATGTCGTGGGTGTGCGCTCGGGCCACGATCTGTTCGTACGCGCCGATCATTTGGTGCACGAGCAACTCGTGCTCCGCCACGGTAACTTCCCCTTGCCGCCCTAGCATGCCGATATCGTTGATCCCTTCGAGAACGATCACGTAGCGAACTCCGGCTTGTGCGATCACGTCCGGATCGATGCGCGACAATCCATTGGGTCCGGCGCCGTCCAGAAGCAGGCGATTCCCGCCAATGCCCTGATTGTCTATGGCGATATTGTGCGAGCCGGGTTCGGATTGCAGTCGCTGCGCCAGAATATCCGGCCAACGGTCGTTGCCGTTGGTTGTCGCCCCGTGTCCGTCGGTGATGGAGTCACCGAGCGTGACGATGGCGCTCGCGTCCGGAGCAGCCACTACGTCGATTCCGGCAATGAAGTACCAATGTTCAATCTTTTTCACTGGCGTCGAAAACTCTGGCGCGGCAACGGAATCTCCGTGGGTGAGATAGCTGGTAGCCCGGGAGCCCGGATGGCCGGTCTGCCCCTCGGGTGCTTTGTCGAAATGCAGGGTGATGGCCAGGTCCGAAAGATCACTTGCGGGAAAGGAGACCGGATCGGAAAGGTAGTCGGCGTGGGCCGGAATCGTAACATCCGGCGCGCCAGAAAAGGTCAGCGCCTTGTCGGTGCCAGGAACGATCTTCTCGGAAGCGGGAGAAACCGCGCGGGCCAGGTGCACTACCGTCAGGTGCAGTGGTGCGTTTCCAAAACGATTCGAAAGGTGTAGGCGGACCTGGCTTCCGCCCAGCGAAAGATGCACGATCTGGCGGAGGGTCGCATCGCTCAGGTCTTCGGGAGCCAAGGAATTATTTGGCTCAACCAACTGCTGCGAGGCAGCCCAAGAGGCCACCCAATGTACCTGTGCGTCGCCCTGCACATGGTTCACCGCGGCCGCGGACAGCAAAACTATCGCGCAGAAATGGCAGAATCCGATTCGCAAAAACCTCATAAACTGATTGTCGAGCAAGGTCTTCCCTCGAAGAAATCCAAAATGCACCGGCCAACATTATCTCAATAAATCAGGCACGCAGGTACGGCGTCCAGACATCCAGGCCTGCATCGGCTTCGCGGCACGATTGGCCAGGTGTAATCAGAGTCCCAGAAACTTAAACGTCGCTGTGGCCTTAAAGTTTTTCGCGGCGTTCCCGGCAAAGACGTTGCTCTGTTCCTTCCCCAGATCCAGCTTCATTACGTGTCCATGCTCGCTGAAATCGATTCCCTTCATGTCCACCCAGAACACGTTCGGCGTGAGCGCCGATTCGAAGAAATAAATCAGCCTCTTTTGATCGGCAACGGTCCGCCAGCGCGTCGAGGAAATGTTCGGTTGGCCCGGAGTCGTGATGCCATAGGGAACGGACGCATTGCGAATCACGCTGAACACGCTAGCCACCGCCAGGTCTGGACTCTGATCCTTGGGGATCGCATTGATATAGAAAGAGGCACGCGCAAAGCGGTCTGCCGCGCGATTCGTTCCTGGCAAAAACACTGTTCCCCCGATCTCCTGCCAGTATTCTTCCATCGCCAGTTGTTTTTCGAACGTGGGCGAGTTGGTCATTACCTGATATTTCCGGCCGTGATGGATGATCTGCTTGCCTCCGGTGTATTCGATGATCGCGCTGTCGCCTGTCGCGTCGGAGATCGACAGATGCACGGTTGCCAGCCGGTCTTCCCCCGGCACGTTGGCCGTCACCACGGTGAACGGTTCGGGGCTAAGAGCCTCCACTGCTTCCTGTACCGTCGCGAAGTTATCCAAGACGTATTGGGCCCACAGTGAGAGTGCAAGGCTCGGTTTGTTGGCTTGCGGTTTTGGGTACTCGGATTCGGCCAGCCATAGCAGATTCGCCACCAGTCCTTTTTCATTCATGCCATCGGTGGTCGACACATCGTAGCCGCTGGCAATCAAACTCCCGTAACGCGACGTCCATTTCACGGAATTTGAACCCGCCTCTCCACTCCGCTGCATTCCTCGCGGAAAAACCCACAGATTTGTGCCGATGTCCACTTTCCAATCCATCGAACGTGCTGTGATCACCTCGCCATTCGCCCCTAGAAAAACCACCCTGGTGCACCCGCTGGCACTGGGCGCGAAGAGCACGCCATGCAGCATGGCTAGGGCAAGAACCAACGCAGGAATAGACCGATAAACGCGGGACACCCGTAGGACCAGCATAAAAGCTACCTCCATTTAGTTTTCGAAGAGTGCTGCTGCAGGGCGGAAGGCTAAACTACTACATTCTTTGCCCGAAGGCACTTTCACAGATAGGAATTAGAGAAGAAATCGCAGCTTCCTCAGACTCCCGTTGGAACAGCACGCGCTCGCATCGCTTCGATCGTTGCAGGAATTCCTTCAGCATACGGAGCGTTCTCCGCGGAACCGAATCGTGGCTACATTCATCCAATTGCGGAAGGGGGGTAAAGGATGTATCACGTACGCCAAGAGAATTTGCCTTTTGTCGGGAGTTCGCATGAGTTTGTTGGAGCTGAGCAGGGCGACACCCCAGTTTCGGTCTTCCTGTTCCATGGGAAGCCCGGTTCGGGACCGGCGCCGCACCGGCACCCTTATGACGAGATCCAGTTCATCCGCGAGGGCCGGGGAGTGTGGACCGTCAGTGGCAAGACGTTTGAGGGCACCGCGGGAGATATCTTTGTCATCAAGGCGGGTGAGATCCACAGCTTCAAAGCGGTTGGTGATTCGCCGCTGGTACAACTCGACGTTCACCTCAGTCCGCGCTTCATCCAAGAGGATCTGTAACTCGTTTGGCCAAAGGGCGTGCCTCTTACCCAAATCCTGTGACCGCAGTCACATCGCAAAGAACCGGAATCTGTAAAAAATTTCGGCCGGGTGTATTTGTTGTGCGGCTGAACTCGTCGCCCCGCACGGGTGTTCCTGTCCGCTGAACCACGACAGCATTCCGGGTACGCCGCACAATCAGGGGGAGCAGTATGAATTATCCAGTTTGGGAAGTGAGCTTCGGGGCCGGTCTGTTGATCGCTCTCGTGGCGATCCTCCACGTGTTTGTGTCGCATTTTGCTGTGGGCGGCGGCTTGTTTCTGGTGTTGACCGAGAAAAAGGCGCGGCGAAGTGGAGACGCGGCCTTATTGGCATGGCTGAAATCGCACACAAAGTTCTTCGTCCTGGTGACCGTTGTCTACGGTGCGGTGAGCGGGGTAGGAATTTGGTTCACCATTGGCCTGATCAGCCCGATGGCCACCAGCAATCTCATCCACGCCTACGTTTGGGGCTGGGCCATCGAATGGGTGTTCTTTTTTATCGAGATCACCGCCGCGCTTCTTTATCTGTACGGCTGGGACAAGCTGGAGCC
>Ga0335072_10004164_pt1 | contig 21584 bp, 19 predicted proteins | sample Lox_Sample_21_FD_206725 | JGI IMG/M metagenome (GOLD analysis project Ga0335072, IMG submission 206725) | Soil microbial communities from Loxahatchee National Wildlife Refuge, Florida, United States - Lox_Sample_2.1 | ecosystem: Environmental > Terrestrial > Soil > Wetlands | place: USA...
TGCCAGGATGGGCAGCATCACGCTGTAGGAGAGGTCCAGTTGGCCGACGCCGCTGGCTCGTGTCTCATAGGCGGAGAAGCCGAACACGGCACCGCCCACCAGAGCTGGCCAGAACTTCCCGGTTAGCCGCCGACACAAGACGAAGGCGCCCCAGGCCGACAGCGGCGGCCCCAAGGCAGTCAGCAAGCTGAACGAGACGATCGGGCCTGCCGTCAGGGTCAGGGGTGCCGCAAGGATCCCAAGCGGCGGAATGGTTGTCACCCAGCCCAATGGCTGACCTGCCGGCGCCGAGACCAGGCTGGAAAACAACGGGTTGAGGCCGTTCGCGATGGCGTGCGGCCACCAGCCCAGGACCCAGACGAACAAGTCCGGGTCCATGTTGCGCTGGGCGAGGCTGGCGACGGTAGGGTGCCAGACCAGCGTGCTGGCCACCGTCGAGAACCAGACCGCGATATAGACAGCAAGCGCGAACACGATCTGCGTAGCTGGCGACTTGATAAACCTGACATACCAGCGCGCCCTCGGCGAGGCATCAGCCTCAGGTCCCTCGTACGCGAGTTCCTCGTGCTCAGGCTCCTCGTACCCCATTGGCCCTGGTCCCGCGCTGCGGCTAACTTCGGTCATGCGCCCCACGGCAGCCCTGATCGCCGACACACGAGCCGACTTCAAAACCCGCGCACGGCAAGCCCTGACCCCCGCTACAGACCAGCATTAGTTGAGCCTCACCCCAGGAAAACCGGTACGTACGACCGCGTAGGATACCGGACGCGCCGCGACCAGAGTTGCCGACCTTAGCCATCATTCACCCAAATGTGGGTCAAGCGGCAAGGCTTGGCCGAAAAGGAGCGGCGCAGATCTCAGCGTACGGTAATACGGATCGACGTGCTTGCGGTGGCGAAGTGGTCCTGGTCACCGCTGTGCACCGCGAGGCAGACGTCACTGCGCGCGGGACGCGGAAGATCCCCTTGAACCGGCCGACGGAGTTCTGACTGGAGCCAGTCGCCTGGGTCAGCTGATCTCGACGTAACGCTGGCGGTCAGTCATCACCTCGCGGATCGTGCGCAGCCTGGCCTCCAGTGCGGCGACGTCGAGTTCGTCCAGCGCCGCGGCGGCTTGCACGGCAGAGGCAATGGCAGCAGCCTCGCCGACCAGCGTCCAGTCGAACTGCATCAGCTCGTCCAGTCCGACATTCCGCACCCGGTCCCAGACCCTGTCCTGATTCAGCAGTGGCAAGCCGCGCACCGCCGCCGAAGCGTCCTCGATCGACTTCAATAGCCGCTCGGCTCGGCGGATTGGCTCCATCACCGCCGCAGGCGGGAACGGCTGCTCCCGCGTCGACGGCGGCACCCGGTCCGCCCGCCAGGCGCTGATCAGGCTCCTGATCGCCGTGGCTGCCGAACCGAGTTCGCGGCCGACGCGCTCGCGGACGAGCAGATCATCGGACCGCAGCCTGCCCTTCTCGGTATAGAGGTCAGTCGCCAGGAACGCGCGCAGCAGCCCGGACGGGCTGTCGGCCATGCGGGTCAGCCCCCGGCCCTGGTTACCGGCGCGTGCGGCGCCGCGACCTGCGGGACACCGGCGGCGATTGCTCCGCCGTTCCCGGCAAGGTCAGCCACGCCGGGAACGCCCGCCGAGGCGCCTGCCTGCACCGCCGTGATGCCGATGTTGAACGCCTCGCCGACGGCCATGTTGGGCGCGGATACCAGGCCGCGCTCGGCCATTTTGAGGGCCACGTAGTAACGGACGGCCTCGATCTCGGACAGCCCGAACGCGCGGAGCGAGATCAGCTCGCGCATCCGCTCATCCCGCGGCCGCATCAGCACCTTGACGTCGTTCAGGGTCACGCCGTAGATGCCGAGGAAGTCCTGCAGGTGCCCCCTGACCAGTTCGGTGATCTCGTGGATCTTCTCGTTCACCTGCTCCAGCGGCGTCACCTGCACCAGCTGGTTGATCGCCTGCTCCACCACAGGGCCGGCGTAGGCGTTCAGCGCGTCGGTGGTGAGCGCGTGCCCCTGGTAGGGCATGTGGGTCACCAGCTTGACCGCGTCTTCCTTGGTGTCGATGTGCACGTAGTAGTCGACGTCATAGACCATCTCAGCCAGCTCGCGGGACAGCGCAACCCCCTGCGCCTTCACTACGCTCTTGGCTCTGGAGATGAACAGCGCCTCGTACTGCCAGGGCGACTGCCCGCCGTAGAACGCCTGCTGGAAGTTGCCGAGCAGCGGCCGCTGCGGGGTCTCCACCGGGTACTGCCCGGTCTCGTAGACGTTGAGGATGGCGCCCCGCGACTTGAGCACGCAGAAGTGGTTGCTCTCGACGGTCAGCAGGCTGCCGTTGACGATATCGGCGCTCGGATAATGCCACATCAAGACGCCGGGGCCCATGATCTCAGTGCCGTCGACGGTGTTAAGCGTGCTGATGACGTTCCGCATGGCCATGACGAAGTCCTCCCGTAGTTGCCCGGCGTCAGCGCCCGGCTACGGGGACATTGTGGCGGGAATGTCAGGCGTGCGCTAGATGGGCGCATAGTTGGCCGCAGCCACCGGCGGGGCCTCGTTTGGGCCCAGTCCGGGCCGGCGCCGTTCCGGCTCAGGCTCTCCGGGATCTGGTCACCCCAGGTGCTCGCGTCGTTCTGGCCGTCCCGAGTTGGCTCACTAAGTGCGCAGCAGGATCGTGGCAGATGTGCTCGAGTTCGTGAACAGTGCCGTCGACGTTAACCACCGTCTAGCCGGGAGACGTGGGTAGCGGCCTGACGGATGCACCGGACGCAACGCCGTTGTAGGGCAGCAGCCAGCGTTGATCGTTTGCAGTCGTTATTGGGTCAACCCCGGTAGTGCAACGTGCAAGCGTGAGGTGCGCTGAGGCACGGGTAGACGGGGCGGTGAGGCAGAGCGACAGCCGACTGTCTGCCGTTGCCGCGCTGACGAGCAGGCTCGCTGTCGCGAGCCACTGCTGGCCGGTTGTCGGCGGATTGGCGCACGGGTCGAGCACTACCTGGCTTCCGGCCGCTGCCCTTCCGGGGGCATCCAGGCAATAGCCGCCGTCCGGACCCGTGTCTCGTATAGTGCCATCGGATTCCGCAGTCCACTGCTGCGCCGGATCGCCGTCCTGGCAGCGGTCGATATCGACCGCGTTCCGCCGTCCGATTCCCAAATCCACGCCGCCCAGGCACATCCTGGCCACGCCTGCGGTGACCCGTCCAGTCGGTGGCACGGTGACGTCCTTGACGGAGAACGAATCAGTCGCTGAACTTGGCGAATTCCTGCTGTACTGCCACAGTTCAAAGCCAGCAGAAATCTTGCACAGATACCAGGACTGGCTAAAGGCGCCCTTGGCGAAAACGGCCGCGTCGCGGGTGAATTGACCGATATCTAGGTTGGTCAGAGAAGTCGTCGGCCGGACCAAGACGAAGCTGACGATGGTCCATAGGTGCGCGCTCGCTGACCGGCGCCGAACATAGACCTTGTAGTACGCGCCATCGACCCAGGTGTTGCTGACCAAGGTTCCGGCCGGGTCGTCCGCGTGGTTGCTATCCAGCCAGACCATCACCTCGCCGCCTTCCCTGGCTGCACTGTCGCTCGCCCTCGCAGGGTAGTACGGGGCGCACTTTTCCAAGTCGCTGTTGGACGAGGGGCTGTAGAGCAAGTCGTAGGCTGCGTCCCACGCATCTGCGGGGTTCGTATCGGGCGTCAGCGCCCAGGTAGCCGTAGTGTCGCCAAGCTGCCGGACTTCAATTGGCGAAGGGTACTGCGAGATATTCGGATAGGCTGCAATTCCGTTAAAACACGAACGCCTACAAGACCTTGGTGCCTTAACAATGTTCGTAGATTGTTCTCCGGGAGAGGTGTAGATGGTAAATCCATCTCTTAGCCCTGCATCTCGTACGCAGATCCGGTCATCATTGTGATCTGTAGTAGACAGTCCCCAGGCATCGCCGTCAACGACATAATGGTGGTTGGCCGTTCTCTGATCGAGAAAGGCGTAGTAAGGCGATGTGCGGGGCAGGCAAGCCGGACCTGGGCTGTAGGATCGATGTGCTTGGGACACACCTGTGTCAGCGGCAACGAAAACCACTCCGACCAAGACTACGGCGACTGTACAGGCGATCGGCAGGCCAGGCCTGATTCGCCGTGCTGTGAGTAGCGCTCCAAGGTTGTTCCGCAGGTCCCTAAACTCCTTGAGCTGCTGTAGGTCTCCTACCTTCCGCCTGATTGTGCCATATGTCAGCGATACTCCGGGCGGTCACGGCCCCGGCGAGAAGGCCAGAGCTTAAGGCGCGTACGGCTTAGTCCAGGCCGGTCGGGCGTGGGCGTCGAATACTCCGTCAGGTCGCAGCCCATCGCGTCGTGCCGCCTTCGGTGCTTGCGAAGAGCGCGACGATGCCGGCCATCGCCGGCATCCGCGCTGTCCCCAGGGTTCGCTGGGTCGTGGCGCCCCCTGCCCGCCAGACGCTACCGCCCTCACGTCCGCGATTGCTTGGCCACGCACGTCAGCGGCCAGCGCCGTCCACTCAACCTGCACAAAGCCGTGCTCGAACTTGAATCCCGGATAGCTAGTGATCACTCCGGAGCGGCTGGCAAGCAGCATACTTTTCGCGCTCCGATCGCCTTGATGCCGACACTTCTCTTATTTGCTATAAATAACTCGCTCATGCGTGCGTATGGCACGACTAGGACCATGGGGGACTTACTGCGGAGGTTTGGGATGACGTTGCAGGAGCGTGCGGGGGCTATGGGCCCGGCGGTGGTGCTGCCTCAGCCGTGGGGGTCGGTGGTGGTGACGGTCGTGCTGCCGACATATAACGAGGTGGCGAATCTGCCGGTGATCACCGAGCAGCTCTTCGCGCTGCCGCTTGACGGGCTGCGGGTGCTGGTGGCCGACGATAACTCGCCGGACGGCACCGGGCAGGAGGCTGATGAGCTCGCCGATAAGTACGGGCCGGAGCGGATGAGCGTGCTGCACCGGCCGGGGAAACAGGGCCTGGGCCGGGCATATGTGGACGGGATGGTCCGGGCCGTGGCAGCGGGTGCGCAGTTCGTAGTCCAGATGGACGCGGACCTGTCGCACGGGCCGCACTACCTGCCGCAGATGCTGGGCACGCTGCTGGCCACCGACGCCGATGTGGTGATCGGGTCGCGGTATGTGTGCGGGGCCAGCCTGGCAGGAGACTGGTCGTGGCAGCGCAAGGCTTTGTCGGGGTTCGCCAACGCTTATGTGCGGGGCCTGCTGCGGCTGGGCGTTCGCGATGTGACGGCGGGGTTCAAGCTGTGGCGCGCCAACGCGCTGGAGATAATCGACGTCGCTAGCATCCGGTCCAACGGGTACAGCTTCCAGGTGGAGATGAACTACCGGGCGGTCCAGCACGGCCTCAAAATCGTGGAGCTGCCGATCCATTTCACCGACCGGCGCGAGGGCCAGAGCAAGATGAGCCTTAAAGTCCAGCTCGAGTCGGCGATGATGCCCTTCACCCTGCGCCGCCAGGCTCGCCAGGGCCGAGTGGTAGCGGACCCTCAGGCAAGCCAGACCGCACGCGCCCGGCACGGGCGCTGACGGCAGGTCAGCTCATTCCAAGTCGTCGGCGCCCCCACCGCCCGCCGACGACAGAGTATCCGCAATCGGGTTCAGCGCCTTGTCGTCGTGCCCTGCAAGACGAACCACGCCTCGTAGCCTGGCGACGGTGCACGCCGCCTTTCACGGACACTGACCGCCGACCACGCGACCGCATCACCGCTACCAAGACTGCGGGCGAGCGAACATCGCCGCACAGCGCGCGATAGCCTTCGAGCCGGAATTGTCCACAAAGTAGGCAGGGTAACTCTCCGGAGCCGCCGGGTCATCGTTCAGCGGAATGTTGAAGAACCAAACCCCGCGCATGTGATAATGCACCACGGATTGGCAAACAGCCGTGAAGTACCTTGCCTGTACCTCCGAATCCGAACGGCCATTAATTTGCCAGGACGAGGGGTGATGGTAAGCGCCAGCGCTAGCCCGGATCGACTCTTCATCGATCGATGTACGCACCAGCATCGACTCGGGGAAGGCCGCTAGGCTTTGCTCGAATCCAGCCGTCACGCGTACCTGGGAAGCATCGGAGGGGACCCTCAGGTTTGCGTACCAGTCCACACCCTGATCTTGATAAGACGGCACGATACCTTCGGTGTAATCCGTGTCTTGCGAAGCCACATTAACTTGACACTTGCACTCATCGTGAGCGCGGTTCAGGAACGACTGCCAATACGGAGAGTCCGCGAGCCCGTAGAGCTCAGTGCCGACCACGAACTGAGCGTCATGCACTCCGCGGACGATTCGCAGATATGGCAGCTCTGCTTTCCATAGGCTCGCGAACCACTTGGCTTGGTTCGCAGGTACAAGGTGGCCCTCCCAACTGAGTACCGAGTTGTCCCAGCCGGAGGGTGGGCCGATGCGCACGATTGGGCGTAGCTGTACCGACAGGTGATCAGCCGTCGCTTCCCGCACTAGCACCCTGACGTTCGTCGGGGTCAGAGATTCCGAGCAGCGCTGCACGTCATTGGAGTGCTTTCCCGGCGAGCACAGATCCCACAAGATTCCCGCCGAGTCCGCGTGAAGACTGTTCCGGACGTAAGCGAGCACCCGCTTGCCGTAGGCCCGCGTGACGCTCGTCGAGTAGTTCGAGTCCGTCGCGACGTCGACGCCGAGTATCGGCCGAGCCGGAGGACGCAGCTTCCAGACCGTCACGGTACCGCTGAAACCACTGGCCGACCAAACGGGTCGCGCACCTGCAAAAATCTGGTGAAACGCGCCGTCACCCAGCTTCTGCGTCGATTGCAGGTAGGTGTTCCAAGTGATCGCGTAGGAAGCGTGATACATACAAGGCGCGGATTGCTGTTCCCGGCAGTAGGGCTGACTCAGCAGGTCTCCGACCTGCTCGTCAGCAACAACGACAGCCTTTGGCGGGATGTGCTGCTTCGCGTAGGCCTGCACCGCAGCCATTGGATTAGCCGCTTGCGCGGAATCCGAGACGGCAAACGACATAAGTCCCGCACCAACTGCGACGGCAGCCAAGCCAACCTTAAGCACAGTTGAGCGATTCCACTGCCATACCTCGGTCCACCACAGCAAATACAGGGGCAAGAGCACGAGCGCGAAGTACTGGGGAAACCGCAGGTTGCTCAGGCCGAACACGAGAACGGCGGCGGCGACCCAGGAAAATAGCAGCGCCTGCGGCTGGAGAAAATCCCATTTTCGTTGCCGGTAACAGATCAGCAGCCGCCGCGCCGCCAGAATAAATCCAGCAACCGCGATAACGAAGCTAGCTACGTAAACCTTGTATTGTGCGCCCAGCAAGTGGAGCAGTGCACCGGGGGACGTCAGCGTGCCACCAGAGGAGTACAAACCAAGTACTCGTGCGAGTTGTGCGCCCGATTGCGATAGGTACCAGTGCCCCCACAAATGGATCAGTACACCCTGGTCCAGCCCGACGACGGCCGCGTAGGCAAACATGAGCAATAGGTGCTTGCCATTCTGGCGGCGCAGTATCAGCCAGCACAGTGCAACTGCGACGATCGCGTAAATTCCCGTGTACTTCACACAGCCGGCAACCGCCAGGACGATTCCGGCTGTGGCGAACCGGGACCACGAAGGACGGTTTAGTGCGCGCGCATAGGCGAGCATTCCCGCAGTCACGAGAGCAAGTGTCAGGTTCTCGATGTACGAAATTCGCTGCACGTAAAGCAGCCAGCCATCGAAGGCAATCGGAGCCAGTGCGTAAAGCGCGCAAGCAGGCCCGCGCAGGCGCCGAACGAGCAACCAGGTAAAGATGAGCGTGAGCGCTGAGAAGCAAACTCCGAGCACTCGAGCATTCGTGATCGAGTCGGCCGTAACCCGGAACCAGCCATCCAACATGTAAATATACCAAGGTGGCTGATAGAGAAACGGATACCAGGAAGTGCCATACGGTATACGCTCCGTCAAGCCGCCGTGGTGGAACATAGTCGTGGCGATCTGGTAATAGACAATCTCGTCGTACTGCCAGCCATATGCAGCGAGGTGCCAGAATCGCAACGCCACAGCCGCGACGACGAGAACCCCAGAAGCTAGTCCGATGGGCCAGACGCGACGATTGACCCGCCTCGCCGAAGAGACACGAACTTGCTGTACAGAAATCATCTCGCCCCTCGGGTGGGTAGCCAGACCAAGAACGCACCCGAGCCCTCAAATGTCGTCGAGTACGGGAAGATCCCCGCCAGCCTGTAGCTGCTCTTTTCCAACTGAGTGCCAAGCACAGGGTTGCTGGAACTACTACTACTCCTGGCTAGGGCCAGCATCTTGCGGCCTAGGCCTGAAGTCGTGGCCGCAGCGCCTGTCAGTGGCACGGAGTTAAACGTCCCACCCACGGTCAGGATGATCGCTGCGTAAGAGTCATCGGCCGGATCTTTAGAGCTACTCGCCTCCGTCACGTTTGTTGCTTGCGGCAGCGCATACTGGAGAGTGGCGTAAACACCGCCTGGAGCGCCGACAATGAGATATGAATCTCCTCGCGACTTGGCCTGCAGATAGCTAACGAGAGCGCCAGTATTCGGCCAGGAGTGAAAGGCTTCCCGTGCATACCATAGGCCTGTGAATGCGGGATAGCACATCAGAGCCGCACTCACGCACCACGCCGTGGCATGCTTCCAGGGGGAACGAATTCTACCTACCGCATAGCCGGCGGCGAGTGCCATGAACCCGGAGCCGGCTGAGACGTGCTTGTCCATCGCCCAGCTGCTGCCAAGATGCGCCTGATAAGCGACCACCAGAACACCCGAGAGCGCCAGCGCGAGAACTAGGAGTCGCCGGTGTGCGAGCCGCTCAAAGTAGAACGCGGCAACAACGCCAGCAAGTGCAACGGCGAAGATCAGGCCGTCCCAACTCCACGCACTGGAAACTACCTGGGATACGGCGTAGCCGAGGGAGTTGCTGTTACCTGACCGAGTGATGGTGGAGCCAATGAAGTCAACCCACCCATGAGTCAGGGTGACTGTGCCGACGAACATGAGCAGGATCACACCGACCAGCCATGCCGCACACCAAATTGCCAGCCGTCGGCCGAGCATTTCGATCCAGATTAGGAAAGAGATAATGATGGCCGCTGGAACGTAGATAGCGAATGAGAAAGTAATCGCGGACGCAAGTGCCAGGGTTACCCCGCAGAGCGCCACAAGTTCTCCGCAGCGCCTGCGCTTTCCGGCCTGAACGGCAAGCCAGACCGATGCGATTATCAGCATGCACGACAGCGGGTCGTAGGTGGCGAATGCGAGACGCAACACAGGCTCGCTGACCGCCCACAGCGCGGCCCCAGCCACGGCGGCCCGGCGCCCGAACAAGGTGCTGCCGATCTGGAAGAGCAGCAGGGTGCCAACGAGCATGAAGAGCATCGAAAGGATGCGGGCGCCCGCCAAGCCGCCGATCGCACTCGCGAGTGCTCCTATTGGCGGGTAGAGCGCGGGAACGCCTGAATCATTAAATGTCGGAAGCGGAGCACCGTGTAGCCAGTGCGCCCATTCCAGGCGGCCTTGCCAGAGATAATTCCCCTCGTCGCCGAATGCAGTGTTGCTCCATACCAAGCTGAGCGAGAAACCGGCCTGCACGGCAAGCACCGCCACAATCGGCCAGTAGATGCGGCTGCCTGTGCCGCGTCGGTGACTCTCGCGCTCGCGAGTGTCACGCTCAGATTCCCAACCACGGACGCTGCTGTATTCCGGTCGTGACGTGACGAGCCCCCGGCCGAGCGCGAAGGTGTACAGCATCCCGAGCGGAAATGCAATAAACGGGTATGCGAGCGCCGCAGGCGTCCGCGCGCGTGCGACCTCCCGGCAAGTCACCAATGCCCAGCAGCCGACCAGCGCGGCCAGAAGTGGCAGCCACAGATGGTGCTCGGCCGCGACGGCGACGCCAGCCAGGACCGCGAGCAGCGCAAGCGGCAACGCGACCGCCTGCAGCATCCGCTTGCGGCTCAAGGGACAGTCGCCGTAAGTGCGCACGAACGCCGCGCAGCCCTGAGCCGACAGGCGATATTCCCTGGCCAGATCGCGGAAAGAGCGACGGTGGTGATGCGAAGCGGTCAGATCCCCGGAGAACAGCACTTTATGACCATGGCTGACAACGCGCCAGAACCATTCGTAGTCCTCGTAGCCATACGACCAGCCGGCGTCGAGAGGCGTAGTGTCATACATCGTTCGAAGGAATACCGCATTGGCAGTAATCGGCGGCTTGAACCCGCGCTTGCCGAAATTCTCAGCGGTGACCTGGTACGGACGTGGAAGCCGTGGCGTCTTGGCGGCAAGTTGGTTAGCATCCACGAAGGTCCCCCAGAACGAGTCATGTACGGAGCGCATCCCGCCGGCCACCAGTCCCTCTCGGCCTTGGGCGTCCAGCAGTGCGACCGCCCGGCTCAGCCAGCACTGGTCCATCACAATGTCCGAATCAGCCAGTGCAATTACGTCTCCGGCTGACTTGAGGACACCTTCGTCACGCTTAGCGTTCGGCTCACGCTTGCCTGGCTGCGGCTCGTACTCGTGCAAGACCAGCCGACCATCAGAGATCCCCTCCAGGGCGTCCCAGGTCGGATCGCCGACATCACCCACGCAGATGACCTCAAGCAGATTCGGGTAGTCCTGCGTCAGCATTGATTCCACGGTGGCACGAATCGTGCGCTGGCTCGCCTTGCATGGAATCACAACGCTGACTGCTGGGAGCCAGTCCATCTGCACCGGAGTTGCCACATCGGCGGTCCGTGTAGCAAGCGTTTGCTCAGCTGACGCAGACTGGGTCCGTGGTTTGGACGAAGGCCGATGAACGCCACGCAGTCGGGTGAAGACCAGTACATCGCCAGCGACGTAGTTGATCGCAGAGAACACGCCCACTAGGGCAATGTTGGCGATGAGGTAGTTAACCCCAAGCCACACGAGGCCGGCGTAGGCAGCAAGGTTGACCACCGACGTTATGGCCTTCTGCAAGTTGTAGCGTCCAAAGGCTGGCCAGAACCGGACGTCACGGTCGCGCCAGGTTAGCCAGCGGTTGAGCACGAAGCTCAACTCAAGCGAGATCACGCCCTGCGTGACATACGAGGCATCCGCAGGCATATGAAACTTGCCGGTAAGGGCTGCCTGCATCGCCAGGCCCATGACGAAAATGAAGGCGCCGATCAGTCCAAAAACGATGAGCCGCCGACCTTGGCCCGCGCTCGGCCGAGCGGGCGCGACGTGCCGACCGTTCGCGGCGAGGGGATGCCTGCCAACGAGTGCCGGTTCCTCATCAGCGACTGCTTCGAACTCAAGGGTCCCATGGTCCCGGAGATCAAGATCGACGAACTCACGGCGCAGGCCGAAGTGTGCTGAGACCGCCGACTCCTCTGTGCTCACTAAAGTGACGCTCCCCGCGCTGTGGCTCAAAAAGGCGACGCTCAGCAGTCAACAAGCCACGGCTGAGCGCTGGGTTCGGCATCTGGTGCGCGCGCCCCCGCTTGCTCAGGATAGAGAACACATGTACAGAATGCCTGGATTTTGATTAAAAGCTGCAGGAGTCACGGCCAGCCCAGCCGCCACAGCAAGAACGGGCACCATCCCGCGCGTGGTCATCTTCATTGTCACTCCCAGCGCCACGGGCCGGGTCTCCACCACACGCGACCGGCCAGGATCGACACTGCCACCGCCGCGTGCCGAAGCTAAAGGGGAGCCCTCCCCAAGGTCGGCATCGACCACCTGCTGAGCAGGAGCTCGGTCACACGCTCCAAAGTGCCTCGGTTGATCGGTTGAGGAGAGGCGCCGTCACGTCATTGCTGGGAAGATGACTCGCGCCATCGTCCGCGAGGTCTGCCACTGGTCGGTCACCGTAGTTGTCGGCCGTGGCGGCCACGTTGACGTCCTGGTCAGGCAGGACGAACCGGCGCTGGCCGCCGCTTCGGTGCACCACTGGTAGCCGTACGCCCGTCCCAACTGGTCTGAAGGCGTGGCTTGAGCATCGCCTGAGTCCAATCAGCGGGGACGATCGGCTGACCGTCCCGGTGCTCCCTCGGCTAGCACCCGCTCGCCGATCCTGCCTGTCGAATCGTCCAGGCCCTCGAAGAGTTACTTCAAGTGGCCCGCAGTCATGCGTGTACACGTCCATCGTCAGCGGGCCTTGGCCAGCCCCGCCACCGGCCCGGCTTCCCACGCCTTGCACCGCTCGGTTATGCGGCTGGGATACAGCCCGTGCCGGCGCGAGATCGCCCGCCTTTCACCCTGATCCGCAGCTCCCCGGAGCCCCGACCTCCGCCGGTCGTCATGCTGCCAGGATCGGGAACCACGCGCGGTCAGTCGGGCGTCGCGGTCATCCCGATCTCAGTCCCGCGGGCCCGGCCCATAAATGATCAGTAGGCGGCTACTTCAGCTCAGCTCGACGGGTAGGGAGGCCAGCCTTGACCGCCGCGTCCGGGCTAAGGTTCTATCGTTTGCTGCCCGGAAGGTCGTGGCAACGGCCTCGGCCTAGCTAAAGGCCCCAGCGCGACCCCGATCGGCGCATATGCGGCCTCCTGCGCTGTCAGCTGTGCCTCCCGCGCAAGTGACCAGTCACACGACCAGCGCGCCGCGTCGATCAGCGTTCGGCGCAGCCGCTCAAGCCAGGTAAGCGCGAAGCGCCTCATTCGTAGCGAAACAGCCAGTTCCATCCGCTGAAACCAAGCGGAGTCACATGTCGACCGCTTTTAGCGAGCGACTCCATGAATGCGCGCATCTCGTTGTGGCTATCAACTAGCTCGTCGAAATACACTAGCGTCCCCGGTCGTAGATGCGGTTGCAGCCATTCTAGGACCGTACGGGCACTAGAGTACAAGTCGCAATCAATGTTTACGACGAGTTGCGCGTGCGGAGGCAACTCATATTTAGGCAGGGTGTCATCGAACCAGCCTACGACAAATGACACCCGTGGATCGTCTATCGATGGTGGACCTGCGGTTCGGAAGTGCCCCTGAGTAAGATCGAGCCGCCAGTCTTCCGGCAAGCCTTCGAAGCTGTCGAACCCCACAAACCGTGCTGAGGGGTCGGTCAAGTGCTCGGTCCACCAACGCAAACTGCTGCCTTCGTAAACTCCGAATTCCAGATATTGCGTTGGGGCGTCTTGAACGTAGGTGAGCGCGTAGGCGAATAGGTCATCCCTAGTCGCAAACATCCTCGGCGTGCCATTCACACCGGGCTGATGAACCAACCAACGGCCGAGTTCGACCCAGGACATCGCGTCGTGCAGGTTCTGGAATCTACGAGCGGGAAGTCGGCGGCCCAACGCCATTAGACTGCGGTGCGCAAGCGCTCGGAAAGTGGTCGTCACAGGGCGAATGTAGCGCCTTGGCATCGCCGGGCATAGCGGAATAGCCAACATCAACCTCACACTTGGGTTATCTGGTGCGTTGGCAGTCTGGCTTCCTGAACGTCCCGGCTAGCTTCCCGACGCTGCAGGCCAGGCCGATACGCACATCAGCCTCCTCAGGGCGAACCGCCCCTGAGCGAGGGCTGAGGTGGGTGGGCTTGTATGGACCGCTTGACCGCCTCTAGCGCTTAGTTTCACCGGCGCCAGCGGCTGCCTCGGGTGAACCGACAGTGCGGTGCCTGGGCAGGGCGAACAGGTCTCCGTCGGGAATTTCGGTTTCGCACCACAATGCTGGGCGCTTACCAGTACGCTGCGGCCATGCAGTGCGCGCAGTGTGGGGAAGAAACACCTGATGAGGAGTGGAACTGCCAGTCTTGCCGGATGAACGTGTACTGGGCTAACCGGCACCACTCCGATCTGGCAGTCATTCGCCGAGGACTCGGTCTGCCGGACGCGGCGCGGACCCCGTCGTTCCTGATCACGGCGCACGCGGAGGCGATGGCTGAACGTGCCGATCGGGGCGGACGCGAGGAGCACCGGGTACGGCAGATTGCTCGTCGTGTGATGGCAGGCGGCATGGCTGCGGAAGCAGACGAGTAGCGGTCACGCCTTGTGGTCGAGACCTGACGACCAGTTGATGCGTTGCCGATCAGTAAGCGGGGAGCGGAAGGAGACGGGGTGGCGGCGCGCTGTGACGACGGCTGGAATGAGCCGGTGGTTTATAGCGTCGGTGTGATGGCCTACAACGAGGAGGCCAGCATCGCTGACGCGATCGCTAGCATTCTTGACCAGCGGCCGAGCTGCGGCAATCTTGCCGAGGTGATCGTGGTGGCCAGCGGGTGCGAGGATCGGACCTGCGAGGTCGTCGTCGGCATGGCCCAGCGCGACAATCGAGTGCGCCTGATCGAGCAGCCGCGGCGCGAGGGAAAGGCGTCGGCGGTAAACCTGTTCATCGGCGCGACGCAGGCGCCTGTAGTAGTGCTGATAAGCGCGGACCTGGTACTAGCCGACGACGCGCTGGAGAACCTCCTCCGCAGCTTTGCCGACCCAGCAGTTGGGATGGTCGGCGGACGGCCCGTCCCGGTCAATGGCGAGACCACCTTCCTGGGCCATGCGGTCCATCTGCAGTGGCGGCTTCATCACAGGATTTCGGGCCGATACCCGAAGATGGGTGAGATGATCGCGTTCCGCAACGTGGTTCCAAGCATTCCGGGCGACACCGCAGTCGATGAACTGTCCATCCAGGCGCTCATCACCCAGCTCGGGTACCGCCTGGTCTACGAGCCGCGAGCGATCGTGTACAACCGGGGTCCGGCTACCGTGGCCGACTTCCTGCGCCAGCGCCGCCGTATTTACGCAGGGCATCGGGTGGTGCGGACGCGGCAGGGTTACGCGGCACCGACGATGAGCGCCTGGCGGGCGGCTCGCGCGCTAACCGGTTCAGGCGCGTTCCGCACGCCGCGAACAGCGCTGTGGACCGCCGGAGCGATATGGCTAGAGGCACTGGCACGGTTCCTGGGGGGTTGGGACGTGATCCGGCGGCGGCCCTCACATGTCTGGGAGATGGTTGACTCCACGAAGCACCAAGTCGCGCAAGGCGCGGCGGCTCACATCATGATGAACGTGCTGGTGCTTCATGTGGTGAATTTCCGCCAGCGCGAGCTGGATCTCGGGGGGCACGCCGGCAAGCAACTGGTCCGTCGGGTAGCTGAGGAGGTCAGCCGGGCACTCGGCCCGCGCGCGAGGGTGTCTGTGCAGCACGGCGGGACGATCATCGCGATGATGCCCGGTGACCGGGACGACGCGGAGCGTGCTGCGCAGGAGCTAGTGTCGGAGGTCACCACCGCGGGCGCTAGAGCAGACGGTCACGCGCGGGAGAAGCTTGAGCTTGCCTGTGCGGTTATCTCTTTCCCGCAGACTGGAACTGGGGTGCCAGTGGCCGGGCTGATTCCAATGGCCGACTTGGCTGAGGACCCTGCGTCGCAGCAGGCCGTCGAAGCCGCCCAAGCGGCCACAACCTGAAAGGACTTTGGCGCAATGGGACTCACGAAGGTCGTGCCGCGTATCCCGGTTATGCGGGCGTCGTATGCGGCGGGCCGACCGCTCGGTTTGCCTGTGAATATCACGGTGAGCGTGAGCTATCGGTGCAATTCGCGGTGCAAGACGTGCAACGTCTGGCTGCTGCCCAACGACGACCTGATGCTGACCGAGTGGGACAAGGTCTTCGAGTCGCTAGGCCGAGCGCCTTACTGGTTCACCTTCAGCGGCGGAGAGCCGACGCTTCGCAAGGACCTGCCAGACATGGTCGAAAGCGCCTACCGGCACTGCCGACCGGGAATCATCAACATCCCGACCAATGGCATCCAGCACAAGGTTATCCCCGGTCGGATAGAACAAGTGCTGCGAGCCGCGCCTGGTTCGGAGGTGATCATCAATCTCTCCCTAGATGGCGTCGGTTGCGAGCACGACGAGATTCGTGGCGTGCGAAACAACTGGGAGCGGTCAATGGAGACCTATGCAGCGCTGCGCGGACTCAAGCGCGAGTACTCCAACCTGACCCTGGGCGTGCATACCGTGATCTCCAATTTCAACATCGATAAGTTCCCTGAGCTATGCGAGTACGTAAGCAGGGAACTGCGCCCAGACTCGTTCATCACCGAGATCGCCGAGGAGCGAGTCGAGCTGGATACGGTTGGACTGGGCATCACACCGACCGCGGAGCGCTACTCGGTCGCCATCGACACGTTGCTGGAAAGCCTGCGCGACCAGAAGCTAACTGGTGTCGCCGCCGTCGCCCAGGGCTTCCGCCGCCAGTACTACGAGTTGGTCAAGCGCACATTGCGCGAGCAGCAGCAGGTCATTCCCTGCATGGCCGGGGTCGCGTCGGCGCAGATCGCCCCAAATGGCGACGTATGGACGTGCTGCATCCGCGCCCAGTCGATGGGCAACCTCCGTGAGCATGACTACGACTTCGGCTCGGTATGGCGGACCGATAGGGCTGGCGAGCTGCGGCGCAGCATTAAGGCCGGCGAGTGCTACTGCCCGCTCGCCAACGCCGCCTACACGAACATGCTGATGCACGGGCCTACCGTCACCAGGGTCGCGGCGGACGTCGCCCGCTCCCACGTCGCCCGTGGCTAGGGCGCTTAGTAAGAGGGAACCCTATGTCCGTAACCGATGACGTCCGGCGTTCATCTCACATTCGTGGGACGACCGAAAAGAATGGCCAAGTGCCGCTGAGCGAATCCGTGGTTCTGATCACCGGCGGCAGCATGGGGATAGGCGCCGCAATCGCGCGGGAGCTAGCGCGCCGCGGAGCACGCGTTGTCCTGGCCGCTCGTGGTGCTCAAGCTCTGCAAGAACAGGCGAGCCGCATAAATGCAGGGGGCGGAAAAGCTATAGCGGTACCAGCTGACATTTCGGATCCTCAAGATGCTGAACGCCTCATCGAGAGGACGCTGGACGCGTTCCACAAGCTCGATGTCCTCGTCAACAACGCGGCAATCGGCTGGCACAATCTTCTCGCTCATAGTTCTCCAGCGGAGGTCAACCGAATCGTCGGCATCAACCTCACGGGCACTATGGTATTGACACGCGCCGCGCTCCCACAGATGCTGCGCCAGCGCCATGGCGCAATTATCAATATAGGCTCGGTTAGCGGTCGTGTGGCCGTCGACCCTCTGTACTCGGCCACAAAGTACGGAATTCGGGGCTTCTCGCTTTCGCTGCGACGGCAACTCATCGACAGTGGCATCTCGGTGTCCCTGGTTTCGCCAGGAAAGATCCGCACCAATCAGAATCGGGATAGTAACCAGCCGATGGATGAGCCAGAAGTCGTGGCTCAGACCGTAGCCAAGCTGATAACTCAGCCGCGGCGTGAAGTGATTGTTCCGCGCAAGTACTACGCGATGGTGTGGCTTGAGCAAGGGCTGCCAGGTCTTGCCGATCGCGCACAACGTTGGCGTCACCGCAAATATGCGGTAGCACCCTGCAAGTGCGCGGCCTGCACAAGCGACGTAGGTGCGCAAACGAAGTAGGCCGCCGTTTGGCGCTCAGTTGGCCGTTGCTGACCGTGCGGACTGATACTCGGTCACGCAGCCAACACGTTCCTATGGCGTGCTGCCGTCGACAACAGCTGCTGTAAGCACAAGGAGGACATGCGGCCTTGGCATCGCTCGGACGCTGGCTGGCTTTACAAGCTTGACGTCAAGACGGCCCGGTTGAGCATGAGGTCAAGGGGGGATCCCTTCGCGCTCACAACGCGATGGCAAATTCTCGGGCTGCCCCCAGCGGCCAGAGCAGCAAAGCTCGCTTCCGTAGTGCTTGCGCGCTGCCTCGGCGCCGCAGACCCGGCCCTCAGAGTACGGCCATAAGCGGCTCTTCTAACTTGACGGGGCACGACATGGGTTCAGCCTGACGGGCGAAGGCCTGTGACTCCTCAACACTGGCTGTTGATCATGGACAGCTTCGTGAGGGAGCCACAGGCTTATGCAGAACGCTACGACCATTGTGTTCGGGCTGCCCGGAGTGGCAGTCGACCATGTCGAGCGCGTCATGAACCACGGGGCGGGCCGGTCCGGTTAGTTCATGTCGTCACGACTGCTTCGAGCGCGGCGGGCTGCCCGGCCTGCGGGGTTGTGTCGACGTCGGTGAAGCAATACCGGACCACGCGACCGCGGGATCTGCCGTATGGGGAGCAGCCGCTGGCAGTGCGCTGGCATAAGCGGCAGTACCGGTGCCGGGAGGCGGCCTGCCCGCGCAAGGCGTTCACCGAGTCGGTTCCTGAGATCCCGCCGCGGGCGCGGCTGACCGGCCGGCTGTGCCGGCTCGATGCACATGGCCCGGGGTGGACGGACCAGGTCCAGTTCGTGGCCATCGACCCGTGCGCGGTCTACCGGTCCGCGGTCCAGCAGGCACTGCCGGATGCGGTCATCGTGGTCGACCACTTCCACCTGGTCCGCCTCGCTAACCAGGCCGTCACCAAGGTCTGCCAGCGGGTCACCCGCCAGGTACTGGGCCGCCGCGGCACCACCAGGGACCCGGCGCGGGCGAACCGGCGCCGGCTGCTGCGCGCCAGGGAACGGCTCACTCGCGAGCAGTTCCACCGCATGGGGGAGGAGATCCTCACCCAGGAGGCCACCGGCGAGCTGCTCGCCACCTGGATCGCGAAAGAAAAACTGCGGTACCTGCTGTCGCTGGCCCGCACCCGGCCGCCACAGTCCGAGATCAGCAACCGGCTGTCCGCCTTCTACCACTGGTGCGCCCGCGCCGACGTCCCCGAGGTCACCACCCTCGCCAAGACCATCGAGGCCTGGCGGCCCCAGATCCTCGCCTTCATCGACACCGGCATCACCAACGCCCGGACCGAGTCAACGAACAGGATGGTCAACGACGCCGCCCGCATCGCCTTCGGCTTCCGCAACCTCGAAAACCAGCGCCGCACAGTACGGTTGCACTGCAAACGGACGATCATCAGTCAGCCATTGCGAGGGTGACCAGCCCCCTCAAGATCGAAGAGCCCCATAAGCCGCGCCGCACCGAGTAAATTTCACTGGATTACGGCCTACCGCGAGCAGCATGTCGGTAGCGAGGCGCCGTGGCACCGTCCGCGGACGGTGCCACGGCAGACCGCGAATATCGCGAGCTGTCAGGCCCTGGGGGGTATCGGATGGAGGTGCGGCTGGACACGCTCCGGCGGCCGGTCGCGCTCGCCCGGTGCCGGGCCAGGTGTGTGGCGCGGAACGACCATAGGTGCGCGCCTGCGTAGTTCACGATCGTGAACACGATGGTCAGCAGCACGTTCGCGACTAGCCAGTTCATGCCCAGCCAGACCAGCAGCGCGTAGGCCGCGACGTTCGGTGCGGTCAGCGCCCACTTCTGAGCGTTCCACCTGATCAGAGCGCTCACCAGGTCGACGTGCCGGTCGCGCCAGGTCAGCCACCGGTTGAGGGCGAAGCTCAGCTCTATGCTGAAGAGCGCCTGCCAGATGTAGCTAGCGGTCTTGCCGTCACCCATGACGATCAGCAGCCATTGGAACGCTGTGCCAAGGACGAAAACGATCGCGCCGACGCTGCTGAACATGCCAAGCCTGCGGGGCTGAAGCTGGCGGACGGTGGAGCCAATGCTGGGGCCTGGACGAGCGTTCGGCAGAGGCAGTGTTTGGTCAAGCAGCTGAGGTTCGTGCGCTGGCCCCCAGGCGGGCGGGACATCACGGTTCGTGACCGTCTGGTCGCTCACGACGCCCCTAGCCGCGGCCGACTGACGCGCGTCAGCCCTCTGACTCTCATGCGAGCCTGGTCCCCTCCGCGAACTTGGTCCGCTGCCTCACGACTCGATGGCCGCCATATCCACACCAGCACCAACAAGCCCGAGTAGCGCACGGAGCAAAATGGTAAAGCCACACGAGAGTAAAGACGCCAAGTTCTAGCGATTGATATGAGATCTGGAAGAAGGGTACTAAGCGAGCGGTCCCTAGCCACGGCTGATCTCGGACCCTCCTAACTGACAGTTAGCGCGACAGCTACGCTTAGCCACCTCAGCTAACGGCTCGTCGCCGACCACCGTCCGGGGCCAACCCGAACCGCAAGGTCAGACGGAACGATGACGCCCAAGTGACATCAGCGGTTTACGCATGACGGAAATGTCACTAGATCGTATCCCGGCGGGCTAGCACATCTTCCGCGACCCGTAACGCGGAACTGATGCGACGCTGCTTTGCGAGCCAGGGATCTCGCTGCCCGCCGATCACCTCGGCGACCGTCGTCGCGCTGCACTCGACTGCGCCGTGCAGGTCATGTCGCCGACGGTCGACATCGACGGGAACGCGGAAGCCGATGATTTCGCAGGCTCTTGGCGCTGACCCGAATTACGAGCGGCGCCAGCTAGCCCGCGCTCGCTGTCGTCCTCGAGGACCGTCAGCGCTAGATGTTCACTGCCACGTGCGGCATGACCATCCGAGCCGGGAACCTGCCTCACGTATTCGGCTCCTGCCAGCCTCGATCAAGAGGTCGTGCTGGCAGACGTGAGGTCTACGGACAACGTAGTTACCGCCGCCCAGCATCTCCGCCCTGTACGGCTGCAGCACTTAGTTACCTCGGCTAACGGGCTATGACTGCCTGGGTTAGCTGCCGTCTTGCCCTCCAGCTCTGGCACCAGGCTGAGCACGTTGCGCCCAGGCCTGCAGCCGCTGCTCCAAGGACAAGCGCCGGCGTCAGCACCCCGGCCGAAAGGTCCTCCACGAGATCCCGGCTGCCATATGTCGGAGTGATGCTAGATTGGCCCAGGCCTGCGGCGCGGTACTCAGCTGTAAACCGTTTGCAGCACCTGGCGCTGTGGCAGTGCAATGCGAACTGCGGTCGCCAGGAGTCCACGCCGGGGGTTGTGTCTTCGCGCTCGGCGGTCCGAGGTTCCCCGATACTCGGCCGATCGGGATGTGGGGATCGGCGCGTTGCCTTAGTCAGAACTGACTCGGTATGGAGGTTGCGTATATGAAACGCATGATCACCGCCCTGGCCGCAGTACTCGCTGCAGCCGTCCTGGCTGTCTGGGTTCAGCATCCGTCCATACCGGCAGCGCCGGTGGCGTACACGCAGCACGCCAAGGCAGCGAAGGTGTCGCCACCGTTGCTGGGCGTGGACGTGTATTCGGAGACCGACTACACCTCCGCCCAGACTGCGAGCTACGGCTCTCTTGTGTTGCCGTACGTCAAGCACAACCTTGACGCACAGCTGGTTGGCCTGATGTGGGATCTGTGCTCGCCTAGCAATCGGTCGAACGTGGTCGAAGCATGCGCGACAAACTCCAAGACGGGAACGGGCTCCATGTCGGCAGCTGACATCGACGATCTCGCCACGATGGCCAAGCAAGACGGGCTGCAGATCCAGATGCGGCCGATCATCCGCGTCGGCGCGCCGTCGGGCTGGAACAACCCGAAACTCAGCTGGGAAGGGAACATCAACCCGAGGAGTGAGAAGGCGTGGTTTAGCAGCCTGCTGAGTGCCGAGCTGCCATACCTGAAGGTCGCGAAGTCAGTCGGCGTCGAGCAGTTCGTGGTCGGTACCGAGCTGTACCACCTGCCGTATAGCAAGTGGTGGCCCTGGTTCCTCAGAAGGGCCCAGTCAGACTGCGGCTGCCAGATTTCCTACGCGGCTCAAGACACCGAGTACCTCCATAACTCGGCCAACCTTCCGCACGTGAGCGCTCTCGGCACGGACTTCTACCCGGCG
>Ga0335072_10004165_pt1 | contig 21580 bp, 16 predicted proteins | sample Lox_Sample_21_FD_206725 | JGI IMG/M metagenome (GOLD analysis project Ga0335072, IMG submission 206725) | Soil microbial communities from Loxahatchee National Wildlife Refuge, Florida, United States - Lox_Sample_2.1 | ecosystem: Environmental > Terrestrial > Soil > Wetlands | place: USA...
AGCGGGTGCGACCACTCGCTTCGAGGAGATGCCGCGTGCGCGTGAGACTGACTGTTCTGTGCTTCATAGTCCTTGGTTTGGTCATTTTGTCCGCCCCAGCGCAGTCGCCGAACGGTACCATAAGCGGCATCATCCTCGATCCTTCCGGGGGAGTAATTGTCGGTGCCGATGTCCTGATTATCAACGAAGGGACGGGAGTACAGTATCCGGGGAAAGCCAATAGTGAAGGATATTATGTGGTGCCGAATGTCCCTCCGGGCACGTATCGCATACAAGTTTCGAACAGCGGATTCAAAACCATCATCAAGCCGGACATCGTGGTCCATGTGGAGGATGCACTCGCGATCAATTTTACTCTGCCGATCGGCGCTGCTTCGGAAATAGTAACAGTCGAGGGCGGTTCCCCCCTTGTTAATACAGAAAATGCAGCCGTGAGCACGGTGATCGATCGAAACTTCGTTGAAAGCCTTCCTCTCAACGGGCGGAGCTTCAATACACTGCTTCAGTTGACGCCGGGGGTCGTCATTGCATCGACGGGGAATAGTCCGCAGTCCCCAGGGCAGTTCAGTGTCGCAGGGCAGAGAACGGATGCGAACAACTTCATGGTTGACGGGGTTTCTGCGAATTTTGGGGTGAGCAGCGAGGCCAACCCCGGAGCGTCCGGAACCGGCTCAGCCCAAGCCTTCAGCGCTCTGGGAGGAACGAGCAGTCTAGTTTCGGTAGATGCCTTACAGGAATTTCGAGTCGAGACCTCGACCTTCTCCCCCGAATTTGGCCGAAACCCCGGAGGTCAAGTTGTGCTCACAACTCGCTCGGGGACCAACGATTTCCATGGGGGAGCTTTCGAGTTTTTCCGTAATACGGTTATGGATGCTAACGATTGGTTCGCGAATAGCTTAGGGATACCGCGTGCACCGGAGCACCACAATGACTTTGGCGGATTCTTGGGAGGGCCAATTTGGAAGGACCACACGTTCTTTTTCTTGTCGTATGAAGGCGCGCGGCTGGATCTTCCGACGACCAGCAATGTCCAAGTGCCGTATATCCCTAGCTCTGTACCCTCTTGCTCTGCGGCCCCGTCCATTGCTCCCTATCTCGAAGCATTTCCGATTCCGAATGGCCCTGTTTCCGCAACGACTTGCACAGGGCAATTCATCGGATCCTCATCCAACAGGGCGACGCTCAATGCAGGGAGTGCGCGTATTGACCATACCTTCAGCGAGCGGTTTGCGATGTTCGCTAGATACAACGATGCTCCTTCCGTATTTGTTCAGAGGGTTGAGGGCAATAATCCAAGCGAACTTGCATCCACCGAAGTTGATACGCGAACTCTGACGGTTGGGTTCAACGCAGTGTTGGCGGAGCAAAAAGCCAACATCTTTCGCGCGAACTATTCTACTCAAAAGGGTATCAATTCCACTTCGTTGGACTCCTTCGGCGGAGCTGTTCCTCCACCATCGAGTCTCTATCTTGGGTCGCTGCCACAGGAGAGCAACTTTACATTTTTCGACATCCTTGACGTCGCTAGCTATCAAATAGGGCCGAGTGCCAAAAACACAACGAGACAATTAAACTTTGTGGATGACTTTTCCATAACAATCGGCGCCCATCAGATGAAGTTTGGTGCTGATTACCGTGTAATCGACCTTCAGGAGATTCCTCCCCGGTACAGCGTCGATTACATTTCCTTATCCGTGGCAGACTTTCTCTCCTCCGGCGGCCAGGCCTTTTTGGACTCAGGTACCCTTGCGTCTGCCAAGCTGCGCTCTCAATCTTTATCGGTCTACGCTCAGGACAGTTGGAAGGCTCTATCAAGACTTACACTTACGTATGGAATTCGATGGGAACTCGCTCCTGCCCCTGACGCGCTGGGTGCAACCAAGCTAGCCTCCTGGACGAACGTTGAAAATCCCTCGCAAATTGCTCTTGCTCCCTTCGGCACGCCTGTGTGGCAGACCACCTATGGCAATTTCGCTCCAAGGATTGGAGTGGCATATGCCTTGACGGACAGAGGAGATTTCGTATTGCGAATGGGTGCAGGTATATTTTACGACCTCGGGGTGGGCACCGTCGCGAGTCTTGGCAGTTCCTTTCCGAATGCGGCGTTCGGAAATCTCGCTTCCGTGCAACTGCCCGTAGTTGACCTTTCGAGCTTTTTGCCCGCCATCTCCACGGCACCACCATACGGGGCTGTCCAAGCTTTTGACCCAAACCTAAAGCTACCTCGTTCCTACCAATGGAGTGTGGCACTTGAGAAATCGTTCGGTGGGAAGCAAGTGGTTAGCGCGACGTACGTCGGACAGGCTGGAAGAGATCTGTTGCGGCAGGAGGCTCTGTATCAGCCTAATTCCAATTTCTCGAGTACGTTTCAACTGAACTTGAACGATGCCCGATCGAACTATAATGCCTTGCAACTCCAGTATCGAAGGCCTCTTTCCGATAGGCTGCAAGCGCTTCTAAATTACACTTTTTCCCACTCGCTGGATAACGCATCCAATGACGTCGTGGCGGGCTTGTCGAATACTGTAATTTCGGCGGCCAATGACTATGCATCTTCAAGCTTTGATGTACGGCACAGCTTTTCAGGAGCTCTGAGCTACAGCATTCCGACTGCGGCCAAATCTGGACCATTGGCTCTTGTAAGTCGCAATTGGTCCATCGACGGAGTCATGGTCATCCGCACCGGCTTCCCTTTCAACGCCGCTCTTGTGACAACGTCTCCTGGCCTTACTGGAGTTGTCACGACTCGTCCGGACCTAGTACCGGGACAACCGCTGTGGGTCAGCACGTCAAGTGCTCCGGGCGGAAAGATGCTGAACATCGATGCCTTTTCAATTCCTCTGACTGTTCGCCAGGGGACCGAGGGGCGAAACGATATACCCGGATTCGGATTGACACAAGTTGACATCTCGCTTGCACGGAAATTTGCCTTCTCGGAACGATTCAATTTGCAATTCCGGGCGGATGCGTTCAATGTACTCAACCATCCAAACTTCTCGAACCCATCTGGTTACATCGCCTTCGGGGCGTCCGGGCTTCAATCTACACTCATGCTCAACCAGGGACTGGGCGGGTTGAATCCTCTTTTCCAGGAGGGTGGTCCACGTTCACTTCAACTTTCTCTCAAACTCACATTTTAAGAATTCTGGGGTGTTTCCGTGGAGGGCTTGTAAATGATGGTGTGTGCGATAGGGCGATGCGTATTTGAGGAAAAAGCTGCTCGGAGGCTGACGTGGTTGCTGCCGGTAGCGATCGCTCTAACGCAATTTTGTTTGTTTGCGAGCAACGGAGGTAATCAAGGGAAAAAACGCGACGTGGAAGTGCGTGATGCCGTTCAGATGGTACGCATAGCCGACCCACTCTATCTTCTGGGCGGTTCTTCGGAGGGTCGAGTCGCTCATTTTTCGCCAGATGGCAAGAGATTCGTTGTGATTCTCACAAAAGGGGATTTGGAGCAGAACACCAACTGCTATTCCATTCTCCTTTTCGAGACCGCCAGCGCATTCAATTCACCGAATCCCGATCCTTTGCTTACGATGTCCTCGTCGTCCAACCGGCCGGCTGTAAAGGACCTCAAGTGGCTCGCGGACAACGAGACGTTGATATTCATCGGCGAGAGCCCGGGGGAACATGGACAAGTCTTCACATTGAACGTCAAGACGAAACATCTCGAGAAACTAACGGATCACCCATCCTCCATTGTTGCTTTTGACACGGACGAAAAGGGCGACGAAATCATTTTTGAGGCCGATCCGCTTCCCGGAAAATATTCAAATGCGGACCGAGCTCTTCGCCAGGGAATTGTAGTGACCAAACAACCCCTCAATCTCTTATTGGCGGGCGGCGGCCAGACATTCGTGCCGACGTTCCTCGAGGGCGAGGATGTCTTTACACAACTGCGTGGAAAGCCCGAGATGCGAATCGCGCTGGAGGATGTGGTGGCTGGTTCTACAGCGTTGTCGTTATCACCCGATGGCCGATACGCCTTGATCGACGCTTTCGTCAGGAACGTACCTAAGTTATGGGAAGGATATACCGATAGGCTGATGCATGAGTATGCTATCGAACAAAGGGAAAAGGGAGCTGCATCGATACTACGGAAATATATATTGTTGGATGTTCGCGAGAACAGGACCATTCCTTTGTTGGATACACCGATTGACATTTACACTGGCGCCTTTGTTTGGTCGCCAAATGGCGAGTCGGTAGTGCTCTCAGGGGCATATCTGCCATTAAACATTGAGGATGGCGCGGAGCTGGAACACCGGAAGGAGAACCCGTTCGTTGTTGAGATTCGGCTCTCAGACAGAAGCCTCGTTAAAATCACGGAGAAGCGGTTGACGGTCTCAAAATGGCTGCCCCATCCGGACCGAGTCTTGCTGGATTCAGGCGATTCCGGACCCAATGCGCACCGCGAGGTGTATGAGAGAATCGGGAGCAGGTGGATAGCGACTCCGCAATCGACATCGCCGTTGTTGGATACCACTTCGCCGCTAGAGATAAGCCTCAAGGAAGATAGCAATACGCCGCCGCGCGTCTTTGTGACAGACCGCGAGATGGGACGGACAAAGCTTCTCCTCGATCTCAACCCTCAATTCCAAGGACTCCGCCTCGGAAGAGTGGAAGACGTGGTTTGGACAGCCACGGATGGGCACAGGGTAGTTGGAGGCCTTTATCTTCCCCCCGATTTCGTTTCTGGAATACGCTACCCTCTGGTGATTCAAACTCACGGATTTAACAGTCAGCGATTCATGATTGATGGCCCGTGGAGCAGTGCATTTGCTGCGCAACCACTGGCAGCTAAAGGTTTCATCGTGCTTCAAGTCGGCGGACCTGAAGATAAAAAGATTTCGCACAACATTGTCGAGACGCCCCGAGAAGGCCCTTCTCAGATGGCTGAATTCGAGGGTGCAATCGACTTTCTAACGAAACGAGGCCTGATTGACCCAAGCCGCGTTGGAATTATCGGCTTTAGTCGGACGGTTTACGGGGTGGAGTATACCCTGACGCATTCGAAGTATGGTTTCGCGGCTGCGACCGTGGCCGACGGGATTAATGCTGGATATTTTTCATACTTGGTTTTTCCCACCACCTCCGATGAGCTGCTCAACGGTGGCCCTCCCTTCGGCGACACGCTCCTTGCCTGGCTAAAAAATTCTCCGGGATTCAATCTCGACAAGGTGAACGCTGCGGTACGTCTGGAATCATACGGCCTTTCCGGCGGGGTGCTTAGTGAGTGGGAATGGTTTTCCGGCCTGTCGCGCCTCCGCAAGCCGGTGGACTTGATCTACTTACCGGACGCGCCACACACACTGGTGAAACCATGGGAGCGCATGGTCTCGCAGCAAGGAAACGTGGATTGGTTTCGATTCTGGCTGAAGGGTGAAGAAGACAATGGGCAGGACAAAGAGGATCAATATGTGAGATGGCACCACCTTCGTGATCTAGCTAAATCAGGCCTGGGCCGTCCCGGCCGGTCCGAGAGCACGAACTAAGGAAAGGCGGTAGACGGAGTACGCGGAATTGCGCGCTCAAATTGGTTCAAAACTTCGGTCTCTGCGCTTCCGAATAGCACAATTCCTCGTTTTTCCATTTGCCGGTTCGCGAGGTGGAAAAGCCGGGGCGTTCTGTGCACGCCCCGGCATGTGGTTACTCGTCAGCCGCATATGCATTGGCGCTGGCCAGTGTCATGATAACTGGGTACGCCGCGTCTCTGACTTGATGGCTGCCCTTACTGCTCGGGTTCTGGATTGCCCGGACAGCGTTTGCCAGCAAGGTAACTTCCGGCTTCACGTAGTTCATAATTCTCACCTCCTTCCCTCTTCATTTTTTCTCAGCTGAGAATGCGCTTGAACGATGTGTTTTTGTGCTCATGCGCCCCCAACATCGGATCGTTCAAAATCTCGGAATTAATCAGATTTCTAATCCAGAATTCGATGCTGAAAGTACGTGAGAGAGGAACAAGAGGGACCTCGTGCCCCCCTCGAGCTCTCTGGAGAATTGCAGAGATTCCTTCCTTGCTTATGATCCCCATGGAGGTAATCGCCATGTGCTCGCTCGTCTGAACCAGACTCACATATTCCTTCGAGATCGCGGCCATGGGTGCTCGCGAGACAAAAGCCTTACGTCTTCTATTTAGAATCTCGTCCGGAACAATGCCCGTGAGTGCCCGGCGCGATAGAGAGCGGCGCTGGCTGGGCCGGACGAGCTGTTCTCGAGGAATGGCGTATAGAAATTCAAGCAAATCGCGATCAAGGAATGGGTAGCGTTTTTCGTGCAGCGGTTTTGACGACAAAGGAGAGCAAGTCAATTGCCGACGCAAAACACCGAGCGCGTTGAGATTGTCCTGGAAGCTCGGCAGAGGGCCAAAGAGTTTCAATCTACTCTCGTAACCTCGGAGGGCTGCCCGATTCCGGCGAACGAAATCGGGATGTAGCCAGGGGGCATGCTCCTTGTGTTCTGGAATGCCGAGGAAAACAGGAGGAATGAATGGTCGAGCGGCTTCCCAGAATAGATGGAACCAAGGCTTCCGCTTGTTGAGCGCCCAGACTTTGAGTTGATGAGCGAGTGTTCTGAATTTAGCTCTCGCCAGAAAATCCTCAAGTTCAGGGGCGGCGGTGGGCACGCCCCCTGTCACCTCGTCGCCTCCGAGGCCGGAAAGCAGGACTCGGTAGCTCCGAGAGTGTATGCAGGCGATGAATTGGCGGCTAGCTTCCGATGCGCAAAAACCGTTGGAGCCTGGAGCGGCTGCAAAGCAATTAATGTCAAAGTTGGGAAGGAAGGACTCTTCTTTGCCGACATCGATGTGACAGCCTATGCGGCCCCGTTTTTCTTCCACCTTGGTGAAAAATGGGCGTTCATTCCAATTAGGCTCGGAGTCATCGTAATAAGAGACGGTATCGAGCCTTGGCGTTTCCGCGGGGTCGTGGGCCAGAAGACTATCTGCCATACAGACGATGGAGGAGGAGTCCATACCCCCGCTCAATTCTGCGAGGATGGGGCTGTCGGAGCGAAGTCTGCGACGGACGGCTTCACCGAAAGCCACGCGGAAGTGTTCTTCGTACTCCGCATCGGTTCGGTAGCGGATCCTCTTGTCAGGATCGAAGTCCCAATACTTGCTGACCGTGCGTTTCCCCGCCTGAACGGTCACGGAAAACGAGGGGGGTACGGAATGAATGCCCAGGTAGGGGGTCAAATGAGGGGCAGGGAAGAAGGAGATCCAGCCAGCGATGTATTCTTCGCAGAGTGCAAAACTTGTATTGGCAAACAGAACCAGCGGCTCGAGGAGTGTGCTCCAAGTGATTCGGTTTTTGTCGATTGAGTAGTAGAGATGGCGAGTGCCGATGGGATCTTTCGCGACTATCAGCGACCCTGAGCATGGATCCCAGATCGAAAGAGCCCAATCGCCGACGAGCTTGCCAAGACAATTGGTTCCCCACTTGCAATACGCTGCAGCGACGATAGAGACGTCCGTGGAAGTCATGCCCAGGTGGTTGGGTAACGAGCGGATTAAGTCCGCGCGATTGTCCAGGCGACCATCCCACGTGACGACCGCGCCGGATGGCAGGAGGTGAGGTTGCGTCTCGTGACGGGATTCCTTCGTGGTGTGAAACGCATGGTACAGGATCCCGATGCTTTTGCTTGAATAAGAACCAGTATCATCTGGCGCGTACGGAACGAGGGAAGCTCTTACCTTTTCCAGATAATCGCGCTCCAGCGGTTTGCCATCGAAATTCCATCTGCCAAACTGAACGCTCATAACGTGTCCCCGCTCCCGCACTGCGAAATCTGCGCCTAGCACCTGTCGAGAACCGCGTATATTTCCGGGGTGTACGACTTGTCGTTGACTACACGGCCGTGCACTTCCACCCAGGCGTGAGCTTTGAAAGGCATTTGCTGGGCCCCAATGACCATCTGCGCGGGTAGGCCGTAGTCCTTTAGGAGGCACGTGGTAGCTGCCGATCGCTGGAGGCAGAGCGCCTCTTTCCAGTACCAAATACAGGCTATGTCGACCGCTGAACAAATCCGTTCCACGGCATCGGGAGCAGATGGGGACGACCCGAGCCGGTGACTGCGAACTTTCTGATAGAGCGCCGAGAAATCGCCCCTCGCCAAGTAAAAATCGAAGTGAATCAGCTTCAAGTAGGCTTTCACGATGAGAAACGACATAGACAAAGACCTTTCTTCTCAAATTGGCAATTGCAACTGGTCGCATAGGAACGCCATACGATCGGTCAACGCGTCGATTCGTTCGGTCAAGGGAAGCACAGGCGAATGGCCCCGAAACTGGCTGTAATCCAGAAAAATAATGTGGTCAGAGATATTGGCCGCCTGCAACCGAGCGGTCATTTTTCTGGCGTGAAGCGGGTTGCAATTCCGGTCGGCGTCGCCAGAGACGATCATCGTGGCAGGGTAGGCTACACCGTCGCGGACCAGGTGGTACGGAGAGTATTTTGCGAGAACGGCGAAGTCCTCTGGGTCATCCGCTGTTCCGAACTCATCTTTCCAGATGTGCGCGTTGTCGAAGAGATGGTAGCGGAGCATGTCAAGAATTGGAACCATGCACACGACGGCAACAAACAAATCCGGCCGTTGCGTGAGAGCCGCACCGACCAAAAGTCCCGAATTGGACCCACCGAAGATGGCTAGTTTCTGCGGTGCGGTTCGTCCAGTTGCGAGAAGCCACTCGGCTGCGGCAAGAAAGTCGTCGTATGCCGTTTGTCGGTTTCGGCGTCTGGCAGCGCTGTGCCATTCGAGGCCAAATTCCGATCCACCGCGGATGTTGGGGAGGGCAAACAGACAGCCGCGTTCCATGAGAAATGCGGCGAAGACGCTGAACTGCGGCGTCATCGAAACGCCATGCCCCCCGTAAGAAGTCATGACGGTGGGAGTACCGCCTCGATCGAGAATGTCCCGCCGGCCCACGAGGAACATGGGAATTCTCGTGCCGTCTTTGGATCTGTACCAGACCTGGGAATATCCGTAACCAGCGGAATCGAATGGAATGTTTCGCTTAGCCCAGAGGGTACGCTCAGTGCGCGTTACGGAGTAGCGGAAGATCCCGATCGGCTGGGTAAACGATTCCGTTTCGAAGAACAGTTCATCGGCATCCGGAGAAGTGCCGGTAATCCGAACAGTCTCGTCATTTCGCATGGGCACCTCGCTCAGCTTTTGTCCGGAGGTGTCGAAGATGAAGATTCGTTGAGTCATCTCTTTCATGTAGCAGACAATGACGCGGTCATTGGCCACGAACCAATTGGCAATGAATGCGTCTTTTTCGGGAACGATGTCAGTCCACTTGGGTTCGCCGCTGGACTGGGGGTGGATTTCCACGATGCGGCGGTTTGGGGCCTCGTGGTCGGTAATTGCCAACATCCTATCGCCCACCATCCGTACGCCAAGGCTGTAGTCAACTCCACGGAGGATTTGTTGTGGCGAGACCTCTGGTCCCAATGGTTTAAGGTAGATGTCCGTGAGTGTTTTATCGAGGAATCGATACACGAAAAAGAGGAGATATTTGCCTTCCGGGTAAAGACACAGTCGAATTTTCATGTCCTCCCCTGCGAAGAAAATCTCGCGGTCCTCGCTGAACGATGTTCCGAAAACATGCTCGTATGCAGCTCTGTAGGAGGGGCGCTTTGCGTTCAATGCTTCGTGTACATAGTAGAAACCGTTTCCATCCGGCTTGAAGGCAAATCCCCGCAGGTACCCACGCGGGAGGAGATCGGGGAGCCGATTCCGAGTTTGGATTTCGAGGAGCTCAAAGGTTCCCGTTCGTTCTCCTCCCTCCTTGACTTCGTACAGAAGCAGCCGTCCATCAGGTGAAACACAAAGTGGGTTTACAGCCGTATACGACCCGGTTCCCCTTTCACGGGGATCGAGCAGGATCTCGTCTTCGCCGTTGGCGCCATCGCGCATATAAGTGCAAGGCTGTTGCTGGTCCGGAAGTCGCTTGCGAAAAAAATAGCGATTGCCAATCTGTTGGAGGCAGTCGTAGGTTTCAACGGAGAGGAATGCTCGGATGCGTTCTCGGATGCGTTCGCGCCCCGGGATTCTGTCCAAGTAACTCCGGGCATAGCTGGTTTGCTGGTCGATCCAAGCACGAGTACGGAAAGAGTCCGGTTCTTCGAGCCATCGGTAAGGGTCCGTTACAGACACGCCGTGCAAGATCTCGGTGACGGGTTCCTGTTCGGAGAGGGGTAGGGGCGTCATGGGCAGATTCATTTCAGGATCCTGCTCTGAAGGACATCAGCCTCGCGTCTCATTCGCCGGGTTAGGCTGCGGAAATAGGCTGCTGTTTGCGGATTGGCAAGGCGGGCCGAGTCACGCCAACATCCGTCCGAAACGGCACAAGCAAAGACAGCTGCGAGCGGCGCGAGGGAAAGGGAACGTGAGAGAGCTAGACGTGAAACATGCTGTTCCCACGTTTCGGCAAACGAGGAACTTATGTCTGTCTGTCGAGCAGAACTTTCCGGGCACAGACGCTTGAAATGTTCAAGCAGGTATTCCAACGTCAAAAACGGATGACCAATGGCAGCTTCCGCCCAATCGAGGAAGGTGCAGTAGCCATCGGAAACAATGATATTTGTCGGGTTGATATCAAGATGATTCAATACGTCTGGAATGCCGGTGGCGGCGAGCATTGACAGGGCTCTCTTCAATCGGTGACCTAGAGCCTGAAGTTCACCAAACGTGAGGATTGCAGGCGGTGTTTTGGTTTGTTGCTTCATAAGTTCGTTCATGGAGGCGAAGAAGTCGTCCACGCGATCGAGAAGTGATTCGGCCCTGAGGTCGTGACAGCCAACCGCTAAAAGTCGATCGGTTTCACGGACCGAGAGAATCTGTAGTTGTGCAAGGCGTGCAGACACTGTCTTCCAAACGACAGGGTCGGAACCGGAATCGGGCGATGTTCCTTCCGCGGCGGTCATGAGCCAAGCGTTCCAGTCTGGGCGAGATGCGATGACGCGTGGGAGGAATAGCGGGAAGAGTGTGGCAAGGGCAGAAACAATCCCCAATTCATGAACGTTTGGCTCACCCACCGCCTTGAACCAAAGAGCTGGGCCAGTTGTCTCGAAACGAATCAGGCTGAACGCAGGACTTGCGGTTAGTTGCCTAAATTGGCCGGTGAGACGAAGATTCAATGGTCCGATCTGCTCCTGAATCCACGCGCGAAGTTCGCGCATCCAGCCGGGACTTGCGAAAGGCCCGGGACTCTTCCCTGCGGGGTGAGTCTCGATTTCTCTCAGTGCGCCTTGGATCTCCAGAAAACTCCCTGGGTCTCGGAACGAAGACTCTGCCAGTGAGGACAGAGGAATCCAGCACGCCATAGGGGGCGCTTGCCCATCAGGCCAAACGCATTCCATTACCTGGAACTGGGACGAGGAACTGTCAGCCCGGGAGTCGCCGAGACACGTAGCTAGAGAATACGCTTCAAGATTCCAGCGGTCCCTTACCGCCGCATTGATTTGTTCTGCGAGCCGCTCCCGCGGATGAATGTCGATAGAAGGCAGCGAACAATGCGGGCCGTCCATCAAACACAGGAGTTCCGTTCCATCGCGGCGAGTCATTATGATCCTGTACGTGGCTCGGTCCATTTGAGTTTGCACATTCGCCCTAGTCTTTCGCAGGTTCATTCTTCGCGGTTTCGCGGACGTGACTCGACCAGCCGGTGTTTTTCGAGGCACTCCAGAAATTCATGAACGTCGCGCTCCACAATATCGTGACGAATGCGGAACCTTCCGCTGATTTCCTCGACGATCTGAGCTTGGGAGCAACCTCGCTCCAGCATTTCAAGGATTTTCGACCCCACGATGTTGAGAGTGAACATTTGGCCATGATTGATGTCGAGAACGACTGACCCATCACGGCCGTGAGTGCTACGCACTCCTTCGGATAACTTCAGCAAGGGAATCCTCTTTCGTGCTCATTCCAACGCAATAAGAAGATGAGGTGGACAGTGCCACGACCGTCGGCCGATATCCACGATGCGATTCATTTGTTCGAGAACCCAGAAATTCAGTTTGCAAGATCCTCTTGGAATAGAGGTTACGTGGGGGTGAATCGACTTTGTTCAAAGCTCCTCTGTTCGGAATGGGGTCATTTTGGGGCCGATTGAAGTGAATGATTCGTGCCAGGTACGCATGAAAGTTATTCTTGGAACGAATCTTACGAACGTCTTGTCAGCGAGGCGCGCTGCAACTCTGCATAGAATCCCCCAGTGAATTTCAATGCGATAGGATGGCCGTCTTCAACGATTCTGCCCTGGTGGAAAACGAGAACGCGATCCATCCATGGGACGTTTCCCAGACGGTGAGATACGAGGAGAATCGTGACGCCCGGCAGGAACTCGGGAATTTTGCTGAGAATGGAAAGCTCGGTTGGGGACTCCAAAGCGGAAGTTGCCTCGTCGAGAATCAATATGCGTGGCTTTCGCAGTAGAGCACGGGCCAGAGCAAGTCGCTGCCGCTGACCACCAGAAAGCTGACAACCGCCTGGGCCGAGAGGCTGCGCCAATCCACGCGGGACAGCGGCGACAAGAGAACGGAGCTCCACAAGATCGATAATCGCATCCAGTTGTCGACTACCGATAAGTGGGTTGCCGAGGCGGAGGTTCTCTTCCAGGGTCTCATCGAAGAGAATCGGAGCGGAAGGTACATAGGAGACCCACGAGCGAAATTGTTTCAGCGGGATATGACTGACTTGAGATCCCCCGATCGTAATTGAGCCACTATCTGGATCGTAGAGTCGGGCAGCAAGTTTCGCAAACGTACTCTTGCCAGCGCCATTCTCACCGACGATAGCAACGTGTTCCCCGCCCGAGATCATCAGGTTAGGGATTGCCAAAAAGCCTTTCTGACGTTCATACCCGAAAAACACTCCATTAAAACAAATCTTGCAGTCTGAAAGTGGGAGTACTTTGGCGGTGGCACCGTTGTCGATAACGGCCGGCCGTAAAGCTAGGATTGACTGGAGCTGGCGGATGCTCGAAAAGGTTCGTTGTGCCCGTGCGTATGTTTCAGCAGCGCCGGCGAGGGGATCAAAAAGCTGGACTACATAGCCATAGAACGCGACAAGGGCGCCCACCGTCATGATGCCACGAAGAGCTGTCCATGCACCAAAACCTATGATCGTTGCTGCCGCGGCAGCGACCGGGAGATTTGTCCAACTCGCGAATTGGACGCTGCCGGCCGCCAACCTTACTTGAGAGCGCACTACGTTGGCAAAGAAATGAAACGCTCGCCTTTCCTGTCTCTTTTCCTGTTGCAGTAATTGGACCTGCAGGACTGAGGACATGTGCTCTTCGAGGAAGGCACTCAGCCCCGCCCTTGCGGCGTGTACCTTGTCGGAGCGTTCCGTAAGGAGGCTCCGGAAATGGTGTCGGACCAGAAGAAAGGCAGGAACTGCTGGTAGAACCAGGACCGTCAATCGGGGGTTCAAGGCCAACATCGCAAACAGCGTAAATGTGGTAGTGAGAGCCGTGCGCAGAATGGTTGGGACCAGATCGGACCCAAAGTATGCAACCTCGTCGATTGGCTCGCGGAGGGTGTAGAGCCTCGCCCCAGTTGGGGTGTTCTCGTGATATTCGGCGGATAAGGAATTTAATCTTTCAAGGATTTCCATTCGGATGGAAACTACGGTCCGTTGCGATGCCAGGAACGTCAGATACCCTCCAAGGCTAGTCAGCACGCTCCGCAGTTCAGAGCTCAAAAAGATTACGCCTACAGCGCAGATAAGAAGGATGATGTTCCGATTTGGTATGGCGCGATCGACAACCCACATCAATGCGAGCGGATTTAATAGAGCAATAAGGCTGCCGGTTGTAAGGAGAAGGAAGCTAGCCACATGCCAGACAAACAGAGGGCGGATTCTTTGGTATATCCAGAGCAATTCCGAGGGAAACAGGTTCCGCATGCGTTCCGAGCACCCGCCTGCGATTCGGCCAGAGGATCCAAGCTAAGCCAATTGCAGCGTCCACGGCCATGACAGAGAGAAAGTGTTCGGGATTCTGACATGTCCAGGCGGAAGCCGATGCAAGCAAAAAGGAAACAGAATGTCGAACGAAGATGCAGGCGTTCGGTAAGGGGTCATCTTCCCCTCTGAAGGTGGCGCAAGGCGGCCACAACTTGGCCCACTATCTCCGCGTCGTACCTGGTCACTGCAGTCTTCATGCTCGGGGGGCTCCCTGTGAGGGGATGAAATACCTCTGTTTTACCTTCCAGACTGAATCTTCCACAAAAATACGAGCCGTCGCGACGGGCAAGTAGATAGACAGGTTGCCCCCACTGCCGTTCCGATTCCGAGATAACCGGTGTATTGACGCGGCGATTGACGACCAATAATGCTGCGCCGCGCAGAGGTGCATGAAATTCCTGCCCTTCATCCGCGACCCAGAAGATATCCCGCAGCGAGACGCGCGACATACCGCAGAGTCCAGGGAGTGCGTCGCGGAGAAAGAACGGAATCTCTTCGAAGCGATTAGTGAGAGCACTTAGAAAAGTACCTTTTCCTTGTGATTGTTGCTCTTCAGATCTATACCGTGAACTTACAGGAATATGTGTGCGCTTCGCCAAGTCGTCGGGAATCGCCTCAGCCCCGATTTTGTCTATGGCGAGCCCAGAGACTCGCAGGAATTCCCAAAAGTTTAGGGAGTAGAGGGTGCAAAGCGAAAGTATCTTGTGAATATGGCGAGGTGGCATTTCAGATGCTTCGTAGTCAGAAAGGGAGCCAATAGCCGTAAAATACCGTTCATCGCCGAGTTCCGCCGCAATTGTGCGGCTCATGGCCGACGCTTGTCGAAAGGACAATCCGTTTTGCTGCCTTCCGTTGCGGAGTAGGTGGTACAGACCAACGTGCGGAGTCTGGGTCTGAACGAGTTCCCGCGCCGCCAGTCTTGGGATTGATCGAGAACCCACCGCACGGTTAATTCTCTGAAGACTGCGGAATTCCATGTCGATAGTTCCCAGGATTGCGAGTTCCCTTCCAAACTGAAGCTCTATGCGAGGTGCGGTAGGTTTTGAGGAAACTAAAACGACGCGATCAGGTGCAACTTGTTGCAGTCGGCAGCAATTGAACCCTCGGGCGTGTTTCACCAGGAACAGATCACGGGAGACGTTTGCACCACTTTTTGTGAGGCGCGCCTTGGGGCTGCGCGGATCGGCGCGCACAACACTGCCGGGGTGGAGTTCCGGGAAGGAAAAGTCATCCTCAATCCCTACCTTGGCATAAATGAAGGGGAACTTGCCACCTCGCTGAAGTGCATCAACCCGTTCCGACGTGTTGTGGGACACGATTTGAATCAGCGGAGTTATCTGGGCAGGTGGTGTGGCCATTTCTTCAAACCATGGAATCGAAGCATGGCTATCGTAAAGGACCGCATCGAGAAGGATCGTTCGCGGAAATGAAAGAAGAAGCTGTAAACGCACAATGTCGTCCAAATGAACATCAAATACAGACAACCAATCGGTGAGGCTGTAGCCAGAGATGGAACTGAGAGCGATGAGTTGGTAAAGATTGGGCGTGAATCGCTTGTTCCGCAAGTCGAAGTACAGATTGTGAGGAACGTGGTAGAGCGATTGACCGCCGAATAACCGAGCAGACGCTAGAGAAACCTGCGATAGACTTAGGTTCTTCCGCTCCAGTATTTCGCGCAGTTTCTTTGCGCTGCCCGCTTTCGAATGGAGTGACCCTGTTTGGGGCGAGGATCCATTGGAGGTATTCGATGGTTTCGTGTTCCCGAGGTTGGCAGCGTTCAGGTGTCGCATAAAGGGGCGGGGACGGCCCACGGAAAAACGGACCGTGCATACAGGAAAGCAGAGCGAAAGTGCAAAAAAACTGCGGGGTGACCGCATTTGAGACCAGGGGTGCGTAAATAGCGAAATGGGCACGCCTCGTAATGTCCTAACCATTTGGCTGGACAGTTAACGACATTCCAGTTAGCATCTGCACCTAATGGGCGTACGCAGCCCCACGTCTCGGCCCGGGGAAAGTCTGAAAACGCTTCGGGAGAGTCTGCGTTTGACGATGCGCGAGGTGGAGCGTCGAAGCCAGCGGTTGGCGCTTTCGAAGGGGAACCCGGACTTCCTCGTATCTCATTCCTGGCTGCGAATAATCGAAAACAGCCGGTACGTTCCTGGCATCCACAAATTCTACGCGCTTTCCGTCATCTATCATTGCAGCTGCGAAGAGCTTCTCGCGCTCTTTGGCGTCAATCTCGCGGACGCAGCCAAGGATCAAGCCATGTTCGAGTGGCCGGCGACACACATTGCTTCGGCGTCGGTCGATGGAGATTCGGCAAAAATTCCCTTTCCCGTACGAACCCAGCAGGATTTCAAGCCGGAAGGTACCCAACTTCTGACGCGATTGATACAAATGTGGGGCGATGTGCCGGTAGCGCTGATCCGACAACTCGACGTGCGGAAGTCGCTTTATGGCTACCTCGGCTTGCACGATTACTCGCTCTTTCCGATGATCCTTCCCGGTTCCTTTCTACAAATCGACCCGAACGAGACGAAGGTCAAAACCGGAATTTGGCGCCACGAGTGGGAGCGTCCGATCTACTTCATAGAACTGCGCAATAGCTACGCTTGCGGGTGGTGTGAGCTGACGAACGGACAACTACTCTTGGTGCCTCATGTGCTCTCCCCGCAAGGAATTCGGAGTTTTGCCCATCCCGATCAGGCCGAGATTATCGGACGCGTCACAGGAGTGGCAATGAAGATCGCCACCGGCGAACTGTTGCCGTTTTCCGATTTGCCACGCGCACCCCACGGTGCGGAGCGGAGCTGAATCGACCTGGTCCCCTGAACAAACAGGACGGCGCTCTAGGTTATGATGTTCTCTTATTACAGCCGGAGGAAACATGGTGATCGGAGACCGTCTGCGGGAATTGCGCGAGGAGAAACAGTTCTCCCAAGGGGAGATTGAAAAACGGACAGGCCTGCTCCGTTGCTATATCTCTCGGGTTGAGAACGGGCACACAGTGCCGGCGATCGAGACTTTAGAGAAGCTGGCGCGGGCGCTCGAGGTGCCGTTGTACCAACTCTTCTATGATGGCGAGGAGCCACCGAAATTGCCGAATCTGCTCAAGAGAAAAAGTTCAAGCGACATCGTATGGGGCAGCAAAGGGAAACAGGCGAACTACCTGCACCAGCTAACAAAATGTTTGAGTAAAGCATCCGAGTCCGACCGGAAGCTCCTGCTGGCGATGGCGCAGAAGATGACGGCGAGCCGCGGGCGCACGATGGAGGCTTCGGCTTAAAGAGGTGCGGGCCGCACTGGAAGGCGGCCCGCATTTGTCGCCCTACTTGGGTTTCCTGACGGCTTTATCCTTGTGCTGAATTTCCCCAGGCTTGTTTTTCCTCGAAAGCTCCGTTTTCACTTCGTTCGCGAGTTTCGCGGTGTCCACCTTGTATCGAGCAGCGGCCTGCGCGAGGTTCGAATCTTTGGCTAACGCTTGCCGGGGATTGTAGCTCGGGCAGTACAGGTCTGAGGCGAGTGAGCACACCACAAGGAAGTGCTGCAGTTGCGTGCCGCTCATCGCGCTGACGGCCTTTTTTGTGATTCCCTCGTAATCCACGGCTTGCGTGCCCCATGAGGTTTTCGCCTTTTTCTCTTCCCACTGGTACGCCCGGCAGATACGGCGGTGGTTGTCGTGGCCGAGACGTCGAAAGTAGTCGAGGGCGACCATTTCGAGGTCCGTGCGAGACAAAGTGGCGGGCAGCTTCTTCCGGACCGCATCGAGAATGCGTAAGCGGGTCTGTTTTTCGACGCGCTCGGCGAGTGCTTCTTTCGTTCGCGCAGCGCGTTCCTCGGGTGTGGGCTGGTAGCGAGTGGACTGCCTGTGAACCGGGCACTTTTCGTCGCGGCACACGTAAAGGATGGTGCCTGCGTTGGTTCCGTCAATGACAACGGCGGCCTCGCTGTGCGGGCACTCCGCTTTCTTCGCGGTTCGGAACTGTCCATGGTGGAGCACGTCGCCCTTGCGCCCGTTCACCTGCCACGCAGGAGCTTCGGACACGCGCAGCGGTCTCTCGCCCGATTCTTCCAACGGTTTCACGCGTAGCTCCACGAGAGCTTCGACCTTGGCTTGAAAGCAGATTCGGTCCGTACAGATGGACTTCTTCCGCCCAACCGCCTCGGGAAAGAGCAGGGGATTTGCGCCCGTCCGTTTCGGACAGCGGAGGCAACTTCCGGCCGCTGGTACGAGGTTGTCGTCCTCTGCACTAAACGGAGCATGGCTCAGGTCCAGATGCACTTCGCGCTCAATCCATTCGCGAAGCTGGCGCACGGTGACGGCTTCGGCCTTCTTGTCCTTCAAGAGGGCCGCCGCTGTCCGGTGATGTGGAAAGCACTCGGCCAGAGCGCGGCGCTGGTCATCGGGCGTGAGCCGGGCGATCTCAAACGCGTGGGCAACGCTCAGCTTTCCCGAGTAGAAAGCCTGTTGGATGTCGTCCACGAGGTGGGTGAGGCGTAGCCGGGCATACACATATTTCTCGGAACGTCCGATTTTTTGGGCTAGCGTTTCGACCGTGTAGGTGTTGGGTTGGAGTTGCATCAAGGCGGCATAACCCCGTGCCTCATCGAGTTCGTGTACGTCGGCGCGTTGCAAATTCTCGATGAGCTGCAGTTCGAGGCATTCGGCATCGCTAAGTTCACGGATGGTAGCGGGGATGGCTTCTCGCTCGGCGAGTTTCGAGGCCCGGTAGCGCCGAGCCCCGGCGACCAGTTCGTAGAAGCCCGGTTCACCTTCGGGCAAAGGGCGGACGAGTACGGGTTGCAGCACGCCGTGCAAGCGGATGTTCTCGGCGAGCTCGGCGAGTTTGGCTTCATCAAATTCCCGTCGAGGATTGGTCTTCGACTCCTGAATGCGGACAAGGGGAATGTCCTGCATGGTGTGGGGAATCGTGGACATGGGCGACGTGGATTTCGTTACGAGAGCTGTAGTCATCGAATGTTCTCCTTTTCCTTTGGATTTCCTCAGTACTCTTCCGGCAGAAGCAACGTGGTGTGCGACCGGTCCGCTTCGGTAATGACCCAAATTTTGTCGCCCGACGAGGTTCGATAGCTGCTAAGCAGCCGGAAGCCTTTTTCGAGGCTCAGTTGGTTTTCCTCTTTGTCTTCTTTTGCGAGTTCGCCCCAATCGCCGGAAACATGGCGCGCTAGGAATTCCAGCGCATTTTGTCCGGTTTTCTCCAGTGCGGCCAGCGCGCCGGGTGTGGCGACAAGTTGGCCGAGGTCGAACAACGGTTGCTTCGTGATTTTTTGCATGATTGTGTTTCTCCCTTTTCGGATTGGATTTTTGCTTCGTGGTGGCGCGGCGGAGCCGTGCATACGAAACAAATGCCCTTCTTGGCGGCGGGTTGGCGCGTGTCCGGCCGCGCCGTCAAGGGCGCCGGGGTGGGGCGTTCATTGGAGCGGAAGCGGAAACCCTTGACGGAAGGAGCGGGCGGATCAGGCGCAGGGTTTAGCCAGGAAGGGCAGTTGTTCGGAATCGAACGGAGGCAGTTGAGACAGGGAAGAAGAGAGGTAAGTCTGACCGGGGTCTCGTGAGGACAGGGTGCTGAGGCGGGGAATGGTTATTCGATGTTCTGAACTTGTTCGCGAAGCTTTTCAATCTCAAGCTTGACGTCAACGGCCAGCGCAGCAATTGCGAGTGCTTCGTCCTGCACACCGGGCGTTTTGGAGAGCATCGTGTTGGCTTCGCGATGCATTTCTTGCAAGAGAAAATCGAGCTTTTTTCCATGTTCGCCCGAAGCCTGCAGCAGAGTCGCAAATTGCTGGAGATGGCTTCGCAGCCGATCCAATTCCTCGCTGACATCACAGCGTTCAGCCAACAGGGCGGCCTCTTGTGCCAATCGGGCAGGTTCGATATTTGCGCCATTGAGCAAGAACTTGAGCCGTGTTTGCAGGTGCCGAGCGAACGCTGGACGCAAGGCGGTCAATAGCTCCGCAATCTCCGCGATCTTGGTGGTGACTGTTGCTGCGCGTGCATGCAGTTCCTCTTGCAAGTGGTGACCCTCGATGCGGCGCATCTCGTCCAGCTTTGAAAGCGCTTCGCCGATGGCCCCGTCGAGGACGTTGATGAGCTCGTTGCGAGAGTCGTCGGTTTCCGGCAATTCGCTGGCGAAGTCTACGATGACGCCGGGCAGCCGAAGCAGTGCCACGGTGTCCAATTCGGCGTTGGCGTTCACCTCTTCGGCGAGCTTTTGCGCGGCGGCGACGTAAGCCTTCAATACTTCGCGATTGAGCCGGACCGGAGCCGTTTCGCCCGGATCGATCGCGATCTGCAGATCGATGTGGCCTCGATGGATTTTGGCAGCAATGGCTTGTCGCAATCGCTGCTCATATGATTCCAAGGAATCGGGAATTCGCACCTTTACATCGAGAAAACGGTGATTAACACTCTTGATGCTGACGCGGATCGTCCAACCTCTGAATTCGCGTCGGACCGCTGCGTAACCCGTCATCGAACGGCACGTAGTGGCACTCGCGTTGGTCTCAGGCTCTTGGATCGCGTTCGTGGTCATACTCGCTGCAAGCCTCTTGGACGTGAGGAAGCTCAACCTAAACGTGCTGACAGTAGCGCTTCGTGGGCGGAGTTGCAACTTGGTGATTTCAGCCCTTTACATCCGGACGTGAAGAACGTAGCTTTGATGTAGCGGTGGGGTTCGCTCAATCGCTGCGTCCGCAGCCAATGACCCCTCAAACTTGGCATTTGTGTTTGAGGAGGCACCCATGACGCTTGCTGCGGAATCCCTAACAAACGAAAAAGTGAAGAAGGACCGAGCCCTGCCCGGGTGTGGGCACTCACGGCGGACGAAAATCGTCGCGACCGTGGGACCTGCTTCGAATACACCGGAGATGTTGCGGGAGCTGGTTTCCGCGGGTGTGGATGTGTTCCGGATAAACGCTTCCCATGGCACCCGCAAAGAACTCGCCTTTCGGATCGCGGACGTACGGCGAGTCAGTGCCGAGCAGGGAGAAATACGGTCGATTCTGCTCGATTTGCAGGGGCCTAAGGTGCGCCTGGGGTGCTTCACAAAGCGGAAGGTGTTGCTGAAGGAGGGTTCGAAGTTCCAGATTGTCGCGGCGCCGGTTGTGGGAACAGAGAGCCAGGCCTCGACGACCTATCCGGGTCTTTCCGCAGATGTGCATACCGGAGACCGAATTCTGCTGGCTGACGGGACGGTGGAACTCGTAGTCCATTCGGCGTCAGCCGAATGCGTCGCGTGCAAGGTTGTGCGCGGAGGATATGTCGGGGATCACAAAGGAGTGAATCTACCGAACGTGGGTGTACGTCTGCCGGCGTTGACCGAGAAAGATCAGGCCGATCTCGATTGTGCACTCGAGCGGGGAATTGACTTGGTGGCATTGTCGTTTGTGCGGAACGCCAGCGACGTCGAGGGATTGCGAGAACAACTCGAGACAAAGAACGCTCGGATACCGGTCATCGCGAAGATTGAAACTGCGGAGGCATGGCGGAAAATCGATGACATCGTTCGTGTTTCCGATGGAGTGATGATTGCGCGCGGAGATCTGGGCGTCGAGCTGTCGCTCGAAAATGTGCCGCACATGCAAAAGG
>Ga0335072_10004166_pt1 | contig 21576 bp, 31 predicted proteins | sample Lox_Sample_21_FD_206725 | JGI IMG/M metagenome (GOLD analysis project Ga0335072, IMG submission 206725) | Soil microbial communities from Loxahatchee National Wildlife Refuge, Florida, United States - Lox_Sample_2.1 | ecosystem: Environmental > Terrestrial > Soil > Wetlands | place: USA...
GAACTAATCGAGCGTAGTCTCAGGTACTGGCTCATCGACTGTCTTGCGTAGAGGAAGATCTAAGTGCATCCACGCCTGGATTACGAGACTAGACTTGTTAACATCGCCGGTTGCTGGGCCCTGACCGCATGCCTTTGCTGCAGCTTTCAAAGCAGCAAGGTATTCTGTAACAGAGCGGCGGTTGCGGCAGTCCTGGACAGAGTGTCGGGTAGTATTGTACTTGGCGAATGCTTCGGACGGAGGAGGTCGAAATCGAGCTTTAAGAGCTTTGCAGAAGTCCTCGACACTAGGTGTTGCAATGTAGCTAGCCCTCATAATGTGAGTAAGCTGGTTATTCCACCAAAGCTCAGCTTCTCCACGGAGGTAGGAGTCGAGACTCTGCTTCAGCTTGCGTGGATTACGAGTCTGAGCAGCGACTTTGATGCGGTTGGTGAAGTTGTATACATTCTGCTAGTAATTCTTTCCATCACGATCAACAATGTCAGAGTCTCCCCATTCATATGGCATATTTGGGAACAAGAAGCCAATCTCTGACGCCTTGACATGTGTATTGTAATCCGGAGAAGCTGATTGTGGCTGCGGTGAGGCTGGTTGAGAAGAGCGCTGCTGCTGGCGTGCTTCACACTCATCGAGAAATTGCGTTATCATCTGCATTATCTCTTGTCTATCTGCAGCAAAGAGCCGCAAAGCTATGGAGGGCTCTTCGTTATCAGACATTATCGGCAGTGCTAGTGTAGAGGGAAATAATGGAAGTGCCGTCGAAGTGCACGGTAGTCGGGCTGTAAGGGAAAAGACAGATAGACCAAAGAAAGTTGTAAGCTGGAGCTGGACTTGACGGTAGGCACCGGGCCTGTAGACACTCTGTAAAGAACTCTGTAAGCTCTGTAAAGAGCTGACTCAACGCTGGAAACTCTCTGAATTGACGACTCTCTGTAAAACACAAACTAACTTGTAAAACTCTCTGTAACTCCATACTTCTCTAGGTAAGACAGTGCGCAGACTCTAAATACACAAATTGGCAGTATGCGCTAGCTAACAGGGTGGTGCATTGGCTCCCTGTTGACTGCAGTCAACAGGTACGCTGCATCACGTGCTTTCTTCCTGATCCTGTGTCACTGTACCCTACCACACTAGCAGCGTCGGGTAAGACACTGGGTCGGAGGGTCGGAGGCTGGCGTGGAGCCCTCGGTGGCTTTACGTTGTGCCAGCTCTTGAAAGCGTAAGATTGCTGTTTGTAATTGGCCTTGCGACGAAGCCCACTTGATCGGAAAGGCTGGTGTTGGGGTTGATTGTGCTCTCTGTCCTTGCGAGGTCGAGATTGAGGAAGAGATTGGTAGGGGGCGTATTGTAAAATGTGTTGGCATGTAGCAGGTTCGATCTCGTCTGCGAACGCGTGGTCGGATTGCAGGAGAGCTGAGAGCTAGTCTGCGAGGGTTGTCAATCGAGCAGCTATGCTAGACATAAGGAAGAGGTCGCTGCTGCTGTTAGCGGGAAGAAGACGCAACTGTTGGAATGAAGGACGAGAGAGGCTGCGAGAGACTCTGCTGATGTCAGTAGGAGTGATTGAAGTAAGGGAGGATGTGGGGAAGTGGTAGTATTGCTGCTGTGTGAGCAGTAATAGAGGGCGGCGGACGGCTAAGGTGAGATGTCTGCGGGGGGGAAGGGTTCGTGGAGACGGCTCAAATTGGGGCCGAAGCTGGTTGTGAATTCTCTTACGAATAGAGAGAAGTCGGGACTCTTCTAGAGATCTCAAATTGAGAGCATTGCTACTAATTGTAAGGGTATCAGAATAGTATCCAGACGCACTAATACACTTTGTTGAAGTGACAAGTTCTTTATTATCAGGGTCATCCACATAGACTGCATCTACGCCAGCTGGAACCACGACAATTCCCTCAGATGTGACGCCAATTTGGCATCCTGATTCGCTGAAATTATATGTATCATCATCAAGAATCCCCTAATGCTTTTTGCACCGATCATAGTCCTTGAAATGGGCCTCTATATCCTCCTTCTTATGAGCTGCGCGTCGCAAAGCTGAGAATGGCTTAGATCTAAGAGTTTTAACAAAAGCTTTCTCTCGATCTAGCCATCTCTTCGCCCATCTGCGAGAGACTGTTGTGTCTGAACCGTCGCACCGAAGGATCGAGTTTGCTGAGGCGATAATGTGATCGATGGCAGTAGATCGGCCTAGGGCATGGCACATCAATAAATGATCTTTTAGAGCCCAAGTTTGAGGCCCCGCAAGCTTTTTATTGTGGCCTCCACGAGAGTTGGAAGGTGGAACGCCTTTTAGTCGACGTATCAAACGCGGGTAGGAAGCACGCGTTTTGCGCGCTGCCTTAGCTGCTTTCATCTCAGGATGTTTTTGAAGGAGGGCCATAGCATGCTCTATCTTGGTTTCCTCGTGTACTGCATCGGAAGACATCGTGGTAGGTAGTAAATTGGGTAGGAAGTGATTAAAAATGATGATTTGGTGAGGCGATTGACGCATTGCTGACCCTCACCCAATAAGGAACGCAATTGGATGGGGGGGGAACGATTAATCTGCTCCATCCAATTAAACTTGTTATATGGCTGTTGTAAGATTAAACGGGGGCGATAATATGTTTGGGCATACTGCCCGACATTTTCCAATTGCGGAGTCCCTCACACCCAGAAGATATTGACCCAGACGAGCGAAGGCAGTGTTCCTTTATGAGAGCCACTATCGCTAGATCGCTAGAGATCCCTAATCTTCCAGCTATATCGTGCGATACGCCACATGACAGGGGACCTCAGTTCTCGAAATTCCTGGCCAAGGGGATACACCACGAGATTTAATTAGCGGCTCCAAGAATCTTGTCTATCGAAATATATAACGTGCAGAGCCTACGGCTCCTTAGTGGTCAGTCTACCTATAGACGCGCTTCTTGCGCCAACCATCCTCTTAGTAGGTACCCTTGTACAAGATCAGCCTATTAGTAATTTATCCGTCACAGCCCATTGACCTTATCAAAAAGTCAAGTTTTGCTGTCTAGCCCTTAGAGGCCTTACTCGTCTGCCATCTCTTCAGTATAATTATCCATTACTATGTAACTCTTCAAAGGAGCTTGATCAACGCTGTGGATAGAAGAAATCTAGTTAGCGTCAACCGCTAAAATTCAGAAAGCAGCACATACCTTTCGATCAAAAACTGAAGCGCTTTTTCTGCAGAAACCTTGGATTCTTCGAGTTCGCCCTCTTGGTGTAGGTTCCAAGCAGACACAGCTTCCCCAAGGGCTCGTTTGGCCATAACTGTGGCGTTATACCACCCCGGAGTTGATTCTCTTCCTTCACCCTGGGATTTACCCCTTTCCACGCTACGATTCCAGTAAGCCTCGAGACCGGTTGTGTATCCACGGAGAAAGACGTAGTAAAGAGCGTCGCATGTACGGCGGACTTGTCGGACATAAGCTCGGTAGTCCATGCTAGGGAGCTGCTCAATACCATGATCAATTTGAACTACCTGGTCGCCATTGGCAAACACGCCCCTGAAAAGCTGTGGTAATTTATTATTCCGTCGATCGTCCACGAATTTGAAGAAATAAAAATTTTTGCCATCGCACAGTATCGCTAAAATGGGTATATTGAATCCGTTTTGATAGTTCAACCAAGTGCAGGCTATAGAATGTTAACTTACGCCCACACCGAGGGCATCTAGAACCAATACCGCGACATTCCGCAATCACCTGCGCGAAACAGTTGAGACGCTCTGTTTTACTTCCTATGTCCAATTTCACCTCAATGAAAACAACCGTAATTCCGCCATATGTCTTGAACTGGTACTCTATACGGCCGTTGGTTGTTATCCTGCCTTCTAAGAGAGTTTCTGGTGTGTTGAACAAAAGGCCAGAAAATAGGGCCACAGTTCTGTTGAAATACTAGGCTAATGTTAGCAGTCAATCTCCTATGCAATATTGGAGCTTTCGAAGGAGCCAGGAGTACTTACAGCCGACAAAAAACGAGCTCGAGCTTCCTCATTTTCGTGCTCGTCCATGTTTCCATATTGTGCCGAAAAGACTCGCAGGTCTTCGGCGATTTTATTAAAGACAACGTTGGGGAGTCGAGCGCGAAACATATCAAAGGGGCATATGTCTGATCCTCTTTGAAGTGGGTCCAGGCCAAGCCTAGGAGCAATATCTTTGTATTTAACTTTTGAAAAGCTGACCTCGAGATTATTTTCTGCAGCGACAATTAGTCGGATGTAATTCAAAAGAGTAACTCGAGGGTATTCAAACTTACCTCTCAATAGCTCTTTCAAGCGAGGGAAGCTGAAAGAATATTCCCTCATCAAGTCGAGAATCATAAGCTCCGCTCTATCCTTATCATGTACCATTTTCGAAACTTCTTGAACCAAACCTTCTGCAGGGAGACTCTTTTCGCTACTATCATGGATGTTGCCCAAACCTTGTGAGAGAATAGACGGAGCTCTCGATGGATCTGCTGTTGAAACAATTGTCGCAGCTTTTGACGAACCTGCTGTTGAAACAATTGTCGCAGCTTTCGACGAACCTGCTGTTGAAACAGTTGTCGCAGCTTTCGACGAACCTGCTGTTGGAACAGTTGTCGCAACTTTCGACGTACTTGCTCGTCGAACAGCCGTCGCGATTTGACGCATGGGCCTTTTCGGCCGAGTCGAAGGAGAGGGTTGGTAATCATCATCTTGACCATCATCTCGCAATCGCTTAGACATATTGTAGATGCCCAAGGGGCAAATGATAGATAGATGTGATGGTTGATGTAGAATGTACTGCGGGGAGCGGCAAGGAAATAAACAGAAGGCAAAGTGCCAAGCTTACGCTAAGCCTAAAGAGGCTACGGCACCTGGACCTAGGAGCAATGATAGTAGAAGTCTAGTAATAAAACTAAAAGTAGTAGTAAAAGAGACTTTATTTGAATACTGTAACAGTATAGATCACATGACGAGCTCTCATTTAGGTATTACGTGATCAATCCTTATTTAGGTAACCTAAGCGAGCCCACTTATAGCTATTTGAGTCGCTCTAAGAGTCTACCCTTAATGCTGCAATCCACTGCTCGTGATCTTAACTGCAACAAATACTATTTTAATACTACTTATATTCTGATATAATGATGTGTAGAAGTATCCAGTTAATCACATTATGATCTCGTCATAGGCCTAATTGGATCGTGGAACTGATCTGTGTTGAATTGAAGAGGCTGGGAAGGCTCTGAGGGTTACTGGGGCGCTGGGAATAGCCCCACATTTGTCCACAAATACCGGGTGCGCTTCAGCATAATCAATCAATCTTTATGATTCATTCCCTAACCCTTGAATACGTACCATGCTGTTAATAGGGTGCTATCAGGAAAGAGAAGGCGAAGATAGTAACGGAATTTGGGGTTTATCGGCAGGATCGCGTGTCCATGTGATCAGGCCCTTAGGCTCGGACGCCAAAGGGTAGCCATATATGACCCGACCCCGAGCCACGTGCTACTGATAGAGCCGCTTCAGATGAAAGCCATGATCACTTCCCTTTCCTTTCTTGCTACTGAAGCAGCCACTATCTCCAATTATAACCAGGCCCTCCATTTGTCTCGTTATTGAGACGTTGATACGACGAATATCCGCCACAAATCCAGGCCCACCATTCGACCCCGAAGCCATGTCCCATATGACTGTGCGTACGTCCCAGCCCTGGAAGCTGTCCGCCGTGATGATTCGGACATCCGCCATGTCAACGGCTGCGAGCGCATGAATATATAAGGATCTTTGGTTCAGGTACGGCACCACGATCACCATATCCTTTTGGGATATATCCAGTGCGAGAATCATGTGACGGAGATATTTTATGGCATAGTGGCCTGTGGCCATATTGCCTTTGCTGGTTCCATCCACAAAGCATCTGCTTCCATTCACGTCGACAAAGAAAGGCCATGCACGACCCGCGACGGACGGCTTCACAAACGTTTGGGACCATGTTTCGAATCGCGTTGCCACTTGGTGGTAGCTGAGTGCGCTGCAGGGACTGTCGATAACTTTGTCGTTATATATGAGGTAGTTGGCCAAGTCGAAAGATCCATCAGCCATCCTCAGCTGCTCGGTCAAGTAAAGTATCGGCCAGCCTAAGTTTTCCAGGCGCTGCATGAGGGTCAATGTCAAGCGATCTGCTATAGGATTTAACCTCCTGCCACTCTTCCCTTTCTTGTCCTGCGAGAACACCTTTGGCGGCAACTGTTTTGTATCGCCGCAGAGAATGAGCGGTGAACCTGCTCTCTACGGGATTAAGAGCTACTTATTAGGAAGAGCTCCAGCCTCATCGATCGCCGTCATGGTTGACTGCCTCAGGTATATACAGCCCCAGCCCTTAGAGTTTGCACGAGTGGTCGTACAGAACATGCCTTCCGCTGCGGCGATAGTAACCTTGCAGGCCCAACGGATCTCCCTTGAAAGACTCTCCCGCATCCCTTCGTCACGCTTTGACTAGGGCGTACTCATGATCTGCCGGAAATAGAGGAAATCCTTTTGCAGTTTAAGAATAACTGAGTTCGACGTTTCTATCAGGCTAGCCAGCTTCAAAACCCACTCTGCAAGTGATAGCCACCACGCCCAGTGTTTACTAGTACCCCCTTTCAGTGCGTCCTCTAATCTTGGCTTTCGAACAGTGGGCCTAATATCTTCGACATTTTCTCGATCACAGCGGAGAATGGCTATAATCTCAATATGCGCGGAACCCAACACTAACAACAGTGGCTCCATACCAGCTTCTTTTACAATCTCTTAGGTTCGGTATGCAATATTCTTCACCGCTGTATTCATTGAGGAGCAAATAATTGGCTTTTTGCCAGCGCAGATATTAGTTAGCAACAATCGAGCCAACACAGTCGATTTACCTGCACCGGCACATCCTTAAATCAGTAAGATACCACTTGGAACTCGTTCACAGAAGCTGAGTATTTTTTTCTTGCTGTTGTTGCGTAGCTGTGGCCCAAAGTCTTTGTATATCTGCAGGTGGAGCACCGAGAAAGTTGAAGTGCCTAGGTAAGTTCGTACACTGCCCGGAGAATGCATTGTTGCAGTGTGTAATCGGATATGTTGTCTAGCTTATGAACTTTGGTTATAGGAATTAGGGAGGACGAGAGGAACCTCTCGCTCCTAGTATGGTTGGGCAGCCGATCTTCAGCACGGCCGTCTTGCACAACTTTCTGCAGTGGGATGATAGTTTCAGAAGAAAGGGAGGACGAGAGTAACCTCTTGCCCCCTGGGGTTCCATCTTCTAGATCTCTAACGTCGTCACTTCCATAGCCATCGCTGCCTGTGTCCTCAAAGCCAGGGAGTGTCTCCATTCCGTGTTCTCCTAGAAGCTCAACGATTTGTTCATCACTAATATCATCACCTAGAACATTTCCGGATCGCTTGGACTTTAGACATCTCTTTCCAACGCGAGTCATGACTGCATTTAATCTTGCCTTTGCAGTAGTTAGACCTTGTGTGATTCTGAGGTATCGTATGTGAACTAGCGGATTAGAGGAGAAGTCGTCAGCTACTTGGATAACGGTGGAATTGTCAATTGGACGTTGGACAAGCAACAGATGTGAACCTAGATGTTTGGCTGTCGTTGGCTCTATCACAACAGCAATCCAGCCGCTAGGGTCTTTGAATGCATTGCCGGTTTCAGGGTTCTTTCTAGTTGGTTTTCTCATCTCTATGAGTTCCATTACATCGCTTGGCTGCAGCAAGTCATTGTAATTGTTACCCATCTCTGGTAACTAGATGCTTACAAAGAATGTCCATTGCTCTTTCGCCTTGGGGTAGACCTTGACCCACCGCGTTGGGATAGGAACGTCACAGATCTCTTCTAAAAGGCCGACGAGATAAAGGACATTATATATAGCTCCCTATGCTTGGGTGACAGCGTATTCCGTCCATGTTGGGAAGAAGGTGTAGCAGCGAGCGTAGCTATCTAAGTACTGTCGGAATCTAAGAGCCTCGGTGGAGTACTTCATTAGAGACTAAGAAAATTAGTATTATCTTTACAGCATGACGGAATGTGTGGGAACTTACGAAAGACAGTCACCTTTCAGATAATGTTCAATCTAGTAGCCAGGCTGTCTGCCGCACTTTCCGAAGAGCACCCCGAGGCCATTGAGCTTCCTTCCAAGCAGATCAGAGTCTTCAATGAAGATTGTCTATGTGCCCGCTTCCAATGTCTCACCCAATTGCCGGAAGGTGGTATCGACCTTTCCGCTCTCACCCCGAAAAGGCTAATGGTAACCGATGATCTAAGTCGGCTGGGTTCGGGCAATGACCATGATGGCTATAAGATTCTCGGAGATCTCTGTTCCGATTTGCTCCTCCAAAGCTCCACGATAAGCGGCGTTGAGTTTTGCATATTGCAAGGTGAAATTGTTCGCGTGAAATCTCATCTCAACTTGATGGCGTTCAAGATCATAATGCTCGGGCACGTTTGGGGCTCTCGGGAACGACATCGTGATGCCGAAAAATGGGGTGTCGGTGTTTCTAAGTGCAAGCTTGACGGTTAGTGGGGAATCAAGAGCTCCGAAACGGCCAAGAAATCTCCAGCCAGCTGCAATGGAGTGACAGAGCAAGGCATCGGCTTTCTCCTGGCCCCTGAAATCAGGAGGTATGCAGTCTGACGTGACGACAATCGCCGGATAGGTTGTGTTCACTTTTGTCCATTCCATCTTGGGGGAGCCCTTTATGCAGTTAGTATAGTTTTTCGCCGGGTTGGGATTTTACTAGCTGGGATGACACATCTATATGTGCCATCTTGCAACCGATTCTGAAGGCCAGTGAGTGAAGCTGCAGGGACATAATATCAGTGGGTTTGAAGTCACCAGTGTAATGGCTGGAGCATTGGCGGCTTAACTCACAGCTGACCCAACAAGAGATACCTCTTACTGGTGAGGGAAGATCGAACCAGAGACAAGTATTCAAGTCACAGAAGTAAGATCGAGAGTAGTGGTATGGTCGTGATGGTTTGACGTAGTTGAGAAGAGGGGAAACAGGAAGAAAGAGAAGTGAAGGTAAGAACTTACGGAGATTTGCTGTGTATTCTATTCTCAGATCCAGCCATTTCCTAACAACGTCACCAGTCAACAAACTTTCCTCTGTGTTCCTTGCCTTTAGTGGGCAATTCTTCTTTGCTTTTGGTGAGTTATACACCAGTCTCACTTCAATTTGCTTATAACTTGCGCATAGAACAGGCTTCATATAGTAGCTAAACGTAACCCTTCCGCTTTACTGTCTCTGCTAAGCACTCACCCGTGAAGCCTCAATCTTGCAGGACTCGACCACCACTCACAGGTAAGAGGTTACTCCTTTCTGCTATCTCTACAGAATATCTCCCGATCTTTACTTCAATAAGGCAGATTAACGTGGCCACGATTGTAAGCGGAATTTATCCAATCGAGCTTCATTTTCACTGACTTCTACAAAATAGATGAATTCAGCTATAGCTCTCACGCCGTTGCAACTGAAAAGCAGTCTCGATCTCCTTGAACAATCTTCAGAAGCTCAGATCGATCTGATCGCTCAATATCGCAAGGTCCTGGACGAGACGGAGTCCGAAATCAAGCTGAGAGGTGTCACCACGAAGCATCCCTTAGTCCGTCATTTTCGCCACTGGAGCCCTGTAATGGTTAAGGAGGGAATGACCCTGACATGGAATCCCAAAAAGCAAATTCACGGCCGCCCTCAAGACATATTACAGGCTGCAAGGGCCAACTTGAAGGCTGTTGGCTGTATACAGTTCTTTCGTGAAGGAACAATCACAGTTGAAACCATACAAAGTATATCGCCAATGCTCATAGAAATGGTCAACGGTGCAGCCTCGGCTAAGACTATATTATCAGCACATTGTGCCCACTTGAAGCATCGAGCCGGTATCAACCTGAAAGACACAATTATACACCTCAAAGGAGCCGAATTACGCCTTAACTTACAGGAGGACCTCGGCGCCATTTATACATTATCACTCCTAAAGTTGTTTTGGAAGCACCTACGTCATCATCACTCTCCCTTATCACGTCCCCTACTTCTACTTCCTCTACTGCTTCTATTTCCCCGCTTACAGTTGCATTTGGTTGGAACCTTCCCGTTTTTATCACATACTAAGTACTGCCTTGATAACCTTCAAATTGGGTTTCCATTTCTCACGTGATCCATCCCGAAAGCAACCATTCCTCCCATCTCTGCGTCCACTCCAATCTCCTAGGACATAAGCTAGGTCGCCCTATCTGTCTGCCATTGTCTCTCTTAGTTGGTTCCGCTTGCTTCTCCACTTTGGGCAGTAGAATAGGAAGCTGTATTAATTCTACCCCTATTTTATATGCACAACTAGCTGACTGCTCCGCTCTAATGCGTGCTAAATTTTCATTAAGCGGTGTGTGTCCTGTCTTGTGTCCTGTCCTAAGTTGTAAAAGGATTTCAGCTTCTCCTTAGCATAAGGTATTGTAAACTAGCGTTATACTCTTTTAGTAAGGATTTGTCAATCGTACGAGTGAATTTGCCAACTTGGAGTTTGTTAAAGCGTCTGACCCTTTCTGATTTAATTTAGTCCCTTCCTATTTGCAGTGCCTTTAATTTCAAGCGTGGCCCTCCTTCTCCTACAATTCTAGCTTTCTTCCTTGTTGCAATCTACGCATAGCTATAAGCAATCTTATTACCTACAATGCCTTTATACGCTAGGACCTATTGTAGTGTAGCTACTTTGCTTTAATTGTAGAGTTGCCTAACTGTACGCTAAATCTATTAAAGAATGTACTATCCGCTTTAAAGCCTTAGTTTCTAAATTGACTAGAGTGCTAATAAGCAGTTTGTAAAGACTGTGATTTGTCTATTAGCACTGCCTAGTTGCACCTTAAGGATTTATAATGCTTATAGAATAGCAGCTAACTTAGCTGCATATTTATAGTTTCTTATATCTTAATCCAGTCTACCCCTTAGTTATAGTGCTAGACTAGTCCTTGCAGTCTTAGGGCAGGGAGATTCCTTGATTTCTATACTACTACTATTCCTACGAATCTATTTCGTTTAAACCTATTAGTATTTATTGCTAGAGCTACACTTTCCGCTTTTACTTTTACAACCTGCCTATCCTTATAGATAGCAAATTTAAGGCATTTCTATTAGCGCTTAAGTATTGCGCAAATAGTTGAATAGTCTCTATTAGCTGGCTCTTTGTACTTTCAACTATGTCCTTAAAGGGTTGTAGATGCTGTACTAAAAGTGATTTAAATTGAGTTATTTGCGTATAGAACTACTTAGTTAGAGACTATTAAAGGTTTTCCTTTAGTAGTATGTGCAAATTCATAACATACTATAGCACTCTACATTATAGATGAAGTATTTTAGGCAAGAGTCCTGCTTTAGCTTCTATTAGGCCTACTGCTGTGTTGTATACGCTAACAATTGCACTGCTCTCAATTTTCTGTATTGCCTTAGGAGCAAGAAGTAAGCAGGCCCCTCCTTTCCTAGCTAGAATAGCTACTAAGAGTATTTAGGCGAAGCAAGAAAGTCGGCAACAGGAAGGTTCTTATCTGATCGCAGACGGATTCTGCATTCAATGTGATGGATCTTGTAAAGTGGGTGCTCATTCTTGCTCTAAGAATGGGTGCCGTCGATTCCTTCTCGATTGTGGACCTTATTGCCACGACGAGGCAGTGAAGGGACAAGACTGTTGTCTGGTCTGAACCCACTCTTCCTACCTTGCCTTCCTTCAGACTTAGTGGCGTTGGACTCATAAGGGAGAAGTCTGCTATGACAGATCAGATTCTCGGGATGGTGCCTCTTGGTTGTGAGCTCTGTGGCATCCTGATTCCTGTCGTTGCTCATGACATTTGACGTGGGATAGCTCGGGACGTGGCCTGCATGGATGCTCCATCCAAGGTTAAGACGACCACCGCAGCCGCAGCCCTAGGACACACCAATGAAGCGAAATTTAATGGTGAAACAAGACGTCTGGTCAGATCGACTTTCCCATCCCGCCTCGAATGACAACTTCGCGATTGACATGATTGGCGCTTCCTTTAAGCGGCGTAAGAGGGTCAAGCACGAAGAGATCCTAGACGTATACGAGAAGAACGGACTTGACTACAATATTAGGAAGGATCGGGATCGTGCATCGCGTATAATCCACGACGAAGACAAGGACCAATTTAGCATCGGCTCGTAGACAGAAATGAGTTATTTGGACAGGACAGCATCAAGGACCTTGGATCAAGTACGTTTGCCGTGCTGCAATGATGACTAAATACATGGGGAAAAAAAATAATGTTTATTGGATAAGCGTACTTAAAGAGATGTCTGCCAGTAAGGTTAATGCTTCACTCGGAGGTAATGGCACAGCCGCTTCGTCCAGAAGTACTTCTAAGCGGGAGGTACTACAGCTGGAAGAAAGGGACACATCTGATGAAAATGGCTGGGAGGCGGTCAGAATAGACAGCGTCGATAACGCCACGACAGCTACTACTAGCAAAGATGCTATGGATAATTCTGTCATCGATCAACCACTTTTGAACGTTGTCAACCTTGTTCATGGTCCTGGGATGGTTTCATCCATGCCTGGTATCGAGGACCTCGTTGATTCTTTACAATACGACGGCCAAGCCACCCTTTCGACTGAGACTGATCTCTTGAATTTTTTGAGTCTTAAAGAATTCACTGATAAATTTTCAAAGCTTATATCGTCCACCACACCCAGTCTGTTGCAAATCACGTCGATCAAGGGGGAAGTCGCGAAGAGCCGCAGAAGTTCAAAAAACCTGGCTCATGGTTGCTCTAAGCTTTTCGAACAGATGAGCAGATTCGGATCCACATGTTGTATTGTAAGTCAGCCTCGGTGGCAGATCACGAATCAGCTGAGAAATATATGGCGACAAAGCTCACGAAGAGTTTCATATGCGAGGTGTGCGGGGTCAGATACACGTCGAAGGGCGCTCTTCAAGTCCACCAGCGGAGTCATGACATGTCACGGGTGCCTAAACAGTGCGATATTATTAGCTGTAAGTCCCAGACTTACTGGAAAATCAAAGATAGCTGGAAGACTCACCAGGTCGGTTCGCATGGGAGTTGTACGCCGCTACATTGTCCTGTCCAAGACTACAAATACGCACTCAACAAGAAGCTGTTTTCCAGTCGGAACTCATTCAAACAGCACCCTGGCAGCGTGGAATCAAGGAAACGATACCACTGACTACCTTCTACCTTCCTAAGGAATCGACGAGGATGATTCTTATCGAGTCTCTCAAATTACATTTATTATCTCGCTTTCTGCTTAGTCTTTAGATTCAGATGGAATGTTGTGTTAGAGGAATGAACGAGGTCGATTTGCATCGAAGCCCTCGAATTACATTGCTTATCTCGCTTTGTGCTTCATCTCTACAATCAAATGGAGGACCAGAATAGAGGACTATGACTATTTTCTATTTCAGCAGATATAATTTTTTTCAGTGACAAATCCGTTTTGAATTATTCTTCAGAGTCATGCTCGCATAATTTGTTCATAGCAAGATGAACACAATCCGTACAGTTACATCAATGCAATCAGCTGTGATTTGTTTTTTATTAGCACATAAAGCTGCTTCTTTATCCCTTTGCAGCACCAGCCTTGTAAAGGCAAATATCTCCATCTTGAATTTCGTAGTCTTTGCCTTTTGTGAGGACCTTTCCCTTGGCCCTGACCTCCGCTTCATCACCAAGCTCCTTCAAAACAGAGTAATTGTACACGATAACTTGAATGAAAGTCTTCTCGAAATCTCCGTGAATAACGCCTGCTGCTTGAGGCGCCTTGGTACCATTTCTGATCGTCCATTGTCGCACCTCATCCGCACCGGTTGTGAAGAAGCTTCCAAGGTTCAGGACTTTTCGCATAGTGGTGATGATCTTAGGGAGCGCTGATTCGATACCAAGGTTCTTGCACTCCTCCTTACGTTCTGCGTCCGTCTCGAATCGGGTGAGACGCTCCTCGAAGGATACCGAGATGGGAAGAACAGGGTCACCAGCAGCGTGTTCCTTGATCCACTCGGCGATCTTGGCGAGATGTTTGTTCTTCTTTCGAATGTAGTCCTTCTCGCTCAAGTTTACCAAATAGACCACAGGCTTGGCTGTTAAGAGGAAGAGAGGATTGATGACCTCAACCTGACAGAGCAGCATATAAGTAGGATATCTCCACAACTGTGCGGATGGTAGTGAGTAATAAAAAATGTGTCAGAACAGGTTTTTATCTCATGATGCTCTCTGCGTTGTATAATGAGGCATTCGACGAGCTGGGATTATTCAGGCCTTATGGCCTTTTGTCATCATGAAAGGGCAATACAATGTGAATCGGAAATCTTCACATACCTCTTTTGGGCTCCAATCGCCTTTTCGTACATCACCACCTCCTTGAAGCAAAGCAAGAACTTTTTCGACCGTTGCCTCATCTTCCCTTAGTTTCTTCATTTCTAGGCTTTGACCACCTCGTCTCGTCTGCTTCTTCAAGTTCTCAAGCGCCTTCTCCACGAACTCGATGTCCTTTATCCGAAGCTCTTCACTAATGATTTCCAGATCCCGCACTGGGTTCACGTCGCCTTCAACATGGATGATTTCTGCATCATCGAAACAACGCACGACCTGAAAGATTGCATCTACCGCGCGGATATGCGATAAGAACTCATTGCCCAGGCCAGCACCAGTCGAAGCACCACGAGTCAAACCAGCAATATCATAGATGGTGAGATTAGCTGGTACACGAGATTTGGGGTTGTATTTTTCGCAAAGCCAGTCAAATCGTTCATCAGGGACGACGATGCGAGCTTCTTCCGGAGTGATTGTGGCGTAGGGAAAGTTCTGAAGCATGTTAGTCGGTGGGATAGCCGCTGGCTGCCTGTAAACCTACAGCAGCATTTGCTAAACTAGTCTGTAACATATCTGATCAGCAATGGACTAGAACAGCTGGATGAGTAGCTTAGTTTACCTTTGATATAGCATTGAACAATGTGGACTTTCCGACATTTGCAAGTCCCACGATCCCACTCTTCAGATTATTACCAGGCCTGCCCAGCAATATCTTTTCCTCCTTAACAGCCTTCTTGGGAGGCATCCTGCGATGTTTTGCGTAAGTTCTCGAAAATGTGATCGAAATTGTACAACTGAACGAGTCGTATGGTGCGGCCGCAGACCTTGCCGCTGATCTGTTCAAGAAAGGAAGTAGAGAAGGGAAGATGCGTAAAGCACCGGTTATTGACGCCGTGGTGTTTGTGTGGAGAGGTTTGTCGCAACCTCACTGCGCGAAGCTATTATGTGCGACCAGTGAAATTTTGAGTACTTCAAATCGCCCTAGGGTCTTAATCACGTGAAAGTAAACCGGAGGAACTTAGCGCCGGTGCCGAAAATGTCACATTTATGACGCTGCAATTCGTCAGCTCTACCTTAAATCCTTAAGAGGGTAGCCTAACATTGACAGCGAATTCTCATAAATTTACATCCTCCATAATCATGGCTTCCAAGAAGTCTACTCGAAAAGCCTCTGGTCCAGGTCATCGAACCACGTTATCTTTGCAGAAAACTCAAATCGTTATCAACGTCTACGATCTGCTGCCTGTACGTAACGTCTGAACAGCTCATGAAAATATGCTAACTTGTGAACCAATGCATAGCCTGGCAAGTTTTCCACATTTCTCTGGACGATAGGCGCCTCTTTACTACACTCCGGCGTGGTCATTGGCGACAAGGAATATGCATACGGTGGTCACGACAAGCGGGGAATGAGTGGCATATACTGGACAAAACCTAGGACGGAACCACCAGGTGGGACTTTTAGATGCGAAATTCTCCATGGCTTCACTCTTTCCTCACAACCGGAGATCGATACTATCATCAAGGATGCCGCAGAAAACTTCCAAGGCACAGCCTACAACCTCCTCAACAAGAACTGCAACCACTTCACCTCTTATCTCTGCGAAAAACTCACAGGTCGCCCCGGCCCAAGCTGGCTGAACCGAGCAGCAAGCATTGGCGTTGCGCTGCCATGTGTTGTGCCAAGGGAGTGGATTGCTCCTCCAGATTATGAGACTGCAGATGGCGAACTACTGGAAGACGAGGACGATACGGACGAGCGGTCGCGCATGTTGCGAAGGGAGAGCCAAGATAGATATAGGTTTCATGATACTGGGAGAGAGGATGACGATGGATGGGATAGTGGAGAAGAGCGCAGACAGGGCGGCAGTGGAAAGGGTAAGGCGCCGATTAGGGACACATCCGGCCGGGTTGTGCCACCTGCAGAGATAGTACCTCAACCACGAGGATCCCAGGGGTAAGAGCAACGTTCCTGTCTATTTGCCGAACGGAAACTCTTTAAAGGCGTTTTGAGCATTTAGGATACCAGGTACCGTTTCTCTAGGTTTATTGTACATATTGTACAAAATAGCAAGTCCTTATGATCGCATGAGTAACCCTGAAATGTCTAACCCAATCTCCGCGGCTTTTTACTCCTTGTTCCTCCAAATTTTATTCTCGTAGCATCTGACACTTTCACCACTTTCCCCCGTAAAAACCTTCCCTCATTGCCTAGGAATGCCTTCGTTACGGCCTCTCGCCCTGCCCCAAAGCCTCTCAAACACACCTCCAACTTCTTGATCTGCGCATTGATGCCCTGCTCCTGAATTCTCCCCATAACGTAGCTTGCAAGCTGGAATGCACTATCATAGTGCTTCCTGGCCGCCTTTCGGAATCCAATGTTTCCAGCAGAGTAAGACATTAATGGCTCCCGGTTCGGCCTTGTGAGTGTAATATGGGTGTTGTGTTTCGTGGAGTAGACGTGGAAATGGTGCGGTTCTTCGAAGCGGTCTTCATGAGCTGGAGACTCGCCCCCGATTGAAGTGAGACGGGAGATGTCTAGGAAGGGGTCCTTAGGTCCATTTGCTCGTTGCGTTGCATTGCTGTCGAAGATGTTGGCTAGTTCGGATAGAGTGGAAGAAGACTCAGTCGCGGAGGCAGAAGTCGATGATTTAGGAGATTGAGACCTAGAATTTGCGAACATCGGTTTGAAGGTAGAAGTAGGAGGAGAATTGGATTTTGGGTCTGCCTCCTCTGCTTTTCGACGAGAAGTATTGGAGAGTGGTCGTGAACAGAGACATTGTATTCGTGATAGGTTTGAGGAAGCTCTAATGCCAGCACTGAAGGGTGACTGCGCCAAAAGGCGCCTTGCAGCCCTACTCATACCGTATTCTGATCTTGATGTTGTCAAATGCCACGGTCCTTAACAGCTTCTCAAATTTAGTCCCGAACGCGGAAGTTGCCGCATCTCCCATTTTCGGCTGTTAAAAAGTTCAGAGATCAACTTGCTGAGTTCAACCTTGACTTCCCTTCTCCCTCAACTAGCGCGCGTCTCTTGTCAACTTGACCTAACCATCGGCCTGGAGACTCTGTATTCAAATGAATAGCCTACGTCATCCTGCGACAAGGGCGCTATCGAACGTTCAAGTTCGATTTGCCTCCGTTTCGAGACCTGCATATGGACGAGCCGCATTATACAGGCGGTTACTGAGTCAATCTCATGCCTTAAGCATCTCGAACTCTCCAACAAATTCTGTGCGATTACGTCTTCTTCCTCTGCGGTCTAGGTTTCTTCCTGACGATGTCCGGATTGACTTCACAGGTGTACTGGCGGCACGACGGTTGCACTCTGGAAGTAGGTTAGCTCAAGATCACAAGGGTACTGTTAAGGACTTGAATCGAGAAGAGCCTGCTACTGGAAATCCTGCAGAGCAGACATCTCAAGAGGAGAAAGCGGACCAAGAGGCAGCTCCTGGAAAGGAGAAAAGCAAGGACGACAAGGACGAAGGCGAAGGGAAGGAGGAAACGAAAGAGGATACTCCTCCCCCACCGCCTCATGGAAATAAATCGCCGTGGCAAGTTTTTACAGAGACTTTACAGAGTGAATTCAAGGCCTCAAAGGAATGGAATGAGTCTACAAAGGCCTTAGCATCTTCAGCGCACCAATTCACGGAGAGCGAGTCGGTTAAGCGCGCACGGCAAGCATATGAGGCAAGCTCTAGCGCCGTCTCATCTACAACTGCAAATGTTCTCAAGACTACTGCTGGAGCCGTTGGCAAAGGGGCAGCTTGGACATGGGAGACTCCGGTAGTAAAAGGTGTCAGGTCTACTGTGAATGCAACAGCAAATCTTGTTGAGAAAGGCACGCGACCACTCCGCGAGACAGAGGCCTACAAAAACGTAAAGAATGTGATTGACGACGGGAGCAGTTCAAGATATGGTGGCTGGGTAGAAAAGGAAGAGCGCAGGAAAGCTCGAGAAAAGCGAGAAATGGAGGAAGCAGCAGCGACAGGACGTCATGGGAAGATGGAGGTTCCTAAAGAGGACCCAAAGTAAGCATTCGCTTTATTTCGGTTTTTGTGGAAGACTCTAACGATCTGTAGCGCTGGCACCAATATCACCGTTCACAAAGACGCTGCGTGGAAAGAATCATGGCGAGAGTTCCGTGACTCGAACCGCCTCATGCAGTCACTGTTCTCAGTGAAAGCTGCTTACAACGAATCTGATAATCCATTGGTCTCCACGGCTCGCAGCATATCCGACAAGATTGCTGGCTTCTTTGCTGAGAATGAGACAGCTATGGTTATCAAAAAATTCCGAGAAATGGATCCATCATTTCAAATCGAGCCTTTCTTGCGGGAAATGCGCGAGTACATTCTTCCTGAAGTCTTAGATGCCTATGTCAAGGGCGACACGGAAACACTCAAACTATGGCTCTCGGCTGCTCAGTATTCCGTGTACGAAGCTCTATCGAAGCAATATACCGCCGCTGGCTTAAAGTCAGATGGTCGGATACTCGACATAAGACATGTCGATATCTTATCAGCGCGAATGCTGGAACCAGGCGAGATTCCAGTTTTCATTGTCACATGTCGAACCCAGGAAGTTCATGTCTACAGAAATGTTAAGACCAATGAGCTTGCGGCCGGCATGGAGGATAAGGTGCAACTAGTCACCTATGCTATCGGAGTCACTCGAGTCGCAGAGGATGTGAACAATCCCGAAACAAGAGGCTGGAGACTGATTGAGCTGCAGAAGAGCGGGAGAGACTACATATGATACTGGACATCTCATTCTGCTTGTCCATCTCGAAATTCTTTCCGTTCTGGTCTGGCTGCATAGCGTGCGTCTCACGGCTGAAGAAAGCAGTACCGTTGTGTTAATATTGGGGCATATGGACGTGTCGAGTGTATGATACGGGAGTTTGGGAATGGCCTTGCCGCATCGGGATCGCATAGGCCGGGCTTGATTGATGGCCCTTCAACGCCACTCTAACAGTTAGTATCCATATTATAGATCGCTATCTTTTGTACATGTACGTTCGTAGGATGAGCACAACCCAACGGGGTTGATAGCTCCAAAGCTGGAGGGTGGCATTCGATTGGCCATACAGGAAAGGCTACATATTATTGATAGAATTAAAGTATACCATCCTGATATAGCCAGTGGCCGTTCAAAATCATTCCTTCCTATGATGCTATCTTGAGCTCCAGATTATCAAGGACTTGCCTAGACAACTACTTATTCAAGTCGATGATCTGACTAGTTTAGGCATTATACAGCCTCGCTGCGCATCTCATTCTTTTCTTCCGCCGCAACAATTGCACTGCAAGAATTTTTCACATCTATTCAACATGGCATAACTGAACCCTCGGCCACTTTCCGTTCCCTATGGAAGTAGTCGGCGCAATCTCGAGCGTCGCCGACATTGCTACTGTCGTGGGACAATCGCTTAGCGCTGTACAACTTCTTTAAAGACTACCGCGAGGTGTCCAAGATAGCTGATCAATTTTTGCGAGCTGTCATTTCCTTGCAGAGCACAATTACAGAGGTCGAGAGTCTTATCACGTCTATTAAGGGGATCTCGGATACTTTGACAGAATGCGTTTTGGCGAGCCTGCCTATTCATGTTGATGATTGCGCGAAGCATGTAGAAAAATGGCTAGGGGAGACAAAAGCTTGCCAGACGGGTGGGGCTGGCGCGAAGGGCGTGGTTTAAGACGTTTTTAGTTGCCGTGAAGAAGCAAAGTATTGAGGATATTTTTCAGGATATGGTTACTCACAAGAAAAGCATTTCGCTCAGCTTGACAACTACTTGAAGGTTAGTTGATCGTAAATTTACTTTTGATGCGAACTGACAGGCATTGAATAGGCTTTGGACGCCCATCAATTGAATACTGTAGATAGTCTGCACGGTAAAGTCAACGAGATCGCAGAATATGGCATGGTGACAGTTGAAGGATTTGGAAGGCTAGATAGTCGGTACGTAATGGCAAGGCCAGACACTCTCGAGCTCAAAAATTTGCATATTGTTTGAAGCCTAAGTAGTATTGCGAGTCAGTTGTCCAGAATTGAGTCCCTTTTGTACATTAAACCATGCTCTGCATCAAGCCCGGTTGCACCGAAATTCATGAAAACGGAGAGGACAGGATCCAATTCGTCCAACCACAGTGCCTATTCAGCTCCTCCAGTAATGATAAGCGAAAGCTGGAGGTACTCTTCCTCCCTTTGGCCAATCACAGCAAGCAAGAACATATCCCAGCGTGAATCAAGTGCGTCATACCAGCTCTCAGCAAACTAAGAGAGTGTCATTCTCGACAAAGTTTCAAAGTCAGTCTTTCCTTCTCCACGAAGTTAGGGATTCATTTAATTGAATCCTGTTTAGTGAAAGCGAACCAGATGAACAACCCTTCAGTCCAATTGGCGGGGAAATGTATAGAAAACCCGATTCGCCGCCGTTAAAACTGTTTAGAGAACCCAGAATTGAAAGCACAGCAGTCTTAGACTTCTTTCATGCATTTGAAGTTCTTATTGCTCCGTCTAGTAATTCTACTTCTAGAAACTTGACGCAGTACATAAGATACAATCAAATCGCGGAGAATACACGTGCCCATGTTCGTATGTTATCAGCGGTAGCACCTAATCTGGCATCCTGGAACCTCCAATCGTTAAGCTGAAAAATGCAAATTGCTCAGGAGAAAACTGCGACCACTTAAAGCATATAGAAGAAAAGAAAAAGAGTTATCGGGAAGCCTGCTGGAGGGAGGGTTACGACGTAGAAGAAATAGACCGGACGCTGAAAACGTCTGAAAAATTAGACACATTATTTGATGCGTCCTTAGACATATAATAGGGGCCAAAACCCGACAAAAACATGAACTGGTGGAATGTGCTATATCACGTCAGCCCTCAAAATTGGCTCAACAAGACCGACCGGATCACCTTTTGGCTCCTACAGAACTTAGCAGCACAGCCCGAAGAAGCTCTTCGTCACGGAAATATCTACAAGACTTGGGTGTCGGCGACCAGCTATCAAAGGAAGAGTGGGCACGGATAGCGTTGAAATTCTGGGGTCTTGATGACGCAGTCAGACCGCCAGAAGCTGCTGTTTGCTCTACGAATAAAGCTGGCGCATGTCACTCTACTCGGGTCAAGTTTGACAGAATTTAACGCGATTAGGTAAGTCACGTACATACAATATTAGCAGCGGATGGCTTGTCTTCAGGCGGTTATGCCTGACACTCGATTGATTATAT
>Ga0335072_10004167_pt1 | contig 21574 bp, 24 predicted proteins | sample Lox_Sample_21_FD_206725 | JGI IMG/M metagenome (GOLD analysis project Ga0335072, IMG submission 206725) | Soil microbial communities from Loxahatchee National Wildlife Refuge, Florida, United States - Lox_Sample_2.1 | ecosystem: Environmental > Terrestrial > Soil > Wetlands | place: USA...
CAGCCGAGTAGGTGTCGATCATCTTCTGAGCGATGAGGCCCGCGTAAGCCATCTGGCCCGAGGCGATCTCAGCGAGGCGCCTCTGCACCTGCCTGGGCAGCTCGGCGTCCAGGCGGTCACGCCCGCAATGATAGAGGTGATCGCCAGCGAAGGTCACCGGACCGGCCCATTGCGTGGCGGCGTCAAGGCCTTGGACCTGCGGGGTTGCCATGCATTTCACCCCATCCTGAGCTGCGCGGAGATGCGGGTCAACAATGGATTTCAGTGAAGTTTAGAGATGTCTCGGTCCTGACATAAGAGCTAGTTTTCGCCCGGTTCCAGTCACAGGGCAGCGATTTCTTGTCCTGATTGGACTAATCCGGAGCTCTACCCGCGAGCCAGGACATCCGCGCTAGGTTGTGCGACATCGGTCACGACCTGGCTGGCTCCGCCAGTCCGGCATTGCGGAGGCAGTGATGACAGCGACCCGGGAGCATGCGGAAGCCGGAGCTCGGGCGGTTAAGGCCCAGCCGGCCAGCTTGCACTACACCAAGCCGGCGACGGACGCCGCGGCGCTGCGCGACATCCTGCACGGCCAGGACAACGCGCTGGCGTTGCTGAACAACTTCGCTAGCAACGACATGCCAGGCCGGCAGGAGGAGATCCAGCTCACTGTGGATCAGGTCATGGCGGCCATCGGCGGCGCGGAACACGGCACCGTAGAACACGGCGCCGTAGAACACGGGGCGTGATCGGGCAATGCGGCTGCTGGTGCTCTCCGGGCAGGACGTGCATGCCCTGCTTGGCTACAACGACTGTGCCGACGCGATGCGCGGCGCGCTCACGGCGCTGGCGTCCGGCCGTGCTCAGCAGCCGCTTCGCACCGTGATCGCCCCGGACGGCGCCGCCGGGCTGATGGCGCTGATGCCGTCTTACCTGACGGCGGAGACCGGGCCGGATAGCGACCCGGAGGCAGCGTACGGACTGAAGGCCATCTGTATCACCCCCGCCAATCCGGCCGCCGGACTGGACGCCCACCAGGGCGTGATCCTCCTCTCCAGCGGGGCGACCGGCGAGCCGCTGGCCGTGCTCAACGCGTCGGCGGTAACGGAAATACGGACCGCGGCCGTCTCGGTAGTCGCCACCGGGCTGCTGGCCCGGCCGGATGCGGGCCAGCTTGCCGTTATCGGTACCGGCGTGCAGGCGCGGGCGCACATCCTGGCGCTGGACGGCGCGCGCCAGCTCAGTCAGATCCGGGTAGCCGGCCGCGATCCGGCCCGGGCGCAGCAGTTCGCCGCCAGCTTCGACGGGCAGACCTCCGCGCCGGTTGCGGCTTGCCCGTCGCCGCGCGAGGCGGTGGCCGGAGCGAGCATCATCGTGACCGTGACCAACTCCGGCCAGCCCGTCCTGGACCGGGACTGGATCGCCCCCGGCACCCACATCAATGCAGTCGGCGCGTGCCTGCCGGGCCAGCGTGAGCTCGACACCGCTACCGTTGCGGCCGGGGTCCTGTTTGCTGACCGCCGGGAGTCCCTCCTGGCTGAGTCTGGCGATTACCGGCTGGCTGCCGCCGACGGCGCAGTGACGCCGGACAAAGTCCGGGCCGAACTCGGCGAGATTCTGCTCGGCACCGGTACCGGACGGGCGACCGCAGACGAGATCACCATCTTCGAATCGCTCGGGCTTGCGATCGAGGACCTAGCCGCGGCCCGACGCGTCTACGAGCTCGCTGCCGAGACCGGCGCTGGCAGCTGGATCGACTTCTGAGCGCCGGGGTTCCGTCGCGATGGACCGACAGCGACCGGTAGCGGGTCGTCGACGGTAACTCCTTCCCTCGCGGCAGCCGCGCACCAGTATTTCTGCCCGCAAGCCGGAACCGCGGGCTCGCGCGCCGCGTCCGAGTGGCAGCAGCACCCCGCGGAGCAGGAGTCTTGTCATGGCTATCAGCACATCACCCAGGTACGTCGCGGCGGCGACTGGCGTCGCGGCAGCTGCGCTGCTCATCGGCGCGTTCATCATCGGCACTCACGACGGCGGCTCGCCGGGGACGCCGGCCGCGAACGCGGCCACCCTTACCGCGTCGCAGTCAGCCGGCCGGATCACAGTGACCGGTACCGGCACCGTGACCGGCGTGCCCAACCAGCTCGTCCTATCCATGAGCGTTCAGGCAACGGGCAGCGACGTGACGTCGGCACTGAACCAGGCCAACGTGACCGTGCGCAAAGTCAGGGCAGTACTGCGAGAGCGAGGCGTAGCGGCCGCCGATATCCAGACCTCCGACCTGAACATCTCGCCGAACTACAACGACAACGGGGTGGTCACCAGCTATGGCGTCAGCGAGTCGCTCACCGCGACGCTGAACCACCTCAAGGCGGCGGGCTCTCAGATCGGTGCCGCCGTACGCGCGGGCGGGAACGCGGTCAGCATCGACAACGTAGCGCTCAACCTCACCAGCACCGGGCCGCTGATGGCAGCCGCCAGGGCACAAGCCGTCGCTAACGCCCGCACCCAGGCGGAGCAGTACGCTCGCGCGCTTGGCGAGCCGCTCGGTCCGGTCGTCAGCGTCAACCCTGTTCAGCAGCAGCAGCCCGCGCCGATCGAGTTCGGCGTAGCCAATCCGGCCGCTAGTCTCAGCCAGAAGTCACGCATACCGGTTTCGCCTGGCACCCAGCAGCTCTCGGTCTCGGTCACCGTGGTCTACCGGACCTGACCGGCGAACGACGGTCTGCCAGCGTGACCGTCACGGGCCTGGCACGCACATATCGGATATAACGGGCGCATGCCGGGCAGCGCTGAACCAGGCAGCCGGGGCCGCCTGCTAAGCTGCCCGGCATGCGCGTTCAGCTGCTCACCGCAGGCTGGTGGCGCCGCCACTAGGCGGTGCCAGGTTCGCGCGCAAGCAGACCACCACACACAGGCGACCGCCCGGCCCGGCGGTCGCTTTGTTGTGTGCCCGCCGGCCCGCCGGGCACGACAAGCGCGAGGCCGAGATGGATGAGACCAGTTACCTGACCGCCGGAGGCGTTCGGGTGCGCCGGATTGCCGAGGCGTTCGACGTGGCTGAGCTGGACGAGATCACCAGGCAGGTCCAGCTCAGGCCCGGTGGCGTGCTGAGCTCCGGGATGGAATACCCGGGCCGGTACAGCCGGTGGCACCTGGCGTACCTGGACCCGCCGGTGCAGCTCGTCGCCCGCGGCCGCCTGATCAGCGCGACCGCGCTGAACCCGCGGGGTCAGGTCCTGCTGCCGGTGATCGCGGCGGCGATGCGCCGGGCGGCCGGCCGCGGGCCGGATAGCCCCCGCTCTGCCGGAGAGACGGCCGGGGCTGGCGACACCGAGCAGCACGTCGAGGTGCTGATCGCCGAAACCGCCGAGGTCTTCACCGAAGAAGAGCGAAGCAAGCGCCCGACGGTGTTTTCCGCACTGCGCGAGATCATCGCGGCGTTCCGGCCAGAACCAGGCGGGCATCCCGGCGAGAGCCCGGACACCCACCTCGGCCTGTACGGGGCATTCGGCTACGACCTGGCATTCCAGTTCGAGCCGGTCCGGCAGCGGCTGGACCGCGACGCGGCAGCTATCGGGGGCGGGGCCCGCGATCTGGTCCTGCACCTGCCGGACCAGATCTGGGTGGTGGACCGCAAGCGCGAGACCGCGATCCGGTTCCGCTATGACTTCGAGACGCCGGACGGCTCAACCGCTGGCCTCGCCAGGTCCGGTGAGTCCGCCGCCGGCCGCGGCCCGGCTGACGAGAGTAGCCGAGCAGAGCCCGTTCCCGCCCTGGGGAGTCTGCCGGCCGATCCGGTGCCAGGCACCTACGCCAGCGTGGTCGAGCAGGCACGGGAAAGGTTCGCCCGCGGCGACCTGTTCGAGGTGGTGCCGAGCCAGACCTTCTACGCCCGTTGCCCGTCGCCGGCCGCGTTCTTCGAGCGGCTCCGGTACCGCAACCCGGCGCCGTATGAGTTCTTCCTCAACCTCGGCGAGCAAGAGTACCTGGTCGGGGCGTCGCCGGAGATGTACGTGCGGGTCATCGGCGACCGGGTCGAGACTTGCCCGATCGCCGGGACGGTTGCCCGCGGTGCTGACGCGATCGGCGACGCCGCGCAGATCCGCGCGCTGCTGACCTCGCCGAAGGAAGAGTCGGAACTGACCATGTGCACCGACGTGGACCGCAACGACAAGTCCCGGATCTGCGTGCCGGGCAGCATCAAGGTCATCGGCCGCCGCCAGATCGAGCTCTACAGTCGGCTCATCCACACCGTCGACCACGTCGAGGGCAGGCTCCGGCCGGGCTTCGACGCTCTGGACGCGTTCCTCACCCACATGTGGGCTGTCACTGTCACCGGGGCGCCCAAGAACTGGGCGATGCAGTTCATCGAGGACCACGAGGCCGCACCGCGGCGCTGGTATGGCGGCGCGGTCGGCATGATCGGCTTCGACGGCGGCATGAACACCGGCCTGACCCTCCGCACCGCGCACATCACCGGCGGGGTCGCGGCCGTGCGGGTCGGCGCCACGTTGCTGTTCGATTCCGATCCGGACGAGGAGGAGCGGGAGACCGCGCTCAAGGCCCGCGCGCTGCTGGAGACGCTGGCTGAGGCCGGCGGTGAGCGCGCGCCCGCTGCAGCCGACCTGTCCGGGCGGGAACGGGCTGCGTCTTCCCCGCTGCCAGGCGACGGGCTGCGGGTGCTCTTGGTCGATCACCAGGATTCCTTCGTGCATACCCTGGCTGGTTACTTCGCCGAGCAGGGCGCGGCGGTCAGGACCCTGCGCGCGGGCTTCGACCTGGCGCTGCTTGACGATTTCGGCCCGGACCTGGTCGTGCTCTCGCCCGGGCCCGGCCGGCCTGCCGACTTCGAGTGCGACAAGCTGCTTACTGCGCTTGACGAGCGGGAACTGCCCGCGTTCGGGGTCTGCCTCGGGCTTCAGGCGATGGTCGAGCACGCCGGCGGGTCGCTTGGTCTGCTGGACACTCCGGTGCACGGCAAGCCAGGCCAGGTGCGAGTTCTCGGCGGCGCGCTGCTGGCCGGGCTGCCTGGCGAGTTCACTGGCGCCAGGTATCACTCCCTGCATGCCCGGCCAGGGCAGGTAACCGGCGGGTTCGAGGTCACCGCGGTGACACCGGACGGCGTGGTGATGGCGATCGAGGACCCGGCGCGCGGCCGGTGGGCCGTGCAGTTCCACCCGGAGTCGATCCTGAGCGCTGGCGGCCGGGCCGGCCACCAGGTCATCGGGAACGTGCTGCGACTGTGCCGGGAACGATCCGCGGCCCCCGCCCGTAGAGCGGCGGGCAGGTCGACTTAGCATCGATTCCTGCTGTCACAGATGGGGACATAGCATCTGATAGCGTCGCGCCGGAAGGCTCGAACGGATGCTAAGTCGGGGTGCTTCCAGCCGAGCGAGCGGAATCTCGCCCATTGGACGACTGCTAATCCGGAAGTATTCTCAGCTGGCCCTGACTAATGGCCGGCGGCGCGTGATGAATCCCGGCCGACCTTGGTTTTGTCGCGCTCTATGACAACAATGTATCTGCTACCCGAAGTGAGATTACCCGTACTGAGCGTAGTTGCAGCCGCGAAGCAAATTGCACTGCATATGCACGTGCAATCTCACGGAAGCCTGCGCTGGCTATTCGGCAGGCCATACCGGTATCTGCTGGCCGGGAAGGTGTGACATTGTTTGCCCTATGCCCGATATCAAGTATCCGGTCGGCGCAGACTCCTGGCCTGGCTATCTTGCCGTGCCGTCGGCGTCGCCGGGCCCGTGGCCAGCTGTCGTGGTCATCCACGAGGCGTTCGGCCTGAACGACGACATCCGCGGTAAGGCGGACAAGTTCGCCGAGCACGGGTACCTGGCGCTGGCCCCGGATCTGTTCGACGGCAAGTCCTGGATTCGTTGCATTCGGAGCGCGTTTCTGCAGCTGAGAGCGGGGCGAGGGCCGGCATTCGACGCGCTCGACGCGGCCCGCGCCTTCCTGGTCGCCCGGCCCGACTGCACTTCGAAGGCGGGCGTGATCGGCTTCTGCCTGGGTGGCGGGTTCGCGCTGCTGTGCGCGCCCCGGCCTGGTGTCGGCGCGGTCTCGGTGAACTACGGCGACGTGCCCAAGGACGCGGAGACTGCGCTGGCCGGCGCCTGTCCGGTAGTGGGAAGCTTCGGCGGCCGGGATCCGATGGGGACGCAGCCTCCGGAACGTCTGCAGCGCGCGCTCGCGGTCCTGGAAGTGCCGCACGACGTGCATGTCTACCCGGGCTCAGGGCACCGGTTCATGACCGAGAGCCGGGGCGCGGGCGCGGTGTTTGCCAGGCTCGCAAGGATGTCCTATCAGCCCGCGGACGCGGCCGATTCGTGGCAGCGCATCTTCGCCTTTTTCGGCACCTGCCTGCAGGCTTAGTCGGGCCGCCGCGACGCCCGCTAGCTCAGCGGATCGTAGTGGATGTGACCCTCAGGGATGCTCGCAGCGAGCAGCGCCGTAGTCCGGGTAACCATGGCGGCCGGGCCGCAGACGTAGGCTTCGGTGTTCTCGAACAGGCCAAGGTTGCCCACCACGTCTGGCAGCGTGCCGACGAGACCGGTGTAACCAGGCTCGTCGGACAGCACCGGGATCACCCGCAGCGATGAGCAGGCTGACTCCAGGAGCTGCAGGTCTTCCAGGTCATACAGATCAAAGTGCTGCTGGGCACCGAAAAACAGGGTGACCTTCCGCGGTTGGCCAGGTACCCGTCTTGCCAGCACTTGCTCGATGATCGCCTTGATCGGAGCCAGCCCGGTGCCGCCCGCGACGCACAGCAGGTCCCGGTCCGACTCGGCGAGCGTCATGCTGCCGTCGGCAGCGCCAAGCAGCACGCAGTCGCCGACGTCGGAGTGGTACACCAGGGTATTGCTGACCAGACCGCCGGGCACGGCTCGGACGTGCAACTCGATGAGGCCTCCCGGCCGCGGCGCAGTGGCGATCGAGTACGGCCGCCAGATTCGCGGCCACCTCGTCACCTGCACCGGGAGGTATTGCCCGGCCTGGTAGGGCAGCGGCTGACTGGGCCGCAGCCGCAGCACTGCCACCCCTCGCGACCGCAGTTCGTGAGAGACGATCTCTGCAGTCCACCACGGCGGCGACGTCTGGGCATCATCCTCGGCGGCCGCCCGCATCGTCCCGGCAACGTAGTCGAGCGTGGCCTGCCAGGCGCTGGCCGTCTGCGGGGTCCACTCGCTGCCGATGAAGTGCTCGGCCGTGTCGCGCAGCGTCGCGATGAACGGCGCGTAGTGCGCCTCGGTCACGCCGAAGCGGCGGTGGTCGCGGCCGAGGCGAGACAGGATCTCGGTGCGGCGCGGCGGATCGTCCAGGCTCCAGATAAGCCGGGCGAGAGCGGCGAATACTCGTTCACGATGCGCGGTCATGCTCAACGGGAAAAGGGCTCTGGTCCGCGGGCTTACCGTGAAAAGCCGCGCGTAAAAATACTCCATCACAGCGGGGCCGGCCGACACTATCCGCGCGAACGATTCCTTAACCAGGCGCCGCTCGATCTCGGCGGCGGTACCTGCCTTTTTAACTTCGCTTTGCGGCGGTGCCGAAGTTTCCGTTCCGGCAATCGTCACCGGAGGCGACAGGTGATTTGTCGCGACATTAGTGGCGGAATAGTCGCCGGGCACCGGCGCGGGAACCAGGGAATTGCGCTTGAGACGGCCAGCGAAGCGTGTGTGAGTAGCCTGACCTGGCAGTGCGTCGGTCTCGGAGTCCGGAAGGCTCCCGTCAAGCACGATTGCCATAACGCGAGTCTCGCACTTTCAGACCGAGCCGACAACCCTTTCAGGTCAGCACTCTTGGCTAACACCCAGGGTCACAGAATGTCGTTCGGTGGGGCTGTCATGGGGCTTCGGCGCTGCCCGAATATTTCGCATTCCGCAGTAACGGCTGAATACCGAATGGTCGGTTAACATTGGTCTGGAGTTCGCTCCACCGGTGCCTTCGCCCGGCCGGGCGGCGGTGTGCTGTCACGGCCGGCGACGGCTGCTGGCAGTGCGCGGGGAACGGTACCCGCCGTCGCGAGCCATAGGATGCTCTGGTGGTTGCACCCGGATATCTGCGGTTCCCGCATATTAATCGCGACCTTGTCACGTTCGTGGCCGCTGACGACGTCTGGCTCGCGCCGGCCGGCGGCGGCCGTGCGTGGCGGTTCACCGCTGATGAGGCATCGGCCGAGACCCCCCGCTTTTCCGACGACGGCTGCCATCGACGTATCCCGAGGACGCGCCACGCGGACCGCTGGTCGCGATCGCCGACGAGTGCGCCGGCTCGGACGGGATTATCGTGACCGCGGCCATCCAGATCTTGCAGCTCGGGCCGGTGGTGGGCGCTCGCACCTGGGGCGGCGTGATCGGCTACGACGATGAGCACGAACTGGTGGACAGCACCCAGATGACCGTGCCCAGGCTGGCCTTCTGGATGAACGGCTTCGGCTGGGGAGTGGAGAATCATGGCGTCGACCCGGACGTCGAGGTGATTCCCACGCCTGATGACTGGGCGGCCGGCCGGGACGTTCAGCTGGAGACGGCCATCCGGCTGGCGCTTGAGGCCTTGCCGGAAAGGCCCGCCGTCCGGCCGCCTGACCCTAGCGAGCGGCCGACGCGGCGCAGGCCTGCGCTGCCGCCTCGCGCAGGTGCCCGGCCCGGGCCCGGGTGACGGTCCGCCAGCTGGTCTGGGACATGGACGGCACGCTGCTCGACAGCAGCGTCGTCGTCCCGGCCGCCTACGTGGCTGCGATCCGGCGCCTTGGCGGCCCGGAGCTCACGCCGGCGCAGGTGATCGCCAGTTACTCGCTCGGCCCGCCCGATGTGCTGCTGGCTCACCTGCTCGGCCGGAAGCTCGCAGCGGGCGAGTCGGACGCGTACTACGACGAGCTGTCGGCCGTCACGGCGCGGGCATATCCCGGTGTCGAGGCCGTGCTGGCCGCGCTGCGGGCGCGCGGGCACTGTGTCGCCGTGTTCACCGGCGCCAGCAGCCGCGCCGCCACGATGCTGCTGGGGGCGGCGGGCATCGCCGTCGACGTGCTCGTCGGCGGCGACGAGGTGGCACGGCCTAAGCCGGCTGCCGACGGCCTGCTGCTGACAGCGCGGCGACTCGGCGTCGCGCCGGGCAATCTTGCCTACATCGGAGACGCTCCGAACGACCTGCGTGCCGCGAGCGCAGCGGGCGGCGTTGGCGCGGCAGCGGCATGGGGCCATCAATATGACAGCGCCGAGCCGGCCGATGTCACGCTTGCCACGCCCGCCGAGGCGCTGGCCCTGCTGCTCCGCGGTGCTCAGTAGGCAGGTCAGCCAGCCGGCTGGACGGTGACCAAGGCCGGCGCGGCGGCGTCAGGATCGCTCAGATCGGGGCGGTGTAGCCGCTGAGCCAGTGCACTTGCAGCCAGGTAATCGCGGCAGCCCAGGCTCCGGTGACTTCGAGCACGCCCACGGTGATCAGCAGTATGCCGCCGATCCTGGTGATCAGCCTGGCATGCCGCCGGGCGAAGCCGAAGACGTTGACCCCGCGCTGGAACGCGAACGCGACAATCAGGAACGGGATGCCGATCCCGAGGGCGTAGACGAACGCGAGCAGTCCGCCGCGCAGTGCTGTCCCGCTCGTAAAGCCCAGCGTCAGTACCGCGCTGAGCGTTGGCCCGGTGCACGGAGTCCAGCCGAGGCCGAATAGCACGCCGAGCAGCGGGGCGCCAGCCAGCCCGGCGCGCGGCCGGAAGCCGGGCTTGACGATCCGGCCGGTGAAGCTGAACCGGTCGAATAGCCCGATGAACAGCAGTCCGAGCAGGATGATCAAGCCGCCGAGTATCTGGGTGAGCCCTTCCCTGTGTACGGTCAGGGTGCCGCCGACGCCAGCCACGGCTACGCCTTCCAGCGCGTAGAGCGCTGAGAAGCCCAGGACGAACAGCAGCGCGCCCAGCATGATCCGGCCGCGGGCAGGCGTTCTGCCGTCGGCGAGCCCGCCAGTACTAGCTGATGACGGCGCGACGCTGCCGTCGGCCGGGGCGCCGGCCGGGGCAGGGGCCAGCGCGAGCGCGCCCCCGCTCGTGCCAGTACCGCCGACTGCGGCCGCCTCGACTGGCGCCGGGCTCGTGGCCGGCTCACGGCGCCGGTCATTCGCCGCGGCGCCCGACATGCCGGTCAGGTAGGACAGGTAACCGGGCACGAGCGGCAGGCAGCACGGCGACAGGAACGTGACGGCCCCGGCGGCGGCCGCGACCGGGATAGCCAGCAGCACCGGCCCGGACAGGATCAGGTGCTGCAATCCGCCGCTCACGGTCGCCCGTCCTCCTCTCGCCCAGTCTGATCTAATCGTCCAGTCTGATCTAAACTACAGCTCGTAGTGCATCTTCGGTTGAGCCAACGCTAGCTGGCAGCAGCGGCAGGCGGACCGACGGGCTCGGGATCCGCCCCATCCGGTGTAGCACGGATTTGATGACGACCGGGTTGGGCTCGGCAAACAGCGCCCTGGACAGCGGTGCCAGCTGGTGCCCGAGCTCCCTCGCATCATCTGCCTTGCCGTCCCGCCACAGGCTGATCAGCCGGGCAAACTGAGTAGTGCATACGTTCGCCGGGGCTGAGATGGCCCCGTCGGCGCCCAGCGCGAGCATCGGCGACAGCACCGGATCGTCGCCGCAGAGCACGCTGAATCTGGCTGGCCGGCCGGCCATCATGTCGATCGTGTCCGGGTCGATCGACCCGACCGCCTGCTTGACGCCGGCGACCCCCGGCAACTCCGCCAGCCTTGCCATGGCGGGCCAGCTTACCTGCTGACCGGTCCGGCGGGGGATGTTGTAAATGATCAAGGGAACGGGTGCGCTTGCGGCCAGTGCCTTGAAGTGCTCGATCACTCCGGCCTCGCCGGGACGGATGTAATACGGCACCAGGGCCAGGGCCGCGCGGACGTCCGGGTACTGCGCCAGGGCAGCCAGTTCCGCGGCGGACCTGGCTGTGTCGTTCGTGCCGGCGCCCGCGATGAGGGGCGCGGCCCGCTCCCGGCACACCCGGCTGCAGACGGCCAGTACCAGGGATTTCTCGGAGTCGGTCAGGGACGCCGCCTCGCCGGTCGTACCCAGGGCCACGATGCCGGTCGCGCCGTCATCGAGTACCCGGTGCGCCAGTTGCTCAAGTGCGTCTTCGGCGAGGTCACCTGCGGGGGTGAACGGGGTGATCAGCGGTACGAACAAGCCAGCGAGTGTGTCCATGCGCTGATCGTGCCTGCCGGCAATCGTGCAGGTCTAGTTCATCTTTCTGGACGGACAGTTAAGCTGAGCTTATGCTCGACGTCCGCAAGATGCAGTTGCTACGCGAACTGGCCAGGCACGGCACGATCGCAGCCGTCGCCCAGGCTCAGTTCTGCACGCCGTCAGCGGTGTCTCAGCAGCTCAGCGCGCTGGAGCGGGAGGCCGGCGTGCCCCTGATCCGGCGCAACGGGCGCGGCGTCGAGCTGACCGCCGCCGGCGCGGACCTGGCCGACCGGACAGGGCCCGTGCTCGCGCTGCTCGAGGAGGCGGCGGCCGCGCTCGCCGCCAGCCGGACTGAACTAGCCGGCGAACTGCGCATCGGGGCGTTCCAGACTGCGGTCCGGGCGCTGCTCCCGGCGGCGCTCGTCGCGCTCGGGACCGAACATCCGCGACTGGAACTGCGGGTGACCGAGCTGGACCCGGCGCAGGTTCCCGACGCCTTGCGGGCTGGCGCGCTCGACATCGCGCTAGTGCACGAGTACGACTACGTGCCGGCCGAGCCAGATCCGGGACTGCGCACCGAGCCGCTGCTTGAGGAGACTGTGTTCCTTGCCGCCGCCGCGGAGCCGGGCACGGGGGAGCCGGGAACGGGGGAGTCGGGCACGCGGGAGTCGGGCACGCGGGAGTCGGGCACTGCGGAGCGCGGGCAGGTCGTGATAGCGAGCGGCGAGGATGCGCGCTCCCAGCCCCTGACCGCGGCCCGCGCTGAGCCGTGGATTGTGGCAAGCCCGGGCACGTTGTGCCACCTGATGGCGCTGCGGCTATGCCAGGAGGCAGGATTCACCCCGCGGATCCGCCACTATGCCGACGACTTCGCCGCCGTGCTGACCCTGGTAGCGGCCGGCCAGGGCGTTGCGCTGGTACCGGAGCTTGCGCTCGCTGACAGGCCTGACGGAGTCTCGCTGATCCCGCTGGCCGCCCGGCGGCGCACGCTGATCGCCTGCCGTGCCGCTGCATCCGCGCATCCGGCAGTAACCGCGTGCGCCGCCGCGATCCAGGCGGCGGCGGCAGGCTACCGCGCCGGCGGGTTAGTCCACCGGCGCAGCAGTGCGCGTTCCGCCGATGTCCAGACCGTCGTGGTGAGCAGGTAGATGCCCGCGGCGAGCGGGACGAACGCTGCGATCACCACCGTGGTGTAGGGCAGTATCCGGCTAACCAGGCCGAGCCCGCCAGGCTGGCCGGCTGCCGCCAGCTCGGGAGCGGCCGTCCTGCTCACCCGAGCCGCGACGAATGCGGCACTGGCCAGCAGCGCGAACAGCCCGAGAAACAGCAGGCCCTGGGTACTTGCCGGGCCCGGCCCGGCCAGCCAGTGGCTGCCGAGCGGCGTGGTCAGCAGGTCCCTGCTCAGGAGTGAGTTCGGTCGCCCGGCTACCGTCGCGGACAAGAACAGGCGGTACATGACGCTGAAGAACGGCAGCTGGAGCAGGAGCGGCAGGCAGCCAGCGAGCATGCCGCCACCCTCGCTGCGGTACAGCGCGGTGAGTTCTTGCTGCAGCCTGTCTGGCTGGCTCTGGTAGCGGCTGCGGAGCTGAGTGACCTTGGGTTGCAGAGCGGACAGCCGCGCCTGGCCGCGAAGGGCGTGATAGCTGAGCGGCGACAGGAGCAGCCGGACTCCTGCCGTGAACGCGACGATGGCGGCAGCAGTGGCGAGGCCGCTGCCCAGCGGGTTCAGGAAGACTGCGAGCGCAACGACGATGTGGTAAGCGACGCCCACCGGCGCGCTGAGAAAGCCGAGCATGACGAGACCCTCCAGCGGGTTCGGGGATTCCGGGATCAGCTGGAGACGGCCGCACTGAGATAACTAACCGCGGTAAGAAGCCGGTGGCGAAACGCCAGCAGCGAGACGCCAGCAGCGAGACGCCAGCAGCGAGACGCCAGCAGCGAGACGCCAGCAGCGAGACGCCAGCAGCGAAACGCCAGCGGCGGGATCAGGCGGCCGCCGGGGCCGCCGATGGTGCTCTTGGCCGGGCACGGCCCGCCGCGTCGGGATTGCGCTGGCGCTGGAAGACCGCACTCCAGGACTTCCGGCGCTCGGAAAGGGCCCGCTTGAGCAAGGCGCCAGCTTGCTCGGCGCTCGCCAGCCGCGCGGAGCGGGCCAGCATGCCGATCGCTACCCCGGCGAGCGTCATGGCAGCGATCGCGATTAGCTCGGAGGCGAGCGGGAGAGCGTGACCCGTCGGCTGCAGCCAGCTGACGACTGCCGCTGCCGCGACAGCCCCTAGTGCGCTGAGCGCTGCTGCGACTTCGACCCGGAGTACCTCGACTCTCCGCACGCGGCCAACTGTACGCCGCTGCGGCGGTTATCGGCAGGTTCACCCGAGGCGGATGATGCGAGTCCGCAAGCTTGCTTCATAACCTCCGAGCAAGCGCTGACGTTACGGCGGAGACCAGCACGCCCGTCAAAGGGGGCACGCACTATGAGCCATACGACAGGACGGCCAGAGGCCGGGAGCCAGGCAGGTTACGAGCAAGCCAGAGAACACGCGCCGGGCGCGCAGCACGCGCCGGCTGCCGATCGCCATGGCGGCGCGGGTCCGTTCGCCGGCGCGGTGCTCGCCGGCGTCCTGATGGTCCTGACCGGCCTGTACAGCTTCCTGGCCGGCCTCGCCATGATTCTGCGGGCGCCGTTCTTCGTCTATCACGGCGGTTATCTCTACGTCTGGAGCACTCACGGATGGGGCTGGGTCGAGCTGATCCTCGGCGCGGTCGTCGTCGCGGCAGGAGCCTGCGTGCTGCTCGGCATGGTATGGGCCAGAGCTGTGGGCGTCATCCTGGCGACGCTGAGTGCGGTAGCCAGCTTCATGAGCCTGCCGTTCTACCCGATCTGGTCGATCATCCTGATCGCGGTGAACTTGTTCATCATCTGGGCAATGGTCACCTACAGCGGGCGCCGTAGCTACATCTGAGGCTCGGAGCCAGGTCAGTATCACGTCAAATGTCGGTAGATACCGGACTCTGCCAACCGTGCAGCATCACCCGAGACGGATGATGCTGCGGCAGCGGATGCCTTCGTAGCGTGAGTTGAGTGGCATGGCAGCCGCCGGTCGCCAGCCATGCGTGCCGCTGTACAGAGTCACAAGGCTCAGGCGCTTCAGCGTCCTGGGTGATGCTCGCAGTAGGCCAGATGAAGGGGGCTACTTCGATGAGCAGTCCGCAAGAGAGAGGTACCGGCTACGGGCGTGAGGCCGCCACTCAGGCGGGCGCGCACCGGGCAGGTACCGCGCCGCGCGAGGCTGCCGAGTCCCGGCAGCCTGGCTACCAGGCCGGGTACGAAGCCCGCGAGCGCGAGCGCGAGAAGTACGAAGCGCGTCAGGCGGTAGCCGGGGCGTTCACGGTGCTCGCGGCGACCCTGATGATCCTCTCGGGCCTGTGGGGCTTCTTCGTGGGTATCACCGGCGCGCTTTCGGGGGGGTTCTACGCCAGGGTGCCGGCCACCTACACCTTCAGCCTGAGCCCGTACTGGTGGGGCATCGTGCAAATGTGTATCGGCGCCGTGGTCTTCGCTGCAGGCGTCTGCCTGCTCCTCGGGATGACGTGGGCCAGGGTGGTCGGAATCACGCTTGCTGTCATCAGCGCGCTGGCGAACTTCCTGTTCCTGCCGCACTATCCGATCTGGTCGATTCTCGTGATCGCGCTCGATGTCATCATCATCTGGGCCCTGTCGACCAGCCACGTCCGCCGGCTGGCGTAGCCGCGAGACCGGCCATTCGCACCTGCGACAACGGCGCCCCGCCTGCGGCGGGGCGCCGTTGTCGCGTTTCGCTCTGCGGAGCCGGTCTCAGGCGTTGGCGCGCTGCATGGTGTTGTGCTGCTTCCAGGCGCTGGCCCCCGCGGCGGTGGCAGCCGTGGCCTGGCCGAACTTCTGCTTGACTACCTCGCTCGGCGGTACCTCAAGCTCGCGGAACCACTGCCGGGCAGCCGACATCATCGCAGCCCCGCCGACGATCATGCCGGCGATCCCGATCATGCTGCCAGCGCCGATCAGGCATGCGCCAACGATCATCGGCGTGCTATTCACCTTGAACCCGCCTGCTTGGTAACTATTGCCGTTGTTCATTGCATCCTTCCTGGCGTTGTAGGCGATCCAGACCGTTCCCGCCGCCGGGGCCTGCGCGTCATCCGTTCCGGGTGATTGCCGCCTGCTATCGGCTCGCAGATGCGCGCAAGCGCGCCGTCGGCGTCATGCCAGGTATCGGCAGATACATCCAGATCATTCGCGAACATCACACCGGGTTCACCCACGCGGGGTGACGTATTCAGCTGGCCACGGCGGCACGATGTGGTGATCAATCGAAGGAGCAACCATCAATGCCCACAACGGCATGGCGATTCGCAGGTACCGAGGGAGCCGACGGCGCAGTCGCCCGGATCAAGCAGCTGGACAGCCAGGACATGATCAACGCGATGGATGTCGCGGTACTCAGGTGGCCGCAATACGCCACTGAGCCGACGACGCTCGAGCATGTCACCGCCGCCGGCGGCAAGCTCGCTGGTATCAAGCGCAAGCTCCAGCATGCGGTCATTGACAGCTCGATGATCGACACAGTGAAGGGCGATCTTCGTCCCGGCACCTCGGCGATGGTGTTGCTGAGCTCGGATGCTGACATCGATGCGGTCGTTGACGCCTTCCGGGGTCAGCCTATGGAGCTGCTCAGGACCGACCTGTCGGTACCCGACCAGGACCGGCTGCGGCTCGCTGTAAACGAGGCCCGCCAGCACGGCAGCGGGGGAGACGCCCCGGTCTGATTCGCGGTGCTGCACATCCGGGTCGTCAGCCCGCCTGCCGCTACATCGCACCTGGTTTCCCGTCTGCTCGCCGACCCGGGCGTTGTCAACCTCGTTGTGCTGCCTGGCGCCGCGGTCCCGCCGGCGGGAAGCAGCGAGCCTGAGCATCCGGGCGACGCGGTCCAGTTCGACGTCGAGAGCGGGTCGTCGGCGAACACCGTCCTGACGCAGCTGCGACAGGACGGCGTTGGCCCCGGCAGGCCGATCACCGTAGAGACGATCGACGCTGCGCTCGCTGACGGGCCACGCCCGTCGGCTCGAAGGCCCGTCTTCCACGGCGATCGCGCCCCGGTCTGGGACCTCGTGCATGCCAGGATCGCTGACGACGCGAATTACACGCCGAGCTTCTTTGCCTTGCTCGTCTTCGCGGGTCTTATCGGCGCCTGCGGCATCCTGACCAACTCGCAGATACTGGTCGTCGGGGCGATGGTAGTCGGGCCGGAGTACAGCGCGATCAGCTCGGTCGCACTCGGCATCGAGCGCGGTGATGCACGGACCGTCGGTCGCGGACTGCTGGTGCTGCTACTCGGGTTCGCGGCGGCGATCGCGGTCACCCTGGTATTCGCGCTGTGCATCCGGGCTGCTGGCCATACGCCGAAGCTGTACTTTCGCGGCGTGCGGCCGGTCTCTGACCTGATCAACTCGCCAAATCTGTTCTCCGTCGTGGTTGCCGTTGTGGCCGCGCTGGTGGGCGTGGTGTCACTGACGCTGGCGAAGGCAAGCACGCTCATCGGGGTGTTCATCTCGGTCACTACCATCCCGGCCGCAGCCGATATCGCAGTATCGATCGCGTATGAAGGCTGGCGCGAAGCGCGAGGCTCGACGATCCAGCTACTGCTGAACGTCGGGCTGCTTATCATCGTTGGCGCGCTGGGACTTCGCGGGCAGCGACTCGTCTGGCGCCGATGGACAGCTAGCACAGTGGACAGCTAGTTAGCTGAGCTGCTCGAGCGCGTCGCCGATGGCGCGGTGGAATGTCGGGTAGGCGTGGATCATCTCGATGAGCCGCCTGACTGGCACGGCGGCGTGCCCGGCCAGGGTGAGCATGCTCAGGACCTCGCCACCCATCGGCCCGGGCAGCGGTGGCACCAACCAGGACGCCGCGACCGGCGTCCGCGACCAGCTCGATGATCCGTGGCCCGCGCGCGGAACTGCCGGCTAAGGCCACTGCGATATCCGCTGCGGGGGCGCCAGCGGCCAGCCGCCGGCCGCTAGCCGGGCCCGGACTCTGGCGATGTCGGACTCGCTGGGCCTGGCATGCGTGACATCTTTGATGGCAGAGCGGATCGCCCCCGCGGACGCGGGGTCGGCGCTGTTCTCAAGTTCGGCACCGATGGCTTTGACCTCGTCTTCGGTCAGCTGGCTGCCGAGCAGGGCGAACAGCGGGATGTAGTCGACGCTGGGGACGCCTTCCGGATACCCGGCGCGCAGCCAGGTGATGATCTGTCTCAGGAATGAGGGCAATGCCATCGGCGGTAACTCCGTTGTCTTGATAAGCGCGTGCCTCATTTCACTCCATGGCCGCTGATCACGATGATGTAGATGCCGCAGGCAATCGCCGCCAGCACGATGGCGAAACAGGCCACGGCGATCGCGATCCCGGCCCGGCTGCCGCCGACGAGTTCGTCGTCGCAGACGTTGACGTGCCCTTTCCCCGGTGTGCCCAGCGCGCGCAACCCGATCGCGAAGATGGCTGGCAGCCCCGCTCCAGCCAGCAAGCCGACGACCACGATCTCCCAGACGGCCCGCAGGTCGATCCAGCCGCTCACGGGGTAACCCCGGCTCCGGAGGGTGCCACTGTCCCGGTCCACTCGGAGTTCACGTTTTTCCTGTTGACTCTGGTCCTGCGTGACCGCCAGTAGGTGGTCGCCGAGATGGCGATCAGGAGGGCCAAGTCGACTACGACCCCGGCCGTGCCGCCAACTCCGTGCGCGATGAAGTAGCTGATCGCGCCCATCAGGCCAGCCGACGGCAGCGTGATGATCCACGCGACGCCCATCCGGCCGGCCACGTTCCAGCGCACCCGCGCGCCTTTCTTGCCCAGTCCGCAACCGAGAATCGAACCCGTCGCGACCTGCGTGGTCGATAGCGAGTAGCCAAAGTGAGTGGACAGCAGGATGACTGCGGCCGATGACGACTCCGCGGCGAAACCCTGCGGTGGCTCGATCTCTACCAGGCCCCGACCCAGCGTCCTGATGACGCGCCAGCCGCCGGCATACGTGCCGCCGGCGATCGACAGCGCGCAGAGGACTATGACCCACAGGGGCGTCGTCGCGCCAGCGGCCAGCGTGCCGTTGGTTATCAGCGCGAGCGTAATGATCCCCATGGTTTTCTGCGCGTCGTTCGTGCCGTGCGCCAGCGAGACCAGCGATGCCGAGCCGACCTGGCCGATCCGGAAGCCATGCCGCCGGCTGCCTTCCCGCATCGAGTCGGCTACCCGGTAGACGAGGTACGTGCCGACGGTGGCGACCAGCGCGGCGATGAACGGCGAGAGGACAGCCGGAATGATCACCTTCGACACCAGGCCCTGCCACTTCACCGCATGCGAGCCCGCGGCCGCCAGGGTGGCGCCGACGACGCCGCCGATCAGCGCGTGCGACGAACTGGACGGGATGCCAAAGAGCCAGGTGATCAGATTCCAGACGATGGCCCCGGCCAGGCCTGCGAAGACCACTGTGAGCGTGACCAGGCCGGTGCTTACCAGGCCGTTCGCGATCGTGGCGGCCACGCTGAGCGACAGGAACGCGCCGACCAGGTTCAGTACGGCCGACAGCCCGACCGCTGTCCGCGGGCCGAGTGCCTTGGTGGCGATCGACGTCGCCATGGCGTTGGCGGTGTCGTGAAATCCGTTGGTGAAGTCGAAGGACAAGCCGGTGACGATGACCAGAGCGAGAACTGCATCGTTGGTCACGAGTTAAGGCCTCTCGGTCTTAGTTCAGCCCATGGCGCGATGTTACGTAACGTAGCTGTCAGCTACTGAGAGCGACCCCGAAGCTGGCAACCCAGATTCCTGGCGATCCCCTCAGGGACACCCTGTCAGTTTCCCGGCCTGCGGCGCCTGATATGAGAACTTCGTCCCCGGCAAACGAGCAGGATGTCGGTGGCCCAGCATCGAGAGCCCTCGTCATGCCCGCAGCCGTCAGGATGGAGCGGCCGGCAGGCCCCGCTCCAGCTGAGTGACGTTGACCTGCTCCAGGCGCAGGGCCGCGGTTAGCTGGTCAAGCACCCGCCGCCCGTCAATGGCGCCGCAGCTGAACAAGTCGACCGCAATCAGGCTCTCTTCGGGCCAGGTGTGAATACTCAGGTGCGACTCGGCCAGGATCAGGACAAGGGTGACCGCGCCGTTCGGGAAGACCACGTGACTGGTTTCCAGCACATGACCGCTGCCGGACTCGACCGCTGCGACAGCGAGCCCGGTCAGGGCGTCGACGTCAGTGACCGGCGAGGCAGGCGTGCACACCGCGTCAAGGGCATACAGGCGCTTCGCCGAGACCGCTTCGGAGCGCCGGAGGTCGGTGTAGCTGCTGGCCGCTTCCATACCCGGCATGATGTGCGAGGATACCGTACGACCTGCTGGCCTGCGCGGAGCTGTGGTCCTCGGCGACAGTGGCAGGCACGCTGTCCCGCCGCCCGTCCCGCTGAGCCAGCGGACTGGCAGGGCGTGAGCTACCGGGTTACAGGGCGCCTCTTCGGCCAGGATCGGTAACCCCGGCGCCCCTCGCGGCCGCGGACGGGGGCTCACGCGTCGGCTATGGTCGGCTTAGTACTCCGGGAGTGGGAAACACGCAGCCGATGGATGTGGACAAGGTCGTGGCCGAGGTCACCGCGGCGGTCGGCCTGGCCGAGGGCGAATCAGGCATCCGTGACATTCTGGCAGCCTTGCTCGAGGCCGAGCCGGTGGCCGTGCGCGAGATTGCCCGGCTGGCCGAACTACCCGTGCCGATCGTCGCCGCAGCGTGCAATGAGCTGCGCAGGCACGGTGTCGTGGACACGCGGCGGCCCGTCCGTTTCACCGCAGCCGGACGGTCGGCCGTGGCTGCCGCCGCCGGGCCGGTGGGCCTGCCTGTCAGCTGCCGCGAGTGTGACGGGCGGGGCGTGGTCGTCCCGCCGGAGCTCGCCGGGCTCGCCGTCACATTGCAGCAGGCAGCCGACGGGGCACCGGGAGCAAAGACCGAGCTGGATCAGACGCATTGCACAGTCGCCACCAAGCTCAGCCGCGTGCTCAAGCTGCACGCGGCGCACGCGCTGGCCGGGCAGCGGATTCTGCTGCTCGGCGACGACGACCTGATCTCGGTCGCGCTGGCGCAGTTCGCTGCATGGTCCGGTAACCCGGGCTTGCTTCGCCGGCTGACCGTGATCGACGCTGACTCGGACGTACTGGACTGGATCGGGCAGCAGGCAGCTGGCACTGGCGTGGCCGTCGAACTGGTCTGCCACGACCTGCGCAAGTCACTGCCGTCGGCGCTGGCGAGCTCGTTCGACGTGGTTCAGACTGACCCGCCGTACACGGTCGCCGGCGCGGAGCTCTTCCTCAGCCGCGCGGTATCCGGGCTCGCAGCCCAGCCTGGCCGGCACGTGTTCTTCTCTTTCGGCGCTCGGCGGCCCGACGAGAGGCTGGCGGTGCAGCGCGGCATGGCCGAGATGGGCCTGGTCGTGCGCTCGGCAACGCCTGGCTTCAACTCCTACCTGGGCGCCGGGGTGCTGGCCGGCACGAGCAACCTGTATCACCTGCGAACCGCGGCCGGAGCGAGCCCGCTCATCGACGGCGAGTACGACGGCCCGCTCTACACCGCCGACAACAGGGCCGCAGCCACCCGGCCGTACCGGTGCGCGCAGTGCAAGGCAGTGCAGCAGGTCGGACCCGGTAGCCGTTGGCCGCAGATCGCCGCGCTGCAGGAAGGGGGCTGCCCGGAGTGCGGCGGCCGGATCTTCCGGCCGATGCCGCTGACGGAGCGGCCGGTGCGCCCGGGTGCGCCGCGATGAGCCCCGGTGCCGCGATGAGCTCCGGCGCAGCGGTGAGCGCCGATCCGCGTTACCTGGTCCGGCAGGCCACGGAGGACGACCTCGAAGCGCTGGTCTGCTACGAGATCGAGATCGCGGTGGTCTCGTTCGCGGACGAGGCCATCACCGATCCTGCCCTGCACCGTAAGCGGGTCGCGGGCGCTCTTGGCAAGCCCGGCGAGATCACCCTGGTGGCGGCCGCGCGGCAGGAACCCGGTGTCCCGCTCGGCTGGGCCTGGCTGTCGGCGCGCACTAACTCGCTCACCGGTGAGCGGTACGGCAACTTCAGGTCACTGGCCGTGTCCGAGGTGCCGGACCGCAGCCAGATCGCGGAGCTCCTGATGACCGCCGTGCTCGCCGCGGCCGACGAGACCGGGATGACGCAACTCACCGGCAAGGTTCACGCCGGCAACCTCGGCATGCGCGCGCTGTACCGGAAGTTCGGCTTCACCGCCACGCACCTGACCATGGAGCGCAAGGCAGATTCATGATCAAGTGCGTGGTCTGGGACATCGACAACACCCTGCTGACCGGCGTCTACCTGGAATCGGGCGCGGA
>Ga0335072_10004168_pt1 | contig 21572 bp, 19 predicted proteins | sample Lox_Sample_21_FD_206725 | JGI IMG/M metagenome (GOLD analysis project Ga0335072, IMG submission 206725) | Soil microbial communities from Loxahatchee National Wildlife Refuge, Florida, United States - Lox_Sample_2.1 | ecosystem: Environmental > Terrestrial > Soil > Wetlands | place: USA...
CGCCGGTCCCGGTCCACGCGGCGAGGAGCGTGACCCGGCCGTCCGGGTCGTAGCGGGCCAGGCTGGCGAAGTCGGCGTCCAGCACCCGCCCGGCCTCAGCGGTCACTGCGGCGAACATCTCCTCCGGCGGTACTCCACGGGCGACCAGCGTCGCCACCCGCCGCAGCGCGTCCTGTTCCCCGGCGATCGCCTGGCGCTCGCTGATGTCGCGCACCGTGGCGATGACCGTGTCGCCACTGTCGGTCGACAGCGGGGTCAGGCTAATCTCCACCGGGAAGGTGCCGCCGTCGCGTCGTCGCGCGTTGAGGTCCAGTCCGACACCCATCCGGCGAGTACGTGGACTCTCCATATAGACGGCCCGATGGGCCAGATGAGCCTTTTGGGCCCCGGCTGGCAGCAGAAGCTCGACCGGTTGTCCCAGCAGTTCGGCCCGGCCGTAGCCGAAGAGCTGCTCTGCCTGCCGGTTGCCCCAGACTAGGCGCCCTTGGACGTCGACCACCACGATGGCGTCGGGTGACTCTTCCGCCAGTGTCTGCATCACTGCGTCCGAGAGGTCGCCCGTAGGAGCCGCCGCCCGCCGCGGGGCGTCCTGCTCCTCGCCGCGCTGGCTACTTGGCCGGGTAGCCATCGGGGCCTCCGCCCCGGCGGCAGCTACGCCGCCCGCTCAGGTACCGACCCGCGGCCCACGTGTACACGTAGAAAGGCTAGCGGAGAATCCTCCCGGCCGGCCCTCCCAGAAGGGGGCCGGCTCCTTCGCCCAGTCCTGGCGGGCAACTGGATCCCGCTCAGGCTCCCGCGAGCTGCCGGATGGCGCTGGCCGACAGCTCCGACTTGGGCACGAACCCGGCCACCGGCGCCTCCTGGATGAGGTCCGCGAAATCCGCCGCCGCGTGCGTGGAGATCAAGATGATGACGGGACCGCCCGAGTTGGCCTCGGCCAGCCGCCGCGCGAGATCAATGCCGCTCTCGCCACCCAGCATGATGTCGACGAGGACGACGTCGGGGCGCAGCTCCCTGGCCAGCCGGAGCGCATCGGCTCTGGCCGACGCGACGCCTAGTACGATCAGGCCCTCCCGCTTGAGGAGGTCGGCGGCCGCTTCGAGAAAGTATGCGTTGTCGTCGACGATCAAACATCGCAGCGGCACCTCAGGCAGCGGCACCTCAGTAGGGTCGCACACGCGGGTCACCGGGCGCCTTGCCGTTGGCAAGAATTGTGATCTCCAGGCCGCGGATGCTCCGGATCGCGCGGTCACGACCAACGTCCGTTCCGGCGCGCCACCTGGTGGGCGCAGGCGCTGCCGGTCTCATCCCTGTCACCGCCGGTGGTTCACTGGCGATCGTCGGCCATGGTGCGGGCGAGTTGGGTGCGGGATGTCACGCCGAGCTTGCGGTACACCTTGCGCAGGTGGTAGTCGACGGTGGAGGGGCTGAGGAACAGCTGCCCGGCGATGTCGCGGTTGCTCTGGCCCTGGCTGACCAGCCGGGCGATCTGCGCCTCCTGCGGGGTGAGCTCGTTTTCGGTCTGGGCGGTCCGCTGGCGGGCGCGTTCGCCGGTGGCCAGCAGCTCGGCCCGGGCCCGTTCGGCGAAGGCTCCGGCGCCCATCGCGGTGAACATCTCGTGCGCGGTGCGGAGCTGGTCGCGGGCGTCGCGGCGGCGGCGCTGGCGGCGCAGCCATTCGCCGTACACCAGGTGGGCGCGGGCCAGCTGCGGTGTGGTGCGGCATTGCGCCAGGTGCCCGATGGCCTCCTGATAGAGGGGCTCGGCGTTGTCGTCGCCGGCGTGCAGCGCCCGGGACCGGGCGAGCAGCCCGAGTGCCAGCGGGGTGCCGGCCGCCGCGGCCCGCTCGGCGAGCCGGCCGAGCGCGGCCTCGGCTATCCCGGTCTCGCCGCCGCGCGCGGCGGCCTCGACCAGGTCGGGCAGCACGAGAGCGCCGAAGAACGGGGCATCGTCGTCATAAACTTCTAGCGCGCGTTGCAGCGCCCGCTGATAATTGCCCAGGCTCAGCTCGAGCACGGCCAGGCAATATTGAACCCAGTTGCCTTGTCCGCCGCGGCCGGCGCTGGTAGCCTCGCGGGTGACAGCGGCCGCGACGCGGCGCGCGTCCGCCTCGCGACCGCGCCAGACGAGCTCGAACGCCTCCGAGACGCCTGCCGTCCCGAAGACGCCAGGATTCCCGGTGGCGGCTGAAATCTCGGATGCCTCGGCGGAGCAGGCCGCGGCAGCGTCGAACCGGCCCGACGCTACCTCGGCGAACGTGCTCTGGAAGTTGAGCGCCACCGGCAGTTCGGTCAGCGCCCCATGGTCGCGAGCGAGCCGGACCCAGCGAATGGCCAGTGCGTGCTGGGCCTGGTCATCCCATAGGTCCGCCGCGACGATGATGCCGAGCCCGAGCCAGCCCAGGTCCTGCTGCCGGCTGAGATCGTTGGCGTCGAACATCGCGACGGCCCGGCGAAACAGCGGCGCGCTCGCCAGGTAACCGGAGGCCGCCCGGGCGGCGAAGCCTTCCAGCAGCAGGTCGGCCGGCGACGCCTCCGACCTCTCACCGGCTGCCATCGCTCGCGCTGCGCCCGCTATCTCCGACAAGACCGCCCGGCTTGTGGACCAGCCGGCGTACTGCGCTGTTGTGACCGCCTCGAGCAGCGCGTCGCGGGCACCACCCACATCGGCAGGCGCCAGCACCCGCGCCGCCTCCAGCAGGACGGGTGCCGCCTCACCCGCGTGTCCGAGGGCGAAGCGGATCGTGCCGTGCAGCCTCCTGGCCTGGGCCTGGGCTAGCGGGTCGCCGAGCTGCGGCGTCGCCTCGTCAAGCAGCGCCCCGGCCCGGACCGGCCGGCCCGCGGTGAGCGCTGCCTCGGCCGCGGCGAGCAGCCGCTGGCCGCGCTGGCCCTCCTCGGCCGACAGTTCCGCCGCCCGGGACAAGAACGCCACCGTGGCGGCGTACCCGCCGCGGTCCCGCACCTGCCCGGCCGCCCGCTCCAGCAGGGCCGCCACCGCCTCATCGGGGCCGACCGCCGCCATCCCCAGATGCCATGCCACCCGATCAGGCTCATGTGGCTCAGCCACGGCCGCCAGCGCCTGATGAATCCGGCGCCGCTGCCCCAGCGGCGTGCCGTGATAGGCCACCGAACGGATCAGCGGATGCCGGAACTCCACCTTCGGGCCGATCTCGGCCAGGTCGTCCAGGTCGGCCGAGACGGCGGCGTCCGGATCGATGCCCAGCTCCTTGGCCGCGCGCCACAACTGCTCCTGGGAGGCGGCCGGCTCGGCCGCGGCCACCGCCAGCAGCAGCCGCGCCTCTGGCAGCAGCCGGCTCACCCGGCGGCTAAACGCCTTTTCCAGCGACCCGCCGATGGGCAGCGGTTCGGGTAGCGCCTCCGCCCCCGCCAGCTGGCCCGGCGAGAGCTCCCGGGCCACTTCCACTAGAGCCAGCGGATTCCCGCCGGTGCCGGCGACGATCCGGGTACCGACTGCCGGGCTCAGCGGTCCCGGTGTCAGCGACGCCAGCAGCTCCAGCGCCGCATCCTCAGCCAGGCCGCTGATCACCAACTCCGGCAGCCCCGCCAGCGCGGGCAGCGGGTCGGCCAGCTCGCGGACCGCGAACACCAGCACGACTTGCTCGGCGTACAGGCGGCGCGCCACGAACCCCAGCACTACCGCCGATTCGGGATCTAGCCACTGGACGTCGTCGACCACGCACACCAGCGGCGCCGCCGAGCCCACCTCGGCCAGCAGTGTCAGCACCGCCAGCGCGACCAGGAACCGGTCCGCCGGCGGACCGGTCACCAGCCCGAACGTGCTCTGTAGCGCGTCCCGCTGCGGGCCCGGCAGCTGCTCCAGGTAATCGGTGAACGGAAGCAGGAACCGGTGCAGTCCGGCGTAACCCAGTTGGGTCTCCGGCTCCACTCCAGTCAGCCGGGCGGTCTGCAGGCCTGCCGCCGTGGCGGCGGCGACCGTCTCGTCTAGCAGCGCGGTCTTGCCGACCCCGACCTCGCCCCGCAGCACCAGGGCGCCGCTGAGGCCATCGGCGGCCCTGGCCAACAGGCCGCGGAGGGCCTCGCGCTCTGCCGACCGGTCGACAAGCGCCGCGTCCGCACGCACCTGCTTGTTTTCCTGTAGACACGACCCGAATTCGTGGAGCGTTACCGCCGTCACCACGACAGGGCGGGCCTGGGCCGCGTCGGAACCCGCGTCCGGCCAGTCTGTGCATTCCATAGCGGCCCTCCGTCGGCCAGCCTCGACCCGATCTCAGCGTTCCACGCTGGCCGTGGCCTGCCATCGCGGGTAGCTGGCGTCGCGTCATAGCGGCTAGCTTCAAGTCCTGCCTTACCGCTAGCCTCCAGCGGGCTGCCGAGCCCACGACCATCAGGCCGGGGGCAGACTACGGATTTCGTTGATGCGATCCCCCGCCGGTCATCCGTAACGTCGGCGGCATGATCTGCAGACTCAGCAACCAGTCGGCCGCGTCTTCGGCGGACGGGGAAGGGCGGCACAGGCCGGCCGCCGCCGTGACCACCCCGTCAGTGCCCGGCCGGCTGGCTGGCTGCTGGCTTGCTTTCCTGAGCGTTCTCGCGTGGCTGATCCTGTCGGCGATCATTCTGCGGCTGACCACCGCGACGGCCGCCGCGGTATTCCTGGGCGCGGTATTCCTGCTGGGTGCCTCCGAACAGGTTATGGCGCGGGCCGGTAGCGGCCTGCCGCTGCGGCGCAAGCTGGAGGGGCATGCCCTGGCCGCCGCCCTAGCGCTGTTCCTTATGCTCTTCCTCGCCACCTGGCGTGGCCGGAGCGCGGCCGTCGGCATGCTCACCTTCGTGCTGGCGGTGATCGTGGTCGCGCTGGTCGGCGGCTTCGTTCCGGCCGTGCTCGAGGCCGTCGCGGGTTCGCTGCTGCTCCACTTCTTCGCCGTGGCGCAGCCCGCCAAGTTCATCATCGGCGGGGCAGGCAATGCGGCGGTCCTGGGCGTCTTCGTCGCCGTGGCTGCGGCTGTCAGCTTCGGAGTCGAAGACGCCGCGCGGCGCACCCGGCAGGCAGCCCGGGCGGCCGAGGCGGCCCGCCGCCTCGCGGAGGCTGTCGCGTTTCCCGCAGGCTGACCGAGGCGATGGGCGGCGGGGCGGAACCGGAGGAAACCCCCGGGCGGCGGGCTGACCATGGCCGTCTCGCTGCCAGCGGTACCCAGGTCGGCGCCCGGGGGCGCGAGCAGCAGCCTCACCGTGAGACAGGATCGGTCGGCAGAACGATCTCCCGCTTGACGATCTTGCCGGCCGGGTCCTTTGGCTTCGGGGTTGGGCGGTGCTGAGCTGGTACGCCTCATTAATGTTAGGCCTGACTGCGGTATACGAGAAGGCGGGCGGCCGACCCGGTGGTAGCGAGGCGGCAGAAGGGAGCGTGGTGATGACCGCAGCGAGCCGACCGCAGGTGGTCACGCTCCGTTCGGGGGACGTCGTGCGGGTGCGGCAGGTACGGCCCGGTGACGCGCCGGCGCTGGCCCGGGCCTACGCGAACCTGGGCGAGCAGTCACGTTACCGGCGTTTCTTCACCGTCATGCCCGAGCTTCCCGAGGCCACCCTCAAGGCGGCGGTGGAGGTCGACCATCAAGATCACGAGGCGCTGGTCGCCATGCCGCTGCTGTCCGCGGAGATCGTGGGGGAGTGCCGTTTCATCCGCCGCGCGGACCAACCCGATACCGCTGATACGGGGGTGACGGTGATCGACCAATGGCAGGGGCGCGGGCTTGGCTCCGCGCTGCTCACCCGCCTGAGTGAGCGCGCCCTCGAGGTCGGGATCGATTACTTCGCCGCGGAGATCCTCGCCGAGAACCGGACCATGCTCGCGCTCCTGCCCAGCCTGGGCCGGGTCGAGACCGAATCGCTTGGTCCCGTAACGACCGCCCGCATCGAGATCGCCGACCCGCCCCGGCACACCGGGCCGGATTTCCTGGCTCTGCTGGCGGCGGCGGCCCGCGGGGACATCGTGAGCATCCCCGTCTTGGTCCGTCGGCTGGTCCGGATTCCGGATGAACTCGCTCACATCGTGCGACTGCCGGTGACCGCGGTGCTGAAATCGCTCCGGCTCCGGTCTCCGGACTCGTGACGCACCATACGGTCCTAACATGGCCCGGATCTGGTGCCCGGCCGCGATGATCGAATGGCGGTACTTCTCGTGATGGTGCTGACAGAAGAAGACCGGACCCGCGTTGGTGATCACTTCTACCTTGGCCCAGGCCGCATGGCACCTGTCGCATAGCACCTGCAGGATTTCATTTGCGGCAGCGTTATACGCTTTCGCCGCGACGCGCCCGCGCTGGCCGTCGCCGAAGATTCCCATCACTAGTCCTTTCATCGTCGGGGGACAGCGGCTGCTCGCCGCGTCTTTCTAGTCGACTCCCTTGTGGCCGTCGCGGGAAAGGCGATGTCGGCTCTGCTGGGATCGTCTCGCGCTATAGACGCTGCCTGGGCTAGGGCCAATAGCCCAGGCCTATGTCACGACAGATGTCATCGCCTTGCTTTTGCCAGCCGCGCGGGTGGACTTAATACGGCAGACTTCACAGAAGGGTGGACCAGATGGGACGTTCGGGCTGGCTGACGTTTTCCGCCGTGGTGCTGATCATCGCCGGGATCATGCGAGTGATCGATGCGATCTGGGCCTTCTCATACCACGGCGCTATCCCCGATAACCTGCAGGGTGCGCTGCTCGGGCACAGCCTCGCGACCTATGCGTGGATTTGGCTGATTATCGGCATAATCCTGATCGCCGCGGGCGTCTTGGTCCTCGGCCCCGGCGACCAGCCCAGCGCAGAAATTTCCCGCTGGGTGGGAATTATCGCCGCCTCGCTGGCCGCGATCTCGGCCATGTTCGTGATGCCGTATTACCCGGTCTGGTCGCTTCTCTACATCATCGTCGCGATCCTGGTGATCTACGGGCTCTCGGCCCACTACAGCGAGAAGACGGCTTGACGTCGCCGCCTGGCGGTGCGGCCGCCGTAGCCAAGGTCAAGGTGGCCAAGGTCAAGGCGGCCGCCCGGCCGTGGCGGTCCATCTTCCTGCTGGTCCTGGCGGTGGTGATGGCGACCCTATCCCGCTCGGCCCGGACGGCGGCCGCCAGCGAGTACTTCGCCGACACGGCTTACCGGGCGCTTGGCCACACCGGCAGCGAGGCGTTGGCAGACGCCGCGGCGGTGGCCTTCTGCCTGCTCGCCTACCTGGGCACAGCCGGGCTGGCGGGCCGGGCCCGGGAGGTCCTTGAGCAGAAGATCGGTACCTCACACGCTGCCGTCATCCGCTACGCCATAGTCCTGCTCGGTGGCCTGGCCACGATCCTGATCACCCTGCAGCTGTTCGGCATCGGGGTCACCCAGCTTCTGGTCGGCGGCGCGTTCGCCACGATCCTGGTCGGCATCGCGGCGCAGCAGAGCCTGTCCAACGTGTTCGCGGGCATGGTCCTGCTGTTGGCCCGACCGGTCGACGTCGGTGATCCGGTGTTGATCAAGTCCGGAGCGATGGGCGGTGACCTGCGCGGGAACGTCGTGGAGATCGGCATCACCTACGTCCAGCTGGACACGCCGGACGGGCCGCTCCACCTGCCCAACTCCCAGGTACTGGCGGCCGCGATAGCGCCCGTCGTCAGCAAACCGCCGGACCAGACCTAACCCGCCGCCCCGGCCCGATGAGCTATGTGCCGAACGGTCCTAGCTGAAAGCCCCGGCCGGTTCAGGCGCAGGCGGGTCAGTGGTCATAGACATATGTTCCCGGCGCGTCGCATACCGGCGCCAGCCCGCCGCCGCCGCCCAGCTCGCCGGGGGCGGCTTTCTCCTCCCCGCAGCGCTCGGCCAGCCACGCCACATAGTCCGGCCACCAGGACCCATGGCAGGTCTCCGCGGCCAGGTCCACTGGTGAGTTAGGCCGCAGTCGCGCTCAGCCAGTGGTCCCTTGTCGCGAATCCCAGGCCCGACGTGGTTCCCGGGCACAGCACATCCGTGGTGCGGAGAATGTCATATGACGTGATAGACAGCGAGAAGAACAAGGGTAACGATCAGTGATACGGCGATGGAGCCCAGCCACCCAAGGCGGCTCGAGAAGAACACGAACACTCTCACTCACTTCTTTCTGGCCATTATTGCCGGGGGCCACCTGACATCAGCTCTCGTGACTTCCCAGCCGAGTTGCTTCTCCCCAGACCGGGCTCAGTACTCGACCACGATGCGGTCGTCGACCTCGGTGACACCGGGCGCGGACCAGGCGGCGGCCACCGCTTCGTCGTGCTCAGCCCACGAGCTCACCGCCCCGGCCAGGATCACGGTCCCGTAGGACGTGGTATCGACGGAAAGCTCCTCCGCGTCAAGCTTGGCGCTGCGCCGGAAGGCGTCACTGATGTCGTGCTGGATATCGCGTCCGTCTGGCGTCGAGGTCAGCGTGATGTCGTTGTCGATGCTGAGCACGCCGGGCACGCTCGCGGTCAGGAACTCGGCCTCGTCGCGCTGATACTGCCATGGCGCGGTGCCGGTCAGGGTGACAATGCCGTCACGGACCTTCGCATCCACGGTCATCGGAACACCGCTGTCGAGCATGAGGGCCTGGAGCACGTCGCCGCGCAGGTCGGCGTCATCACGCTTGCTGCTGTCCAGTATCCGCACCTGCACTTCGTTTCTGACCTCGGTGACCCCGTACACGCGCGCGGCCGCTTTCCCCGCCTCCCGCTTCTCCCGGAAGCTGCCGACCGTCCCGCGCAGGATGACGGCGCCGCCGTCCGCTGACACGGCGATCGCCTGGCTATCCACCTTCGGGTCCCAGGAAAGCTCAGCGGCGACGTCACGCTGCAGGTCGTCGTTGGTCATTGCTCGTCTCCTCTCGGTCATCGCCGCCGCCCCTACGGGGTCGCGGGCTGCTGTGACCATGGCAAGACGCTACGGACCCCGGGTCGGGCATCGAATCCATGAAATGCCCAGTCCACGCCGAGCGACAGGCAGCGCCGCAATCGCTGGGCAGTTGTTCATCAGCGCTAGCGCCGTCAACTACCATCTTCGGAAGGTATTCCGGAAGCTCGGCGTCACCTAGCGCACCCAGCTTGTGCGTGTTCTGCCTGATGGCGGCCTGCCGGACTAGGAATTTCCAGGATTCGATCCGGTTCGGTGTCCGTGCTCTGCGGATTGCTGACCGCGCAGGTCGGGAACAACCTCCGAATCCCGTGATCGCGAGCCACCGCCTCAGCCCAACCCGGCGCCGCGCCTGGGGCGGTACGGGCGGGACTAGGCAATCCGTGGATTCGACCGCAGTACCGCGCTCGGCACTATGCAAGTGGAAGCTAAGCACACCACATCAGACATAGGTGACCGACATGAAGCAAGCACAGCTGGGACCGAGTTGCCTGCCCCTGGCGGTCGCGGAAGCGCCGGCCGGTATTGAGCTACGGCACTTGCGCTACTTCGTAGCCCTCGCTGACGCGGGCAGCTTCACGCACGCCGCGGAGCGGATGTTCATCGCCCAGCCCACCCTGAGCCAGCAGATCCGGCGGCTGGAAGAGATCGTCGGCACTCCGTTGCTGCAGCGTCGGCGCGAAGGCCTGAGGCTCACGACGGCGGGCACCGTATTGCTGGACGCGTCCAGGAACGTGCTGTCTCTCGTGGATCACGAGGTGAGCCGTACCCGGCAAGCGGCGGGCCTGGGGCGGCCGCGTCTGCGCGTGGTCGTGCCGCCTGGTCTGCCGGATGCCCTGGCGGTAGAAACCGCGTCGGCGCTGCGGTCGGCGGCGGCCGCCGCGGACGTGGACGTCGTCTGGATGGAAACGCCGCTTGACGCCGAGTTCTCGCTGATCCGCCAGCGCCGGGCTGACGCGGGCCTGGGCTGGCTGACCACCAAGCCCGAGGCATTGGCCGCGCCGCTCGACGTCATGAGCCTCGGGGAGTTCGAGCCCGACGTGTGGATCCCTTCCTCGCACCCGGCGGCACGGCGCGGGAGCATCAGCCTCGGCGAGATGGTCAGCATGGACGTCATCCACGGGCCGCGCCGCGCCGAGGCGGCGACTTACGATGCCTGGACGACGGTCCTGCAGACCGCGGATCCGCGCTTCGAGTTCACCGATCCGCCGTTCCGTCATTCACTGCCCATGGTTCTTGCCTTCGCCGCGACCGGGAACCCACCTACCGCGGTCCTGACCGGGCCCAGTGTCATCGCCGGGACCCGGCCCGGGCCGATCCGGCTGCCCCGGTCGGCGGCCATCCATGACATGGTCCGGGTTACTATCGCAAAGCATCCGCTGACCGCCACGGCGTCCCTGGTGTGGAGCGGTGAGCTGCCCCGCCCGCTCCAGCAGATCCTCTTCGAGGCCGCAGACAGCGTGACATCGCCGGCCCCGGCTCGATGTGCCGGGCTGGCCCCGGTCAGCGCGTTGCCTCCGGCCGGACACTTCTAGTCGACGCCCGCTGGAGGACCTACCATGCCGCAACCGAGCCTCCCAGCGTGGCCCGTGCGGGATCTCGCCGAGCCGGCGGATCTGCGGGTGGGCATCCGCCCCGGCGCGCTGCCGATCGTCGAGGTCTGCGGAGAGATCGACATCCAGTCTGCCCCGCAGCTTCGGGACGAACTGCTGCAGGTGGTGCACCGGCACGGGCCGCGACTGGCCCTGGACCTGGCGGGCGTGACGTTCCTTGACTGCGCGGGCGTCAACGTGCTCTTGGCGGCACGCCGCCGGGCTCGGCTCGAGGGCGGATGGGTTCGGGTCACCCGGGCCTCGCCCCGGGCGCGGCGGACGATCTCGCTTCTCGGCTTGCAGGAGGTGTTCGCGCTCTGTGCCTCAGGGACACGACCATGACGAATAAACAGCTACGGGCCGAGGTCGATGGCCGGATCATGGTTAATTACTAGTGCCGCCCGCACGTCCTTGGCCATCTGCCTGTAGCTGGTGGGCACGATGCCGGTTATTGCCTGCTCCGCTTCGCATCGGTCTCGGCGATGCCCGGGGGGACGACCTTGCCGTGCTCGATGTCCTGCGCCAATTCCGCCTTGGCGGCCAGGGTCCCCTGGTCCAGCACGCCGGAGCCCGCCGCCCGGGAGATGACGTCGCCGCCGCGGCCGCGCAGCACGTACGCGAAGCCGACGGCGATCAGCATGCCGGCGAGCGGCCCGACCAGGTACACCCAGTAGCTGGTCCAGTAGCCGCTGGCCAGGGCCGGGCCGAAGGACCGGGCCGGGTTCATCGAGACGCCGCTGACCGGCGCCGCCCACAGGCCGGCCAGGGCGATATACCCGCCGACGCCGAGCGCGGCGATCGCGCCGACGTTCTGCGCGGCCGACGCGGTGCCCAAGATCACGCTGACCAGCAGCGCGGTGAGCACGATCTCCATCAGCAGGGCCTGCCAGTTCTTATACCCCGGCCCAGGCAGCGTCGCCCCCAGGTGCTCGATGTTCCCGAACACCCAGCGCAGGAACAGGCAGGCCAGCGTCGCGCCGATCAGCTGGATGACGATGTAGCCCGGGACCCGTTTCCACGGGAAGTCCCCGCGCAGCGCGAAGGCCAGCGACACGGCCGGGTTCAGGTGCGCGCCGGAGACCGCGCCCATGAACAAGATGATCGCCGTCACCATCAGCCCCGGCGCCACCACCGCGGCGGTCAGGCTGATCTGCCCCTTGGCGTGCAGGAGCCCGCCGCCCGCGGCGGCCAGCACCAGCGCGAAGGTGCCCAGCAGCTCGGAGAACAGCCGCCGCCACTCCCGGCGCGGGTCATCGAAATCCTGGCGGTTCCCGAACTCCAGCATGAGCAAGCTGTGCGTGCGCGGGAACGCCGTCCCCATCGCGGCCGGGTCGACCTGTCCGGCCGCGCCGGCGCTGACACCGTCCGCCCCCGGCGCGGCCGCGCGCTTGCCCGGACCGTTCGCCCGGCTCACCGGTACGTTGCCTGCCATGCCCTGCTCCTTCCCGTCAAGCGCACTGAAGGGGCTTCGCGAAGAGGGGGTAAGCCCGCGCCCCGATCCTCGCCTGCGCGACGGGAACGGGCCCAGCCCCTGCCGTTTTCGCGCCGCCGCGCGACGTCAGCCCTCAGGCCCAGTCTCGTTCCAGTTCTCTTGTTTCTCTTGGCCTTTAGCGTTGTTCCCGGTGCGCAGCGCAGCCCAGGGACTGAGGTCCGCCCCGCGTCAGCCGCATCACGAACTTATGCCGGCGTCTCGATCGAGCTGGTGTCGCCTCCGCCCCCGCAGGGCGGATTCGCTGGTTGGGACTACGCTCGGGTCTGTCGGCCCCTCTTACCCCGACCCTAAAATGAGGTGGGGTGACTGGCTGTCACCCCGTCGGGGGTGACTGCGAATGCCGGGCGGATCTTGACCGCCGACCCGACGTTGTCGACCTCCTCGCTGAGGCGAACCCGTCGGGCTGCCTGGAGATGACCGTGAGCTCCCGGCAGATATGTCACAGAAGTTAAAACCTGGCGGCCAGGCCGATGACGCCTGCCGCGTTGATGCGCGGGCGTGCACGCCGGCGGTGCGGATCAACGTGCCTGCAGGCGACAGCCCGCGCGCGGGTTTTGCGGGATATCGCCCCGTTATCACGATGACCGCAGATCACCCCTTCTGAGGTGACACCAGGGTGATGCGCAAAAAGGCCAGGTACGGCACCGTGGATGACGATGACGAAGAACCGCATCCCCTGCCGCGGAAACCGAACCGTTCAGTCTTGGGGCCGAGCCGGGCAAGGTCATGAGAGAGGAGCCACGATGAGTGAGGTTACCGAGCAGCAGCTCGAGGACATGGAGGCACTGTTCGTCCAGACCGCGGCGAGCATGACCAGTGGCGGGGGGCACATCGCGTTGCGGGGCTTGTCGCCGTCGACGCTTTACTTCGCGGACCGTCCCCAGCGCGAGGTCGGGCACATGTTGTCTCGTCAGTTCGTCGTCAACTGGGCGGCAGGGGACAACAGCTTCGCGGACAACCCCCCGAACGCCGTCCTGTCGTTCGCCGAGCCGGGCGACAGGACTCCCGAGGATGCGGTCGTGGTCATCCAGGATCCGCACCTGGACGGAGACACGCTCACCTATCGCATCAAGATCCTCGAGGGCACCGTGCCGGCTGCCACCGGGCCCTGTGCGCTGTTCATCGACCCATTGGGGCGTCCCTTGTCACCGGTCTCCCTAGCCGGGATGAACCGGCGTGCGCGTCGTCGGAGGCGCTGAGGGTCTGAAGGGTGGCAGTGATTCGCGGGCTCCGAGCGCGCTGCGCTCCCGGGCGCCGAAGCTGATGCGTCGACATAGTGGGGAGGCTGCTCATGCGCGACACCGACGACCGAGCGGCGGCGAGCGACGCCGCCCAGCCCGGTAAAGATCAGCCGGACGAGGACCAGGAGGCTGAGCTTGAGCGCCTCCGCACGGAGAACGCGAAACTCCGCGAGGAGGTCGGCACCGGCCGACGGCGGCACTTCAGCTGGCGGACCCCGGTATCCATCGTGCTCATCGTGCTCGGCTGCATAATCGCACCGGTCGCCGTGATCGGCGTCTGGGCCGGCAATGAGGTGTCCGACACCGGCCGCTACGTGGCGACGGTGGAACCGCTGATCCACGACCCGGCGATCCAGAACTACCTGGCCGGCCAGATCACGACCCAGATAACCAGCCACCTGAACATAACCGGAGCCATCAGCCAGGCTTCCGCCGAGCTCAACAGCAAGGGGCTGCCCCGGATCAGCTCGCTGCTCAAGACGTTCGGCCCGCAGATCGCCAGCTCGGTCACCGGCTTCATCCACAGCGCCGTGCACTCGGTCATAGCCAGCAAGGCCGCAGCCACGATCTGGGTCCAGGTCAACACCGCGGCACACCAGGCGGTAGTCAAGGTGCTCTCCGGCCAGGGCAACGGCGCGATCAGCACCCACAACGGCCAGATCGTCCTCAACCTCGGCCCGTTCATCGCCGTCGTCAAGCAAGACCTGCTCCAGCACGGGTTCTCGCTGGCCACCAACATCCCGCCGGTCAGCCCGACCGTAGCGCTGTTCCAGGCGAAGGACCTCGGGAAGGCGCAGAGCCTGTACCGGCTGGTCACGACCCTCAAGATCGTGCTGCCCATCGTGGCGGTCCTCCTGCTCGCCGCCGGGGTGTGGGTCGCGCGGGGCCGGCGCCGGGCCCTGGTGCGAGCCGCGCTCGGTGTGGCCGCGTCCATGCTTATCCTGGGCATCGGCCTGCGGATCGGCCGTGGCATCTACCTCAGCAGCGTCCCCAGCAGCACGCTGCCCTCCGATGCCGCCGCCGCCGCGTTCGACGCGCTGGTGCATTTCCTCTGGACCGGGCTCCGCGTGGTCCTGCTGGTCGGGCTGATCGTCGCCATCGCGGCGTACTTCACCGGGCCCTCCCGCACCGCGGTCCAGACCCGCTCCGCGCTGAAGTCGGGCGTCGACTGGGTCCGGGACTTCGGCGAGCGCAGGGGCCTGTCCCCCGGCCCGGCCGCCCACTGGACGTACCTGCACCGCACCGCCCTCCGGATCGGGGCAGTGGCCATCGCCGCGCTGATATTCGTCTTCCTGGCCGAGCCCACCGTGCTGGCGGTCATCGTGATCGTCGTCGTGCTGCTCATCGTCCTGGGCCTGATCGAGCTGATCGGCGTCAGGCCCCCGGGGCAAGAGCCGACGGCTGGCCAGGCGGCGTCCTGACGCCATCGCGCCTGCGGGCCGGGGCCGGCCCGCAAAGCCGCAAGCATGACGCCGAGGCCAGTACTTAACTGGATCCTCCGCCGGTCGACGCGTCGTGCCGCCGGCATGGCTTCCGGGAAGCAGGGCTCGTCGTCGAGCCATATCGCCACATCGACGATGGCATGCGCGTAATAGCTCAAGATGCAGCCGCAATGCCTCGTCCAGCTGACTCATGAGCGTCGGCGGCATCCGGCCTACCTGGTCGCCGATTCGCTGGATCGCGACCGAGCGGATCTGTTCTGCCTGTGCCTTCGAATCCTGCTGCAGGCCGGTGTCTGCTGATGGGAGGAGAACCTGAAACGGATAGACCCGCCGCGTGTTCGAGCTCACCGGAACCACGGTGAGCACACCGCGCCCCAAGCGGGCGGCGGTGGCATTGGCGCCGTCGTTGCTGACGATGACAGCAGGACGTGCTTTGTCCGCTTCGGAGCCGCGGGCAGGCTCGAAGTCAACCAGCCGGATGTCGCCCCGGCGCATCAGGAGCCGAGACCGTCGCCGGAAGCGGACTCCCACGGTTCCGGCTCGCCGCTGTCTTCCCACTCCTGCCATGCATCCGCGTAGGCACTTCCCAGATCGGCAGTGCGCAACAGTCGCACCGCCTTGTGCAGCACGGCGGACCGGGAACCGAACCCGCGTGTCCGCGCGTATTCATCGACGAACTCCACGTCCTCGTCAGGCAAGCTCACACTGACCTTCATACCCAAATACTACAAAATTCCTACCCAGGTAGCAATGGTGGCGCGAACAAACAACGGCTGATCACCGTGGCCACACGGGTTCCCGCGGCGATGTCGGACGCCGTTCCGGTGAGGCTGCAGGCGGCACCTGCCAGCCCTGACCGCGCAGCCGGTCAGCGAGGCCGAACAGCGTGTAGCTGGGATGTCCGCGCCATCAGGGATAGGGATATGGGTTCCTCCCATGTCTGGCAGAACGTGGCCAGGTTCCGGCGGCCCGGGTCCTGATCCGGTCGCCGTGTCAGGTGGCCCCCGGTCGATCCAGTTTCCATGGGTTGATCAGTTCGATCCCGGTTCCGGAGAAGTCATCGGGGTTGCGAGTCGCCAGTGTCGCCTCGGCAGTCCTGCAGATGGCCGCAATCTGGGCGTCGGCCACACCGATTGGCCGCCCGAGCGTTTCCCTGCCGCAGACTATATCGGCGTACCGCGAAGCGCAGTGCTCGTCGAAGGGCAGGATCCGGCCCCGGAAGTCGTCGCCGAGCAGCCCGCGGACCGCCGCCGCCAGTTCCGTCCTGCGGCGACCGGCAGGCATCCGGGCGACGCCGTAGAGCAACTCGGCGGCGGTGACCGCAGTGGTTCCAATTTCTTCGGCAGGTAGCGAGTCGAGCCACGAGATGACGCTGCGTTCAGGGACCTGGCGGGTTAGTTCGGAGATGACGTTGGTGTCCAGGACGATCATGGGTCGAGCACCGCCGCCCGAGGCGGCTCGTCGCTCCGGTCAGGAACCTGCAGTTCACCTTCCAGGTCGGCGAACCGCGCGTGGATCCGGCTGCCGAGACCGCGCTCGGCGGTGCTCGGGGCCAGGCGCTCGGTGAGAATGGCCCGTACTTCTGCTTCCATCGAACGCCCATGTCGCGCGGCCTCGATCCGCAGTCGCGCGTGCGTCTCGGGATCAAGTCCCCTGATCGTCAGCGTCGCGATCGTCCTCACCTCCTAGCAGCCCTTGAAAGCAACGCTAGCATTGCTGCTAATGCGAGCATATCATCTTGCCGCGTAGGCCTCGGGGAGCGTCCGGCCAGCTCGCGATACTGGGTCCGCGATGACCGGCCACACCAGCTGCGTCGCCACCACCGGGTTGCCGGCCGCCACCGCCCCGATGAGCACCCCCGAGGTGATGACGACACGCACCGGGGCGAATCTCGCCGCACGAGCAGAAGATCCTGCTCATGCGCTTCTACGGTGGCATGACCCGGGATAAGATCAGCGAGCAGCTCGGCATCTCCCAGATACAGGTCTTCCGGCTGCTCGGCCGTGCGCTCGTCTACCTCCGGCCGCGCCTGCCCGGGCTAGACGAGGCAACCCTCAGGTGAGGACCGTTTGCGGTCGCGGACCGGTAGGAGACATGGATGGATGCGACAGACGTGTGGGTCGCGAATGATGAAGGTACCGAAATCGTCCGCGCGCGCGACATCGCGGCCGCCAGCCTGGACTATGACGGGAACGTCACGGTGCGGCTGGCCAGCGGAGACGGTGTCGTTGTGACGATCGCCGGCCACAGGACGCATCCGCAGCACAGACCTGACGACTTTCACCGCCAGATGGTCCGTGTCATCGCCCAGCTGTCGGACGCGGCCGGGCCCTTCCTGGTGCGGCCGGTACACCACGAGACGCGTGGCTGGCAGTGGGTCAGCGAGCCGCTGTAGCGGCGACAAAGATCAGGATACGGAACGGGCCCTGGTGCACGGACCGGATACCGCTCTCGCCCACGGTGGCATGCGCTACGCTGGGCAAGAAGCATTAGGCGTCGCCATCAGGGCGCGCCGGTCGTCTGTCGCTCGGTGAGCGAACTGGTTTCCACGGATGTGGCGCCTTCGACAACGCGGCCACTCAAGTCCTGGAGACTATTCTTTTGACTGCTCTGCCTGCAGAGAAATCCGTACCCATCGGCCAGCCGCGAACGGCCCAGCGGCGGCGCGAACAGCGCCCCACGCTGATTCCGGCCCCTGTCGTTACCTTCGCCGATCTGGGCGTCCCGGCACCCCTGGTGGCCGCCCTTGGCGAGGACGGCATCACGGTGCCGTTCCCCGTCCAGGCCGCTACGCTGCCCGATGCCCTGGCCGGCTTCGACATTCTCGGACGGGCCCAGACCGGCTCCGGGAAGACCCTGGGGTTCGGTATCCCGCTCGTGGCCAGGCTGGCCGGAGGGTACACGATGGCGTGCCGCCCGCGCGGCCTGGTGCTGGTGCCGACCCGCGAGCTGGCTACCCAGGTCCAGGCGGTCCTCTCGCCGCTGGCGCACGCCATGGGACTAAGCGTCGCCGCCATCTTCGGTGGCACCCCGCAGAATCCGCAGGTGGCTGCCCTGCGTAACCGTGCCGATATCGTCGTTGCCTGCCCGGGACGTCTGGCCGATCTCATCGGGCAGGACCACTGCCACCTCGGTGATGTCAAGGTCACCGTGCTCGACGAAGCGGATCATATGGCCGACCTGGGGTTCCTGCCGGTCGTGCGACGGCTGCTTGAGGCCACTCCGCCCGAAGGCCAGCGGCTGCTGTTCTCGGCGACCCTCGATAGTGCCGTGGATGTCCTCGCCCGGCGTTTCCTGACCCGGCCGGCCCGGCACTCCGTCGATGATGCCTCCCCGCCGGCCCAGATCATCCATCATCTGCTTACCGTCACCCCGGCCGACCGGGTGGAGGTTGTCGCGGCCCTGGCCAGCGGTGACAACCGCGTGCTGATCTTCACCAGGACCAAGCACGGAGCGCAGAAGCTGGCCCGTCAGCTGAACATGGCGGGGGTGCCCGCGGCAGAACTCCATGGCAACCTGGCCCAGGGTGCTCGCAGCCGTAACCTGGCGGCGTTCGGATCCGGCGAGGTGCGCGTCATGGTGGCGACCGACATCGCTGCCCGCGGTATCCATGTGGACGGTATCGACCTGGTGATTCACGCCGATCCTCCGACCGAGTACAAGGCCTACGTCCACCGGTCTGGCCGGACGGCCCGCAACGGCGCCGACGGGGCGGTAGTCACCGTGCAGACCACGGCGCAGGCGGCCGAGGTCCGCCGCCTGATGCGCAAGGCGGGCGTGACGCCGCAGGCCGCAACCGCCGGTCCGGGTGCGCCCGTGCTGCGCTCGATCGCGGGTCCCCCGGCCAGGCGCATCGCTCCGGTGACCAAGCTGGCCAGGGTCCCGGCCGCGGACAGCGCCCGGGCCACTGGCCGCGGCGCCGCGGCCGCATCCGGAAGCTTCCGGGGCCGTGGCGGGCGGGGACGACGCCGCTGAGGGCCTGAGATCGCTAGGCGCATAGGTCGAAGCGGGGTATTGTCAAAAAAGTTGCTCCGGACCCCGGCAGCGGATAGGCCCGAGAAATAGCGGGCTGTCGGCGGGATCCGGAGTTTTCATGCCCAGGCACTGCGACGTGCATTTTCTTGGCTTGGCCGCGGCATCGTTCCTGCAGCTCCGGCCACGTCCAGGAAGGGACGATCGCGATGACTGACGGGCTCACTGTCGACTACGTAGGCACGGAGCCGTTCCCGGGCGGCGGCGGCACGCCGCGCACCTTCGAAGGCGGGGTCCGGGTAGCGGTGACCGCGGCGATCGTCGTCGTGCCGTTCGGCGGGCTGGCGGTGGCGGTATGGCTCGCCTGGGGCCACGGCCTGCGCCTCCCCGACATCCTGCTTGCGGCGGCTTTCTACCTGGTGACGGGGCTCGGGGTGACCATCGGCTTCCATCGGCTGCTAACCCACCGCAGCTTCACCGCGGCGCCGGGGCTGCGGGTCGTGCTGGCCATCGCGGGGTCGATGAGCTTCGAGGGCGACGTCATCGGCTGGGTCGCGATCCACCGCCGTCATCATGCCTTTGCCGACCGGCCGGGCGACCCGCATTCGCCTTACCGGTACGGAACCAGCCTGCCTGGGCAACTCCGCGGTCTCGCCCACGCGCACGTGGGCTGGCTGCTGCGCGACGACCCCACCCCGGCCGTGCGCTATGCCCCGGACCTGGTGGCCGACCCGGCCATGCGGGCGGTCTCGGCCGCGTTCCCCGCCTGGTGCGGCGTGTCGCTCGGGCTGCCGTTCGCCGTGGGCTGGGCCATCGGCGGCAACTGGCACGCCGCCGTGGCCGCCCTGCTATGGGCCGGACTGGTCCGGGTCGCCTTGCTGCAGCACGTCACCTGGAGCGTCAACTCGCTGTGCCACGTGATCGGCGCCCGCCCCTTCACCACTCGCCGCCACGACCGCGCCACCAACTTGTGGCCTCTCGCTCTGCTCTCCCTCGGCGAAAGCTGGCACAACATGCACCACTCCGATCCCACCTGCGCCAGGCATGGCGCCGATCCCCGGCAGATCGATATCTCCGCCGCCGTCATCCGCATCTTCGAGCGCTTCGGCTGGGCCACCGGCGTGCACTGGCCGGATCCCGCCCGCCTGGACTCCCGCCGCCGCGATCAAGGTCCGCCCCGGCCGCGGCCCGTCCTCCAGGACGGCGGCGCGCCGATCTCGCCGGTGCCCCGCTTGACGCCGGGCCGCCGGCCTGCACGGGCTAGACCCGTCGCCCGGGGGGCATGACCGGCAGGAACCACGCGTCCGTCGTATCCGGAAGGGCAGAGATCATGCCCAGCACCACCGAGTCCGCCCGCACCATCGTCCCGCTACGTGGCGCCCTCGACGTCGCCGCCGCGCCAGCGCTCCGGGAGCGCCTGATCGGACTGCTTCGTCCCGGTATGAGGCTGCTGGTTCTCGATCTGTCACGGGTGCCTGCTCGCCGCGGGCGCCTACCTGTTCCGCAAGCGCGACGCATAAGCCATGACTGTCAAGTCAAACCTTCAAGTCAACCCAACGGTGCCGCTGGGCGATGATTACGGCCAAGAATTGACCGGCTGACGGTGCAGCCCTTGGTGTCTCCTTGCTCATGCGGCACTATGGGGTTTCGTCGTGCCCGGCTGCCGTGGATATGCCCGGACGCGCGACTGGCCGCTGGAAGCGAGATTCGCAGGGTCCAGGCGGTCGGCCTGATCTGGTCCTATCGCGCAGAGATCGGCGGCCTGAGTCCGCGTTATCTGTCCGTGCGCGTCCACGTACTGCAGGACCATTTGTTCTTGCTGCAGCGGCTCGAAGCCGCGGACTCGGACATACCCGGCAGGCGCGTTCAGCACACGGTAGACGGCGTGGGGACGATTTCACGGTCCCGACCGGGATGACCACAGTGTCCTCCTCATAAGTCGGCAACGCCCACAGCCTCCGGCGCCCGCTATGCCCGCGCCAGAGCCCTTTCGTCGCCTACGCAGAGGGCTTACGCAAACCAGTGCATACACCCAGGCAGCGCGGTTGCTGGGCCCCGGGCGTACGATCGTGGCGCGGCCTCCGGCCGTTTGAAGGGACGTGGATCGGATGAGTCTCATGCGCCGGCTCGCGATGCTGTTCCGGGCCAAGGCGAACAAGGCGCTGGACCGCGCCGAGGACCCCAGGGAGATGCTGGATTATTCCTACGAGCGGCAGCTCGAGCTGCTGCAGCAGGTGCGCCGCGGGCTGGCGGACGTCACGACCAGCCGCCGGCGCATTGAGCTGCAGCTCGCCCAGCTGCAGCAGTCGGCGGCCAAGCTGCAGGGCCAAGCGCAGCAGGCGCTCGCCGCGGGGCGCGAGGATCTGGCCCGGGAGGCGCTGACCCGCCGGGCGGCCGTCACGTCGCAGATCGGCGACCTGCAGGGCCAGCAGGCCTCGCTGCAGGCCGAGCAGGACAAGCTCACCGTCGCCTCGCAGCGCCTGCAGGCGCAGGTGGAGGCGTTCCGTACCCGCAAGGAGACCATCAAGGCCGCCTACACCGCCGCCGACGCCGAAACCCGCATCCGTGAGGCCGTCACCGGGATCTCCGAGGAGATGGGCGACGTCGGCATGGCCGTCCAGCGTGCGCAGGACAAGACCGAGCAGATGCAGGCCCGGGCCGGGGCGCTGGATGAGCTGCTGGCTTCCGGCGCGCTGGAGGACGCCACCGTGCCCGGCGGCCGCGACGACCTCCAGTCTCAGCTGGATGCCCTCACCGCGGGCCACGACGTGGACGACGAGCTGGCCCGGATGAAAGCGCAGCTGCCGGCCTCGGCTCCCCCGCCGGCCATCGAGGGCCCGGAGACGGAATCAGCCGACCCGCCGCCACCGCCAGGACGGCCTGCCACATCGTGAGCGTGCGCTCGGCGCGCCGACGCTAGGACGTCAACCCGCCGCGGGGAACCTGGGCTAGACCCGAACACCGGC